>Ga0136652_1000758_pt1 | contig 14868 bp, 10 predicted proteins | sample ConPoolayeEmetaG_FD_94864 | JGI IMG/M metagenome (GOLD analysis project Ga0136652, IMG submission 94864) | Hot spring microbial mat communities from California, USA to study Microbial Dark Matter (Phase II) - Cone Pool mat layer E metaG... ...
ATCTGGTTCTTGTTGTTTGCCCAGATGAGCTACCTTATCGCGATCCTCGGGCTCCTGGGCTGGCTCATCACCTGGGCTATGGGGATGCTGCTGGCGGCAGGGGTCCCGTTCGCAGCTGCTCTGCAGAAAGCGATCTGGGTATTCATGGCCTTTGTGCTCATGGCGGTGGTCGCAAGGATCGTCATGAGCTGGTTCTCCGACTGGTGGCTGGCGCGAAACCCGCGGCATACAAGGAAGCCCGCCCTCTATATCTGTGTTGTGGGGACAGGCCTTGGATGCTTGCTCGCTGCCACGGTCGTCCATTCATACGCGGGCCTTTGGTTACCAATGATGATCATAGGGTGGTGCTACGGGACAGGCCTGGCGGTCTTCCCCACCTACCTGGGTGACCTCTTTGGCGTGGTGAATATGCCCACCCTCTTCGGCTACATGGGGCTATTTACCGCCATTTTCAGCGGTATCGGCCCCGTCCTCTTTGCCCGCGTCTACGACGCCACCGGCAGTCTTAGCCTGGCGCTGTGGATCTGCGTGGGGTTGACCGTGATCTCAGCGATATGTCTCTGGCTGATCAGGGTCCCCAAGAAGAGGGCAAAGGCAGCGTAGGGGCAGGGGCACTAGTGCCTTAACTTAATAGGGAGGCAGTTATCAGGGAAAAGGGGGCGTTATGAGGCCTGAGATATTCAGGCCTCATAACGCCCCCAAAAACTTCAGGGGGAAGGGGGGATGCGATGGCGTAAAAGGGGGCTTCTTCTGAGGGGAGTTTTGCAGGAAGGAGGGAATTGAGAAATGAAAGCTGCCGTTCCGCGAAGGGGTTTCTATGGGTGGTGGGCGCTCGTGGGTGGGATGTTTGTCTATTTTATCGCCTGCGGCTGCTACTACTACTCCTACGGCGTCCTTGCGCCCCGGTGGATAATTGACTACCACATCCCGGTGCCTACGGTATCGCTCGCCTATATGCTATTTGCCCTCATGATCGGGCTGCCGGGTCCGCTGATCGGTTACTCTCTTGTAAGGTGGGGGCCAAGGCGGACGATTTTCGGTGGCACCCTGGCGGGTGCTTTAGGTTTGTTCTTGCTGTCCACGACGGTAGCCCCGTGGGCCATTATCCTGTTCTTTGGCCTCCTTGTGGGGTTAGGCTTTGGCTTTGCCGGGTATACCTCGGTGACCACCCTTGCCAATAACTGGTTCGTACGAAGAAGGGGTCTGGCGATGGGTTTGGTGCTAGGAGCCGGCGGTCTGGGGGGCTTTGTGTTTTCCCCGCTTATCTCCTGGATGGCTATCAATTGGGGTATCAGGACTGCCCTTATCGTTCTGGCGGTCTGCGCCATAGTGCTGGCGGGGGGTGGAACGCTCCTCCTCATTAGGAACCGCCCCGAGGACCTGGGGCAATACCCTGATGGGATTCCGCCTCAACCGGCTAAGGCGAACCCGGCACCTTCAAGCAATCCGGCGGCGCGGGTTATCGATTGGACTGCTCGTGAGGCTTTTCGGTCGTTCACGCTGTGGATGGTAGTAATCATTGGCGCCGCTAACGGGTGGGCGCTGGGCACCGTAGTGGCACATCAGGTTACCCACTTCGAGCTCATGGGCATCCCTAAGCTAGTAGCCGCTGGGGCCCTGGGCTTGGTGCCCGGGATGAGCGTTCTCGGCCGGCTTACATATGGACCGCTCACTGACCGATTCGCGGCGAAATGGGTGACCGTTGGCTACCTGGTGTTGGAGCTTCTAGCGGTGATCCTGCTGTTCTTCGCCAGGAGTGTGGGGGTGATGTATCTCTACGCCATCCTGTTCGGGCTTGCCTACGGCGGACTGCTGGTCGCCTGGCCGGTGCTGATCGGGCTCTACTTCGGGCGGAGGTACTATGCTCAGATCCTGGGCTGGGTGCTACCGGTAACCACCATCCTCATGGCCACGGCGCCGCTGGTCGGCGGGTTGCTTTTCACCGCCGCTGGTGGGGTCTACACTATAACCTTTATTGTTGTCATGGCCTTTGTCGCTGCGGGCTTGGTTGCTGCGCTGCTGCTCAGGCGCCCGGTGCACCCCTCAGAGAGGTGAGTGGGGCACTACCGGGGTGGCTTTTGGGGGGTGTCCCCGCAGAATGCGAGGACACCCTTTTTGTGGCTGGTAGGGGCTGGAGCTGTTAGCTCAAGTCAATTGTTTTTAGGTACCCTTTAAGCTCAGCCCCCATGTCGGGGCGGGCGAGGGCGAGCGCTACCGATGCCTTGATGAGACCGAGGGGAGTCCCGGCGTCATAGCGCACCCCCTCAAACTCACAGGCGTATACTGGCTGGTGTCTTGATAGCACCCCCAGGCTCTCACTGAGCTGGACCTCCCCGCCCTTCCCGGGTGGGATCGCCTCAAGCATCCGGAAGATATCAGGGGTGAGGATATATCTGCCCACAATCGCCAGGTTTGAGGGGGCATCCTCAGGCTCCGGCTTTTCCACCGCCCCTATTACCTGGCACACCCGCTCCCCAATCTCTAGTGGCTCGATAATTCCGTAGCTTTTGATGTTTTCCCTTGCCACCCGCTCCACGGCGATAACGCTCGATTTATAGCGCTGGTAAACATTGAGAAGCTGCCTCAGGGCGGGCACCTCAGAAACGATGATGTCATCGGGGAGGAGGACGGCAAATGGCTCGTCCCCGATAAGCTCCTTCGCTATTAGAACAGCATGTCCCAGTCCAAGCTGCTCCTCTTGGCGGATATAGCAAAAACCGCAAAGCCTGGAGATGCGCTGCACCTCCTCGAGGAGCCCTGTTTCCCCCTTTTGCTTTAGAAAAAGTTCCAATTCAAAGGATGTATCGAAGTGGTGCTCGAGGGCATCTTTTCCATGTGCTATTACTATGATGATCTCGGTGATGCCCGAGGCAACAGCCTCCTCAACCACATACTGAATCATTGGCTTGTCCACAAGGGGGAGCATCTCCTTCGGCACTGCCTTGGTTGCCGGCAGGAACCTTGTCCCCCAGCCTGCTGCTGGTATTATTGCCTTCCTGATAGTCACGCCACAATTCTACCCGATGGCTTTATACATGGCAAGCTCGCCTGCCAGAACTTGACAGTGGGTGATACCTGAGGTAGTATTTTTAAAAGGTCGTGCTAGGCGGGGAGCTAGCGGTGCCCTGAACCCGCAATCCGCTATAGCGGGGCTGAATCCCACTAGAGGTCTTATCCCTTTTTGGGACTGTTCCTGCTAAGTGGCGTCGAAGGTCAGGTCCTGCGCAGCAGGACACTATGAACCCCGTCAGGTCCGGGAGGAAGCAGCGGTAAATAGTAGCTTCTGGGTGCCGCAGGGTCTCCTGACCGGAGCTGGCTGGTGGGGATAAGCCGGGAGGGGAGATCGAAGGTGGGTGCACGACCTCCTCTGGCAAAACGTGGAGCCCTGGCCTGTGGGGCCGGGGCGCTATAGTGTTTTACAGCTTTGAAGCGGGATGATTACGGGCGAAAGGATAGGGAAGGCTCAAGCTAAAGGGTTGCTGAGGCATCTGAACCTCCGTGCCAAGAAGGGGCTGGGGCAGCACTTTCTTATCGATGGGGCGGTGCTCGGGAAGATAGTCTCTGCCTCTGAGCTTGCTCCTGATGACACGGTGGTCGAAGTGGGGCCTGGTCTGGGTGTCTTGACGAGGGAGCTGGCGAAGCGGGCAGGGCGGGTGATTGCCGTTGAACTGGATGCCGAACTTGCCACTGCCCTGGCGAATGCTCTCCCCAATGTGAGTGTCGTGCATGCAGATATACTGGAGACTGACATCGTTGAGCTGGTGGGGAAAGGTGATATTAGACCGTATAAGGTTGTCGCCAACCTCCCCTATTATATTACCTCCCCCGTCCTTCGCCATTTCCTCGAAGCGCCACTCAAGCCTTCGCTTATAGTGGTTATGGTGCAGAAGGAGGTGGGGCAGGCTATCGTAGCCCGTCCAGGGGATATGAGTCTCCTCAGTGTGAGCGTGCAATTCTATGGCAAGCCGTCTATAATTGATTATGTGCCTGCTCGAAGCTTCTATCCTGAGCCGAAGGTGGATTCTGCCATCGTTCGAATCGACCTCTATGAGAAGCCGCCGGTTGAGGTACAGGATACGGCACATTTTTTCCATGTTGTTCGGGCGGGGTTCAGCGCCCCACGAAAGCAGCTCCATAATAACCTGGCCAAGGGGCTTGGGGTACCATCAGAGGAAGCGGTATCGTTGCTGGAGGGGCTGGGAATAGACCCCAGGCGCCGTGCCGAGACGTTGACCCTGGAGGAGTGGGCGAGGGTATGTGCCCAGGTAAAATGCTGAGTTTGACTGCCTATGCGAAGATCAACCTGACCCTTGAGGTTTTAGGAAAGCGCCCTGATGGCTACCACGAGGTTTCAACTGTGCTTCAGACCATTGATCTTGCTGATACCATTTCTTTCCGGTTGAGTGATGGGATTCAAGTTCATTGCAATCACCAGGGGCTAGCTTCAACGGAGAATACAGTGGTGAAGGCAGCGGAACTGCTCAAAGAGGCTACTGGCTCAAGGCATGGGGCATCGATCTCCATTACGAAAGGTATCCCTATTGCCGCCGGACTTGGTGGCAGCAGCAGTGATGCTGCTGCCACCCTTTTGGCGCTCAATGAGCTCTGGGGGCTGGGGCTTTCTCTCGAGGGGTTGCTCGAGCTTGCCTCCAGAATTGGCTCTGATGTAGCCTTCTTCCTCTACGGTGGCACTGCCTTGGCGGGGGGGCGGGGTGAAAAGATAACCCCCCTTGCTCCCTTCACCGAGTCATGGATTGTCTTGATAAAGCCGCCGATCGATATACCGGAAAAGACAAAGACGCTTTACCAAAGCCTTACCCCTGCCCACTTTACTGCTGGTGAGGCTACTCAAAGACTTGTTGACCATCTTTATCAGCGTGGTGAGGTCGTTCCCTCCATGTTTTGCAATGTCTTTGAGAAGGTTGCCTTTGATGTCTTTCCCGGGCTTGGTGACTACTGGGCGCATTTTGTTGAGGCAGGCGCGACCAGCGTTCACCTGGCTGGGGCTGGCCCTTCACTTTTTACCTGGGTGGTGGATGAGAGGCAAGGACGGGAGCTTTGCCATCGCCTCTCCATTGGTGGACTGGGGGTCTACCTTTGCCATACAGTGGAGGCACCACGAAAGGGCAGGGAGGATGAGCAATTTTTTCTCTGACCTGTCCCACCAGGTCTCCCGCTTGCGGGAGCTAAGAGGAGTGAAGAGGTGGCTCCTCGTAGCAGCCGTCGTTGTCCTGACCCTTGCCCTTTGTTATGGCATTTATCTCCTCTCTCCCTATTTTGAGGGGTTTGAGCAATACGGCTATGTTGGTGCTTTCCTAGCTGCATTTGTTTCCAATACCAGCATTGTTTTTCCTGTGCCTGGTATTGCAGTCGTAATAGCAATAGCGGCCAACCCTGCCTTTAACTGGGTTTTGGTAGCAATAGTGGCAGGCATTGGGGCGGCGCTTGGAGAGATTACGGCATATCTTGTTGGGGCGTCGGGAAGGGCTGTTATTGTGAGAGAGCAGACGGAAAGGTATTTGAGGGCGGAGGGGTGGATGAGGCGGTGGGGGGGTATTACCATCTTCATTTTCTCCCTTGCTCCGTTTCTCCCGTTTGATGTGGCGGGGGTTGCTGCCGGGGCACTGAGGTATCCTTTGTGGAGGTTTGTCCTGTTTTGCCTGGCTGGGCGGATACCAAAGTACATGATTGAGTGCGCTATTGGGGTGGGGCTTGTTCGCCTGCTCTTCCCGTTCTTGTTTTTTCAATAGTTTTAGGCGCAAGGGGTGGAATGAAGTTAATTGACCTGCATGTGCATACAAATAAGGGAGGTTCCGATAGCGCTCTATCCCCAACCGAGTTAATTCGGGAGGCTAGGATGAAGAGGCTGGATGGAGTATGTGTTACTGAGCATGGTCCTCCGTGGCAGAGGGCGGAGGTGGAGAGGCTTTACGAGGAGCATGGCATCCTAATATTAAGGGGGATGGAAGTGGCGACTGACCTGGGGCACATCGTTGTTTTTGGGCTACCCGGCTACACCAGTGGCATTCTTAAGGCGGAGGGGCTGCGCCGGGCAACGGATGAGGTGGGCGGCTTTATGATCGCCGTCCACCCCTTCCGAGGAGTTTTTGACCCTGTGCAATTAAAACTGCGGGCTCAGCGACCGCTGACTGTTGAAGAGGTCATGAGGCAGACCATATTTAGCTTGGTTGATGAGATCGAGGTAGCCAATGGTGGTTGCACTGAGCGAGAAAATCTCCTTGCCCTTCGGGTAGCGAAGAGGCTGGGTATGATAGGCACAGCGGGAAGTGATGCCCACTCCACTCATGGACTTGGGTGCTTTGTTACTATCTTTGAGCGAGAAATCAGGAGTGAAGAGGACCTCATCCGTGAACTTAGGGAGGGGCGTTTCTATCCGGCGCGTCGTCTCCACAGCGGTGAGATCATACCCTTTGAAGAGGAGCTTGTATGAGCAATGCCTATGTTTCGCTTGATCTGGAGACAACAGGTGTTGACCCGGTAGGCGACGAGATTATCGAGATAGCCGCAGTCAAATTTCAGGGGCAGCGAGTGGTCGATATCTTTCATAAACTGGTCAACCCTTGCCGTCCGCTATCTTATTATATACGCTTTCTTACCGGCATCACTCAGGCTGAGGTAGATGCTGCCCCCTTCTTTTCGCAAGTTGCTGATGAACTGGTATCTTTTATCGGCTCCTGCCCCATAGTGGGGCAGAGGGTTGGCTTTGATCTTGCCTTTCTGTCCCGGAAAGGCATTGATTTTGCTAGCCCTGTCTATGATACTTTCGAACTGGCAAGTATCCTTCTACCCCATTTCTCAGATTACAGCCTCTCCTCGCTGGCAAGGGAGTTTATGGTGTCTTTTCCCGAGGCACACCGTGCCCTCCCCCATGCCATGGCGACAAAAGAGGTCTTCCTGAGGCTGCTCGATAAAGCCGAAGCGCTTCCCCTCCCAATTATTGTGGAGATTAACAGATTGACGGCGGAAACTAGGTGGTCACTGCGCCCCCTCTTCCTTGATATCGAGAAAAAGAAGCTGAGAACCATGGGTGGGGGTGGGGGGCAGTTGGATGAGATAGCGCGGGGTGAACTGCTGATTGAGCTTTTCCCCGAAAGACCTGAGTGTGGTGAGCCTCTAATCCCCAACTATGAGAAACAGGCTATAGATGTGGGGATGCTGGTAGCTATGCTGGAGAGGGGTGGGCTGATGGAGAAAGCCTTCCCCCGCTTTGAGCACCGTCCCGAGCAGGTCCGCATGATGCGTGCTGTGGCAGAGGCGTTAAATCACTCGGAGCACCTCATCGTGGAGGCAGGCGCGGGCACCGGAAAGACGATTGCATACTTACTACCATCTATCCTTTTTGCTCTTAAGAACAGTGCTCATGTTGTGATCTCCACCAATACTATAAGCCTTCAAGAGCAGCTCGTGCATAAGGATATCCCTGATCTACTACGTGCCCTTGAGATGGGGCAGAGCACCCGTTTTGTTCAGGTCAAAGGCCGTTCCAATTACCTCTGCCTGAGACGCTGGGATCTGCTCAGAAGGAGCCAGGGACTTTCCCTTGATGAGGTTAAGCTGCTTATTCGCACCCTGCTGTGGCTTCGGTCGACAACCACCGGCGATAGAGCGGAGCTCAATCTGGCGGGGGGTGAGGCTCTAGCGTGGAACAAGGTCTGTGCCCAGGCTGATAACTGTTTGGCAGGCGAGTGTGTCTATCAGAGAAGGGGCGATTGTTTTCTCCACCGTGCACGGAGTGGTGGCGAGGGGGCTCATCTCATCATTGTAAACCATGCCCTCTTGCTCTCAGACATGCTGAGCAACAATGCGGTGCTCCCTGATTATCGCTATCTTATCATTGATGAAGCCCATCACCTTGAGGGGGAGGCAACTGAGCAACTGGGGTTTCATATTGCAGAATATGATCTTTATGGTTACTTGAGCCGGCTCACTGAGATGGTGGGTGGGGGGCAATACAAGGGCTTTCTTATGGAGATCGAGGACTCTGTTCGCAGCAGCTTGGTTGGTCCCTCCAGAAGGAGGGAGATAAGACGAATTACCTGGAGCCTTCAGGAGCGAGTGAAGAACGCCCATGAGCGCGTTTTCCAGTTTTTTGACAGCGTTTCCCACTTTTTGGAATGCTATGCCGAGGAATCTGGAGAGTATGAGCGCCGATTGCGCATAACCAGTGGGATTCGGGTTGATCCTGGGTGGGCGGCGGTGAGGCTTGCCTGGGACAATTTGAGCCTGGTGCTCATGGACATCGATTTGGGACTGAGCCAGCTCTATTCGGCGCTGGAGAGCCTATCCGAGGCCAAGATTAGGGATTACGAGAACCTTATGGTGGAACTTTCTTCTTTGATGTACCGGAATTCTGAATTGCGCTCCCAGGTAAACTCGATCATCTCTCATCCTGAGAGTGGTAATATCTACTGGGCGTCATTGGGGGCAGCGCACAATGTTGTAACATTGTGCGCTGCCCCCCTTAGTGTAGGGGAAAAGCTGGCAGCATCTCTTTTCTCAAAGAAGGACTGCGTTGTGCTAACCAGCGCTACCCTGAGCACTGAGACCAGCTTTGAATATATCAAAGGGCGGCTGGGGCTAAAGAATGTCAGGGAGCTTATGCTGGGGACACCCTTTGATTACACAACTTCGACAATGATCTATATCACCGAGGATGTCCCTGAGCCGGATAGGCCTGGATATCGCCAGGCGGTGGAGCGGGCTATTATAGAGCTATGCCGTGTCAGTGGCGGGCGAGCTCTGGTTCTATTTACCTCTCATGCCGCTCTGGGGGCAATTTATGCTGCTATCCGAGATACCCTGGAAAGGGAGGGGGTGCTTGTCCTTGGTCAGGGGATTGATGGGTCACCTAAACAACTGCTCACCACCTTCAAGGCTGCGGAGAGGTGCGTCCTTTTGGGCACCAGCAGTCTGTGGGAGGGGATTGATGTTGTTGGGGAGGCATTGAGCATCCTCGTTATAACAAGGCTTCCCTTTCCTGTTCCTACGGATCCTGTGTTTGCTGCCCGCGCTGAGCTTTTCGATGATGCCTTTAACCAATACACTGTCCCCCAGGCGATCCTCAGGTTTAAGCAGGGTTTCGGTCGCCTTATTCGCAGCAAAACAGACCGTGGAGTGGTGGTGGTTCTGGATCGGCGGATACAAACAAAAAGCTATGGCGCGGCCTTTCTCCAGTCGCTGCCGCCGTGCGTGGTGAGGAGAGGACCTACTTGCAGTATGCCGGCTGAGGTGGTAAGCTGGCTAGGTGGAGCTAGATCATTTCCGCAAGCCACTGGTGAACTATAGCCTCCTCTTCCTCCTTAGTTCTCACCTTCCCGTCAAGCTTTGCCCGGTGCAATGCTCTTATTATCTCACCGAGACGGGGACCTGGTGGCATCCCCATCTTTATTATTGCCTCTCCGGTGAGTAGCGGCTTTACATAACGAAGCCTCTTTAGATAGAGCTCCAGATGTGAGGAGGCAATGGCGGAGGGGGAGGCGATAGAGCAAGCTAGGATCGCCTGGGGGGAGTAGCCGTGGAGTAGCTGGTAGATGGCACTGGGGGGCAGGTCGGGGTCGGATAGGTTGGCGAGGTCTCCCTTTAGGCAGTGGGTATCCCGCATGGACTTTGCTGTTTTCCCTGATATCTTGAGGCGGCCAATTATTCCTTCATTCTCTTCATTGGTGAGCTGATAAACAAGAAGGCATAAATAAAGGCTGGCATCCGGCACGGTCACCTGGCGTGCCCTCTCGAATTTCCCGGCCAGCCATCCGTTTCCCTTAAGGGAGGGGTGAAGACCCTCAAGCACGCCAAGCTCTTCTCCCCGTAGAAGGACCTTTTCGGGGCGTTCCTCCTCCAATATCATTTCCACCTCGCGTCGTAGTCTTTCCCCGCTTATAGTCTCCATCATACCCACGTCCCGGCGCAGGAGCTCCTCGGTTCCCCGTTCCAATCGAAAGCCAAGCCTTTGCTCGTAGCGGAGAGCGCGCAGGATGCGGGTGGCATCGTCGATAAAGCTTCTCTCATGTAATATGCGAATAAGGCTGTGCTCAAGGTCATCTTTGCCCCCATAGGGGTCGACCAGTTCGCCAAACTTGAGGGGGTTGAGGTGAACTGCCATGGCATTTATGGTGAAGTCCCTTCTGAAGAGGTCGTCTTCGATCGTGCCGGGCTTCACTGTTGGCAGAGCGCCGGGCCTCTTATAGGTTTCTGAGCGCGCGGTGACCAGGTCGATGCTTAGGTCACCTCGGCGGAGCTTCGCTGTTCCGAAGCGGGAGTGGGCTAGAACCTCTCCACCCTGAGTTTGAGCAATCTGGTGTGCTAGTTCTATGGCGTCGCCTTCCACCACTAGGTCGATGTCGAGATTGGGTCTTCCCAGAAGCATGTCTCGCACTAACCCGCCGACAAGGTAGACCATATGCCCCCGGCTGGCACCAAGTTGCCCCGCCCTTACTACTAACTTCAGAAGCTCTGGCGGTAGATTCTTCTTAATTTGAGAGGTAAGTTTGGTAGCTATTGTCGCCCTCCATCTTTTTCCCCGCTTTATCTCTAGCAGCTTAAGCATTATAATAGACCTATGTAGGGCTGGCAAGGATTCAGTTTCTCGGACAATAGGCGGTTGGGATAAAGTAGGGAGCTGTCTGAGCTTTGACCGATTTAGTCAGGTTGCAAGAGATTCTGAATGTCAGCTTTATGGACTTGTCCTTGCTTGAGCAAGCCCTGGTTCACCGCTCCTACCTCAACGAAAACCCAGATTCTGTCCTCCCGTCCAATGAAAGGCTTGAGTTCCTGGGCGATGCCCTTCTCGGCTTTGTCGTTGCCCAAAGACTATATGTCGAGTACCCTCATCTATCTGAAGGGGAGATGAGCAGGCTTCGATCTGCTATAGTGTGCAGGGAGACGCTGGCACATCTGGCATCCTCCCTCGGTTTGGGTGAATACCTTCGCCTGGGGAGGGGTGAGGAGGCGAGCGGGGGGCGGAAGCGAGAGAGCAATCTGGCATGTGCCTTTGAAGCTGTGGTGGGGGCTATACTTGTAGATCGAGGCTTTGCCGCTGCCAGAGACTTTATCTTGAGATTCCTTGACGCTGAGCTTGAGACGGCGGTTGAGGAAACGCTGGCAAAGGATTATAAGTCCCGCCTTCAGGAGATCGTCCAGGCAAGGGAGCAAAAGACACCGTCCTACCGAATTGTTGAGACGACTGGACCGGAGCACGAGAAGAAGTTCACTGTCGAGGTATTAGTTGGGGACCTAGTGATGGGCAGAGGAACAGGCAGGAGCAAGCGTGTGGCGGAGAGGGAGGCGGCAAGGGTAGCCCTGGAGAGGCTTTCCTCTTAAACTTTTCCCAGCAAGCCTCTAGTGCTATAATTTTAGATTAGAGGGGGTGCAAATGGCTGACGAGCTAAAGGTATTCACCGGCAATACCCATCCCGGTTTAGCACGGGCGGTCTGCGATTACCTGGGGATCCCGTTGGGCAAGGCTGATGTATTCGAATTCAGCAATGAGAATATCTTTGTTCGTATTCTCGAGAATGTGCGCGGTCGTGATGTGTTTGTCATCCAGCCTATCTCTTCCCCAGTAAACAAGAGCCTGGTGGAACTTCTTATCATGCTTGACGCCATGAAGCGGGCTTCGGCAGGGCGAATCACCGCAGTGATCCCCTATTATGGTTATGGTCGCACCGATAAGAAGGACCAACCAAGGGTGCCGATAACGGCAAGGCTTGTTGCTGATCTCATTACCGTTGCCGGGGCAGACCGTGTTTTGACCATTGACCTTCATGCGGGGCAGATCCAGGGCTTTTTCAATATCCCTGTTGACGAGCTCACTGCCCTCTATATTCTGAGTCGCTACTTTGAGGAAAGGGCACTGGAGGACTTGGTAGTGGTTGCCACGGACATCGGGATCTCGAAGCGGGCACGGGACTTTGCTGCCAGACTCAATGCCCCGCTCGCCATAATTGAGAAGAGAAGGATAAATAATATTGATCCTACGGAGGCGCTTAATGTTATTGGCGAGGTAAAGGGCAGGCGTGCCCTCCTTGTCGATGACGAGATCGATACCGCTAGCTCCTTGGTCGGTGGCGTTTCTGCCCTCGTGGAACGCGGCGCAACCGAGATATATGCCTGCTGCACTCATCCCGTCTTTTCAGGAAGTGCTGTGAAGAGAATAGCCTCCTGCCCGGTGAAGGAGGTGGTGGTCACCGATACTATACCCATCCCCGAGAATAAAAGAATTGAGAAGATTGTGGTGCTTTCTATAGCCTCACTCCTCGGCGAGGCGATCCATCGCATCCATGCCGGGCTATCGGTGGGGGCAATGTTTTATTAGGAGGTGGTGGTAGTGGCTGGGGGGGACTGGTTCTGGAATCGGATGTAGAGAGGCCGAGGCGATAATCGGGAGCGATCAGATGGAGCGGTGAGGAGATGCTTAAATGGCTTGGCAGCTTAATTGATTCCAATGAGAAAGAGCTCAGAAAGCTTCAGCCAACGGTGGACAGGATAAATGCCCTTGAACCTGATTTTGAAGCGCTCAGCAATGACCAGCTGCGCTCCAAAACCGACGAGTTTAGGGCTCGCCTCGAAAGGGGCGAGCCTTTAAACAGCCTCCTTCCCGAGGCATTTGCCTGTGTTCGAGAGGCAGCCAAGCGCACTATCAGGCAGCGCCACTTCGATGTCCAGCTTATGGGCGGCATTGTCCTCCACCAGGGGAAGATCGCTGAGATGAAGACCGGCGAGGGCAAAACCCTGGTGGCTACCCTCCCTTTATATCTCAACTCCCTCTTAGGGAAGGGATGTCACCTGGTCACGGTGAATGACTATCTGGCGAAGCGTGATGCCGATTGGATGGGCCCTATCTATCACGCTTTGGGTGTAAGTGTAGCCAGCATCCAGCACGAGGCCTCCTTTATCTATGACCCAGAATATGACTCCGGTGACCAGAGATGGAGATTCATGCGTCCGATCACCCGCCGCCAGGCATATGAAGCCGACATCACCTATGGCACCAACAATGAATTCGGCTTCGACTATCTTAGGGACAACATGGTCATTGACCTCTCTCAATGCGTGCAGCGCCCCCTCCACTATGCCATCGTCGATGAGGTGGATAATATCCTCATCGATGAGGCACGCACCCCACTTATCATCAGCGGAATGGCTGAGGAGTCAGTCCAGAAATACTATGTCTTTGCCAAGCTGATCCCCCGCCTTCGCTTGGGGGAAGATTACACCGTAGATGAGAGGACAAGGACGGTAAGCTTGACCGAACCCGGTATCTCAAAGATGGAGAAGATGCTCAAAAAAGAGGGGCTTTTAAAATCGCCAAACCTCTATGATCCTTCAAACTACACCCTCATCCATTACCTGGAAAGCGCCCTCAAGGCTCACACCCTTTTCAAGAGGGATCGCGACTACGTGGTGAAGGATGGTCAGATCATCATCGTCGATGAGTTCACCGGCAGGCTGATGTTTGGTCGCAGGTATTCGGAGGGGCTTCATCAAGCCATCGAGGCTAAGGAGGGGGTCAAGATCCAGAGGGAGAGCATCACCCTTGCTACCATCACATTCCAGAACTACTTCCGCCTTTATGAGAAGCTAGCGGGGATGACCGGCACCGCAGTGACTGAGGCTGAGGAGTTCCATAAGATATATAACCTCGAGGTGGTGGTGATCCCCCCAAATAAGCCAATGATTCGCATCGATCATAGAGACCAGGTCTATAAGAATGAGGAGGCCAAGTTCCGCGCTGTTGTGCGTGAGGTTGAAAGGCTACACCAGGAGGGACGTCCGGTTCTGGTGGGGACGGTATCTATTGAAAAATCAGAATACCTCAGCGAGATGCTGAAGAGGCGGGGGATACCCCATCAGGTCCTAAATGCCAAGTATCACGAGAGGGAGGCGGGCATCATCGCCCAAGCTGGGAGGATCGGGGCAGTTACCATCGCCACCAATATGGCGGGGCGTGGTGTTGATATTATCCTGGGGGGAAATCCTGCCGGGCGCGACGATAAGGAGTGGCAGGAGGAGCATGAGAGGGTGGTTGGGCTCGGTGGGCTTCATGTCATCGGAACCGAGCGCCACGAGGCGAGGCGCATCGATAATCAGCTAAGAGGTCGCGCCGGAAGACAGGGAGACCCCGGAAGTTCGCGCTTTTTTGTCTCGCTGGATGATGATATCATGCGCCGTTTCGGCGGCGACCGGGTTAGGGACCTTATGGATTGGGCGAAGCTTGATGAGGATACCCCGATTGAGCATTCCTTGGTCTCAAGGGCGATCGAAAGCGCCCAGACGAGGGTTGAAGGTCATAACTTTGACATCCGCAAGCACCTCCTTGACTATGACGATGTGGTTAACAAGCACCGCGAGGTGATCTACAGTGAAAGAAAGAAGATTATAGGCGGCGCCGACCTTAAAGGCAATATTCTAAACATGGTCTCGGAGGAGATCGAAGCCATCACCAGCCTCCGTCTCCCCGGTGAACATGGCGATGGCTGGGACCTTGAGGGTTTGGTGAGTGACATCGGTGAGGTATTCCCTCTACCGTCATCTTTAAGTAAGGACGCTCTCTCTCAGATGAGCCGGAGGGAGATAAAGGAAAGGCTTCTTGAACATGCCCATTCCTTATACGAGGAGCGGGAGCGGGAGCTGGGCCCTGAGAATATGAGGGTTCTTGAGCGGTTGGTGATGCTCCGCACTATGGACAGGCATTGGATTGAGCACCTCACCATGATGGAGAATATGCGCCGCGGGATGGGGCTCTATGCCTATGGTCAAAGGGATCCTCTTGTTGCCTATAGAAAAGAGGGGCATGCCCTGTTTGAGAGGCTGCTTGCCAATATAAGGCATGATGTAGCCCATACCATATAC
>Ga0136652_1000760_pt1 | contig 14840 bp, 13 predicted proteins | sample ConPoolayeEmetaG_FD_94864 | JGI IMG/M metagenome (GOLD analysis project Ga0136652, IMG submission 94864) | Hot spring microbial mat communities from California, USA to study Microbial Dark Matter (Phase II) - Cone Pool mat layer E metaG... ...
GTACTTACCTGGGAGGATGCCAATTCCCACGTTCTTTAGACATAGGGTCACATGGTTGCCCCAACACTTCCAAGCTGCCAGGGATATCAACAGATCTGCTTCGTAAACTGACCTGGGCACCCAAACTGAGTCCAGTACCATCCGGTTCGGAACTGGGATCTTCACACTGTCCTCCCAGTTGAGGTCGGTAACCTTAACGCCATACTTCTTAGCCATGCCATAGATGTCGTAGGCCTTGTACACCAAGTCAGTCCAAGCTCCGCCAGCCGCCTCTCCAAGCGTTACGTCCGTGTATCCCCAGTCCCTGATGGCCTTCATCGTTGCAGCGATTACCTCAGGATGGCATATGTCTCCTTCGCCTCCGCTCTTGTTCTGAAGAGTGGTCAGTTCGTAGGCACCCTTGTACTTGGCGTAGGGGCTCTCGGCTGGAACTCGAGCTAGGTTGGGTTTGATTAGTATCTTCGAGTCAGGTCGGAGATTCAGTTTCTGCTTTGCCTCAATCAAGTCAAGCGCCTTTGCAACTCTCTCCTCGACCTCCCCGCCCTTCGTAATAGCTACAGGTGTTTTCATAGACATACCTCGGCGTATCTGGGAATGTTCCCCTTATTTAACGATTGATTTTTTCCAATCTTACATTCCTCTGAAACATTCAAAGTCCTGAGCCGCCCCCTCATTCTTGAAGGCTGCCGGTGTCTGCGTTGTTAAAGGTGAAGCCAAACCACCATATAAGAGAAGAGTCGTTAAGTTAATATTCGTTGCATACTCCGACATAGATAACCATCAAACTGAGGGATGTTCTGATTGGTGAACTTAGCTGAGGTTCAGATCGAAGGACAGAAACGGGCAATCCTACTCAATGAGAAGCAATTCAAAACTGGCTCAAAGGGTTACTGGGGGTCTGACAAGCTGACCCTTCCAGACGGGAGAAGGTTCCAGATTCAGGTTCAAGCTGTACTGATAGGTTCTAAGAGTAGAGGCCAGTGACGTGGAGCCGAAGCTCAAGAGGATGTTCTTGGTTGTGAATTCTGCAATTTGGCTATCTCTGAAAGATGTGCTGCTCTCGACGTAGCAGGTCTCTGCGTTTCAGACCCGGTGATGTCTTGTTTTTGCTCGGGTTCTCCGCTTGGTGTGAGCCATGTGTTTCTGTAAGGTGAACCCTGTGAACATCGTTTTTCTTGGCACTGGTGGTGGGCGCTTCGTGACGTATGCGCAGATGCGATGGACGGGAGGAATTAGGCTTGTAAGCGGGGGTCTTCATGTGCATGTTGACCCTGGACCTGGGGCCATTGTTAGGAGTACAGATGCTGGCCTGAGTCCAGAGAAGATACGACTCCTATTGGTAAGCCATAGTCACCCAGATCACTACGGAGATGCTGAAACGGTCATTGAAGGTATGACCAGGGGGACGACGCGCAGAAGAGGCACCTTAGTAGCCTCAACCAGTGTTCTTAATGGAGAAGGAGTCGTTGAGCGTTCTATCTCGAAGTACCACCAAGGTTTGGTTGGGAACGTTGTAGAGGCATCCCCCGGGAGCTCCTTTGAGGCTGAAGGGATCGGCATTTACGTTACTAAGGCGGTTCATTCGGATCCGTCGACTGTTGGCTACATTCTTGACTTTCCCCACGTTGGAAGAATAGGGTATACATCAGACACAGAGTTCTTTGACGGCATTGCTGACTACTACAAGGGTTTGACGGTTCTGGTTCTTTGCGTGCTCAGGCCCAGAGGCTCATCACTTAGGTACCATCTATGCACAGACGATGCGAGGGTGATAATCGAGGCTACGAGGCCCAAGACCGCGGTGCTCACACATTTCGGTATGAAGATGCTGAGCGCCAACCCCGCTGCTGAGGCCAGCTACATCCGAAACTCAACAGGCATTAGGACGATTGCGGCGGCGGATGGAATGACTCTCTCCGTCGCTGGCGGAACTGTATCATCAGAAACAGGGAGTATCAGAAGGGCCTTTCGTAGGAGGAAGCTTTCGAGAACGGTACAATGCCCAGATCGGCAGAAATAACTCTGGCTTCTCCCTTCGCTGTACGGCTTCTCGGATTGCATTCAGCAGATACTTGTCCCACCACAAAGCGGTTCTGCAACATTCTTAAATTGTGGGCACGTTCTCAGTCTGAACCGCGCGGTTGGATTGAAGGTGGGTGCCTCTCCCGAGTATTCGCTACCGAAACTCTACCGTCCGAAGGATGTTGAGGGAAAATGGCAAGCCTACTGGCAAAGGCCTGATGTCTATGCTGCGGTTTACAGGTTTGACAAGCAAGACTTGGTGAGGCCGGTCTACTCGATTGACACCCCTCCCCCCTTTACAAATGGCGAAGTGCATATGGGGCATGCTTACTGGGTTGTGATCAATGACACGGTTGCCCGCTACAAGAGGATGCGCGGGTACAACGTCCTTCTCCCTCAAGGCTGGGACTGTCAGGGGCTTCCGACCGAGCTTAAGGTTCAGAGCCAGTGGCACATTCCGCGTGAGGACCGAGAACTGTTCCGCCGAAAATGTGTCGAATGGACTGAGCAGATGATTAGGAGCATGAAGTCGAGCATGGTGAAGCTTGGGTATCGTCCTGACTGGGAGCAGCTAGAGTACCGGACGATGGACCAAAGCTATTGGCGGAGAGTGCAGGAGACTCTGCTTACACTACATGAGCGAGGAGTAGTATATCGCGGCCAGTTTCCTGTGCACTGGTGCCCCAGCTGCGAGACGGCTTTGGCCCAAGCAGAGGTGGGCTATGTCGACGCAAAGGGAGTGCTATACTATTTCGCCTTCAGCTCTCCAAGAGAGAGTCTGGAGGTTGCGACCACTCGTCCCGAGCTTCTGGGTGCATGCCAAGCCTTGGCCGTTAACCCTGCAGATACCCGGTACAGCGGTCTGATCGGAGTGAGGGCTAAGATTCCGCTCTACAATAGAGAGGTTCCTGTCATAGGGGATCCGCAGGTGGATATGGGGTTTGGAACGGGAGTTGTGATGGTCTGCACATTCGGTGATGAACAGGACATCAGATGGCAGCAGAAATACAGGCTTCCTATCACGAGGCTTCTCGATGAAAAGGGGCGCCTCGTCAACTCTGGGAAATACGATGGGCTCAACGTCGAGGCTGCGAGGCAGGCCATTGTCGCAGACCTAGCTGCAGTTGGTTCCCTGCGAAGGCAGGAGGAGATAGATCATAAGGTTCTTGTACACATCGAGCGGTCTGACTGTCAAGCTCCTGTAGAGTTCCTCGTGAAGGCACAATTCTTCATAAAGAGCATGCAGTACAAGGAGGACATAATTGCGGCATGTCGAGAGATGAAGTGGCTTCCGGAGTACATGCTCCAGCGCCTCATCGATTGGGTCAACAGCATCTCTTGGGACTGGCTGATCTCTAGGCAGAGAATCTACGGGACTCCGGTGCCTTTCTGGTACTGCAACGACTGCAACGCTATAGTCCCTCCGAGGCGAGAAGATCTCCCAGTCATTCCCGAGAACATGAATCCTCCGGTAACCAAATGTCCGCAATGCGGATCCAAGAACATTGAACCATCGCTTGATGTCTGCGACTGCTGGGTAGATTCAAGCATCACACCCCTAGTAAACTCAGGCTTCTTCGAAGACAAGACGCGATATACTCGTCACTATCCTATGTCTATGCGACAGCAGGGACATGACATAATCCGCACTTGGCTATTCTACACCACCTTGAGGTGTCTCCTCCTAACAGGGAGACCGCCCTTCAAGGATGCCCTAATAAATGGGCACATTCTCGGTCCAGATGGCACAAAGATGTCCAAATCCAAGGGCAATGTTGTCAGTCCGGAGAGGGGTCTGGAAGAGTTCGGGGCGGACTCGATGCGACTAGTTCTTCTGTCCTTCACGATGGGCTCTGATTTTCCCTTCAAATGGGAGTCAGTGCGGTACTGTAAGGGTTTCCTCCAGAAGTACTGGTCGTCAAGCAGGTTTGCTGCTCCATTCATTCAGGGCTACGTCCCTTCTCCAGAAGATGTGAAAGGGCTGAAGATTCTTGACCTATGGATTCTTACGCTTCTAGCCGAGACAGTTGAATCTATAACAAGGAGCTTGGATTCCTATCAGTTCCACCTTGCAATAGAAGCTCTTCAGAGCTTCTTCTGGCACAGTTTCTGCGACCAATACCTTGAGGCGGTGAAACATCGCCTCTACAGCCCAACTGATGCTTTGGACCTCAAAGCAGCGAAGTACACTCTCCATACGGTGCTGCTGAACTCAACTCTTCTCTTGGCGCCATTCAGCCCACACATCACCGAGGAGGTCTACCACTCCGTCATGTCTCCAACTCTTTCCACAGTGCACGCCTCGAGGTGGCCAGACCTCAATGGGATACCTGTCGACGAGGAGGCCAGGAGAAAAGGCGACGCGCTCATCAAGGTGATCTCACTTGTTCGAAGTGAGAAGTCAAAGAAAGGCATAGCGCTCAGTGCAGAACTTGAGAATGTACTGGTCAAAGGCGACATGGTGACTCTGAATGTTGCAAGAGAGGCTGAAGAGCAGATTAGAAGCATCCTCCGGATTAAGAAGCTGGCCTTTCAACCCGGGGAGAACCTGTCAGTGACAATAGAATAGTCATGGACTAGGCTTGTCTGTACTTTAAGGTCGCAGCTATACCTCCGAAGCCCCCTTTCAGCATCATCCCCTCCTCGGTCTGGGTGGAGATGACCTCGACCTCAGCATCCGACTGAGCAGCTGCTCGAGCAAGCTCGTCCACAACATCCTCAATCTCAGACACCTCCAAGGTGGCGGAGCACTTGGGACACTGTTTTCCTTGGAACTCTCGCCTGATCGTTTCTTGGTCCTTCCCTTTCACCGTAGTCTCCTCTACGTAGTCACCATTTGGACATAGAACCTTGACCCTACTCTCTTCGAATTTCTCAGAGACGAGCAGTGTCCGAACCAGTCCGCGCTTCAAAGCCTGCCTCACCTCATCCTCACCATATGTGACTAGTCCAGTGTCCTTTCCAAGGGCTGAAAGGAAGTCTTGCATAAGCCTCTTCTCCTCCACGTAGCGAACCTCCCTAAGTATGCTGCCTGATTTCTCAACAACCTCATCGATCCCCTCCTCACCTGCATAAGCAGTGTCAACGAGGTCGAGGATTCGATTCTTCAGCGCGTAATGCATATAATCTCCGCTCCTGAAGTCCTCCTTCGTCGGCCCCGGTCCGCCGATGATTATTCCTTTGAGATTTGGTATCTGCAGAAAGGCGTCGTTCACATGCTGTCCGACACGCTTGTAGTAGTCGTTGACCTCCTGCTCTCGCAGTCGTTCAAACCTCCTAGACGACTGCCCGCCTGCGCGATGTTTTCCAGGCAACCCAGATGTGAGAACCTTGACCAGCTTCAAATTACGTCCACTCAAAGTGGCTATTGCCGTTTCATTTCCATCGATGACAATCAGACCGTAGACTTCCTTCTCTCGTAGCATCTCCTGTAAAGGCTCGGTGTGAAACTTCTGGTCGCAGCGGTAGTAGTAGATAGGTGTAGGCTCTGGTGGTTCTAGGACATAGGTCTCGATCTTCTCACTGCCTTCTCCGTTCTGCGGTATCGCGCCACAGAAGAGCACAAGTCCGTTGGGTGGTGTCTCTTTGAACAATCGAAGGCGCTGCATCACAGTCATAAGGGCGTCAAGGACATTCTTCTTCGTTGTGCGAGACTTTATGTTGGAGGCAGTGCTGTATTCAGAGCGAAGGCTGTTCATAACATCACTCAGCTGTCTTCCAGGCGGAATGTAGAGACTTATGAGTTCAGTATGGCGGCCTTGCTTGGACTCTAAGGTATCAAGCATTCTCTTCAACCTGAAGCGTAGAAGAGAACTCTTCTTCTCGGACAAGGCTCCATAGCACCAGAACTCTGAACAGATTGAGGAGTCTATCACCACTCAAGCTGGGAGATTGGACATCGAGTAACTCCCCTGCATTGGAAGAGCGATGCTGCATCTTATTCTTCCCAGCTGAGACGTGGACATGTATCTCCTTCTCCTCGCCAAAATGTCAGCGCGTGCTTTAAGTTTTCCGGAGAGACTTCTAGCGGCTCCAGCTAGCTGAACTGCCGCGTTTTCGGAAATTATCTTTCTCAGAATGTTTGGGTGGAGGCGAACAGAATGATCAGACCAACAAGAATATGTCGGCGCGCAATATAGGCCCTCACAGCAGGAGCTCCAGCGCATATGGTGGTTCCCTGAAGTATCTCTAGACCTGAAAAATGACCTCCCTTACTGGACAAAATTGAGGATAAGCGAAATCTGGCCAAAGGACAGGTATGTCCCCACCGCAGAAACCAAGTTATATTTCCTCAGTGGAATACTTTCTCTTGGTGACAGCATGAAGGTCGTGGTCAAGCTCGGAGGCTTTGTCTTTCCAACCGAACCTGACTGTAGGAGAATTCAAGCCTATGCGGACGTAATGGGAAGGCTGAGTGAGCAGGGATACCGCCTAGTCGTGGTCACCGGAGGAGGTGGAGATGCCCGAAAATACATCTCTGTAGCTCGAGAACTCGGTGCCTCCGAATACGTATGCGACCTATTGGGAATCAAGGTTTCCCAAATGAATGCTTATCTTTTTATAAGCGCCCTAGGCGATCATGCCTACCCCGCTCCTCCAACATCGTTGAACCTCCTTCAGGCAGCATTTGAACTTGGAAAGATCGTGGTCACCGGCGGTATGCACCCAGCCCAGTCAACCAACGCCGTCGCGGCGTTAGCCGCTGAGGCTGTTCAAGCTGACCTTCTCATAAATGCCACAGACATAGACGGAGTGTACACCTCCGACCCCAAGAGAGACCCAACTGCAAAGAGACTCGCTACCATCGAGACACATGAACTTGTGAAGATGGTGCTGAATGGGTCGATGGAGGCGGGAACCTACGAGCTTTTTGACGCAGTTGCGATTAAAGTCGTTGAACGCTCCCACATGAAGACGCGTATCGTGGACGGTCGTGTGCCTGAGAACATCGAAAAGGCTGTTAGAGGAGATCCTATTGGAACCCTCGTTCTGGTGAGCGGGAGGCGGGGGACGTGACGAGCCTGACAAGGATATTCGGGAGCAAGGCACAGACAAGGCTGGTGCAATACCTGCTTGACCATCCGGGCCGCGTCTTCAATCAAGCGGGTCTGGCAACATATCTTGATGTCTCCCCAAGCACAATCGCGCGTATAATTCAACCCCTTGTTGAGGAGGGAATGCTCAGCTACGAGCAGGTAGGTGGTCAGATGAAAGTGTTGGCCCTGAATGATGAGAATGAGAAGACTAAGGCCCTGCTGGAATTCCATCGGAGGATACGGGATCTCTAAAACCTATTCTCCTTGAAATAGTCAACCGAGGTGTGACCCTACTCAATTGACTACTTCCCGCCCAGCTCTCGCTTCTTCCAGCGAAGATGTTTTCCTCTACACTTACGACATCGATTCGCCGTGGCAGCATTCCTTGCCCCGCAGTACCTGCAGATCTTAAGGTAGAGCCTGTGCTGCTGCGCAATCCTTCTCTTTACCAGATCTGTTACGGGCATTTCCCACACGATATTGCCTAACATTTTGAGACCGATATTTGTTCTTTTCCCCCGTGTTGTGAAGTTCTTAACCAGCTTTGAAGCAGTCACTCATTACCACAACACATTTATGGTTGACATATCGTACGAGATACGAAAACTAGCGGGACTAGAGGAGAATGAGTGAAAAGGGCAGCGATTAGAGGGCGGATACCTCAGTCGAGCACTCCACCTCGGTTCCTGGATGGTAGTACGGCTTGAGAACAGTGCTTGACAACTTCTGCATCAAGAGCGGAGTCCTATGCCCAAGCTGCCAGGAGAAGGTTCGTACTGGGCAAGTTACGCAGACGGATATCGCTGTATCTAGACTTCTTCTGAAACTTGAGGAGAAGTATCCATCGATCCAGAAGATAGACTTTCGAGGAGCCCACGAAGCTGACAATGTTTTGGCAATCGTGGTCGGGGATGAGGCCTCCAAACGAATACTTGTCGAAGGCGGGAAGATCATTAGAGAGATCTCAGAGAGTACGGGTAAGAAAGTCCGTCTTTTCGAACGCAAGGGAGATACGCGTCGCTTCTTGGAAGAACTCTTCTTCCCAGTATCCATCACAACGATCAACAGGATCTGGCTACCAGACGGTAGCCAAGAGACGCGAGTGGTTCTTTCAGGACGTTCGAGGCGCCTCCCTCTGAAAGTTGACGTGCTACAGGCATTGGCAAAGAAGGTGAGGGGGATTACCCTCCGTATTGCCTTTGAGAATCAGCTAGAAGAAGAGTACTATTAGCAGACGCGTTAGCCTCGTCGCTCATACCGTTGCAATCCTTTCTCCATCATGAAGGTGACTGACATACTATGAAACGAACACACTATGTAAAAGACTTGGCCCCAGGGGAGGCTACAATATCTGGCTGGGTCAGCACTATCCGAGACCTAGGTAACTTGAAGTTCGTGATTCTTAGAGACTTCTCCGGGTTGGCTCAGGTGACCCTGAAGAAGGGAATTGTTGAAGACAAGCTTCTTGACAAAGCAAGCAGCCTGAATCCCGAAGACGTGATAACCGTTCAAGGCACCGTTGTTTCTAGGAGCAATGCGCCTGGAGGTTTGGAGCTAATCCCGTCCAGGTTGGAGGTCATCAGCAGGTCGGAGCCTCGTCTGCCGATAGACATCTCTGGAAAGATTGAGTCCAATCTTGATGTGCGCATGGACTGGCGTGTGCTAGACCTCAGGAGGCCTGAGGTGGCAGCTATCTTCCGAATCCAGAGCAATGTTGTAGCAGCGATGCAGGACTATCTCGACAGTAAAGGATTCTTGCATGTCTTCACTCCCTGTTTGATGGGAGCCGCATCTGAGAGTGGGGCGGAAGTCTTTCCAGTAGTTTTCTTCGAGAAGGAGGCTTTCCTCAGGCAGGACCCACAACTGCATAGGCAGCTGCTGATCGCGTCAGGTTTCGACAAACTGTACGACCTTGGCCCGAATTGGAGGGCGGAGCCAAGCCACACTCCCAGGCATATCTGTGAGCATCGGGCATGTGCAGCCGAGTTTGCCTTCATGGAGGATGAGTCCGATATGATGCGTTGCGAGGAAGGCCTTCTCGTTTACACACTTAGGCAAGTTGCGGACAAATGCGAGGCGGATCTCAGACGCTTGGGAAAAGAAATCTCTCCGCCGAAGACGCCTTTCCCGGAGCTCCGTTTCCCAGAAGTTTACGAAATCTTGGCAGAGGCTGGAAAACGCATCAAGTTTGGTGAAGACTATGACCGGGAGTCGGAGCAGATCCTAGCATCATTCGTGAAGCGAGAGTACGACAGCGACTTCTTCTTTGTCAACCGATTTCCATTCTCTGTTAAGCCTTTCTACGTGATGAGAGTGGAAGAGGACCCCGTATGGGCAAGAAGTGTGGACCTCATCTACAAGGGTTTAGAACTTTCATCCGGAGGACAGAGAGAACATCGATATGAGCTGATAGTTTCACAAATACGCGAAAAGGGGATGAACCCCGAGAACCTGGAATGGTTCACAAAGTTCTTCAGGTATGGGGTTCCGCCCCACGGCGGCTTTTGCTTGGGTATTGAGAGGCTGGTCATGCAACTCTTAGATCTGAGCAATATTCGAGAAGCGGCTCTATTCCCAAGAGCTCCGGAGAGATTGCTGCCGTAGTTTCCTTTGACTGTCTCTCCTGTCCACAGTCAAGAGTGGATGAGAGAGTTCTGTAGACTGCGACGCACTAAGGCTATTAAGACTCTGCGTGAAAAAAGGCTTGAGATGGTTACAAATGGTCGAGAAGAGTTGTGAGATCGGTATCATAGGCGGCTCAGGGGTATACAGCCCAGAGATGCTCGAGGGCATTAAGGAACTTAAGGTCTCAACTCCATTCGGTCGTCCCTCAGACCTCATATCCATAGGGAGCCTTCAGGGTCGTTCCGTCGCATTTATTCCGAGGCATGGAAAGGAACATCAGATTCCTCCCCATCGCGTCCCCTATCGCGCCAATATCTGGGCTCTCAAGGAACTTGGAGTGAAACGGGTTATATCGGCCTCAGCCGTTGGCAGCCTAAGAGAGGACTACAGGCCTTCAGAGCTTGTACTCGTCGACCAGTTCATCGACAGGACGAAGTGGAGAGATGATACCTTTTACGAAGGTGGACGAGTGTGTCACATCAGCACTGCGGACCCATTCTGTGCAGAATTGAGAGAGATATTCATCAAATCTGCAAGCGGTCTCAACATCTCCATGCACGACAGGGGAACCTATGTCTGCATCCAAGGACCTAGGTTCTCCACCCGAGCTGAGTCAAGGCTCTTCCGAAGCTGGGGCGTCGACGTCATTGGGATGACGCTCTGTCCTGAGGTCGTACTTGCTAGGGAGGCGGAGTTATGTTATGTCTCCGTGACGATGGTAACAGACTATGATGTCTGGGCGGAGAAGCCCGTATCAGCTGATGATGTTCAGAGGACCATGGCCAAGAACAGTGAGAACTTCAGCCGCCTGCTGGTTAGCGCCGTGCCGAAGATACCCGCTAAGAGGAGTTGCGAATGTGGGTCTGCTCTCCGCAGCGCCTTCGTGTGAGCGTCTCTTAAAGTAGTTTCAGCTTGCCCGTCAGCTTGTCTACGTCGGCCTCTGGGGCTGGTCCGATGGCCAGCGCTGTCGGAGTGTTTGGCGGGATCTGAGTTAATCCGCGGTCTACTATGAGGGCTGAAGGCAGGCGATGCCTTCTGCAATTTCTATCCAATTCGATCAACTCGTCTAGAGAAGCCACTTTAACCGCCACTTTCTTAGCGCCTTCATCCATCCATCTCTTCCAGAGGCTGGGATTACTCCTCTTCGCCGCTTCCGAGGCCTCAACACTCGCGTGGCATGCTTGTACTATGAGTTTTCCTACGCCCATCTTCAGGTCCTTCCGGAGCACAATGGCCTGCTTGGTTGTGAACTGTGTTGACAAGGTTTTCTGTCTGAGCTGTGGTGGGAACCGTTCTTATGTCTTCGGGCTCTTTATGGCTTTCTTGAAAACTATATATATGGCAGCTTGCTAGTTGACCGAAACTCTGAGGTTGCATAAATGCCCAACTGCATCTGGTGCGGTCACATCATCATGCCGAAGGAGAAGGCCGTGAAGTTTCCCTGTCCATCGTGTGGGGAGTTCACACTTTGGCGCTGTGAGAGATGTCGTAAGTTTGCGCGTCCTTACAAATGTCCTAGGTGTGGGTTCACTGGTCCTTAGGTGACATCTATGGCTAAGGTTCTTGCCAGCATTAAATGCTTTCCTGAGGACGTTATAATCCCTCCTGAAACGATAAAGGAATCCATTAGACAAGGTCTGCCCAGTTTTGCCTCTCTCCATCGAGTTGAAGAGGAGCCGATAGCGTTTGGCTTGGTGGCCCTGATCGCACACGTACTAATCTCTGACTCTGGCGGTGACGAGTTGGAGAAAGTGGAGAAGTCTCTCCGTAATGTTAGGGGCATAAGTGAAGTTGAGACATTACTCGTAAGGCGTGTCTCTCTGTAGAAGAGATTTCCTTGTTGAATCCTGCAATCGTGCTAAGAATAGCTACATTACATTCAGCTCTCCACGTTCTGTGCTTCTTGCTGGAACAACTGGTTGGCTCGTTACGCTGGGCATTCAATCTTGTTAAGCGTACGTAAGCCTGGCTGTTAGTGCGCTCTGAAGTCTGCGGATGGCTCTGGCCGAGCCTTGAAGTATCCTGAGTAAACTGAACTCGCATAGACATATTGACAACCTGCGGTTGGCAATATAGACAACTGTTCCTCCAAGGGCGATGTTTTGTCCAACCTCGTAGAAGTGCAGGAGATTGAAAGCTTAAATATTGGCCTTATATTCTGAGTTCTGACCTGTCGGGGGCTGCTCCATCCGTTCCACAAGGTTGTCGCCCTTCAGGTTTGATGGTGATTGTGTTGTCGCAAGACCTCCGTCTCAGATGTGCTGAGGCTAAACAGCGTGACGCTGGACGCGGAAAGGCTCGTATCGACGATGAAACCATGCGTGTACTAGGTATTGCTGCTGGGGATGTCATTGAGCTTCGGGGGAAGAGGGTGACCGCAGCTGTAGCTTGGCCTGCCTATCAAGAGGACCAAGGAAAAGACCTGATACGTATCGATGGTCTCATACGGAAAAACGCTGGCGTGGCTCTGAATGAGTATGTCTACGTCAGGAAAGCAGATGTGAAGGAGGCGCAGACCATCGTCCTTGCACCTGTTGACATGCGTCTCAATGTCGATACAGACTTCGTAAACTTTGTTAAGAGTAGACTGATTGAGACGCCTCTGGTAGAGGGCGACTCAGTTTTCGTCGTCATACTGGGAAGTGCCATCCCGTTTACTGTGATGCGCGCGCGGCCGCACGGCATCGTGAAGGTGTCGCAGGCGACGAACCTTCAAGTTCTGAGTGAACCCACCACCGAGAAGAAGGGAATACCCCGCGTCACTTATGAAGACATTGGTGGGCTCCAAGAAGCAATACGTCGAACAAGAGAGATGATCGAGCTTCCGCTCCGGCATCCCGAGCTGTTCCAGCGTTTAGGCATCGAGCCGCCTAAGGGTGTCCTCCTACACGGACCGCCTGGATGCGGCAAGACTCTCCTTGTGAAGGCTGTGGCCACAGAGTCAGATGCTAACTTCTTCGCAATTAACGGCCCTGAGATCATGAGCAAGTTCTATGGTGAATCTGAGAAGAGGCTGCGCGAGATCTTTGAGAAGGCACAGCAGAACGCTCCAAGCATAATCTTCATCGATGAACTTGACGCAATTGCACCAAAGCGTGAAGAGGTCACTGGAGAAGTTGAACGACGCGTGGTTGCACAGCTTCTTGCACTCATGGATGGACTGGAGGTCAGAGGTAACATAATCGTCATTGGAGCTACGAACAGGGTTAACGCCATCGACCCCGCTCTAAGGCGGCCCGGAAGGTTTGACCGTGAGATAGAGATTGGTGTTCCTGACAAGCAGGGCAGAATTGAGATCCTTCAGATTCATACAAGAGGAATGCCTCTTGCCCCAAACGTTGATCTTCGCAAGCTTGGCGAGATTACACATGGGTACACTGGGGCTGATATAGCGGCGCTCGCTCGAGAGGCAGCAATGAAGGCGCTGCGTCGGTACCTACCTGAGATCAATGTCGAGGAGGAGAGGATACCTCCGGAGATCTTGGAGAAGATGGAGGTAACCTCAGAAGACTTCATGTCTGCATACCGTGAGGTCACTCCAACGGCGATGAGGGAGGTCTACATCGAGGTTCCGACGGTTCACTGGGATGACGTAGGCGGATTGGACGAGGTTAAGCAGGCTCTGAAGGAGGCTGTTGAATGGCCCATCAAGAGGCCTGAGATCTTCAGCGAGATGGGGATACAGCCACCCAAGGGTATTCTTCTCTATGGTCCGCCTGGGTGTGGAAAGACGCTAATAGCGCGCGCGGTGGCCACAGAGAGCGAAGCGAACTTCATCACCATAAAGGGCCCGGAGATATTCAGCAAGTGGGTCGGTGAATCGGAGAAGGCGATCCGTGAGATCTTCAGAAAAGGCCGCACGGCGTCGCCTGCTGTGATCTTCATAGACGAGGTTGACTCGATTATCCCGCGGCGGGGAGGAGGGTACTCAGACTCAGGTGTTACGGAACGTGTGATCAGTCAGCTGCTTACGGAGATGGACGGGCTGGAGCCACTTCAGAACGTTGTTGTGATCGCTGCCACAAACCGTCCAGACATAATCGACCCTGCTCTTCTCCGTCCCGGACGGTTCGACAGACTCATCTATGTGCCACCACCTGATGACGAGAGTCGGCTACAGATCATAAAGATATATACGAAGAAGATACCGCTTGCACCAAGCGTTGTCCTTCAAGATATCAACAAGGCAACCAGGGGCTACTCAGGCGCAGACATTCAGGCACTCTGTAATGAGGCTACGTTGAATGCGATTCGAAGGGGTTCGAAGGTTGTGGAGATGAATGATTTCACGAAGGCATTGGAGAAGGTTGGTCCAAGCGTGACACCCGACATGGAGAAATGGTATCTGCAAGTAGCCCAGCAGTTTCACAAGCCGGTCAGGCCGGCGACCCCCATAGCGTGAACAGAGGCCAAGATGTCCAAGTACTGGAAGCCTCAGCCGCTCCACACGCTTATTGTGGAGCTGCTTACGAAGAAGCAGGGGCTGGTGACGGATGCTGAGCTACATAGGGCCATTCTTGAGGTCTATGATGACCTGAGTGTGTCAGAGCTTAACAAGGCTCTTATGAAGCTTGAGGTTGATGGAATACTTAGGGTCTCCGGACTGACCAAGTCGAAACGTAGGGTTGAACTCACGAAGAACTCCTCTCAAGGGTCGTCTATACATGGGTGTTGACCTCCGTGACCTGATTCCAAGGCGGAGAGTCAAGCTTCAAGACCTGTCGGGGCGGAGCATAGCGGTCGACGGCTTCAACACCCTCTACCAGTTCCTCTCCATCATCAGAGGCTTGGACGGTAGACCTCTCATGGATAGCTCCGGCAAAGTGACCAGCCATCTGAGCGGTCTACTCTACCGCACCTCCAGCCTCATTGAGTCCGGGATTCTTCCGGTCTTTGTCTTCGATGGTGAGCCTCCAAAACTCAAGAGGGTTGAAATCCAGCGGAGGGAGGAGGTGAGGAAGGAGGCCAGGGCCAAGTATGCTAGGGCTCTGAGCGAAGGGAAAGTTGCCGAGGCTCGGATGTATGCGCAGGCTGCCTCGCGTTTGACTGACTATATGCTCAGCGACGCTGAGCGCCTCCTCAGCCTAATGGGAGTTCCATGGATTCAAGCTCCCTCGGAGGGTGAGGCGCAGGCAGCATATATGTCCAGTAGGGGGA
>Ga0136652_1000761_pt1 | contig 14826 bp, 13 predicted proteins | sample ConPoolayeEmetaG_FD_94864 | JGI IMG/M metagenome (GOLD analysis project Ga0136652, IMG submission 94864) | Hot spring microbial mat communities from California, USA to study Microbial Dark Matter (Phase II) - Cone Pool mat layer E metaG... ...
ATCGTCGGAATCCAGAGTTCCTCCTGCCGCTCACCCCCACGCAGTCCCAATGCCATGCCACATCCTCCTTGATGCCATTATTATTGCATGCGAGGCAAGGGGTTTTTCAACGGGCTGCTAGGAATCAGAGTCGCCCGATCAAGACAATTCTGGAGAGGTCCCGGAATAGCTAGCGCGCACACGGCGCCGCAAAGACAGCCAAGCAGAAAAACACTTTTGGGTCCAGATCGCCGGCGCTGGCTACGGATCGAGGGCCGGAGCCGCCTCGTCGATCTGGATGACTTCCACCCGCTGGTTGGCGCGGTGGTCGGCCTGGTCGTAGGCCGGGACGGCGACCCGTTCACTGTCGGCGCAGGCGGTCAGGCGCAACTGGCTCCAGGCCAGCCCGTTGGACACTAGGACTTGCGCGACGGCGAGGGCTCGTTCGTACGCCAAGCGCATGCCGCGGTCTTCAGTCCCATAAGCTTCGGCCGCGCTGCAATGACCGCGCAGTTCGAGGATGGTCCGACAACCGCGGAACTGGTCGGCCAGGGCCACAGCGGCGGCCTGCCCGCTGTCATCCAGGGCGGTGCTGTTGGCATCGAAGAGGACGGTTCCGCCCACCCCGTAGGCTGCGCCGCGGCGGATGGACTGCACGTCATGCTCGGCCCCTCTGAGTCCGTTTTGGCGGGCCTGGCTGGTGCCGCCGGCCCGTTGGCGCAATCGCTGGATGAGCAGGAAGTCGCGTGGATCGGCGGAGTTGGCGTCGACGGGGTTATTGAAGGCCTGTCGGACGGCCAGGGCGAAGTCGAGCTGCTCGGGGGTCGGGCCGCCTCCGGTTTCGCCGCCTTTGACGCGCCCGTGGTCCTTGGCCGTGGGGGCTTTCATGGCCAAAGCCAGCAGGATGACGAAGAAACCCATCTGGAGCATGACGTTATCGGCAAAGGAGATCAGCCATTCCGGGGCGCCCTCGTGGGGTTCTTCGTGGAAACCCCCATGATGGGCCGAGGAGTGTCGGGGACTGGCAGCGGCAGCGTGCCCGGCCTCGGCGGCGGTGACGGTCTGCTCTTCGGTCAGCTCGCGCGTCTCGGGCATGGCTAAGTCACGCTGGCCAGATCAGCGGCGTTTATCAGACCGGGCGACCACGGCAACGGCCCGGCTCGCCAGTGCTGGCCGGCGGTTCGGATCCGGAGCTGCCCTGCGGGTTTGCGCACGGTCATTCAGTTATTGGTCCCCAGCTTGGCCCGCGTGGACTGAGGCAGGAACGCGAGCATCTTCTCCATGGTCACACGCGGGTTGTCGCCGGCGCCGATCGACATCAGCCCTTGCAGAATCATCTCACGGTTGACGATTTCCTCGGCCGACCGGATGGCCAGCTTGTCGCCGATGGGGCCGGCTATGGCGTTGGCCATGATGCAGCCGTACATGGTGGCGACGACGGCGACCGCGAGCATGTGCCCCATGATCTCGACCTCGCCGCCCAGGTGGCCGAACATTCCGATCTGTCCGATCAGGGTGGCGACCAGACCGTAGCCGGGGGCATACAGCTTGATCATGTCGAAGAATTTCTTACCGGCCTTGTGGCGTTCCTGCATGGCCAGCAGCTCCATCCGGAGGCTGGTTTCGATGGTTTCCGGCGAGGTGCCGTCCACCAGCATCTTCAGTCCCTGAGCCAGGAACTTATCGTCGAGTTTGCTGATCTCCGGCTCGAGGGCCAGCACTCCGTCGCGTCGGGATTTCTCCGAGAGCCGGTACATCTCCTTGATGACTTCCGCCGGGCTCTTGGATTTATGAAACAGGAAGCGTCGAACGTAGCCCGGAACGCATTTGAGCTTGTCCATCGGCATGCCCATGAACGCGACGCTCAGGGTGCCGCCGAAAACCATCACCATGCCCTTCTCGGAATAGAAGATCATCCAGTTGCCTTCCGAGGCCCGGTAGCCCACGTACAGGCAGGCGGCGATACCGATCAGGCTCCCGATCAGGCTGGCTTTGTCCACGCCGAGAGATCTCCCGATTTTCCAGACCCGCGCACAGGCGCGCTATGGCACTCTCCCGATTGGCGTTATCGTCACAGGGGCCCCAGTGGTCGATTAAGGGCCGAGCGGATAATCGGACTCGACGCCTGCACCCCGGCGGTTCCCGCCCTACAATGGTCGCAGCGATTATCGGCGCGAGGCGCGGTCTACATGAACGTCGCGGACCAGCTCCCCCGGCCCGGGGGATCAGTGGCTCAGTTACCGGTCGGCCGTCGACCCAGACGTGGGCTGGGGCTGCCCTGGCAAATCCTGATCGGCTTGTTGGTGGGCGGGTCGGCCGGGCTGCTGGCCAACCGCCTCTGCCCGGCCCTGCCGGACGGCGCGCCTCATCCCGGCCTGGCCTGGGCGGTGCATAACATCGCCGAGCCGGTCGGGCAGGTGTTCATGCGGTTGATCCTGATGGTGGTCCTGCCGCTGGTGTTCAGCGCTCTGGTGCTGGGCGTGGCCCAGATCGGCGACCTGCGGCGGCTGGGGCGAGTCGGGCTCCAGACGCTCTTGCTCACAGTGATCTTATCGGCCAGCTCGGTTGCGATCGGGGTGGGTCTGGCCAACACGCTGCGGCCGGGACTGCATTTGAGCCCGGAGCGCCGGGTAGCGCTTCGGGACCGTTATACGCCGCAGACTGCCGAGAAGCTGGGCCAGGCCCGTCAGACCAAGCCCTTGCGCGACACGTTGCTGGACATCATTCCACGAAATCCGCTTCGGGAGATGGTGGGCGCGGTGGACGGGGGTTCCTCCGGTGGCGGCATGCTGGCGGTCATGTTTTTCGCGTTGGTGTTCGGAATCGCGCTGGCCATGGCGCCGGACCGGACCCGGCCGCTGATCTCGGTGTTGGAGGGCATATACGACGTCGTGCTGGTCATTGTCAGTTGGGCCATGCGACTGGCGCCGCTGGGAGTGGCCGGCCTGGTGTTCGGGGTGACTGCCCTGCTGGGGGTGGAGATCGTCAAGACTCTGAGCTGCTACGTGTTGACTGTCTTAGCCGGATTGACGCTGCATCTGGTGGGGGTCTACTCGCTGGTTCTGGCTGTGCTGGGCCGGACCAACCCGCTGCGCTTCTTCAGTCGGATCTCGGAAGCCATGCTGACTGCTTTCGGGACCTCCTCCTCGAACGCCACGCTGCCGACTTCGCTTCGCGTGGCTGAAGGGAACCTGGGCTTGAGGCGTGAGATCGCCGGTTTCGTGCTCACCGTGGGGTCCACGGCGAACCAGAACGGGACGGCGTTGTACGAGGGGGTCACGGTGCTGTTTCTGGCCCAGGTCTTCGGCGTCGACCTGACGTTGACGCAGCAGATCACCGTGGCCTTGATGTCGATCCTGGCCGGGATCGGCACCGCCGGCGTGCCGGGCGGGTCGATTCCGCTGGTGATCGTGGTGCTCGAGTCCGTGGGCGTGCCGGGGGAAGGAATCGGGATTATTCTGGGCATCGACCGGCTGCTGGACATGTGCCGGACGACGCTCAACGTCACCGGCGACATCGCCGTGGCGGTCTGCGTCAATCGCTTGGAGGGTCGGCCCGGCGGCCAAGGTGGTTTGAGCGGATCGGCTGAGCCCGCACCGAGGAGATAGGTAATTGACGGCGCATGGCTGGGGCTGGTGGGTGGGTTTCAACGTCGCGGTGCTGCTGATGCTGGCGGCGGACCTGGGTCTGTTCCACCGCCGCTCGCACGAGATCAGATTCAAGGAAGCCCTGTTCTGGAGCATCCTCTGGACGGTGGTGGCCTTGGCGTTCAATCTCGGACTGTGGGGGGGATGGTTCGGCGGCTACGAGCCGGGCGACCGGAACCAGGCCGCCCTGGAGTTTTTGACCGGCTATCTCATCGAACGCTCCCTGAGCTTCGACAACCTGTTTGTCTTCGCAGTCATCTTCACTTACTTCGCGGTCGCGCCCCTCTACCACCACCGGGTCCTTTTCTACGGCATTCTCGGGGCACTGATCTTCCGGGCGATCTTCATCTTCGGCGGACTGTGGCTGATCGAGAAATTCGAATGGATGATCTATGTGTTCGGCGTATTCCTGATCTACACCGGCATCAAGCTGGCGGTGTCCAAAGAGAAGGAAATCCAGCCCGAGAAGAACCCGGTCCTGAAGCTGATCCGCCGGGTTCTCCCGGTGACCGAAGGGTATGTCGGCGGGCGATTCGTCGCCCGGGTCAAGGGCCGGATCTACGCTACGCCGCTGCTGATGGTGGTGGTGTTTCTGGAGATGACCGACATCATGTTCGCACTGGACTCCATTCCGGCCATCATCGCGGTCACCCGCGACTCGTTCATCGTTTACACCTCCAACGTCTGTGCGATTCTGGGCCTGCGAGCCCTGTATTTCGTGCTGGCGGCCTTCATGCGCATGTTCCACTACCTTTCCTACGGCCTGGCGGTGCTGCTGGTGTTCATCGGGGCCAAGATGGTGATCGAGCATGTGGGCCACTTCCATCTGCACACCGGTATCTCGCTCGGGGTTGTGGCGGCGATTCTGACCGTGGCGGTGGTGACCTCGCTACTCTGGCCGCCCAAGTCGGCCGCCGAGACGCCCCCCCTGAGCAGTTCGGACTTCTGAGGCGGCCGGCCGGCTTGCATTGGCCCGGCATCGGCCAGTATGGTGCGGGATGCAGGCGTTGCTAATCCAAGCCGCCGCTCATGAGGGATCGCCCAGTGGACCGAATCATCTACCTCGACAACGCGGCCACCAGTTTCCCCAAGCCGGATTGCGTGCACGATCGGGTGCGGGATTTCTACAGCAAGTACGGGGTCAACCCGGGCCGGACCGGCTGCGATCTGAGCCTGCACGCCGAGGAGGTGATCCACAACACCCGGAAGCGACTGAGCGCCCTGTTCAACCCCAGCCTGGCCACGGCCGGCAAGTTCAAGGACCCCAACCGACTGGTCTTCACCATGAACGCGACCATGAGTCTGAACCTCATCATCAATGGGACGGTGGCCCCGGGCGATCACATCGTCACCACCATGGTCGAACACAACTCGGTGATCCGGCCGGTCAACCACAAGGTGTTGGAGGGGGCACAGGCCACGTTCGTCGCCCCGGACGCCGACGGATATGTCGATCCGGATGAGATCCGCAAGGCGATCCGGAGCCATACCAAGCTGGTCATCGTCAATCACGCCTCGAATGTCACCGGGGTGGTGCAGGATTTGGAAGCCATCGGCCGCGTCTGCCGGGAGGCCGGGGTGCCGCTGGCGGTCGACGCGGCCCAGACCGCGGGAGTGCTGCCGATCGACATGGCCGCCTGGAACATCAGCTTCCTGGCCTTCACCGGCCACAAGGGTTTGCTGGCCCCGACCGGGACCGGCGGGATCTGCGTGGCGGACGACGCGGAGATCCGGGGCACCATCTACGGCGGCACGGGCGTCCGCAGCGCCGATTTGTACCACCTCGAGGAGTTTCCCTACCGTCTGGAGGCTGGGACGCAGAACCTGGCCGGCATCGTGGGCCTGGCGGCCGGCTTGGACTGGATCGAGAGTCGGGGTGTGCAGAACATCTGGCGCCACGAGATGGACCTGCTGGCCCGGCTTGAAGATGGGCTGTCGCAAATCGAGGGCGTGCGCCTGTGGGGCACTCGCCGGCTGGATGCTCGCGTGGCAACGCTTTCAATCACTGTGGAAGGCTATGACCCCGCAGACGTGGGGACGATCCTCGACGTGGATTACGGCATCCAGACTCGCACCGGGCTGCACTGCGCCCCCCTGATTCATCAGCACATGGGCAGCATGCCACGCGGCACGGTCCGCTTCTCGCTGGGTCCGTTCAACACTCGCGAGGATGTCGACGCGGCTGTCAGGGCGGTCGGCGAAATCGCCGCCGAACGGTGCTCGGCCGCGGCCGGCCGCGCCGCGCCCGCCCGAACCCAAAGCGTCAGCCGGCACCCGATTTCCTGACGGTCAGCCTTCCCGGCCTGGTGCCAGCAGCGCCGAGTAGACCAGCTCGACAACCGACCGGATCTCCACCCCCAGCTTGTAGTGCTTGGAAATCTCCAGCAACTGGTCGGCGCAGTTGTGGCAGGGAGTGGCGACGATCTTGGCGCCGGTGGCGCGAATCTGCTCGGCCTTGATGGCTCCAGCCGCGATTCGCCGATCGCCGTACTCGCTCATCGACAGCAGCCCTCCGCCCCCGCCGCAGCAGAAGTTGTCGTGCCGGTTGGGGGTCATCTCGACGAAGTGCTGGACGACGCGGCGGAGGACGCGCCGTTGGGGCTCGACGATCCCGCCCCAGCGAACCAGGTTGCAGGGATCATGGAGCGTCACCGGCTGGGCATTTCGACTCGGATCGACCCGCAGGGTTCGCCGGACCAGGTATTCGTTCAGCAGTTCGAGAATGCTCCGCACCGGCAGCGGATACGGCTTGCGGAGCTGTCGCGGTCCTTCCCAGCGCAGGGCGTGAAAGCCGTGTCCGCATTCCGAGAGGATGATCTGCTGGACCTTGAGCCGATCGGCCTGGTCGAGGATCCGGCCGACCAGCTCGGCGGTGGCGTGATCGTCGGCGGCGAAGAAACCGTAGTTCGTGACGTCGTAGATTTGGCTGGAGAGGGTCCAGCTCTCGCCGGCCGCGTGGAAGACGCCGGCCGCAGCCAGCAGCGAGAGGGGGAAAAACTTCACTTCGCGCGGGTTGACCAGGTAAAGGATCCGCCGGCCGGGCTGGTCGACCGGAATGCCGGCCGAGTCGCAGCCGGTTTCCTGCTTCAGTTCTTCGGACAACCACTGGGCGGTGGAGAGGAACTCGTCGCGCGGGATGGCCATCTGGTTGCCGGTCTGGAGCTGATTGTCGACGACGCGTCGCAGGCCGTCGGGCACCGCCCCGGCGGCCGCCAGGACGCTCCGACCGACGCGGATCACGCCGGCGACATCCAGCCCGACCGAGCAGTGCAGACCGCATCGGCCGCAGCCGGTGCAACGGCCGAACGCCGCGTCCGCCAGCTCGTCGAGCGCCTCGACCGTCAGGCTCTTGGCCCCAATCAGTCGGGGCAGGGTCCGGCCCAGCCAGGTGTGATAGCGGCGGTACAAATCAGCCACCTTGGCGGCTTTGACGCCCGGCAGGTTGGCCGGCTCCGGTTGAGTGCGATAAAAAAGGCAGCTCGGGCCGCAGAGGCCGCAGCGGACACACGCTTCAAGGTGAATCGCCAACGGCTGACGGGCGACTTGAGCCAGCACGGCCCGCGCGGCCCGGATCGCCCCGGAGCGATCCGCCGATGCGGCGCTGGAGCAAGCCTCGTGTCCCAGGTCATCCGTCACTGGAGCACTCCGTCTCGGTCGCCTGGGGTGGGTAAACTCCGCGGTATCCGAGCCGGCCGCCATACTCGGCCCGGGCCAGGAAGAAGAAGACGGCGTGGCGGAGTTTGCCGAGCGGGAAATAGATCGCTACCAGGCCCGCGTACAGAAGGAGCACGATTTGCCAGCACGGGGCGCCGGCCGCGAGCATACCCGCCGCCAGCAGGCCGCAGGTGGCGAGGATGGCCAGGTAGTCGTCGGGCGTGCTGAAGGCGCGCAGGGTGCGCGAGAAGATCCGTCGTAGAAATAAGGCCAGACCGGCGGTCAGCGATAGCGGCAGTACCGGGCGGATTGCCGGCAGGAACCCCTCGGCCAGCACAGGCCATGCGAGCAGCAGCCCGACGCCTGCCAGCGTCAGTAACACGCCGACATGCAGGAGCAGGCCGGCGGCGAACTCGGCCGGATGTCGCCGAGCGCTCTCCTTGCGTCCAGGCCAAAGCCCGACGGTAAGGTTGTACCAGATGGCCCTGGTTGCACTGCCCACCCGTGGAGCGTACTCGTCTCGGCTGCCGCAGCCGGCCGCGCGCAGTCGGAATGCCAGCCCCAAGCTGGCCCAGATCAGGCCGAGCAACACGAATATTCTGGCTGGTATCATCGGTCTTGTGGCCTGCGGCCGGCGGGCGTCCCGGGTTGGGGACCGCCGGTGCGGGGAAGACCTTCGTGCAGCCCGCCCGGCTTACACGCAGCCGTCGGGCTTGGGCAGGCCCGCGACCCGGCAGGCTCCGCGAGCCGGCCCGGACGCGAACAGTCGATAGATCTCCCGCACGCTGACACCGACCTCCTTGCAGATCAGCCTGACCGGCGGGGCCAGATCGTGCTGCTTCCAGTACTCCCGGATGAAGTTGACGATGCTCCAATGCTGGTCGGACATCTGCTCGATGCCTTCCTGGCTGGCGATGGCGGCGGCGACGGCCCGGTTCCACAGGCCGGGATCAACCATGAAGCCGTCCTTGTCGAACTCGATCTTGCGGCCGTCAACCTGCATGCTGTTGGGCTCTCCGGACATAGACCTCTATAAGCTCCACACAAACCTGACGCCCCAGACCCAAGCCGCGCTGGCTGGCCGGCCGCACCGGGCACCACACCGCGCCCGGCGTGATTCGAACACGCGACCTGCGGTTTAGGAAACCGCCGCTCTGTCCGGCTGAGCTACGGGCGCCGCTCGAGGGCCATCATAACCGATCGGCTCTGATCCGTAACCGGCTCGGACCGACGCCCCGTGCGGGCCCGGTGATCGGCCTCGAATTCCGATGTTTCTGGCGCAACCGGGCCAATTATCGTCCGGCGCCCCCGCCGCCCAGGGGGACGGTGCGGCCGATTCGGAAAACGTCATCCGGCGGGGGGTTACGCCAGATCATGCTGATCTCGCGCACCACGAACGACAGGGGGCGCCAGTCGGACTGGAGTTTCCGTTCGAGCTCCTCCAACATTTCTCGCCCCCGCACCTGCCCCACGCTCAAGTGGGGGGTGAAGCCTTCGGGATGGCGCGACGTGTCAGTGCAGTCGGGCACGACCGTCTCCAGCTTCGCTTCCAGCTCCACCAGTCGCCCGCGGGGCTCGGGGACCAGCCAAAGGGTGTAGTTGCCGGCTCGGTGCTCGAAATGCCGGAACTCGGCCAGCCGTATTTCGAAAGGCTCCAGCTCGGCACAGACCAAGCCCAGCCGGCTGGCCAGCGCATCGAACTCCTCCCGCGGGCGGAACGGATACAGCAGAGTAATGTGTGGCATCCAGCGCCGGACCTGCCGATCGTACTGTCGGCGGATAGCCTGGATCGGTCCCCAATCGGTCAAGGGCGGAATAATCACTGCCGCCGTCTGATGCGTTCGGTCGCTCACGGGCTGATACCCGCGGCCGGCCGCGATGGCTTTCACTCGTTGGCCGATCCGCGGTCGGCTGATGATCCGATAGGTGATTCGGTCGCGGGCAGGGAGAAGTCCCGGTTGACCGTCTTCTGCAACAGCTCGACCCAGGACTGCCACTGGGCTTTCATTTCCTCGACGTTGGCCTTCTTCATGTAGTCTGCCACCGCGGGCGGCTTCTCCGGCTTCAGCAGTCCGGCCAGCAGTTCCTCGCCGACCAGGATCAGCCGCTCCAGGGCTTCCTGCTGCTGTCGGGCTTCCCGCGTGGTGTACTGGCCGGGGGGCCCGGTGACGGCGGAGGAGACGTACTGCCAAACGGCATACCTCATGATGGTTGCCGCCACGACGAGCAGACGCTGCCGCTCGGCGTCCTCCGTCGCCTTGGCCAGCGACTGGGCCGCCTTCAGGCCCACCTCGTCCGCCCCCAGACCCGGCACCTGGTCGGTCGAGCCGTACAGGCCGGCTCGGGCTTCGAGCACTTCCAGCAAAGCCGACAGGTTGCCTTTCTGGTCGGGCGCGGCGGGGATGTCGGCGTAATTCATGGCCTCATAGATCGCCTTCAAAGCGGTCGGCGAGCGTTCCTTCTTGCCGGCCTGCTTCAGTTCGTCCAGGACCCGCTGATACGCGTCCCGGTTCGCGGCCACTTTGGCCCTCAGGCCGCGCAGGCCGATCGCGGCTGCGGCCCGCACACCTACCCGCTCATCCCGCAGGGCCTCGATCAGCAGCGGGCTTGACTCCGCTGCCTGGAACGAGTTCAGGATGGTGACCAGGCGGGTGGCTGACACCGTGCCAGCCTGCTTATATGCCGATCCGATCGCCTCCAGGCAGGCACCCAGATACTCGCGCTTGAAGACGTCCGAACCGCTGTAGCCGTCGCGCAGCTCATCGCCGGCCGGCCGAGTCTGCCCGGCCGGCCCGGTGACGATCGTTCCCACTCGCTCGGCTACGAAGTTGCGGATCTGAGCGCGGTCTTCGTCGCTGAGGTCGGTTTTGGTTCGAATCGCCGACAGATCGGCCGCGGGTGGCTCTTGTCCCGAGAGGTTGGTCGCCACCCAGACGAGCAGCAGCGGTAGGACGCGGACCAGGTTCATTCGTTCGACCTCCCGGCCTGGCGACGAGCGTATACCCGCGGTCGCGGGTGTTGCCGGCTTGCCGGCCGGTGCGGCCGGCTCTGCTGGCCGTGCCAGGCGGCAAGACTCGCATTCTAGCAGCCCGGCCGGCCCCGGCTATTGCCGGGACGGGAGATTTTCGTTGCCGCCGGCGCGGCCTCGGCTAGCATATCAGCAGGTGGGGCGCTAGGTTAGAGGTTAAAGCTATGCCCGAGGGAGCCATACAGCCGGTGGCGGGCGTCGAGCAGCAGACCGGCCACCTGCCGCCGTACCGCGTGATCTTGCACAACGACGACGTCAATACGTTCGACCATGTCATCGACTCGATCCTTCGCCTGACGCCGCTGAAGGAGCCGGAGGCGGTCGCCCGCACGCTTGAGGCCCACCAGACCGGGTCGAGCATCCTGCTGGTGACCCACAAGGAGCGGGCCGAACTGTACGTCGAGCAGTTCGCCTCGCGCGGCTTGACCGTCACCTGCGAGCCGGACAACTAGCCGACCGGCACTGGTTTTTCCACCCGGGTTGGGGCCGGGCGGGCGAGTATGGGAGTTGACCAGTCCGGGTATACTGGAGAGGTGAGGTTTCAGTTCTTGCCGGCGTGACGTGGCGGCTGGGTCGGCGGGCGATGGGCTGCGACATCTCCGAAGAGCAACTGTGGAGCTGGATTGACCGCGAGGCGCCGGAGCTGGAAGCCCATTTGGCCAACTGTCCGCGCTGCCGCGAGCTGGCCGCCGACATCCGCTCCGGGATTCAGGCCGGCGCCATTGGGCTGAAGGCGATCGAACCTCCCCTGCCCGATCAGATCGGGCCGTACAAAGTTACCGGCCTGCTGGGGGAGGGCGGTCAGGGCGTGGTCTACGCCGCCCAGCAGCAGACGCCCCAGCGGCCGGTGGCACTCAAGGTGCTCAAGTCCGGGCGGTTCGCCCGCGAGCAGGACCTGCGTCAGTTCCGGCGAGAGATTCAGTCGATGGCCGCACTTCAGCACCCGGCCATCGCCACCATCTACGAGGCCGGACGGACGGAGGAGGGCCAACAGTATCTCGCCATGGAGCTGGTGGCCGGCCTGCCGCTTCATGACTACGTGCGCGACCGGGCCCTGCCCTTGAGGGAGCGCCTGGAGCTGTTCTGCCGGGTCTGCGATGCGGTCCACTACGCCCATGCGCACGGCGTGATTCACCGCGACCTTAAGCCGACCAACATCCTGATAGATGCGGAGGGCCGCCCGAAGATTCTGGATTTCGGCCTGGCTCGGATGACCGACGCGGACGTGACCTTGACGGCGACCAGCTCGGAGACCGGCCACGTGGTCGGCACGCTTCGCTATATGAGCCCCGAGCAGGCCCGCGGCGACGGCCACGCGGTCGGGGTCACGAGTGATGTCTACGCCTTGGGTGTGATCCTATACGAACTGCTGACGGCCCACACCCCCTACGAGGTGACCCGGGTTATCCCGGACGCGGTGCGAACGATCTGTGAGACTCCGCCGCGCCGGCCCAGCAGCACGTCGGGGCCCGATGGGCGTCCCGCGCGGCATTTACGCGGCGACCTCGACACCATCGTCCTGAAGGCACTCGAGAAAGAGCCGGCGCGCCGTTATCCCTCGGTGGAAGCTCTGGCCGCCGACATCCGGCGCTACCTGGCCGGCGAGCCGATCCTGGCCAAGGCCCCCAGCAAGCTGTACCGGCTGCGGAAGCGAGTCGCGCGGCACCGGATAGCCTACGGGGTCGGAGCGGCTGTGGTCCTGCTCGCTTTAGTCGGCCTCCGGGAATACCAGGTCGCACATCAGCGGCGGATTGCGGAGGTTCGCCGGCAGGTAATGCTCACCCAGCGGCGGCTGGAACTAGGCGAATTGGAGACGGGTCGGGCTGAGGCGGCCGGCTGGTTCAAGGCCCAGCCCGACCTACCCGAGGCGGTCCTGACGTATGCTCAAGCTGATTTCCGGCAGGGGCGGGCCGCTCGGGAGCAATCCCTGTGCGCACACGCCCGCGAGATTCTGCACAAGCCAGCAGGGCAGACCTGGGGCTGGGCGGCCAAGCTCTTGCTGAAAGAGATGGGCCAGCCGCAAGGCGAGATCCAAGTGCCCGACACGCCCGACGCCTGGTACCTGCGCTCCTTTGCCACCCTGGATACGGCCCGGGCGCTGGGCTGCGTGGAGCAGGCCTTGCATCTGGGCGCTTCCGACCCGGTGGCCTGGGAGCGAGCCGCGCACCTGCGGATGCTGCTTGGCGATCACGAAGGGGCGATCGCGGCGGCGAGAAGACTGGCGGAACTCACGGGCTCGGCCGGAACATGGTTAGTGTTTGAAGCCGATGTGCGCCGAAGACAGGGACGATGCGACGAAGCTCTCCGAGCCTGCGAGCGTGCCGCGGAAAACGGACGGCTGACTGGTGATCGTGCCCTGGCTCGTCTTTGTTGCAAGCGCTACTCGGAGGCGCTGGAAGACTACACTCAGATCATAGAGCAGGCGAAAGAACAGCCCGCCGCCTGGTACTATCATCGGCGGGCAACCGTGCTGTCGATTCTCGGGCGCTTGGAAGAAGCGGCCGCGGACTACCGGGAGTGTATGAAACAGATCGGGGCGCCCTCCTTCGCGGGGGCTCGTTGTTACCTGGTACTGCGTGGCTGGGAGCAAGCGTTGCTTCAAGCCGGCCGGGTGGCGGAGGCGCAACGGTCTCGCGAGCAGGCCGATGAGATCCTTGCGAGTGCCCGCCGGGCGGTGGTTCCCGGCTGCTGGCTGGATAAGGTCCTACGCTGCCTTGATCGCGACGGTGGGGACCTGGCGCCGGCCGAACTCGTCGCGAGCGCGGATCCCAACAACCCGGAGCAGATTTGCGAAGCTTTCTACTATGCCGGCGAAGCCTGCCTGCTTTCGGGCGACCGGGAACAAGCTCTTCACTGGTTCCGGCGCTGCCAGCAAACCCTCCAACTGTTCGACAACGATTCGTTCCCTGCGGACCCGATGAGTGAGTACCACCTGGCGGTCTGGCGGCTGGACCAACTGACCGAAACCGACTGCTCAAGTCGAGCGGCCGTCCCGGACCCAAGCTAGCGGTCCGTTGAAAACTGTAGCGCCGGACTTCCGAGTCCGGCGTAACCCTATTGGCGATTCCAAAACACCGGACTTGGATAGTTCAGCGGTCACCCGCGTCCTCCCGGGTCGACGAGCTTCAGTCGCGCCAGCCGAGAAAAAAATGTGAAATCATTGCGCCACGGCGGCTACACTGACGTCATCATGAGTAGCAGGCGAGAGGTTTCCCCGGACGGCGGGATGTGCGGGCAGCGTCGACGAGCGGACGACCAGCGGACGGATCTTACTCCGTCGCTGGTCGTCCGGCTGCGCAGCGGCGACACGGCCGCCGGCAATCTGCTGGACCGGCTTTATCGCCGGCCGCTGGTCCGCTTGTGTTCCAGCTACTTAAGCAGCACGGAGGAAGCGGAGGAAGCGGCTCAGGAGATATTTTTCCGGGTCCTGCAATCCAAAGAGGTTCCGGATAACTTCCGGGCATGGCTGTACCGGATTGCCCGGAATTGCTGCATTGATCTGTTGCGTGCCCGGGCCAGGGAGCCGAGCCCGGGCGAGTTGCCGCCGGCCTCGCACGTGGCAGGTGAAATGACCGGCCACCTGTCCCGGGTGGTCAAAGAGGAACGCCGGGCTCGGCTGGCTCACCTGGTCGCGGCATTGCCGCAGGAGCAGCGCGAGGTTCTTTACCTGCGGTACGGCGATGGGCTGTCGCGAGCGGAAATCGCCTATGTACTGGACATTCCGGAAGCTACGGTCAAGTCGCGCTTGTTTCAGGCGGTCAGAAAGCTACGGGAGCATACGTCGCTGCTAGACCGGACATGACCATACGCCGGCGGCAACGAGGCTGGCGCGCCGCCGCACACTAGCGACGCCGGCCTCGAAGCCGGGCCGGCGATGGTCCGGATTGGGCGCGCCATCAATGGCGCGGCTCGGGTCTTGCGCAGTCCTTAATCGCCGACACCCGCCACGGCGGGCAGGCTCAGCTCGGCCGCTATTCGACGGTTACGGACTTGGCCAGGTTTCGCGGCTTGTCCACGTCGCAGCCTCGAAGCACCGCTGCGTGGTAGGCCAGCAGTTGCAGCGGGACTACCGTGACCATGGGCTGGAGTGCTTCCGGCACCTCGGGCACGTAGAGGACTTCTTCTGCCAGATGGCCGATGTGATGATCGCCCTCGCTGGCCACGGCGATGACGCGCCCGCCGCGGCTCCGCACTTCTTCGATGTTGCTGATTATTTTCTCGTAGAGGTGGTCCTGGGGGGCGATGACGACCACCGGCATGTCTTCGTTGATCAGGGCGATGGGGCCGTGCTTCATCTCGGCGGCCGGCAGCCCTTCGGCGTGGATATAGCTGATTTCCTTGAGTTTGAGGGCTCCTTCCAGGGCGATCGGGTACTGCAAGCCGCGGCCCAGGTACAGCCAGTTGTTGGCCTCGATAAAGCGGGCGGCGATCCGCCGCGTTTGGCTCGTCAGCTCCAGAGTCTTTTCGATTTCCGCGGGCATCTTGCTGAGGGCGGTGAGGTAGCGGATGCACTGGGGC
>Ga0136652_1000763_pt1 | contig 14799 bp, 11 predicted proteins | sample ConPoolayeEmetaG_FD_94864 | JGI IMG/M metagenome (GOLD analysis project Ga0136652, IMG submission 94864) | Hot spring microbial mat communities from California, USA to study Microbial Dark Matter (Phase II) - Cone Pool mat layer E metaG... ...
GAATGCTGTGGTAGCGGAAGTAGTAGATATCCAGCGCCGCGCTGGCGATCTGGCCTGCATGAACGGCCTTGAAGGCCGGCCCATATCGCTTGACGAAGGGGGCCGACAGCCGCCCTACGTCATCGGGGCCTGTGGCTCCAGCCTGCGTGATCCTTATGAACTCCGCATCTTCCAGCAGCTCTGCCAGACAAAGGTTACGCGCGCTGTGCATCACCTGCTGTCGACGCAGCGGATCCCTCATGTTTGCCAGCGTCCACAGCAGCGCCTCAAAGAACGCGGCACGCAGGGAGTCGGGGTCCAACCAGGCGCCGTAGCGCTCCAGCAGGAACTCGACGTGCCGGAAGTTGCTGTTGCCGATGATGTGCGGATAATCCAGCCGAGGATCAAGCCCCTTCCAGCGGCTGCGGTCAGGCGCGCCGATGATCCGCCAGACCATGTACTCCAGTGAATGCAGGGCTAGCGGCTCGGTAGAGGTGCTGGTGCCATCCATATCGACCGCAAAAGCGGCGATCCGCCGCAGCGGTGGTCGCGCGTGGGGCGCCAGCGGATAAATCGAGCTGGAAGCGTATGCATATCCCAGATTGGGCACCCGGACAAACTCGCCTGCCGGGCAGTCGCCCACAATCGCGGCGCCGGCACCGGGTCCATCCAGGTATTCGATCATCATCGCGCTCCATGTACGCCGTCGCTTGCGTTGTCCGCTGGCAGCGGTGCTCAGAGTAGCTCGCAGAGCGTGCGGGTGTGAAGTCCGGGCTGCCAAGAACGTGGACAAAGGTTACCGGCGGGCCAGCAGGCTGGTTTCGCTTTCGATGATCAGTTCCAGGGCCTCAGGCGGACTCTCGGCCGCGCGCAGTCGATTCGGCAGGTCCGAGTTCAACATCAGCGCCAGCCGCGCCAGCACGCACAGGTGTGCCCGTTCCTCATGGCTGCAAACGAAGAACAGCAGGTCCGTCAGCCGCCCGTCCGGAGCGCCGAAGGGTACGCCCGCCGGCACGCGTGCCACGCAGACCAGCGGCTCGGCCGTTGCGTAAGGCATCGGACGCCGCGGGTGCGGGATGGCAAGGCCGCCAGGCAGTGCGGTTGAGCCTAGGTCCTCGCGCTCCTGTACCGAGGCGAGCAGCCCCTCGGCGTCGTACAGCAGTCCGGTCCGCTCGACCAGCCTGACCAGCTCCTTCAGCACCGAGGCGCGTGAGCGGGCCGGCAGGTTCACGTCGATACCTTCTGGCGGAATCAGGTCGCTGAGCACCAGCTCTTCGCTCCCCTCCGACATCGCCCGCTCAAGATTGCTGATGTGCTCCCGGTCGAGGGTGTGCAGTTGCTGCTGGAGCCAGTCGAGCATCTGGGCCCGGTTAAAACGCCACTGCCCGTGCACCATGATGCCCGGAAGACGCCCGCGCTCGGCCCACTTGCGGATGAGGCGCGCATCCATGCCGATGTGACGCGCGAGCTCTTCCAGACTCATGCTGCGGTACGGCATGCGTTCTACCCGAAAAGCGCATGATTCTACCGGCGGCGCCCCGCACGCAGAAGGCAGAAGCGCAGCACCTGCGCAGGTACAACGCGCTTGAGTGTGTATCGGCCCCTACGGTGAGCAGTTTTAGTGCTCCCGGAACACCCGCAGGACAAATCACAGTCTGCCCAGCCCGCGCAAAAAGCCGACAGACTCCGCGATACGATCGCAGACCAGGCGCTCGGTTCGCGTCTCGCCTTCAATCCCCTCGATTTCGAGCGTGCAGGGACCTGCAAAACCGGACGAGTCCAGCACTTCGAAAATCGCGCGAAAATCGACGATCCCGCGTCCCAATGCCGGGAAGTGCCAATGTCGGTGGCCGCCGTCCGTGTCCTTGAGGTGGAGCGAGGCGACAAACGGCACCAGCCGGCGCAGCTCGGCGACCGCGTCAATCCCCCGGTTGTAGAAGTACAGATTCGCGGTGTCAAAGTTTATGCGGACGTTCGGGTGGTTGACCGCCGCCATAGTCTCCAGCCCAATGTCGGAGTTGGTCACCAGATCGGGGTGCGTTTCGAGGCAAATGGTGACGTCAAACCTCGCGGCGACGTCGCCCGCTTGGCGCAGACGCTGCCAGACAAGCTCTCTGGGCGTTCCCCCTGCTTGGACCGATACGAGTAGGTATCGCGCATTAAGCGCTTGGATCGCCGGCACTTGCGACTCAATCTGCCCGTCGGTGTCGTCCCGCGTTACATCGCAGAACCCTTGCACGCTGCTGGCCTGTAAACCAAAGCGCCTGAGCTTTTCGATCAGCGTCGCCGGGTCCTCAACAGGCAGGGGAAGCTCGACATACCGAATTCCCAGGCTCGCCAAATGCTCGAACGCCACATGCTCGTACGGAGCATAGCTGGCTGGTCGGCAGGCGATCCATGAGCCGGGCATAACCCACCCGCTAGATAGCGACGACGCGACGTGTCGCACAGCGGCTCACGTCAGCCACCGCCGCTTTTGGGCCTATGCAGTCAGCGTCGATCAATCACTCCATGATGCGAGTGATAATGTAGATGACGCCGCTGGCGGTCACCACGCTGGCCAGACTCGTGATGACGGTGGCGGCTTCGGTGCAGCCGGGGGCCTGAAGCAGGACAGCCCCGCCGCAGCCCAGCAGCGCGGCCCATTTTTGCCAGGAACGTTTAAGCATCTGATGCGTCCTATCAGCTAGCGTGAATAATGCGTTCAAACCTCTTTGGCCGCCAATGATCGCCGGGCGAACCGGGTTCGTCAACCAGGGCGGGCGACCCCCAATTGCGCCAGGCGGCGTATGGGGCTTTAAAGCGCCAGCCCCAAAAAGAGGCTTGTATCCAGGCTGCGGCGTCGAGAGAATTTCCGATGCGGGCGGGCCACCGCAGCGCGCCGCCCGCAATTCCTCGGACTCTGGGAGCATGCAAATGGATCGCAAGTGGTTTGTGCTGGTGGCTTTTGCAGGACTGGCTCGGCTGGCGGCGGCGGACACGCCAAGCGGTCAGGAGATACTTCGAAAGGCGGCCGAAGCGGCAAGGGGCCTTGACGCCATCACTTACGAAGCGGAATTCCGCTCTGAGGGTGAGGTGGCAAGCCTGTTGCCCGCCGTGGCCGGACGGATCACCTTGGCTCGCTCCCAGAGCGGACTGCCTAAAGTGTCGGCGGAAACCTGGCTGATGGCCGACGACGGTAGCGCGATCCCCAAAGCTACAGTGGTCAGCGACGGCCACACTCTGGCTGCGGCGTTCCATGATCGCAAGACGTTCCAGCAGAGGAAGGCTGGAGAGGCAGGTTCCCTTCTGCTTCCTTGGAGCGGCCTATTCTTATGGGACGCTGTAAGCAAACAGCCATACCGCCAAGAGCTGTCCACCGACGCTGTGCGGTACCTGGGCACTGAGAAGGTCGGTGAGGTCGAGTGCGACGTCGTCGCAGTTACACTGAGTGAGGGCAACGCCGAAGTGCGTTGGAGCTTCGCCAAGTCAGATTACCTTCCGCGACGGATGGAGCGAGTAGTTTCAGATGCGGTCGAAGGCGGCGGGGGCAGGGTTACTTTGACTATCTACGACGTTACGCCGAATCCCACAGTGTCGGACGACATGTTCCGATTTGAGGCCCCGGCAGGCTACCTGCCTCGGGACGCGAGCTCGCTGAGTCACGACGTGCAGCCAGCCCCACCTCGACCCTGGGAGCCGGCAGTATTGCTGCCTCCAGGTGCGTTAGCACCCGAGTTTTCGCTGAAGGATGCGGACGGTAAGGTCGTGTCGCTGAAGGACTTGCGCGGAAAGATCGTGATTCTGGACTTCTGGGCGACCTGGTGCCGCCCGTGCATGCAAGCGCTGCGCCGCATGCAAAAGTTGAATGATTACTATAAGGGCAAGCCGGTTGCGGTGTACGGGGTCAACACGTTCGAGCGGGGTGGCGATGCGGCTAAGGTGATGAAAGCGGGCGGATTTACATATGGGCACCTGCTGGGCGGTGATGCGATCGCACCGGCTTACCGCGTTCGCGGGGTTCCCACCGTCTACGTAATCGGGCCGGACGGCAAAGTGCTCTATGCTGAGTCAGGCGGCTTTGTCGGACAGGAGAACCAGATCCGAGACGTGGTCGATAGGGCCTTGAGGGAAATGGAGGAGAAGTGATCCGGGTCGCTGCCATCGCACTGCCGGCGGATGGGGCGCTGGACGGACGCATAAGATATTGCTTGGCATGCCAGGGCGAGGCGTCCGCAGGGGCGCTTTGGCTGGTAGGCCAGCTTCCCGGCAGCCGTTGCGTTTCGGCTGGTAGTCAGGCTACGATTGGAGATAGCGCTGGGGGAGCGTGAGGTTGCTGCTTGGGCTCCCGCGGCAGACAGAGCTGGTCACAAAGGCGAAGGTGTGCATGATCAGAGTACGAGCGCGCGCTAACGAGACAGTCGAACAAATGGTACGTCGCTTCAAGAAGCTTTGCGAGAAAGAGGGGCTGACGCGCGACATCAAGCGCTGCAGCTACTACGAAAAGCCGTCGGAGCGGCGTCGACGCAGGCTGCGGAAGACACTCAAGCGCATCGCTCGCGAGCAGCAGCAGCCGATGTGACTGTGGCCGGTCCGGCCGCGCGGGCGGGGATTCAGGTTTGGTCAAAGTCCAACCTGGGGGCGCCGCATTGAGCGGCAGACGCGCGCACCAAACCCTTGCGCGCCGCGGGGCATAATGACTTTTGCGCGTGTTCTGCCGCCGATCGCGGCGCTAGAGTTCGCGCTCGATGCGTGTCAATTCAGGTGCCTGGCGCTTGGACTGCCATAGCGCCCAAGCGACCAGGATCAATGAGATCAAGATGGGCAGGCCCCACAAGAGGTCTTTGCTCTTGACGCCGAAGGTTTCCGGCAGCGGGAATCCGAAGCGGTGGGCGCCTTCGATGACAGTCTTCACGACGCTGGAGTCGTAGGCGACCATAAGCGGCACCCCAAGCACGGCCACCATGTTCATGACCTTGAGCAGGGGATTAATCGCTGGGCCGGCGGTGTCCTTGAGCGGGTCGCCGACAGTGTCGCCGGTCACACTGGCCTTGTGTTTTTCGCTGCCCTTGCCGGTGTTGCGCTGGAGGTCGCGTGGCTCGTCCTCGATCATCTTCTTGGCGTTGTCCCAGGCGCCGCCGGCGTTGCACATGAAGGAGGCCATGAGTTGACCGGCGACGATGGCGCCGCCAAGGAATCCGGCCAGGCCAATCGGCCCGAGCCAGAATCCCACCAGAATCGGCATGAAGACGCCGAGGATGGCAGGGCCGATCAGCTCATGTTGTGCCGCCGCAGTGCAGATCGCCACCACGCGCGCGTAGTTAGGCTTCTTGCGGCCTTCCCAGATTTCGCGGTCGCGGAACTGTACGCGGACCTCGTTGACGATCAGGTAGGCGGCTCGCCCGACGGCCCGAATAAGCATGCCTGAAAACATCAGCGGCACCGCTCCGCCAATGAGCATCCCGATCAGCAGTCGCGGATTGGAGACGGTCAAGAGGCCGGCCACGTGGTTGAAGAGGGCCGGCGGAAGCGGCTTTTCCTCGCTCTGACCGCCAGAGCCGATCACCGTGATGAACGAGGCGTAAAGCGATACCGCAGCAATGACCGCTGAGCCGATCGCCACTCCCTTGGTGACGGCCTTGGTCGTGTTTCCGACGGCGTCAAGGTCCGCCAGTGTTTGCCGGGCCCGCTTGTAATTCTCCTCGCCCATCTCCTGCCGGTCGTATCCCATCTCTGCGATGCCGTTGGCGTTGTCGGCCACCGGGCCGAAGACGTCCATGGAGATAGTGTTGCCCGTCAGCGTCAGCATGCCGATGCCGCACATTGCTACGCCAAAAGCGATGAAGATCGCGTTGGTGCCTGCATAGAACCACACCGAGCAGAAGATCGCGACGCACAGGATTACCGCAGTCCAGACGGCAGATTCGTAGCCGACGGCGATGCCTTCGATGATGGTGGTGGCGTGGCCGGTTGAGCAGTTCTTCTTGATGCCGCGTACCGGGCTGTACTCGGTTCCCGTGAAGTACTCAGTGCAGCGGTTGAGCGCGATGCACAGCAGGATTCCGACGAAGCAGGTCCAGGCGGGCCGCATGTCCAGAACCCACGGAGTTCCGTCGGAGAGCTGGCAGGTAAAGCCGAGTCGCCGCCAGAATTCGGCCACGCCGGTTATGCCGTTCAGCCCCAGCGTGTAGATTCCCGGCAGCTTCTGGATGCTTTCCCAGGCGGTCGTTGAAAGCGTGCCGGCATCGACCATCGCGGGGGTGAACCGCAGGTAGAAGAAGCCCAGAATCAGAAAACCGACCACCGAGATGGTCGAGCCGAGTGCGAAAGCGCGGTTGATGGCATGGATGGCGACGGCGAAGTCGCCGCGGTCGGGGGCCCGCACCGTGTAAGTGGAGATGATCGAACCGATGACGCCGATGGCACGCACCAGAATGGGGAAGAGCACCCCCTTGTGGCCGAAGGATGCCCAGCCCAGGATCATGGCGGCGACAATCGTCACCTCGTACGACTCGAAGATGTCGGCGGCCATTCCGGCGCAGTCGCCCACATTGTCGCCGACGTTATCGGCGATCGTGGCGGCGTTTCGCGGGTCGTCTTCGGGGATGTCCTTCTCGACCTTGCCGACCAGGTCGGCGCCGACGTCAGCAGCCTTGGTGTAGATTCCGCCGCCGACGCGCATGAAAAGTGCCAGCAGTGTGCCGCCGAAGCCGAATCCAAGAAGAGCCTCGTAGGCCCTTTCGCCGTAGGTCATGAAGATGATGGTCCCGCCGAGCAGGCCGAGGCCGTCGGTGAGCATGCCTGTGATCGTCCCGGTCCGGTAGCCCAGCATGAGGGCTTTACCGAAGCCGACCCTGGCGGCCGAGGCGACGCGGAGGTTGCCAGTGGTGGCCAGGCGCATCCCGACAAAGCCGACGGTTGCTGAAAAACAGGCGCCCATGGCGAATGCCCAGGCGCGTCCGAAGGCAAACGGGCTGTGCCAGGCGGGGCTGCCCCCGTGGCCGTCCTGGATCGCCTTGGTGACGTAAAGCAGCCCAATCAGGATGACAATCAGCAGCGCCACCGTGGAGAGCTGCCGCTTCAAATAAGCGTTGGCGCCTTCGCGGATTGCCGCCGCGATTTCCTGCATGCGCTTGGTGCCCGCGTCAGCCCGGTAGACCTGCGCAACCAGGCTGCCGGCGTAGACCAGGGCGGCGATAGCCGTGAAAAACACAGCCCACAGCGCTACCCGTTCGTACCACGGGTAGTGCGGGCTGGTCATGAACGAGAAGTACTCAAAGTGGCTCTCTTCAGTCGCGGGCGGAGACTGTGCCAAAAGCCCGCGCGGCGGCCCGTACACGCTGGCGTGCGCAAAAAGCCCCAGAAAGAGCAGGGCAAACGCCGCCGGCATTGCCCGCGGATACCTGCGAAACAGCCCAACAAGCAGTGATCGTCCCATTGGTTGACTCCGGCCATCCGCGCAGCACCCGCGGTCCGCCACCACTTAACCTGCGCGGCCCGTCAGCAAGCTCATCGTGGTGCGCCCGCGGCAGCCCACCGCGCCTGGAAACCTGCCCGGCGCATGAAAGCTCGCACTATATGCGCCGGCGCTTGGGGTTCAAGCCCGGCGCGGAGCCATTTTGCTGCCCGTCCTGGGCTGCCCGCTTGCCGACCCGTCGCCCGGCGGCCGCTGGCCCGGGCCGCCGTGCCACGTAAAATGGTTGCATGGCTCAAAAGCAGCAGCCCAGGGGCACCCGTGCCGGTTCGCGCAAGAAGGCATCCCCCACCACAAAGGACGAAGCCCTGGAGTTTGCGCTTGCGGCGGCACGCATCGCCGCCGAGCACAAGACTGAAAACGTGCAGGTTCTCAACCTGCGCGGCCTGAGCAACTTCGCCGAGTTCTTCGTGCTGGGAACCGGCACCTCCCCCCGACAGATGCACGCCGTCATCGACCTGATCGAGGAATACGCGCGCAGCGTCGGCCGCGAGCCTTTTCGCGTGGCCGACTCGCGCGAGGCCCACTGGATCCTGACCGACTACGTGGACGTCGTCATTCACCTTTTCGACCCCGAACGCCGCGAGTACTATGACTTGGACAACCTCTGGGGCGACGCTCCACGCGTGCCGTGGCAGGACGAGGAGCAGGGCAAGCGCACCCGCCGGAAGCGCTGACGATCCGGCGCGCGGGAGTGTGCGCGGCCGCATTTTCAGTGGACGCGAATACTATCGGACTCTGGCCTTGCGGCGGTTTGGTGCTTTTTTGTTGGTTGTCCGCTCCGGCATCCCGCGGCCAGTTGTTCTTGAATCGCCTCAGCATTTCTCTTCTAATGAGCTTGACGCCACAGCGTGACCGACCAGACTACAGTGTTTGGCGTTGGGGCGCCGCAGCAGAAATCGCGGCGGCGGCTTCTCCGGACAGCAGGACAGGAAGCGAGGGGGGGGAGGCGAGCCGGGTCAGCCTGGGAGCAAGGGCCGATGAAGGTGTTCAGCGCCGCTGCGGCAGTCGCGACGGCGACTCTTGTTTCAACCCTTTCAAACGTTGCGGCGCGCGGGGCGGACCGCGTCGTTCTGTGCGAAGAGTTCACCAACTTCTGGTGCACTAATTGCGGCATAGCCGGCCCCGCTCTGAGCATGCTGCTGGACACATACCCGGATTCCTTTGCGTTCGTTCAGTACCACGTTGCGGACGAACACGCGCTGCCATGGAGCGACACACGCTGGAACTTCTACGTCTGCCAATACACCCCAACCGCCGTTTTTGATGGAGTTGACCGCTACGTCGGGTCGGTCAATCAGGTGCCGGCGCAGTACCGCATTTATCGGACGCTGCACTTTCTGCCAGAGTTGGCGATGCCAACGGATGTGACCATTGGACTTTCGGTCCAAGACCTCGGCGGAGCTGCCTACCGCGTCGAAGCCGCTATCGGGCTTGAACCGAGCGGGACTGCCAAGGCGCTTCGCATCTACCTGGTCCAAGTGCTCGACCACTGGCCGACAACGCGGCCGTACTACCGCAACGGCTTCAAGCAGGCTGCCGACACGCAGGACATTTGGCTTGAACCGGGTCAGACGCAGGTCGTCAGCGCAGTTTTCGCGCTGGACGACGACAGCATCGCCAATCTGCACGACGTCAAGTTCATTGTCTGGGCGCAGCATCCGGAAAACGGGTTTCCTGCCTACGTTTATCAGGCTGCGGTCCGCGGCTGGCCCCTGGTGACCGTGCCGGGGGATTACGATGCCGACGGGGTGCCGGATGCGGGCGACAACTGTCCTCGTCGTTATAACCCCGGGCAGGAGGACGGCGACGGGGACGGAATCGGCGACTCTTGCGACAACTGCCCGGCCGTGCCCAATGTGAATCAGGCTGACGCAGACGATGACCGCGTGGGCGACGTCTGCGACAATTGCCCCGCAATGCACTATCTGGGTCAGGACGATTCTGACGCAGATGGTCGCGGTGACGCGTGCGATTCCTGTCCTGAGGTGCCCGCGCCGGCTGGCGTGGATAGCGCCGGTCGGCCGCTGGGAGCGATTGACCTGGACTGCGACGTAGACGAAGCGGATCTGGCGTTTTTTGCTGGCTGCATGGCTGGCCCGGGCGCGGTACCGCCTTCAGGTTGTGACGCGCAGTACTTTGCCCGGGCGGACGTTGACGCCGACGGGGACGTCGACTTGGCGGACCTGGCGCTAATCAGTCGCAACTTCACCGGCTCGCTAGCCGGGCCCGCGATGTATGTTGGTGTTACGCAGTGCCTGAGTTGTCATGCGGCGAATTATTCGGACTGGATCCATACGCGCCATGCGACGGCCTTCGATACTCTCATCCAGGGAGGTAACCAAAACAACGAGCTGTGCTTTCCGTGCCACACGGTGGGTTACGGCGCGGCCAGCGGTTTTGTAAGTCAGGAAACGACTCCGCATCTTACCGGGGTGCAGTGCGAGACCTGCCACGGCGCAGGCAGCAGCCATGCGACGGATCCATACAACGTTGCGGCCGAAGTGCGCCTTGATTCTGCGGCATGCGGCGCCTGCCACGAATCCTGCCATGGCTTGTGCGGGGAGAACCACCATCCGCAGTTTGAGCAGTGGTCAACTTCGGCGCACTCACGCAGCCTGTACGACCTGTGGTGGACGCCGGGAGCGGCGGATTACTGTCTGGCGTGCCACTCAACGGACTACCGCCTGGCAGCCCCCGGGCAAGAGCCGTCGCTGTGGACGGCGCAGTTCAACATTGAATGCGCTGCCTGCCATCGGGCGCACGGCAGCCCGTACGTTGGCCAGCTTCGCCAGCCCCCGTACCTGCTCTGTGCCGATTGCCATCGCATGGGCGAGCTCAGCCCTGGCGACCCGCCCGATCAGCCGCAGGCGGAGATGCTGCACGGGACGGGCGGCTTCCGACTCGATGGTACCCCGCAGCAGGGGCCTTACAGCATGCACTGGTGGGGCATTGCGGATGAGTGCAAGGCATGCCACGTCTACATGCAGCCCTACGGCGGGCCGCATCAGCCGGTGGACAGCGGCCATACCTTCCGCGCCAACCTGCGGTCCTGCATGCCCTGTCACACCGAGCAGACCGCTTCGCTGCTGGTCAGGGAGTTGGAGTACGAAATCAGTACCCGCCTGGGCGAGATCGCACACTACTTTACACCCGGTGATCCTTTGTACCTCGATCCTGCGACGCTGCCGATAGAGGAGCTGCCCCGCTATCTGGTCGCGCGCTTCAACTACGAGATGGTGCGTGAGGATCGCTCTTACGGTACGCACAACCCGCCGTACGCGCGCACGCTGCTTGCGCAGACCGAGAGTTTCCTGGGGATTGAGCCGTGGCCGCGGGGCAGGGGTGGTGGCAGTCCGGCGCGCCTAGAGGAGAAGAGCCCGTGAGGATCAGTCGTCGTGATTTCTTAAAAGCCGCGGCCGCTGCGACGCTTTCCGGCAGACTTTCTGCTGCTGCGCTGGCGCGTCTGGAAGAGGCTCTGCGCGTTCCTGGCGGGCCGCGCGTCATCTGGCTTCAAGGCGCCGGCTGTGACGGCTGCGCGGTTTCCTTCCTCAACAGCGTCCACTACGCCACCGTTGACACGCTTTTGACCCAAAGACTGGACGTCAAGTTTCAAAGCAATCTGATGGCGGCTGCTGGGGATTTGGCGGTTTCCGCGGCTCAGGCGGCAGGTGCCGAGCCGGGATACATACTGGTTATTGAGGGGGCGATCCCGGTCGGTGCTTCGGGCCGCTACTGCCAGATGTGGCCCGGAATGACCATGCAGCAGGCTTTGTCGGCTTTTGCGCCGAAGGCTGCGTTTATCGTGGCTTTGGGCACTTGTGCCGCCTACGGCGGGGTCAGTGCCGGAGCGCCGAATCCGACGCAGGCACGCAGTGTCGAAGCTCTACTGGGCAATGATTCGCGTCTGGTGAACGTGCCGGGCTGCCCTGCGCATCCGGACTGGCTGGTGGGGACGCTCACGTACCTTATCACCCACGGTCGGCGTCCGCCGCTGGATGCCTACAAGCGTCCGCTGGAGTTTTTTGGTCGGCGCGTGCACGACAACTGCGAGCGGCGGCACAAGCACTGTGGCGTTCTGACCTTCGCGCAGCAGCTCAGTCAGCCGGGGTGTCTAGAGTATCTGGGTTGCAAAGGGAAGAAGACCTACGCCGACTGCCCGATCAGGAAGTGGAACTGCCGCGGGCCAGGCCAGTACGGCGTCAACTGGCCGGTGGGATCAGGCGGACCGTGCCTGGGATGCGTGAATCCGACATTTCCCGACGGTATGTCGCCTTTCTACGTCTATTCTCCGACTGTCGGGGTGGACGAAGAGGCGGATGACGATTTGCTCGGGCCGGTTGCTGGTGGCCCGGCTGGGGAGGCGGTGAGCTGAAAAATGCGCAGGGAAGTCGCAACTACGCTGACGACCATCACCATAGACCCGCTTACCCGGATCGAGGGGCACTTGTCGATCGAGGTCACGGTCGACACGGTGCGCGGCCAGCCGCAGGTGGTTGCGGCACGCAGCGTGGGCAGCATGTTCCGCGGCTTTGAGATCATGCTCATCGGTCGCGATCCGCGCGATGCCGGGATGTACACGCAGCGCATTTGCGGCGTCTGTCCGGTTTCGCACGCGATGGCTTCGGTTCTGGCGCTGGAAAGCGCTTTTGGCGTTCAGCCGCCAGATAACGGGCGCATTCTGCGTAATCTGGTGCTGGGGGCCAACCATATTGAGTCGCACATTCTGCACTTTTATCACCTTTCGGTGCTTGATTTTGTGAACACGAGCGGCCTGCTGGACATGCCGCCGTGGATGCCGCGATTTACCACGCCGGACATGATCGGCGGCAGTCTGGCGCAGACGCTGGTTGATCACTACATAACGGCGCTGCACATGCGGCGCAAGGCGCACCAGATGGGGGCGATTTTCGGCGGCAAGCTGCCCCACGTGGCGTCCTTCGTGGTGGGCGGGATTACCGAGACGGTGACGGCGGAGAAGGTCGCCGCATTTCGCGCGCTGCTGAGCGAGCTGCGCGATTTCATTGTCAATGTGTATGTGCCCGACGCACAGGCCTTGGCCGAGCGTTTTACCCAGTACTACCAGCTCGGGGTCGGGTGCGGGAATCTGCTGGCGTTTGGCGCTTTTGACTTGGACGCTGCGGGCAACAATAAGCTTTTCCGCCGCGGGCGGTACACCAACGGCCAAGCCGCCGAGGTCGATCTCCAGCAGGTGATCGAATATGTGAATCACTCCTGGTACACACCGGCCTGCGGGAACCTACATCCCTCGCAGGGACTGACGCAGCCGGACGCCGATCAGCCCAGTGGCTACACATGGGTCAAGTCGCCGCGCTATGCGCATTTGCCGCACGAGACCGGGCCGCTGGCGCGCATGTGGATCAACGGCGACTACACGCGCGGCATTTCGGCGATGGACCGGATCGTAGCGCGGGCGCTGGAAGCGCGGAAAGTTGCCGAGGCCATGAACGAATGGCTGGAGCAGCTTACTCCCGGCGGGCCGGTCTACAGCCCCAGCACCATTCCGGTGCAGGCCAGCGGTGCGGGGCTGACGGAAGCTCCCCGCGGAGCGCTGGGGCACTGGATCAGCATCAACGATTCGGTCATTCAGCGCTATCAGGTAGTTACGCCGACCGCCTGGAACGCTTCGCCCAAAGACGATCTGAACCAGATGGGGCCGCTGGAGCAGGCGTTGGTTGGCACGCCCGTTGCGGACCTCCAGCAGCCGGTAGAAGTGCTGCGCGTAGTGCACTCCTTTGACCCGTGCATGGCCTGTGCGGTTCATCTGCTTCGGCCGGGACAGAAGCGGGGGGTCGGTGTGCGGGTTCAGCCGGGGATTCTTTGATCAGTGGCAAGGAACTATGGCGCAGGCAAGCCCCAAAGCGACGGCGGAGCGCGACACCTCCTGCAAGCCGATCCTGGTCCTGGGGCTGGGCAACTTGCTGCTGCGCGATGAGGGTGTCGGCGTCCGCGCGATTGAGTACCTGCGTGCCCTGGCGTTGCCGGCTGAGGTGGAACTTTTCGATGGAGGGACGGCCGGTCTGGACCTCGTGGAAGTGATAGCAGGACGCGACTTGGTCATCGTGATCGACGCAGTGGACATGCAGAAGGAGCCGGGCAGCTTCGTGCGGCTTGGGCCTGAGGATTTCGGGGCGGCCGGATGGGGCGGGGTTTCTGCGCACGATCTGGGGTTCTTAGAAGCGCTGGCAGTCGCAAAGTTGCTCAATTATGCCCCGCGGCAGGTCATTATCTACGGAATTCAGCCGGGGTGTCTGGACTTTGGGTTTGAGCTTTCAGAGCCCGTCGCGGTCCGGATGCCAGAGATCGTCCAGGCCGTGGTGCGGGAAATTGAAGTGGCGGCGGGCCATGAGTGCGGGGCTGCTGGAGGCGGAGGGGAGCGGGTATGAAGGTGGTTTGCGGTGCGACTGTTATGCTGCTTGCAGTGCTCGCGGTACCGGCGGCAGCGGCAGCTCCGGCCTGGGGCGGCAACTGTCTGAGCTGTCATGGGCAGCTTTTGCCGCAGACGCTCTCGGTCTTCGACTACGATACGCTGGCTGATCCGGACGAGAGTCTGACGGGGGCGCCGGATCGCGGGATTCTGCCGGTATTTCAGGCGGCCCGCGGACAGGTTCGGCCGATGCGTTTGCAAGTTTCAGGCTTGGCCGAAGGGGACCGCTACGCGGTGCAACTGCGCCGTCTGCGGGTGCCGGGTGTGGAGATCGGCGGTCGGCTGTACTACTTTGCTGACTGCGACTGGGCCGAGTGGGGCGAGCAGGCCAGTTACTACACCGAGCCGGACATCGGATACACCTGGGGCGACGGGCCAGAGCAGTTCAGCTACGAGATCCGCGTCGAGCCGGCTTCGGCTTACGACTACTACGATCTGGTCTTTGCGGTCGCCGGGCGGCTGGAGCCGGAAGGCGAGCTTTTCTACTGGGAGGAACACTTTTATTTGCAGGTTTTCAATGTCGTTCCGGGCGACGTCAACTGCGACGGCTTGGTAAACAGCTTCGATATCGACGCGTTCGTTCAGGCGCTCACCGACCCTTCCGGCTATGCGGCCAGTTACCCGCGTTGCAGCCGGATGAACGCGGACTGCAACTCGGATGGGGTCGTCAACGTGTTCGACATTGACCCGTTCGTCGCGCTGCTTACCGGAGATTGACGCGCGCTGGCGCAAAGATGCGTCTGGCGGCGGGTCGGCGCGCGGAAGCTGTCGCGTGGCCACCCTGTCAGTATGAGGAGGACATCATGAAAGCGGTTGCTGTCACACTGGTCAGCCTGGCTGTCGCTACGTTGGCCGCGGAGCCGGGCAGAATGATCAACTACGTCGAGCGCTCCATAGGTCTCAATCAGCCCGGGATGGA
>Ga0136652_1000764_pt1 | contig 14789 bp, 13 predicted proteins | sample ConPoolayeEmetaG_FD_94864 | JGI IMG/M metagenome (GOLD analysis project Ga0136652, IMG submission 94864) | Hot spring microbial mat communities from California, USA to study Microbial Dark Matter (Phase II) - Cone Pool mat layer E metaG... ...
GGTGGCGTACTACAACGCCAAGTACGCCACGCGGGTCTGCAAAGAATTCCGGGAGGTCCGCGGTGTGGCCTGAAATGCCCTTCTTAACCCGCAACAATTACACACGGGAATTGACGTTACCGGGGGACCCGACCGACCGCACGCCCGTAGTGCACGGCAGCCCAGCGAGCCGAGCCTAACCGGCCGCCTCACTTGGCTGCCAAGCGACTATACTTGCTTGAAGGAAGCTGAGGGCGGCCTCATTGGGCCGAACCAGAGATGGACCGCAGACCCGAGACCTACTACCTCGAAACCTTCGGCTGTCAGATGAACGTGCTGGACAGCCAGCTCGTCGAAGGACAGTTGCGCGACCTGGGCCTGCGCCGGGTGCCCAGCAGCCAGCAGGCCGACGTGATCCTGTTCAATACTTGCAGCGTCCGGCAACACGCGGAGGACAAGGTCTGCTCGCGCCTGGGACGACTGAAGACTCTCAAGCGCCATCGCCCTCAGACCATCATCGGCGTGATCGGCTGCATGGCCGAGCGTCAAAAAGAGGCGTTGTTCGAGAGTGTGCCGCACCTGGACCTGCTCTGCGGGCCCGGCGAGCTGCACCGCCTCCCCGGGCTGATCCAGCAGGCCTGGGAGCGCGGGCGGCCGGTCGCGGCCCTGGCGGGTTTGCAGTCGCGACGGACCCCGGCGCTGGAGCGGGCACTGGAAGATGACGAACTGGAAATGCTGGACCTGTCACGCCGGATGGACCGCAGCGATAACCTGCTCCGGTCCTACGTCCGGGTGCAGCGGGGCTGCGACAAGTTCTGCACGTACTGCGTGGTCCCATTCGTCCGCGGGCCGCAGCGCAGCCGCCCGCCGGCCCACATTCTCCAGGAAGTGGAGGCTCTCAGTCGCCAGGGCTGTCGCGAAGTCACCCTCCTGGGACAAACCGTGAATTCCTACGCATATCCGGAGGATGGTCGCAAGGTCGGCCTGGCCCGGCTCTTGGAGCGCGTTCACGCGGTCGCAGGCATCAATCGTATCCGGTTCGTGACCAGCTATCCCGCGGAGTGGGACGAAGACATCTTTCGCGTGATGCGGGACTACCCGCGAATCTGTCCGCACCTGCACATTCCCGCCCAAAGCGGCTCGGACCGCATACTCCAAGCCATGAATCGCCGATACACCGTCGCCGATTACCTGCGCCTGGTAGACACCGCTCGTCGCTACATCCCGGACCTGGCGCTGGCCGGGGATTTCATCGTTGGATTTTGCGGCGAGACCGAACGCGATTTCCAGGCCACGGTGGACCTGGTCCGGGCGGTGCAGTACCAGACCTTGTTCGTGTTCAAGTACTCGCCGCGACCCGGCACGGCTGCCGAGCGAAATCAAAACGACGACGTGCCGCATTCAGTGAAGGTCCGGCGGAACAACGAGCTGTTGGCCGTGCAGAGCGAGATCAGCCGCCGGCAGAAGCAGGCCTGGATCGGCCAGTCCGTCGAGGTGCTGGTGGAAGGCTACAGCAAAGCAGCCGCCAAACCGCATTCGCGCCAGCCCGCCCAGCTTGTCGGCCGCACCCCCCACGATCTGATCACCGTGTTTTACGGTCAGCCGGAGCACATCGGCGCGATTGTCAAAGTGCGTGTGGAGTCGGCATCCGCGCTGACTTTGCATGGACGACTGGAGTCGGTCCTGTCGCCACCGCCTGCCCGCGTTATCGGCCCCAGTGATTGACCCGCTGGCCGGGAGCGATTCGGTTTGGCGGGGAAAGTCGCGAGCTGGTCCGCCGCGGCTGCCAATCGCCGCTTCCGCCGCCCACCCCTCCCCACTTGTTCAAGTTTGCTACTGGCACCACCGATGCACCACCGCAGCAACTTGTCGTGGGAACGCAGCCGTGGCCATGGCCGAACCGCAGAGCAACTTCGCGCCGATCAAACCGGCCCGCCCTTGGCGGCAGCACTTATGGGACGGCGTGTTGCCCGAGGCCCTGGGACTGTGCTTCGTGGCCATCATCCTGGCGGCACTTGCCGCCGGTTACCTGGTTGCCGACCACTTCTGGCAGAAACAGTCCCAGGCGACAACTCGGACCCACGCCGAAAATCTCGCCCAGGCCCTGGCCACGGCACTCGGAGCGCGTGAAGAGCCCGACGAGCAGACCCTGGCCGCCCTGGCCCAGGGCCTGTCACGGTGCTTTCAGTTACGGTCGGTGCGCTGGACCGCCGCGGACGGAACCCTGCGACTGGTTTGGCCACCCCAGCTCAGGGCCGCGGCCACCCCGCCAGCCGAAGCGCAAGCCGGCCAGCGCCTTGTGACCCTCACGGTCCCGGTTCGCAGCCCGACCGGCCAGCCGATGGGCGATCTGCTGATCGTGCATGAGGCCGACGATCGGCACGGCTATCGAACGTTTCTGCTTTTAAACTGGGGAGGGGCAGCCGGGCTGACGTTGTTGGCGTTTGCCGCCTTCCACCAGCGACTTCGACGTCATCTGCGGCCGGTGGCGGCCATCGAGCGCAGCCTGCACAGCTACGTCGCCGGCGTGGAGAAGGAACTGCTCTCGCTCCAGCTCAGCGACTCGCTGGGCAGCATCGCCCGGGGGTGGAACACTCTGATCGAACAACTGGCCGCCACTCAGCAACAGCTTCGCAACGCCCAGCAGGCCCAAGCCGGTCCGTACGTGGCGGCGCGGCTGGAAAACACCCTTTTCCGCCGGGTGGTCGACCGCCTGCCTTTCGGCCTGATCTGCACCGGCCCGGACCAGCGCATCACCTACGCCAATCCCTCGGCCGCCGCTCTACTGGCACGACCGGTCGACGGACTGGTGGGCCGGCCCGCCGGCGAGGTGATCGACAACCCGGCGGTCAGCCAGGCCATAGCCGGCGCTGAGGCCGGCTGCCGGGCCGGCCTGTCGGTCGACCACACCACCAAGGACAAAGACCACGAATCGACCCTGCGTTTCCGCATCATGCCGATGCCCGAGCCGGCCAGCGGCGGGATCATAATCACAGTCGAGGATATCAGCCAGTTGCGAGAAGGCCAGCGGGCCCGCGACAACTTCCTCTATCACGTCACCCACGAGCTGCGCACCCCGCTGACCAACATCGCGGCCTACGCCGAAACCCTCACCCAGCCCGGCTTCGACGACGAGCAGACCCGCAAGGAATGCTACAACGTCCTGATCAGCGAGACCCGCCGCCTCTCACGCCTGGTGGAGGACATTCTCAGCATCTCGCAACTGGAGGTCGGCACCGCCCGCCTGGACATCGGCCAGGTCGACCTGCTGCGCCTGGTCCGCCAGATGGTGCAGGACAACCTGGGCGCCGCCGACGAGAAGGGCATCGACCTCACGCTGTCGGTGCCGCCCAAAGTCCCCAAGATCAACGGCGACAAGCAGCGGCTCTCCGTGCTGCTCAACAACCTGATCGGCAACGCGGTTAAGTACACCCCTTCCGGGGGCAAGGTGCAGGTCAGCCTGGAGGTGGACCAGCGACAGGTCCGGATCGCGGTCAAGGACACCGGCATCGGCATCGCGCCCGAGGACGCGCCCCACGTGTTCGAAAAGTTCTACCGAGCCGCGGACCAGGCCGTCCAGGCCGTTCCCGGTACCGGCCTGGGACTGGCCCTGGCCCGGGAAGTGGCCCGCCTCCACGGCGGCGACATCTTCCTGGAAAGCGAAAAGGGCAAGGGCTCGGTCTTCACCCTGGAGTTGCCGCTATCGCCGACCGAGGCGGCGGAGGTCACCGCCCGATGAGTCGAATCCTGGTCGCCGAAGACGATCCGCACATCCTGCGCCTGATCAGCATGTGGCTGACCCGCCACGGGCATGAAGTGATCGAGGCCCGTAATGGGCTGGTCGCCCGCGAGCTGATCTCCACCCAGCCGGTCGACGTGCTGGTCTCGGATGTGAACATGCCCGGAATGGACGGCCTGAACCTGGTCGAGACCGTTTACGGCACCGGCCAGGTTCGACACGGGGTAATCGTGCTGACCAACCGCTGGGACCACGGCGAAATCGGCGAACGACTGGCCGACTGGGGCGTTCAGGTCATTGCCAAGCCGTTCAGCCCCTCCCGCCTGTCCGAGTTGATCGAGTCGATGACCGCCGGCACGCGCCGCGCCGGCCGACCCGCCCACTCGGCCGGCACGCCCGATCAGCAATCCACCTCCCAGGAGGCCGGGGCCCCATGAGCAGCGACATCCCATCCACCCCGCATGATTCGCTCCTGCGCGACCTGCTGTCCGGGCTGTCGCTGACCGGGCCGGAGCCTACTCGCTCGGTCGGCCTGCTGGCCAGTCCCCACCATGCTCCCCAACCTCCTGCCCACTGCCTGCAAGCCTGCCTGGATGGCGACCCGAACGCGATCGGGCGACTCGGCTGCCAACTGCTGGCGGCGGCCGCGGCAGGCAACCTCGACCCCCAGACCCCCATGCCGACCCGATGCCCGAAGGGATTCCAGGTCGCGGCTCGACACGCCCTGATCGGCAACAGCCCGATGGTGGTGTTCACCGTGCAGGGCAAGAACGCCGCCGGCAGTGAATCCGTAGACTTCGACCGGCCCGAAATGGACCCTGCCCGGCTGCTGGCCCACCTGGACGCCGCGTCCAATCTCGTGCAGCGGATCGGCCAGCTCCTGGAAGAAAACGCGGGCTTCGCCAACGAAGTCCTCCAGAACTACGAACAGCTCAATCTGATCTTCGATCTGACCCAGCAGATCACCCAGTTCACGCACGTGGCGGGCATCGAGCGCCTGTTGGCCCAGCGCGTGGCCCGGCTGCTTTCGGCGGAGACGGTCTACGTGGTGAGCCTGGACGGACGATGCCGGGTGTACCCGGCCCGGAAAACCGAAGGCGCCGGTGCACAGCCGGTCAAGCCGGCTTCAGCCATCGGCCAATTCGGGGACGCGCCGGCTGAGGACCTCGCGCGGGCCGGATCCGGAGCCGCCCTTTCAGACGAAATGCGGTCGGCGGTCGAGTCGGTCCGTCGCACCCGTCGAGTACTGGTCGCCATGCCCGACGGCCGGCATCTGATCGCCGGTCCCCTGATGCGCCTGGACGAGAAAGTCGACGTGGTGCTGGCCGTCCGCCATCCGGACCGCGGCGTCTTCAACGCCGGCGACATGATGCTCCTGGAATCGGTGCTCTCCTTCGGGGGGCAGATCATCAGCAACACCGAACTGCACGATCGCATGCGCCGCATGTCACTGGAAGTGACTCGGGCGCTGGTGGCCGCGATCGACAAGAAGGATCACTACACCAGCGGGCATTCGGAACGGGCGGGCTTCCTGACCGCCCTGACCGCGGTCCACCTGGGCGTGCGCCCGCCCCAATTGCAGGCCATGGAGTGGGCCGGTCTGCTGCACGACGTGGGCAAAATCGGCATCCCCGAGGAAATCCTCTGCAAACCCGGGAAACTCACGCCCGAGGAATTCGAGCTTATCAAACAGCATCCGCGAATGGGCTACGAAATCCTCCAGCCCATCAAGAGCCTGGGCGTCATCCTGGACGGCGTGCTCTACCACCACGAGTATCCCGACGGGAGCGGCTACCCCGAGGGCCTGGTGGGCGAGCAAATCCCCTTGGTGGCCCGGATCATTCACGTGGTGGACAGCTTCGACGCTCTGACCACAAGCCGGTCCTATCGCGAGGCCTTCAGCATCGAGGAGGCCATACAGATCATCCGGCGTGAGGAGGGCACCCACATCGACGCCGAAGTCGCCGAAGCCTTCATAGAGGCATTTGACGTCTACCGGCGTGACCACCCGCACGATTTCGCTCTCCGTTTCGCGCATCTGGTGGAAAGGGAGATGGCCGATGCCCACGTTTGACCCGGTTGTCATCTCGGCGACGCTGCTCGCCGTGATTGTGCTTCTGGCGGTCGGCCTGCTGCGCCTCACCCGTCGACCCGCCGGCCCGGTATGCAATCACCAGGACCGCGACCTCCCGACCGGCGGGTGCCGCGGCTCGCTTGCCGCTTCCGGCCCCTGCGACGCGGTCGCGACCGCAACTTCGCTCAAGGAACGTGAACCGGCCCCAATCAAGCCGCAGCCGGCCAGTGTGGGGGCGCCCCCGGCGCTCTCGCCCGATGTGGTCATCCAGCGCACCTGGGCCGCATTCCATCAGTGGCTGGCGCAGAACGAGAACCGGCCCGATATGTGGGTCTCCTTCGACCAGCTCGTACGTGAGCTGCTGGTGGCCAGTTTCGGGACCCGCCGGGTCCGATGCTACCAGGTCCGGCCTGGAGCAGACCGACCGCTCCCCATATCCCTGGGCGGTCGAGCCGGTCCGGGCCCGGGGCAGCCGGCCGCCGGCGGCACGCGGGACGCCCTGCTCGAACACGTGGCCGCGAATGGAAGAGAGTACGTGCTCGGCGACCCATCCCATGGCCCGCTGGTAGACGACCTGGCGGCCAGCGCTCCCGAGCGCTGGGCCTGGGTCTGGCCCATCCGCGATGGCCGCAGCACGATCGGCCTGGTGGCGGTGGGCCCCAGCGAGCCGGACGTGTCGGCGAACGCCGATGGCACCAACGACCAAGTCCACGCCCGCCCGGCAGCGGGCCCCGGCCGCCCCGGACCGGATCCCGGTCTGCGGCTTCCCATTCGTCAGACCCTCGGCCCGCTGATCTCATTGTGCTGGCAGCATGTGGCCTGCCTGGATCAGCTCAAGGCGGCCCGACGAACCGACCGGGCAACCGGACTGCTCACCCGCAGCGACTTCTTCGCCCTGGCCCGCGAGGCCCTGGCCGACTCCTACAGCATGAACGAGCCGGTGGTGCTGCTGGTCTTCGGACTGGAAGGGCTGCGCCGACTGGACGACACCGCCTGCTGGCAACAGCGGGACCTGCTCATCCAGAACCTGGGCCACCTGATCGCCAGCCGTACTCGTAGCGACGATCTGGTCGGACGTTTCACCGACGACCGGTTCGCGCTGTTGCTACGCCGGCTGGACGCCGGCCTCGGCCGGCTGATTGCCGAGAAGATGCTCGCGGCCGCCAACCAGCGGATGCGCGAGCTGGCCGGCGGGTTGGAAGCTGCGGGGAAAGACTTCGGGACGCTCCAGCCCGACGGCACCCGGGTTGCTTCGACCCGACCGGGCGATCAGACGCCGGTGCGGCTGCGTATCGGCCTGGCCGCCAGCGGCCTGACCCAGCCGTCGCTCGAAGAGCTGATGCAGTCCGCCCTGCGGGCTCTCGAACAGGCCCGCCGGGAAAAGTTGGATCTGGCTGAAAGCGCACCCGGGCAGACAGGACCCGCCCCCCAGTGAGCGGTGCCCGGGCGTCGCCGGCGGCCGGTGGCAGGAAGCAGCGAGAAGCGGGAGTTGAGCCGTGAAGGTACAAACCCAGCCCCATCCGCAAGCCACAGTGCTGATCGCCCACGGGCCGCTGATCGGCGACGAGGTTGCCGACCTGCGCCGGGCCATCGACTCGGCGGCCGGCCCGGCTACCAAGCGGGTCATCATCGACATGTCCGACGTTCCCTATCTGGATTCCGCGGGCATCGAGATGCTGGCCGAAGTGTGCGGGACTCAGCTCTTCCCCCTGACCCGCCCCAAACTGGCCGCGCTGAGCGAAACCTGTCGTGAAGCCCTGGACCTTACCGATGTTCTGCCCCGTTTGGAGGTGTACGACACAGTCGAAAACGCTCTGCGAAGCTGCCAGCGCTGATTGGTAACCAAGGGCCGCAGAAACGCTGGCAGCCGACGACCGAAGACAGGTGAGCAATGCCGCTGAAACGCACCAGCAAGCTCGGGCAGTTGCTTCTGGACCAGGGTCTGGTCACCGAGGCCGACCTCCGCCGCGCGCTGGAAGCCCAGGGCAAGGACAACAAACGGCTCGGTGAGGCCCTGATCGACCTGGGCATACTGTCACCCAAAGCCATGCTCTCAGCCCTGTCCCGGCAGCTCGAGGTGAAGGCCTGCCAACTGCGACACGGGCTGATCGATCCCGCGGTGGCCCGGCTGCTGGACCGCGACGAAGCGGCCCGACTGAAAGCCCTCCCGCTTTTCAAGGTCGGCGACACCCTGACGGTCGCCATGGCCGAGCCGCAATCCCTGCCCACCATCGACCGGCTCAGCGCCCTGACCGGCTGCCGAATCAATCCGGTTCTGGCCCTGGAACGCAACATCGCCGAGTTCCAGGAGAAATACCTGGGCGAGCAGGTGGACATCGACTCGTTCCTGGTCAGCCTGACCGACAGCGAAGTCAAGGTGATCGAGCGGGAGACGGTGGATGAGGACACCTGCCACGAGATCAGCCGGATGGTGGAGGGCAGCCCGGTTATCAACCTGGTCAACCTGGCCATCATGACCGCGGTCAAGGACGGCGCCAGTGACATCCATGTCGAGCCGACCAAAACCGTCACCCGAATCCGCTACCGGATCGACGGCGCCTTGCGGGAACTGATGTCCGCCCCGGTCAGCATGCACGCGGCCATCGTTTCACGCATCAAGGTGATCGGCAAGATGGACATCGCCGAGCGACGCCTGCCCCAGGAGGGCCGGGTCCACGTGCTGGTCGAAGGACGGGAAATCGACCTGCGGGTCTCCTCCATGCCCACCCTGCTGGGCGAGAAGGTCGTCCTTCGCATCCTGGACAAGGCCAACCTCAACATTTCGCTGGAGAAGCTGGGCGTCAACCCCCAGCAACTGACCACCTTCCGGCGGATCTTCACCAAGCCGCACGGGATCGTCCTGGTCACCGGCCCGACCGGAAGCGGCAAGACCACCACGCTGTACTCGGTCCTGGACCTGCTCTCCTCGCCCGAGAAGAACATCGTGACCATCGAAGACCCGGTCGAGTACCAGCTCGACGGCATCAATCAGATACAGGTCAACGACGCGGTCAACATGACCTTCGCCCGGGCCCTGCGCTCGATCCTGCGCCAGGACCCGGATGTCATCATGGTGGGCGAGATCCGGGATACGGAAACCGCCCGAGTGGCCATCCAGGCCGCCCTGACCGGCCATCTGGTGCTGTCCACTCTGCACACCAACAACGCGCCAGCAGCCTTCGTCCGACTGATGGACATGGGGATCGAACGCTACCTGCTGGCTTCGGCCTTCAACGGGGTGGTCGCCCAGCGGCTGGCCCGGACCATCTGCCCCCACTGCCGCACCTCCTATTACCCCCCGGACAGCGCCCTGGCCGACGCTGGCTGGCTGGGCGACCGCAACCGCGTGTTCTACAAGGGCGAGGGGTGCAAGCAGTGTCACGACACTGGCTTTCGCGGCCGGGCCGGCATCTACGAAATCCTCGAGGTAACTGAAGAGTTGCGCCAATGCATCCACCGCGCCCAGGACGAGGACGAAATCCGGATCGTAGCCGCCAAGTACGGGTGGCGGCCGCTGCGGGAAGAGGGATTGCGCCTGGTCGAGGAAGGTCGCTCGACATTGGAAGAGGTGCTGCGGGTCACGCACGCGGAAACCGAGACGCGTACCCGGGCTGAGCAGCAGGCCGGCCCGACCGCCGGCCGCCCGGCTTTTCAGCCCCGCGACCTCAAGTTCGCGGCACCCCGGCCCGCCCTTCCGACTAAGTGAGGTACGCCGTGCTGTTCATGTATGAGGCAATGCGAGCCGACGGCACCCTGGTCACCGACCGGATCGAAGCTGGATCCCGAACCGACGCGGCCAGCAGCCTCCGCGAAAAGGGCCTGCTGATCTTGCGCCTGGATGAACCCCCGGGCGCCCAGCCGCGACCCGCCCCGTCGGGATCCGTCCGTTCCGTCGAACTGCGGGCCCTCAGACCCGCCCGGCGGCTCCCGCCTGCGCTCCGCCTGGCCAGGTCCAAGGTCACCACCCGCGATCTGATCCTCTTCACGCGGCAGATGCGGATGCTGCTGGAGGCGGGCAGCCCGGTGGTTTCAGCTCTGCTGGCCGTTGAAGAGCAGGTCACCAAGCCAGCGGTCAAAGCTTTGGTCCGCAGGCTCCGCGAACGGGTCGAAAAGGGCGACAGCCTGTCCAGGGCCGTGGAAGCCGAACCGGGCCCCTTCGACCCGGTCTTTCGCAGCATGATCGCCGCCGGCGAAACCACCGCCTCACTGCCCCAGGTTTTCGCACGCCTGGCCGAGCTAGCCCAGCAACGGGAACAAACCCGCAAGCTGGTCATCGGAGCTCTGCTGTACCCCGCGATCTTGACCGGGCTACTGGCAGTCGTCCTGTCCGTCCTGCTGTTCTTTGTGGTCCCACGCTTCAAAGTGCTGTTTCTCAACCTCAAAAGCCCGCTGCCACTCACCACCAAACTCCTGTTCGAGTGTTCCGACCTGGCCAAGAACAACTGGCCCTACGCGGCGGGCGGGCTAGCCATCGCGGTTACCGGCCTGGTATTGACCCTCCGGATGCCCCGGGTGCGGGCCTGGCTCGACGACCGCTTCCTCCGCCTGCCGATGGTCGGACCGCTGCTCTCCCGGCTCATCCTGGCCCGGGTGATGCGGGTCTGGGCGGCTATGTTGCGCTGCCATGTGCCTTTGTTGGACACCATTCGCCAGTCACGCGAAGCCGTCACCAACGCCGCGTTCCTGCAATTGATCTCCCAAGTGGAGGAATCGGTATCCAGCGGCGGCCGAATAGGCCAGGCCCTCGGGGCGACCCGGCTGGCCGATCCGATGATCGTCTCGGCCCTGAAGACCGGCGAAGAGAATGGCCGCCTGGCTGAGGCCGCCGACTTCGTCTCCGCCTGGCTGGACGAAGATAACGCGACCGCAGTCCAGCACCTGGCTCGCCTGGTGGAACCGAGCATGCTGGCCGCCATGGGACTGGTAGTTGGATTTGTGGCGATGTCTCTCTTTATTCCTCTGTTCGACCTGGCCACGGCTGCCGGCTGACGGAGCGCAAACGTGCCAAGAAAAAGGAAAAAGCACTCATATTTGTCGACCGGAACGGCGGCCGACCTAGCGACTTTGCTTCGGTCGGCCAAGACGCCCGGCGTTCCAACAAACAGGAGCATCCCCTTTCTCGTTTTCCCGTGAGGAAGTCCAGGCGTGTTAGGTAGGTTCTCACGACGCCGATCGGCCATCACCTTCGATCTCGGGGCGGCCGGGCTGCGCGCCCACCAGTTCGAACAACGACGGACCGGAGGCGGCCAGATTGCCCTGTGCGACACGCTGCAATTCGAGCGGACCATCGACCAGGCCCCCGACCAGACCGGCCAGCCGGCCCCGGAACCGACCGTGGATCCGGCCCGCCTCAGTCGGCTCATCGGGCAGGGTCGTTTTATCGGACGGGAAGTGGCCCTGGTGTTATCGCCGCCGGAAGTCCAGTTTTTCCCCCTCCGACTGCCACCCCAGGCCCTGGCCCAGCCCCCGGAGCGCGTCGATCAGGCCCTCCGCTGGGAGGTGGCCCAGGAAAGTCGCGATTCCGCTGACAACCTGGAGGTCCGCCATTGGCAGTTGCCCGCCAACCCCCGCCGGGAGGCGAACGTGATGGCGGTTGTGATCTCGACCGAAGCGGCTCTGCGATGGGTCGATCAGTTCCAGCAACATGGCCTGATTCTCAGGCGAATAGACGTAAGCCCCTGTGCTTTGGTCCGCATAGCTCGGCAGGCCTGGACCCCGGCCCAGGACGACCTCTGGGGGGTCCTCGACCTGGGCCTGCGACATACCACCCTCACGGTGGTGCTGGGCACTCTTCCAATCTACATCCGCTCGCTCTCAGTCGGCGCCGCCGACTGGACCGCCAAACTCGCCCAAGCCTTCGAGGTCTCCTACCCGGCCGCCGAGCAGATCAAACGCACCTACCGATTGCAGCCCGTCGAACGCGGCCACCAGCCCACCACGGCCGGTCGGAGCCTGCTCCAGGCCGGCGATCTGGAGGGAGCCTTCTCCGGAGTACTCCGCGAATCGCTCCGAACGCTGGGGCTGGAGGTCGGGCGATGCTTCTCGTACGTCATGCACGGCTTCCCCGACTACACGGTCAAGCGACTGTTTCTGGCGGGCGGCGGAGCCCGCCTGGGCGGACTGCCCGGCGTGCTGGAATCCGAACTGGGCATCCCGGTGTTCACCCTGGCCACCGGCAACGGCAACCTGTCCTGGGAGTACCCTTTGCCGAACGTCAATGTTGATCCCCTTACAGCAGCCTCGCTGGGAGCCGCCTTGCTCGACTTGGAGGCCGCATGAACTGCTCGGTAAACCTCGTTCCAATGATCCGGCTCCACCAACGTCGGCGAATCCGCCGACGAAACGCTTGGCTTGGAACCTGGGCGACCGCAGTAGTCCTGCTGGCCATCGGTTGGGGCAGCCAGCAGGTAGCCTTCCAGGCCCAGGCCCGCCTATCCAAGCAGGTCGGCGCCCTCCAAAGTCAGCGCGCCGAGGTACGGCGGCGGATGACACTCGCTGCAAGCCGCCACGCGGCATTGCTGAACCGATTGCAAACTATCGCCGAGGCCCACCGGCCGCAGCCCTGGCCCCGCCGCCTCCTGACTCTCACCCAGATCGCTCCGCCCGGCGTCTTCCTGTCCGCTCTGCGACTTACCGTCCCGAAGCTCGACCCCGGCCTGGAAAAGAGCCGCGGCCTTCTGCCCGCCCGGGAAGCCGGCGATAAACCAGCGCCGGCCGCGCGGACCGACCGCGGATCCTCTGAACCAAACGCCCCCGCCGAGCCAAATGCATCATCCATCAGATTGCAAGGCCACGCGCTGGATTACGGCGCCCTGAGCCAGTTCCTGGGCGGGCTCCAGAATCTGCCGGGCTGGCACCACGTCGAACTGGTCCGGGCCACCCAAACCCCTTACGGGGACGGTCTGATGATCGCATTCGAGCTGGATTGTCGGGTACTGGAGGACGGCCCATGATCGTCCTCAAGACAACGCGGTGCACGCTCTACGACGTCGATTTGCTGGGCCTGGTCGGTCTGGCCCTGCTGGCCGCGGCCGGTTGGGGGCTGGTCTTCGCGCCACTTGGCCGAATGTGGAACGAGTATCGTAGCCTCGCCGCCGGTCGCATTGAGGTTGAAGCCGGCCTGGCCACCGAAACTCGCGAGCTCGAACACTTCGAGCAGGGTCTGGCCGAGCTGGACCAGGCGACCGCGACCGAAGCCAATCGGATTCCGACCAGCCAGGCCTACTGGCGCCTGCTGCAAGACCTGACTGATCTGGCCAACCAGAACCAGTTGGAGCTGCTCAGTGTCGCACCCCAGCCAATGACCACCAGCGGGTCCTACCTCGTCAGTGACATCAAGCTGGCTGGTCGGGGCCGCAGTCTGGACTTCATCCGCTTCCTGGATCGTCTGGCCCAGCAGAATCCCTATCAGTCCCTGACGGACTGTTCTATCTCTCGCCCACTCCAGGCCGACCAGCCGATTTGCGAATTGACCTGGACCGTACGCTTGCACTTCTTGCCGCCTGGTGACTCGACGGCCCAGCCCGACGCCGAGCCCCGGGCCGGTCAGACCCAGTCGCCCAAAGACACGCGGCAGGCGCGACTCCAACCTCGATCGGCAGGCCCGCCAGGAGGTGGAGCATGAAACGGATCGTTACCCGTCCGCGAGTGCTGGTCGTCCTGCTGCTGGCTGCCGGGTTGTACGCGGCAATGGAGTATTCCGGCACCGGCCAGCCCAGGCCGGCCCAGGCCGTGCAGGCCAACCCCGTGCCCTCCAGCGCCGGCGCGATGAGCTTGGACGAGGCCAGACAACTGGTCGATGCCCTGGGCCGCAACGGACATGTTCCCATATCCGACGAGCTGGAAGGCCTTTCGCGCGACCTGTTTCAACCCACACCGATCGTCCAGGCGGCCCTGGGACTGACCGACCCGGAAACCGAAGCCCCGGGCCGACCGGCCTTTAGCGGACCGGGAACGCCTCTGGGCACAACCGGTTCGCACGCTCCCGGACGAGCCAAGGCCAACGGCTCCTCGGAAGTCGAAACCGCCCCGGAGATCGAATTCTGCGCCCGGCATCGACTGGTCGGCGTCAGCCTCGGCCGGCGGCCGATGGCGGTGATCGACGACCGCGTCCTGGCCCTGAACGCCGAGCTGGACGGCTACACCCTGATCGAGGTGGCCCGCGATTATGTGATCTTCCAGCAGACCGGCGGCCAGCCCCGCGTGAAGCTGGACCTCCAGCAGCGTCCGGTAACCCGCTAAGTCGGCCGGCCCGACCGCCGACCGGTCGACATCGGACGACCCCAACCGGACGCACCGTTTGATCGCGCGGGAACTGCTAAAGTCCTACAGCCTGCGGGTCGATTGCTCACCTTGGGAACGTCGGTGTCAGGCGACCGGCCCCCGAGCCGCCATTGGCATCGCGATCCGCACCAAAAAGGAGTCGCATCCATGACGCTGTATCCAGCCAAGAAGTCGGGCTTCTCGTTAGTCGAGTTGGTGGTCGTGATCGTCATCATCGGCATCCTGGCGGCCATCGCCATCCCCCGAATGAGCCGTGGCTCCACCGGCGCCAGCGTGTCCGCCCTGATGGCCAACCTGACCACCATCCGCAATGCCCTGAGCTTGTACGCCACCGAACACAACGGCGTCTTCCCCAGCGGGACGGAAGCTCAAATCGTGGACAAGCTCACCAAGTACACCGACATCAGCGGCACGACCTCCGACACCAAAACCACCACTTACCGTTTCGGGCCGTACTTGGCCGCGATTCCACCTTGCCCGGTCGGTGAGAATGCCGGGAAGCCCACCGCCAACAAGATCTTGGTAGTGGCCAGCAGCCCGCCGGTGCCCGATCCCAGCGGCGGCGAAGGCTGGGTCTACAACGGCACTACCGGCGAGTTCCTGCCCAACACCACGCAAACCGACGACTCGGGAAAAGCCTACAACACGTACTAGAGCCTGTTTCATAACTTTTGAGATGGCAATGAATTACATAATCTTGCGCCAGTTCTAGAC
>Ga0136652_1000765_pt1 | contig 14789 bp, 9 predicted proteins | sample ConPoolayeEmetaG_FD_94864 | JGI IMG/M metagenome (GOLD analysis project Ga0136652, IMG submission 94864) | Hot spring microbial mat communities from California, USA to study Microbial Dark Matter (Phase II) - Cone Pool mat layer E metaG... ...
CTTCTGCCACAGGGATATCTGATGTCCCAGCTGTTGTAATCAGTATCTTCCCCTTTCCAGTTTTTTCCTTTTTTCCCATTATCCAAGCAATCCTTCCAAGTTCATTATAATTTAATTCTTTTATTTCCTTTTTTAAAAATTCGTATGTATCTTTATCTATTCTTGTTATGAGGAGATGACCTGACTTCTCGAGAATCTTCTTTGCGATATCCATTATCTCTTCCTTCCTTTTTCCCATGCCAAAAATAACTTCAGGGAAATTCCTTCTTAAAACTCTTTGGTGATCAATCTTTGCAAAATCAATATCTTCAAAATGTATAACCGAGAGTTTTTCTAAAGCCTCTTCTTTCTTGATGTTTCCCTTTTCAAACTCCTCAAGAATTTTCAAAATAAAATCTTTCATAAAAAAAGCTTATATCAGGTTTTTGAAAAAGTAAAATGTTGAAAAAAATCAACAGTCTGTTGATGAAAGTCAACATTTTTTTTGAGGCTCTCTGGCGAAAACCCTCATAAATAAAAGATTTTTATTTTGGCATCAATCTTGATACATTTTTTATATGATGGAGAAGCAAGGAACCGTAGCAAGAGAGATAACCTTTTCAGGGGTTGGAGTTCATACCGGTAAAAAAACTACTGTTCATTTAATTCCTCTCATAGAGGAAAGGGGGATAATTTTTGAAAGAGGGGATTATGGAATTGAAATAAAGATTGATCCAAGGAAAGCCTTTGCCAATCATGCAACTGTTGTTGTTTACAATGGAACAAGAATTTCAACTGTTGAACATCTCCTTGCAGCTCTTCGTTTTTCAGGCATTGATAATTGCAAGGTGATTATTGAAGGGGATGAAGTTCCGATTCTTGATGGAAGTGCCTATTCCTTTGTTCAAGGTATAAAAAGTGTAGGGGTTGGAATACTCCCCTGGGATAGAAAATATCTTTACCTGATAAAGCCATTTTCTTTGAGAGAGGATGGTTATCTTATTGAAGGTTATCCTTACAATGGAATGAAAGTTCAATATGAGATTGAATACAATCATCCTGCAATCGGATTCCAGTCTCTAACCGTTGAGATTAACCCCTCTGTTTTCGAGAAGGAAATTGCTCCCGCAAGAACATTTGGTTTTATTTCTGACCTTGACTATTTAAGGAGCAATAATGTTGCATTGGGAGCCTCTTTTAGCAACACAATCGCCATTGACAATAGTGGTGTTATCAATGGTCCTCTCAGATTTAAAGATGAATTTGTAAGGCACAAAATTCTTGATTTTTTAGGCGACTTATCTCTCCTTCCATTACCAGTGAAGGGTTATTTCAAAATAAGAAAAGGAGGGCACTCCCTCCATCTTAGAATGATAAATTACATGCTTGAAAACAACCTTTTGTCTGAGACTCATGATCTGCTGGCGTACCCATCTGTTGTTTGAACAAGTCTTAAAAAACCAATAAAATATTATTTGAAAGGAGTAAGAAATGAAGAATATAGAAGTAAGCCAAATTTGGGAAGAAGCGGTAAAAGCTTTTCAGCGCAGGGAATTTAAAAAAGCAATGGATCTATTTAAAAACTTTATTGAGCAACACCCAAAAGAGTCTGAAATGGTTGCAAGGGCGGAGAGCTATCTTTCGATATGTAAGAAGCTTACAGAAAAGGAGGAGTTTACTCCAAAGACTTACAAGGATTACATAAATCTTGGGGTTTTTTATATCAATAGTAAGAGTCCAAAGGAAGCTATATCCGCCCTTAATAAAGCCCTTGAGAAGGCTCCAAAGGATCCTTTTGCATATTTCCTCATGAGCATTGCCTATAGCCAGATGGGAGATGACTCCAAATGCTTTGAATTTCTTGAAAAGGCAGTTGAAAAAGATGATTATTTAAGGGTCCTTGCAAACAATATTTCCGATTTTATGAAATATTGGGGGAATGATAAGTTCGAGAAAATAGTCAGGGTAGATTAATTTTTTTCTGAAATGAAGGAGCTAATTTTTATAATTACTGTTTTTCCCTCAGGTAGAAGGGCAGAAAAAATTTTTACCTGTGAAATTCTTGGAAAGCCTTTACTCCATTTCAGTTTAGCTCTTGCTAAGAATTTATCATCTCCCCAAATTTTTTTATTTTTAGATAAAGAGAGTGAAACCATTAAGGATATCCTTAAGGAAGAATCTTCAACTTTTGTTATTGAGAGAGAGGAGCAAATATTTACTGAAATCTTAAAGGATAATAAATCTTTTGAGGATAAGGATTTTTTAATTCTTAGAGCTGAATATCCCCTTGTTTCCCTTCCTACTTTAAAGGCATTGCTCAGGAAGCATTTAAGGGGTAAAAATATTCTAACAGTTTTAACGGACAATAAAGAAATTCCTGCTCTGGTCCTTGATGGGAAGGCACTCTCTAATTTTGAGAAAGTTCCACTTAAAAGGGGAAAGTTTGAGAATTTTCTTAAAAATCTGGCACTCCTTTTTTCCGAAAAAGGAGAGAAAGTAGAAGAATTTTTATCAAGGAATGAAGATGAATTTCTATCCATTGAAGGAAGAGGGAATCTACCAAAGATAATTGAGGCTTTAAGAGCAAGGAAAATTGAGGAAGTTCAGAGAAAAGGAGTGAAAGTTCTTGACCCTCGAACTACCTGGATTGATTTAGATGTAAAGATAGGAAGAGACACAACGATTTATCCTTTCACAATAATAGAAGGTAAAACCTCCATAGGGAAAAAATGCTCTATATATCCTTTCTCCCATATAAAGGATTGTGAGATTTCCAAAAGTGTAAACATTTTAACATCTTCTTACTTAGAGGGTGCAAAGGTTATGAAGGGAGCATCAATTGGTCCCTATTCAAGGATAAGGCCTGGTACTGTTATTGAATCAAAAGCAAGGATTGGGAATTTTGTCGAGGTAAAGAACACAGTTGTTGGAAAAAGATCCAAAGCCCTTCATCTAACCTATCTTGGAGATACAAAAATTGGATCTGATGTTAATGTGGGTGCAGGGACGATCACATGCAATTTCGATGGAAAAAATAAAAACACAACAATAATAGAATCAGGGGCTTTCATTGGTTCTGGAACAGAGCTTGTAGCTCCTGTTAAGGTTGGAAAAAAAGCATACATTGGAGCTGGCTCAACAATAACAAAAGATGTTCCTCCCTATGCATTGGGGATTGCGAGGGAAAGGCAGACAAACATTGAAAATTGGGTAAAAAGAAGGAAAAAGTAATGTGCGGGATAATTGGCTATTTGGGGAAAAGGAAGGCAATTGATGTTCTTCTCGATGGCTTGAAAAGGCTTGAATACAGAGGTTACGATTCAGCAGGAGTTGCTCTATATAATGGAGAATCAATACTTTTAAGGAGGGTAAAGGGGAAAATAAAGGATCTTGAAGATTCTTTGAATAAATCACCCATAGATGGACTTTATGGAATAGCCCATACAAGATGGGCAACCCATGGAAGACCATCAGAGGAGAATGCTCACCCCCATAGGGATTGTAAAGAAGAGATTGTTTTGGTTCACAACGGAATAATTGAAAATTATTTGCAGTTAAAGGAGGAACTTTTAAAAGAGGGGCACAAATTCGCTTCTGAAACTGACAGCGAGGTTATTGCTCATTTAATAGAGAAGTATTTTGAAGGAAATCTTCTATCTGCTTTAAAGAAAGCTATAAAAAGACTTGAAGGTGTTTTTGCAATACTTGCTTTATCAAAAAAAGATCCCTTTAAAATTGTTGGAGCAAGGTCTGGTCCTCCTTTGATTTTAGGAGTTGGAAATGAAGAATTCATCCTCTCCTCTGACTTAACTGCCATTCTTCCCTATACAAAGGATGTTTATGTCCTTGAGGATGGAGAGATTGTGGAAGTTATCTCAGATAATTTCAAATTTATTGATTTTTCAGGGAATCCTGTAAAAAAAGAAATGAAGAGAATTAGCTGGGATCCATTAATGGTTGAAAAGGCTGGATACAAACATTTCATGCTAAAAGAAATCTACGAACAACCCATGGCATTAAGGGAAACCCTTATTGGAAGAGTCTCCATTGAGAGAGGAGAGGTTTTTCTTGGTGAGATAAATCTTTCTGTTGATTTTTTAAAGAAAATTGAGAAGGTCATGATTATAGCCTGTGGAACATCTCTTCATGCAGGTCTTGTAGGGAAGTATTTCCTTGAAAACATTGCAAAGATCTCTTGCGAAGTCGATTATGCATCGGAATTCAGATACAGGGATTTTATATGGGATGAAAAAACCCTTGGTTTGAGCATATCCCAGTCAGGAGAAACAGCAGATACTCTTGCAGGCATGAAGGAGATTAGAAAAAGGGGAGGGAAAGTTATAACCATATGCAATGTTGATGGAAGCACAGCTGTAAGGGAGTCTGATGGAGCAATTTTGACCCATGCAGGTCCTGAGGTTGGGGTTGCCTCCACAAAGGCTTTCACATCACAGCTCATGGCTCTTGCCCTTTTTGCCATTTATCTTGGTCAGATAAAGGGGACAATTTATAGGGAAAATATTTTTGAATTTCTGCAAGAACTTCAGAAAATCCCTCAAAAGGCAGAAATTGCTCTAAAAAATGATAAAAAGATTGAGAATATCAGCTCAAAATTTTTGTCATGCTCCGATTTCCTTTACCTTGGAAGATGGGTGAACTATCCAATAGCCTTGGAGGGAGCTTTAAAACTAAAAGAGATAGCCTATGTCCATGCAGAAGGTTACCCTGCAGGAGAAATGAAGCATGGTCCAATAGCTTTAATTGATGAAAAGACCCCAGTTTTTGCAATAGTTCCAAAAGATAGGGTGGAACAGAAGGTTTTAAGTAATATTTCTGAGGTAAAGGCGAGAAATGGGATTGTACTTGCTGTAACCACAGAAGGAAACAGGGAAATTGAGGAAAATGTTGATGAGGTAATCTATGTTCCAAAAACCCATGAACTTTTTACTCCTTTCCTGACAGTTATTCCCCTTCAACTTTTTGCCTATTATATGGCTTTGAAGAAAGGGCATGATGTTGACCAACCAAGAAACCTCGCAAAATCAGTGACAGTGGAGTAAGAATTTTCACTGAGCTTTTCTCATAAGCTTTCTCAATTCATGGAATCTTTTGACCTGCTCAACAAAGGTCTCGAGAGCAATCTTCCTTGATGGTTCATCTCCAGTGCTGTAAATTGCTGTAAGTATTGGGATATTTCCAAAATCCCTTCTTATTTTAGTCGCGATGGCACTGGATGAGTTTCCAATCATACAGTTGAAACATATTGCATTGATTATTCCATCCGCCCCTTTTCTTGCGAAATCCACCATCTTTGCGACATTCAGTAAAAGGACCTTATGGTTCAAGTTCCCCATATATTTCTTTGCAATTTTTATAATTTCTCTGTATCCTGGCTCATCATAAATTTCGACAAATCCTTTTATCTTCCTCTTTACAAACCATCCTTCAAAATCTCTTCTAAAAAATAAATATGCTGAGGGTAAAAGGTTAATTGGATTCATTTTTTTAAGACTTATATAAAAATCGTGGGAAAGGTCAAAGTCAAGAACATCTATCTGGAAAGGTGCTGGTATAACCTCAATTCCTTTTTCTTCGAGCCAATGAAAGAGATCCTGATTGGCAGAGGGATTTATTCTCGTGTATATATCTCCAGCAACTCCTACAAGAGGGAATCTTTCTGAACTTTTCAATGGGATTTTTGATAGTCTCTTTAATCCTTCTTCAAGAGCTGAGTATATTTCACCCGTTAAAACTGATTCCTCAATCATTAAGAGATTCTCTTTATGGATTTTATCTGAAATACCCTTTTCTTTTTCGTAAGGTCTTATTCTGCAGAGGGCTTTAGTTAGGATGTCTATAGCGAATAAAGCCCTGTAGTATCTAACACATCCTTCAAATCCAAAAATTTTGGAGAAATCTTCCCCCTTTGGAGCATATACCCTTAAATTTTCAACTCCAATTTCATCAAGGATTTTCTGCATTGCTGAAGGGAATTGATGGAGCATGCAAGGATATGTTGTTCCTGGAAATGAAAATACGGTTCTTCCTTTTCGAATTGTAGACTTCAAAAGATCTCCAAGGAGCATTGGAAATGCATGGCATTCTTTGCCGTAGGAATGAGCTTCTCCTAAAGAGGCTGTCTCACGATCTGGAAGGGGAAGGATTTCCACATCGTATCCCTTTAATCTCCATAATCCACTGTAAGCATATACTGAATCGGCAAAGTATGGAATTAAAATCTTTTCATCCTTTTTCGGCACCCCTAATTCTTTTTTAAAGAGTTGTTTAAATTTCTTTTCTCCCTGCTGGTTCAATTGATCAATGAAAGCCTCTATTCTTGTTATCATTCCTGTTTCAGCTCTGTGCTCATCAAACTCAAGAATTAGATAGGGTTTACCCTTTAAATTGCTCTCAATATGCCTAAAGATGAAAGCATCAGGAGCACACCCAAAATTTGAAAGGAGAATTGGGACAAATTTTTCCTGATGAGATAAAAAATAAGAAAGAATGTGAGATCTTGATGGATAGAACCACGGAATTTCTGTTTCTCCATTATTTTTGAATAATAAAAATGATGGAACAGCCACAAGACCCAATTTTCTCATGTGCTCGAAAAGATTTAGATTGAGAAAGGGATCCAAAATATTATAGGGTCTTCCCATGATAGCGAATATCTTGCCATCCCTCTCTTTTATAAATTCCTCAATCCTTTCCTTAAATCTTTTTTCAAATTCAATTTGAAACTCCATTCCTTTCTTGTAAGCCTCTCTAATCTCATCAGGAGAAATCTCAAGATTCTCCATAAACTCTTTAAATCCTTCTAAAAATTCATCTTCCCTCATTGATAGAACAGGACTTAAAACTTTTTTGTCTCCGAAATCTGCCATAAAAGGTAAAGCCTGAGTGTAGGGGCAGGAATAGGAATTTTCTTCATCCCCTTCATGGAATTTATATATTGCAGGGAAGAATAGAAGGTCTGAGGATTGAAGAGATTTTACAGCGTGTCCAATCGCTATTTTTACTGGGAGGCATACATTTGAGGGAAGATATTTTGAGCCCATGGTAAGGATTTCCTCAGAGGATGGTGGGGAAAGAACTGAATTGAAGCCAAGCTCAGTGAAGAAGGTTGCAAAAAATGGAAGATAAGAAAGGATAGCAGAGCTCCTCGGGATTCCTATGCTTTCCCTATAAGGGAATCTATTAAAAAGTTTTTCGCATTCCTCCATAAATTCTTTCGCAAAATTGGGAAGATTTGAACTTCTAACGCCCGCACTTGTGTATCTCTCGCAAATATCGCCGAAGAAGAATTTTTCCCTCCCCTTTAAAATTACATTGACCTCACAATTATTTGAACATCTTTTACAATTGAAAGATTTTAGAGTCGGGAGTAAATTCTCTTCAGGCCATCTAAACTTTGATTTTCTACCATCCTTAACTGCCTCCATGGCTGATAGAGCAGAGCCAATTGCGCCTGAAAGACGATTGTAAGGATGGACATGAATTTTCTTACCAAGAATGGATTCAAAGGCTGATACAACTGCTTTGTTGGATGCAACACCACCTTGCATAACAATAAAATCTCCAACTTTCCTTCCTGCTACTACCTTTTCAAGGTAATTTTTTGCTATTGAATAAGCAAGACCTGCACAAATATCATCAAGGGAAGAGCCAGAATTGACTTTACTGAAAACATCTGTTTCCATGAAAACAGTACATCTTGAACCAAGATCTGAAGGGGATTTACTTTTGAAAGCTCTCTCTGAAAAATCTAAATAAACATCTATACCAAGTTCACTGGCTTGTTCCTCTATAAAGGAACCTGTTCCTGCTGAGCAAATCTTATTCATTGTGAAATCAGATAGTTTACCATCTTTTACATAAATGTATTTTGAGTCCTGACCCCCAATTTCAAATATTGTATCCACATCTTTCAAAAATTTTGTGGCTCCAAGCATCTGACATGTTATCTCATTCTTTACTGAGTCTGCTCCAACGAGTTTCTCAGCAAGATAGCGACCTGAGCCTGTAACTCCACATCCAAGAACATTAACACCTTTTTTAAATCTACCTTTTAAAATCCTTAATCCCTCTAATATGACTTCAACAGGTTTACCCCTTGTTGGAAGATAAATAGAAGTTAAAACATTACCCTCCCTATCAAGGGCGACAAAATCAGTGCTTACAGAGCCAATATCAATCCCGATATAAATATCCACATATTCATCGAAAGAATCTTGAGGCTCATGGTTTTGGAAATTTTCAATATAAGGGAGAGGTGGTAAAGTCCCTTCCCTATCAGATTTGGAAGAAAGCATTCTATTGAAAATATCTAAGATCTGTCTAACTTTTAAGGAGGTTTTCGATTTGTATGCAATTAAAGCAGAGCCAAGAGCTGATTCAAGTCCAGGAATTGAAGATGAAAATATTTTCGACTCATCTATTGATAGAATCTCTCTCATAGCCCTTAATATCCCTTTATTCAATGAACATCCACCTGCAACAACAATTTTTCCATTAATTTCCCATCCCTTCAGGAGATTTGATATTATATTTCTACATACAGAAAGACATAGACCATAGGCTATTTCCTCAGGAGGGGTTCCTTTCTGTTGGTGATGAATCATATCCGATTTTGCAAATACTGCACATCTTCCAGCAATTCTTGCTCCTTTTTTTGCTTTAAGAGCCATCTCCGATAATTCCTCAACACTAATACCAAGTCTTTTTGCCTGTTGTTCGAGGAAGGCTCCTGTACCAGCTGCACATGTGTGGGATATCTGGAAATCAAGAATTTCCCTTTCATGACCCAGTATTAAAATTTTTGAGGAATGCCCTCCAATTTCAAGGATATTTTTTACATCAGGATGTAAAAAGGACACTCCTTTAGCAAGGGCGAAAATGTTATTTATAAGGTTTAATTTGAAAAATTCTTTTTCTCTTGACTCAAAGCCCGTTAACCCGAAAAGGAATTCTTCATCAATAGCCCCAATCTCTTTTATAAATTTTAAGAGCTCCTCTTTCAATCCTACTCCTCTCTTCTTTTTGAAAAGATGGAGTACTTTTAGGTTTTCATCCAATAAAACAGCCTTAACAGTAATCGCTCCTAAATCAACCCCTAAAGCTTTCATTTTTATGAGAATATTTTAGTTAAAAAATAAAAAATGTTCAAATGAAAAATAAATTTTACAGAGGAAACCCTATTAAAAAAGTCTATCAGAAAATAGCAGGATTAAATTTATAGTCAGATTGTCATTTTGATTTTTCGAGGAGCAATTCAAAAATTTTATAAGCCCCCCTTACTTGACAATAATCCGTTATCTTAATAGAATAAGCTTGAAAAAATATTTGGAGGAAAAAAATGGGAGCTTTTAAAACAGAGCTTAAGGAATCAAAAATTTTAAAGATTGTTTTTGATCTTCCCGGAGAAAAGGTAAACAAATTTTCTACTTCTGTGATGGAAGAACTTGAAGTCCTTCTTAAAGGATTAATTAATAGAGACGATATAAAAGGAGCATATCTCATCTCAGGGAAGAAGGATATTTTCATTGCAGGAGCAGATATAGATGAGATTAATGCTATAAAAGATAGGGAAGAGGCGTATCAGAAGGCTAAGAGAGGAATTGAGATATTTTCCTTGATTGAAAAGCTTCCCTTCCCCTTTGTAGCTGCTATTGACGGAGCCTGCCTTGGGGGTGGCTCAGAAATCGCTCTTTTCTGTCATTTCAGGGTTGCTTCAGACAATAAAGCAACAAGAATCGGTTTTCCAGAAGTGAATCTTGGAATACTTCCTGCATGGGGTGGGACTCAGAAACTTCCTCGCCTTATTGGCTTATCTCAGGCTCTGGACATGATTCTTACAGGAAGAACTGTGGACGGGAAAAGAGCTTTAAGAATGGGGCTTGTTGATGCTCTTTATCCTCATCAGGTCTTCGAGGATTTTGTGGAGAAGTTTCTTGAAGATATTATAAGAAAGGGGATAAAAAAAGCAAAACCTAAAAAGAAGGGGCTAATCCTTAAAATTATAGAAGACACCCCATTGAATTTCATTGTTTTTTCTAAGGCAAAAAAACAAGTTCTTGAAAGAACTTATGGAAATTACCCTGCTCCTCTTGCAATAATAGAGTCTATGAAAAATGGATATAGAAGGAAAATAGAAAAAGGTTTTGAGTCTGATGCTAAAAAGTTAGGTGAACTGATCACTACAGATGTTTCAAAGAATCTTATAAGCATATTTTATCTTACAGAAGCTATAAAGAAAGAGAAAGGAGTAAAGGGAGAACCAAAGATTAAAGAGATTAAGAGGGCTGGAGTTGTTGGTGCAGGGATAATGGGTTCTGGAATAGCTTATGCCTTTTCATCCATTGATATTCCTGTTAGGATGAGGGATGTTAACACAACTGCCCTTTCCATCGGAATGAAGTCAATTGCAAGTATTTACAATGATTCTGTTAAAAAGAAGAGAATGAAGGAAAATGAAGCCTATCAGAAAATCTCATGGGTTTCACCATCTATTGATCTTTCTGGTTTTTCCACTGCGGATATAGTTGTAGAGGCAGTTTTCGAAGATATGAATGTTAAAAAATCCCTTATTTCAGAGCTCAATAATATATTGAAAGATGATTGTATCTTAGCAAGCAATACTTCCTCTCTTTCAATATCTGAAATGCAAAGTTCTTACAAAGTTCCTGAGAATTTTGTCGGTTTACATTTCTTTAATCCTGTCCACAGAATGCCTCTTGTTGAAGTCGTAAGGGGGGAAAAAACCTCTGATGATACAGTTGCTACAGTATTTGCTTTATCAAAGAAGCTTGGGAAGACTCCTATTGTGGTGAAAGATGAGAGAGGATTTCTTGTTAACAGAATCCTTATGCCATATTTGAATGAAGCTGTAATAATTCTGGAGGAGGGGTGTCCAATTGAAATAATAGATTCCTCAATGAAAAAATTTGGTATGCCAATGGGTCCAATCAGACTTCTGGACGAGGTTGGGATTGATGTTGCTTCCAAGGTTGCGATTATACTTTACAATGCCTTTGGTGAGAGGATGAAGCCATCCTCTAAGATGGAAAAGATGATTGAGTCAAAATTGCTCGGCAAAAAAACTGGAAGAGGGTTCTATTTATTCAATGGAAAGGAAAGGGTTAATGAAGAAATATATAAAATTCTTGGGATAGAAAAAAGGACTTTTTCAGTTGAGGATATTTTAAAGAGGATGACTATGGTGATGATAAATGAGGCTTCAAGGTGCCTTGAGGAGGGAATTGTGGATTCTCCATCATCCGTTGATATAGGAATGATATTTGGAACAGGATTTCCTCCCTTCAGAGGTGGGGTATTGAGATATGCTGATTCTTTGGGATTGGAAAATGTGTTAAAAGAACTGGAAGACCTTAGAAATAAATACGGTTTGAGGTTTACTCCTTCCTCTCTGTTGGAGAAAATGGGAAGAGAGGGGAAGAAGTTTTATTAAAGATAAATTACTTGCTAATTTATATTCGTCGTAACAAGCTTCCAGGATTTTATGATATATTCAATAGCTGAGAATACAGCAATTAGCATTGTCCCAATTAAAAGGGCTTTTCCAATGAAGAAAAATTCTCCCATGTGTTTTTTGCCAAGAATTAGAAGAGAAATTGTTACCACCTCAAGGAACATCTTTGTTTTTCCAAGATTGGAAGATGGCATTGCATTTCCTTTTAAAACAAGGATAGACCTTAAACCAGTGACAGCAATTTCTCTTCCAATTATTATTACAGCAATCCATGCGGGGACAACCCTTAACTCAACAAGGGCTATTAGGGTAGATGCTATTAGTAGTTTATCTGCAAGAGGATCGAGGAGCATACCCAAGTTTGTCACAGTTTTCCTTTTTCGGGCTAAATAGCCGTCAAACCAATCAGTAGCAGAGGCTAAAAGGAATATTGCAAGCCCCCATATCTCCCTCCCATCAAATTTTGTAAGGAGGATTACAACAAGGAAAGGGGTGAGAAAAATCCTTGTAAGAGTCAAAAAATTTGAAAAATTCATTCTAAAATATATTTTTAACATAAAATTACAAAGTTTGCCAATCAAGGTTTAAAATGATAAATTTTAAGAGTGAAAGATAAACCATTTTTAGAAAAAGATATATTTTCAATTGAGGATAGGAAGGAGAACCTTTTCCTTGGTAAATACACAATATCTCAGGTCTATTATATCTTTGAAAGGAAGGGATTCATAGATTTTGCAAAAAATAAGGGGCTCTACCCAATCCTTTTCGACCTCTACTGGAGAGACTCTTTCACTCAGAATCTAAGGATTTACTTTAAGGAGAAAGATGAAAGCCATAGGATAGTAGATTTAATATTGAAGGAGAAATGTTTATCTTTTAAATTTTCAAATGCTGATTCAAAGGATTTAAAATTTCTTTTTGTTGAGTGGATATGCCTTCAGAATCCAACAGCTTCCTTTACAAAGGATAAGCCAAGACTTCCAGGGCAGATTCATCCAGGGCTTGGGTTGGGAGATAGACTTTGGAGCGTCTTCGAGCTTCTTGTCCGATTTTTGCAGATAGATGGTGTTATGATAATGCCAAAGTTTCTCCACAATGCCATAATGTACAGAAGGCTTTTCCATTTTCTCAATCCTTCAAAGGAAGGTGAGGTGAACGGAATTTTGAGAGATTTGGGAAAATATCATCTTGCGATTTTAGCATGGGCGAGTTACCATGGCTGTATTTTTGAAGGGGACAAAACCTTTGAATGGCTGGCTGAACCTCAGATCTTTCCCCATAACAGGAGATTAAAAGACTATTTCTCTTCCTATGAATACAGGGAAAATTTTAAAAAGGAGATGGGAAAGAGAAGATTTTCCCTTGATTTAGAATGTGTTAAGAGGAGGGAGCCATCTCTTTTTGAGTGAAAAATGATAGGGCAGTATCTCCATAAAGTCTTTTCTTTAGAAGTTTAAAATATTTTGGTGTGTAATTTATTCGGGAAGAGTGCTGGACAATTGCTATTCCATCTTTCTTAAGAATTTTCCTTTTCCAAACAGTCTTTAAAGGATCAGCAAAATTTAAGAGCTCATAGGGCGGGTCAATAAATACAATGTCAAAAACAATTCCCTTTTTTGAAAGCTCTATAACTCCTCTGTTAAATTCCATCTTAATTATTTCATATCCTTCTTTTATCTCGCATATGTTAAGATTCTCCTTCAAGAGCCTTATAGCAGTTTCATTGTTATCAATAAATGCAACATAACTGGCTCCTCTGCTAATTGCCTCAATTCCAACTGCTCCCGTTCCGCAGAAACCATCGAGAAAGTTTGATCCAACTATTTTCTCGTTTCCAATAATGTTGAAAAGACTTTCCTTTACAAGCTGACTCGTGGGCCTTATCTCAGAATCTTTTGAATATTTAAGTTTTCTTCCCTTGTATATTCCAGCAATCACTCTAATCATATCAGCTAAAGGATACTTGAGATTCCCTTTCTTCCAATTTTCTCAGATAGCTTGAAATCTCAGGATATTCATCAGGATTATTTATTATATTGAAAGCTTCTTCCCTTGCAAGGGAAAGGATTTCTCCGTCTCTTAATGGATTGGCAAGCCTGAAATTCATAAATCCCCACTGAGCTTTCCCAACAGGGTTTCCAGGTCCTCTCAATTCAAGGTCTTTCTGGGAGATTATAAATCCATCGTTTGTCTTCATTAAAATATTTATCCTTTCTTTTGCTTCCTTTCCAGCATTTTTTCCGAGAATTAAATAACAAATGGATTCTTTTTCTCCCCTTCCAATTCTTCCCCTCATCTGATGGAGCTGGGCAAGACCGAATCTCTCAGCATTTTCAATGACCATAAATGTCGCATTGGAAACATCTATTCCGACCTCGACAACAGGAGTTGAGACAAGAATGTTTATTTTCCCCTCTTCAAAATCAGCCATTATCTTTTCCTTTTCCCTTGATGGTAGCCTTCCGTGGAGCATTCTTACATTGAATTCCTTAAATATTTTTGAGAGATTCTCAAAACCAGAAACAACAGCTTTCAGATCAAGCTTTTCTGATTCTTCAATGAGAGGATAGATGAAATATCCCTGCTCCCCCCTTCTCAATTTTTCTGCAATCTCCTGATATAAGGTTTCTCTGTCCTTAACGAGAATTGTTCTGACCTTTCTTTCCCTTGGTGATTCCTCTATAATACTCAAATCAAGATCGGAATAGAGGGTTAAAGCCAAGGAGCGAGGGATTGGAGTTGCAGACATGACAAGGAGATCTGTTAGATTTCCTTTGAGGTAGAGGCTTGTTCTCTGGGAAACTCCAAATCTGTGTTGCTCATCGATTATAACATAACCAAGATCTGAAAAATCAATTTCAGATTGAAAAAGGGAGTGGGTTCCGATTATAAGAAGGGGTTGATCCTCTTTTAAAGTTTTGATTATTTTTTCCCTCTCTTTCTTTGGAGTTGAACCAGTTAGAAGGAATATAGGGAAGGGGAGTTTTTTGAAAAGAAACTTTGTCCTTAGGTAATGCTGTTCTGCTAAAATCTCTGTTGGAGCCATTATTGCTACTTTATACCCATTTTTAAGTACAATTATTGATGATAGTAGAGCAACTGCTGTTTTCCCACTCCCAACCTCTCCCTGAAGGAGTCTCCTCATAGGGAATTCTGAGAGAAGGTCGTTCTTTATCTCATCAAGGACCTTTTTCTGGGAAGATGTCAACTCAAAAGGAAGAAGCTCCTTCCACAATTTTTCAATTTCTTCATCAAAAGAGTATTTTCTTGGTTTCTTAAGGTTTGAAAATTTCTTTCTGTAATATGCCAACCCTAACTC
>Ga0136652_1000766_pt1 | contig 14782 bp, 10 predicted proteins | sample ConPoolayeEmetaG_FD_94864 | JGI IMG/M metagenome (GOLD analysis project Ga0136652, IMG submission 94864) | Hot spring microbial mat communities from California, USA to study Microbial Dark Matter (Phase II) - Cone Pool mat layer E metaG... ...
CCCCTGGCCGCCACCTTCCCCCGTTGCCCCGGCCCCTTTGACGTAGGCCACCACTTTGTTCCCGTCACGTGGGTAATCGTTGCTGGTCCGCACCGGCGGCGCGGCCTTCCGGCCGGTCGGACGGTACCTGGCCACCCCCTGAAACGGAACCTGGGGCTGACCGTTCACCACCACAGGCACCATGCGACCGACGGCATTCTTGACCAGTTCAACCGAGGATTTCGACATTTGGCGATCCTTCAAACAGGCACTTCCGGCCGGCAGGCGCATCCCGTCCGCCCTGACCGGCACATCCCGTCCACTGTGTGTCTCAGGCCCCGAGCGGGCTCGACGGATAGTATGTCGCCCCGCCGTTGACCGGGCAATCCGACCGGGCGGCCTGAAAAAGCCTGGTCCGGCCAGGTTTCAATTACCGGCCGGTGCCAGTTGCGGCGCGCGGGCGGCTGGTTTACGGTTCCAGGCTGGTTTTCATGGCGTGTCATTGGCGCAGGCGGCTCGTCCGGCCTAAGGGCAAGTCTCGGCCCGACGGTCATTCCCGGCGCCCTGGTCGAGCAGAGGGCAGGTCATGGCATTCGAGATCGCGTCCGTGGATGTTTGGACCGGGGAGGTCGAGGACCGGCCCGAGGCCCTGCCGGAGAAGTTGGAAGCGCTTCACCGGGCCGGAGCAAATCTGGATTTCGCCATCCTTCGGCCTTCCGCCCAGGTAACCTCGAGCGTCGGTCTGCTGTTCGTCGCCCCCCTGTCCGGCCAGCAACAGATGCAGGCGGCCAGATCGGTGGGGCTGGAATGCTCCGGCGGTTTGCATGCCCTGCGAATCCGCGGACCCGACCGGCCAGGGCTGCTGGCCGAGATTTCTCGGACGCTGGCAGACGCCGGCATACAGATAACCTCGCTGTGGGCCACTGCCCTGGACCAGCGGAGCATGATGTACCTCCGGTTCCAGTCCGGCCCGGACGCCAAGCGGGCCGCAGAACTTCTCCGGGCCAAGCTGGGAACCCGGTAGCCCAGGGCCCAATGGCAGCCGGGGCCCCGATTCTCCCCAGTTGGCATACGCTGGCCGGTCGGCTAGCGTAGTGCCCGGCGGAAAGTGTGAGGTATCGGACCCGAGCCGCGCCTGTCAGGCGACGGCTCGGCGCAACACTGCCGGCAAGTGCGGTGTCGCGGCCCTCCCCTACGGTCGGAGCTCGGACCGTTGGCTCCGCGCTGACGCCTGGGGCTTTGATGAGTCGCAGTTGCGGTCCGGGCGTCAGGCCAGGCTGGCGGCAAAATGACCCCATTATATCTGTCGATCGTCATTCCGGCATACAACGAAGCCGGCCGGCTTGGTCGGACTCTGGAGAGAATCCGCCAGTACGCGTCAAAGGCCGCTCAATCATACGAAGTAGTCGTGGTCGATGACGGCAGCCGAGACGGGACCGCCGACCTGGTTCGAGCCCTGACCGACCCCCGCCCACTGACACTTCGGTTGCTCGTCAATCCCGCCAATCGGGGGAAGGGTTACAGCGTGCGGGAGGGCGTGTTGGCGGCGAGCGGCGACCCCATCCTCATGTCCGACGCGGACCTTTCCACCCCGATCGAGGAGCTGGAGAAGCTGCAACCGTGGCTGAGCCGCGGGTACGACGTGGTGATAGGGTCCCGGGATCTGCCGGACTCGCGTCTGGATCCGCCCCAACGGTGGATGCGTCGGCTGATGGCCCGAGCATTCCGAACCATACGCCGTCGGCTGTTGCTGCCGCAGATTCTGGATACCCAATGCGGATTCAAGCTGTTTACCCGATCCGCGGCCCGCGACCTGTTCTCGCGGCTGACGGTCAGCGGCTGGCTCTTCGACTGCGAGGTGCTGGCCCTAGCCCAACGGCTGGGATATCGAACCAAAGAGGTCGGCGTGGTCTGGCAGCACCACCCGGACAGTCGGGTCCGGCCGCTGCGTGAAGCGATCAGCGCGGTTCCGGTCCTGATGTGCATCCGCCGACGCGTTGGCCGGGTCCGGCCCGGTCCGCTTTTCAGCCGGTCGCCAGGCTGAAGGTCACGTCCACCTCGACGGTGGCGTTCAGTGGGAGTTCGGCCACGCCGACCGCCGCCCGGGCGTGGCGCCCGGGCGGGCCGAAGACCTCGACCAGCAGGTCGCTGGCCCCGTTGGCAACTTTGTGCTGCTCGGTGAAGCCGGGATGGGAGGCGACGTAGACGACGACTTTGAGCACGCCGGCCAGATTATCGACGCCTCCGGCCGCATCGGCGGCGGCCGCGATCGCGTTTAGCGTGCACAACCGTGCCGCAGCCTGAGCCTGTTCCAGGCTGCATCCGTCGGGGCCGCCGACTTTGCCGCTGTATGCCAGCTTCCCGTCCCGGATCGGAATTTGCCCGCTGAGCAGTAACCAATTGCCGCAGCGCAGGGCCGGCAGGTATGCGCCGACCGGCTTGCTGACCGGCGGCAAGGTTAGATTCAGTTCTCGCAAGCGTTCGCTCGGTTTGGTCATGACTCTTCTTCCAGCAAAAAGATATAAATGACGCCGAAAGCCTTCTCCTGCTCGGCCCGGACCCGGTGCGAGCGGATCAGTTCCAACAGGGCCAGGAACCGGCCGATCAGATCCATCCGCTGCACCTGTCCGTCGAACAGAGCCTGGAAGGTGATCGTGCCTTCGCGTTCCAGCACCGCCAGAATCTCAGCCGCGTACAGCTCAACCGGCACGTCCTCATAACGGATTTCCTGTTGGCCGGGCCCGCGCCCGATGGCGGCCATCACCTTGCCGAAAGCCGCCAGTAAGTCCCAGACTTGGACTTCCTCGAGTTCGACGCCTTGCAGCTCGGGCGGGAGGTCCACCGGTCGGCGGACGTAGCGCTTGGCCCGTTCATCGGCGGCCCGCCCCAGAAGCTGAGCCGCATCCTTGAAGCGTTTGTACTCGAGCAATTGCCGGACCAGCGGGACGCGGGGATCGGAGTCCTCATCCGCCGTCGGCAGCGCGGGCGTCGGCAGCAGGCAGCGCGACTTGATCTCCGCCAGAGTCGCCGCCATGACCAGAAACTCGCTGGCCGAATCCGGATCCAGCTCCTGAAGAACCCGGACATGCTCCTGATACTGCTCCGCGATCCGCGCAATCGGTATGTCGAGGATATCCACCTCGTCACGCCGGATCAGATACAGCAGCAGGTCCAGGGGGCCGGTGAATACGTCAAGTTGTACGCGGTAGTCCGACAATGTCCGGCTCTGCAAGTACCTTCCAGGCGCAGCTCATCCTGATCCCCGGCTTTGCCGGTGCCGCCGGCTCTGGCCGCTTGGGCAGAGCCTCTTACAGGTCCGCGGCCCGCACGATGCCGCAGGCGTCGCGGACCTCGGCCATCACCTCCCGGGCCACTTCCCGGGCTTTGCGGCCTCCGGTCCGGAGTATGTCCTCGACGTCGTCCGGCCGGGCGGCCCATTGGGCCCGCAGTTCCCGCCGCGAGCCGAACTGCGCCTCCCATAATTCGTACAGCCGCTGTTTGGCCTCCCCGTAACCCATTCCGCCGGCGCGATACCGTCGCTCCCATTCCGCCGTCTCCTCCGGCGAGGCCATCAGCTTGATCAGGCGGAAAACGTTGCAGTTCTCAGGCTCTTTGGGGGCTTCCACCGGGGTGCTGTCGGTCTTGATGGACATGATCTTCTTGCGGATCACCTTGGGGTCGCCGAACAGTTCTATGACGTTGTTGTAGCTCTTGCTCATCTTCTGCCCATCCAGGCCCGGGACGACCGGGGTTTCATTGAGCCGGGCCTCGGGCCGTTTGAATACCGGACGGAAGGTCTGGTTGAAGTACCCGGCCATGTCCTGGGTGAACTCGATGTGCTGCACCTGATCCCGCCCGACCGGCACGATATCGCTGCGATAGATGAGGATGTCCGCGGCCATCAGCAGCGGATAGCAGTAGATTCCCATATTCGGCACGATGCCCTTGGCCACATAGTCCTTGTAGGTCGTGGCCCGGTCCATCAATCCCTTCCCGGTGACGGTTGCCAGGATCCAGGCCAGTTCGGTGACTTCCGGCACATCGCTTTGCCGAAACAGATTGACCCGGCCAGGATCCAGCCCCATGGTCAGATAATCCATCGCCACGTTGCGGGTCAGTTGCCGCAGAAACTCGGCGTCGTGGACGGTAGTCAGCGAATGATAGTTGGCGATGAAGTAGAACCCTTCATGCTCGTACTGTAGCTCGATGTGCTGCTTCATAGCCGCAAAATAGTTGCCCAGATGAAGCTCGCCGGTGGGCTTGATCCCTGACAGGGCGCGCATTGTCTACTCCACGGACCGCCGTCCCCCCGCAAACTTGCGAACATGATACTGCCTTTGCCGCTGCTGAAAACCTCCCACCCCTCAGCCCCCCAGAGCGGCTGCTGATCACGCATATTGCCCTGTGCGGCCGGGGTCGGCACCCTCGCCACCCATCACGCCGAAGCTAACGGAGAGGGGGGGATTCGAACCCCCGGGTAGCAAACGCTACCACCGGTTTTCGAAACCGGCCCGTTCAGCCACTCCGGCACCTCTCCCGGATGCAATCGGCCTGGCCGGGCCCCCGGCCAGGCCCCACGCCCGCGAGTGTAGCAGCCCCAAGCCGGACCTGCCAGATTCCACTCAGGCGGGGACTGTCTGACCCGACCTTTAGGCTCCCACCAGCGACCGGCCGCGCAGGCCGCGAGGCTGCGTCATTCCCATCAGGGCCAGCGTGGTGGGCAATACGTCGTAGAGCGAAGCATCCTGCCGCCCCGGCCGCAGCGACGCGTGCGACAGGATGTACAGACCTTCCATGGCATGGTTGGCGTTCTCCGGGCCCAGCTCATCTCCGAGCACGTATGGCTGCCGGTGGCCGATCGAGCCCACGCTGCGCCAATGCAGGTCGCCCAGCAACACGACCAGATCCGGTGGAAAGCCGTTTGCCTGATTGTAAATCTGCTGCGGGCGGTAAGCCCGGCTGCCTATCGGCCGACCGGCCGGATCGGTCAGGCTCTCCAGCTTGCCGCTCAGCTCCTGGCACAGCGCATTCACCCGGTCGGGGGGCACGATTCCCTGCGGCTCGCGACCGGCCTGGTTGATGAATAGCTGCCCGGTGTAGCCTCCCTCGCCCCAGACCTGCGTCCTGGACCAGTCGACCTCCGCGAGCCGGAACTTGCGTTTGCCGGTCGGCGGATCCTTCATGACCAGGAAACCCTCGGCGATCAGCCAGTCATTGAGGCAGAATCCGCCGTCCAGACGTTTGGCCCCGTGGTCGGATACCACCCAGACCGCGGTACGCTCCAGGTCGAACACGTCCAGCAGTTGTCCGATCTGCCGGTCGATGAAGACGTAGTAGTCGTGAATCGCCGCCTGATAGGGGTTGCCTGGCACGTGACCGGGCGAGCCCGGGTCCATGAACCGCCAGAAAGCGTGCTGGAGCCGGTCCACCCCCATTTCGACTAGCCACAGCAGATTCCACGGGCGGGTGGTGGCCAAGTGGCGGCCAAGCTCGAAACGCTGCCGGGCCATGCGGTAGATCCGGTCCAGCAGGCCGCCCTTGTCCTCACTGGCCAGGTCCGATACGTCCAGAATGAACTCGCCGCACAGATCGGCTATCTCGCTTGCCAGCTCGGGCGGATGCGTGTACGGGCTGGCGGTGCTGGGGGTGAGAAAGCAGGTCACCTGGCAGCCGCGCGGCGGGTGTACGATCGGAAAAGTCTGCGGCACACTCACCGTTATGGAATGCAGCCCGGCCCGCCCGAAGTAGTCCCACATCCGCGGGTGGCGCACGTCCAGGTTGGTGGCCAACCCCAGGTTCTCGTAAGACCAGTCACGCCGGTTGCGAAAACCGTACACCCCCAGTGTCCCAGGGTCCTTGCTGGCCGCCATGCAGCTCCAGGCCGGTACGGTCACCGGCGGCAGACAACTCTCCAGTCGTCCCCAGAGCCCGGATTCGCAAAGCCGACGCAGATTCGGCAGATCGTCCAGCCACCGGTCGAAGGTCAGACCCGGATCGGCACAGTCCAGACCTATAATCGCAACCTTTTCGACGCGGTTCATCGGCTAACATTCTAAACCCTCCAGTCCCGATCGGCAGCCCGCAATCTCCATGGCCGCCATGACTGCCGCATTGGACTCTCCCGGTACGAAAATTGAGCAGTCGGCGACGCAGCACGGAACCTGCGGCCCATCCCCCACCCGAGTAGCCCCGGACCAGGTCGACAAAAAAGGGGGACTCGCTGCCGGCCGTCCGTGTTTCCCCGGCGGGAGGTCCGCTGCTCAGGGTTGGCGGTTGCGCCGCTTGTCGTTCGCGCCCCAGCTCCGGGTTCGCTACGCCAGGCCTGCCGCCCCGGCGCTGCGGCGTTCCGCGCCCGATGCCGTGGGTCTGGGCGTCCGGCCTGTCGGACCTCCGGGTCCCGGGGAATCCCTGTAACGACTGGAGCCTGCTTGCGGTGAAAAGGCCTGCTGGATTGGGTTCCCCGGCCGAGGGACCGGGGAACCCGCTGCGGGTGACGCGACCGGGCGGGCCGCACCTGATAAAATCCCGCACCCATGGCAAGAAATGATTCGGCAGACCTGGTGGGCAATCGCTCGTCGGGGGCCGCGGAACCGAGTGATGGGACGGGCCTGATCAGGCTCGATCCCTGGCTGGAACCCTACGCGGACGCCCTACGCCACCGGCACCGACGATACCAGGCGGCCTTGCAGCGCATCATCGAGGCCGAGGGCTCATTGGAGCAGTTCAGCTTGGGCTACCGATACTTCGGCTTCAACCGGGGCCAGAAGGATGGGCGGCCCGGCGTATGGTTCCGCGAGTGGGCTCCCAAGGCGATCGCGATGTCGCTCATCGGAGACTTCAACAACTGGGATCGGATGGCTCACCCGCTCCACCGAGATGAGCATGGGGTCTGGAGCCGCTTTCTGCCGGACGACGAGCTGGCCGACCGGCTCACCCACGGCAGCGGAGTGAAGGTGCACGTGCACAGTGCGATCGGACCGCGGGACCGGATACCGGCCTATATCCGCCGGGTAGTATCGGACCCGCACTCCCACAATTTCACCGGCCAGTACTGGAATCCGCCGCAGCCGTATCAGTGGCGTCACGTCGCCCCGCGGCTGAAGGGCAACTTGCGGATTTATGAGGCCCATGTCGGCATGGCCACCGAGGAGCACCGGATCGGCACTTACCGAGAGTTCACGGAGCAGGTGTTGCCGCGGATCGTCGATGCCGGGTACAACGCGATCCAGCTCATGGCGATTCAGGAACACCCGTACTATGGGTCCTTTGGCTATCAGGTGAGCAGTTTTTATGCCGCCTCCTCCCGGTTCGGTACTCCCGAGGAACTGAAGGAACTGATCGACACCGCACACGGCCACGGCCTGTTGGTGCTGCTGGATTTGGTTCACAGCCACGCGGTCAAGAACATCTACGAGGGTTTGAATCATTTCGACGGTACCGAATACCAGTACTTTCACGCCGGCGGGCGCGGCCAGCACCCGGCCTGGGACTCGTTGCTTTTCGACTATGGCAAGTATGAAGTCCTCAAGTTTCTGCTGAGCAATGTGCGCTTCTGGCTGGAAGAGTACCGTTTTGACGGTTTCCGCTTCGATGGCGTGACCAGCATGATGTACCTGGACCACGGTCTGGGGCACCCTTTCCTGTCGTATGATGACTACTTCCCGCCGCACGTGGACGAGGATGCGATCACTTACTTGCAGCTTGCCAACCAGTTAGTACACACGCTGCGCCCGGATGCGGTCACGATTGCCGAGGATGTTTCCGGAATGGTGGGCCTGGCCCGGCCGGTCGCCGAGGGCGGGCTCGGATTCGACTACCGCCTGGCGATGGGCATTCCCGATTACTGGATCAAGATGCTCCGGGACAAGCGCGACGAAGAGTGGCATATGGAAGGGATGTTTCACGCCCTGACCAACCGCCGGATCGGCGAGAAGCATGTGGCCTATGCCGAGTGTCATGACCAGGCCCTGGTGGGGGATAAGACTATCGCCATGTGGCTGATGGACGCGGACATCTATTACCACATGACGAAGGGTACACAGAACCTGATCGTGGAGCGCGGGATGGCGCTGCACAAGATGATCCGGCTGGCGACGTTCGTCCTGGGCGGGGAAGCCTACCTGAACTTCATGGGCAACGAATTCGGCCATCCCGAATGGATCGATTTTCCGCGCGAAGGCAACAATTACTCGTACAAATACGCCCGCCGGCAATGGCATCTGGTGGACGATCCGCTGCTGCGCTACCATGACCTGGCGACCTTCGACCGGGCGCTTCAGAAGCTGGACGACGATTACAACGTTCTGGGTCGGCCGCATCCGGAAATCCTGCACGTGCATGAGGATCGCAAGCTCCTTTTCTGCCGGCGCGGGCCGCTGGTGGTGGGTTTCAACTGGCATCCGGCCCAGTCCTATGCGGATTATCGGATCGGGGTGCCCGAGGCCGCCGACTACAAACTTGCTCTGAATACCGACGACCTGTGGTTCGGTGGCCATGGAGAGGTACTATCGGACCAGGTTTACGTCTGCCAGGCGGTGCCGTGTGACGGGCGGTTGCAGAGCGTGCAAGTGTACATTCCGGCCCGGACCGCGCTGGTGCTGGCCCCGGTCTGACGCCGCCGGGCGGCGCCAGAACCACGGGTAAATCCAACCCGACGCGACAACTGGCGAGCGGCGGGCGGCGCCTGCTGGACTATTGGGGAGGACGGTCTAGCTTTCCTTGGGGCGCCCGGTCCGGTCGGCGCGAACCCCCGGTCCTTCGACGCGCCCCGGGAGGCTCCATGGGACAAACCATGCAGGCAAGTGGCGGTGACCGCGAGCTGCCGGCGCCGCTGGCCTGGGCACGGAAGTTTCTGCCGGAATACTTCAGCGACCCGCCTTGTCGGTTTCATATCGAGCTGATGACCACGCTAGCCGACCCGCGGAAACGGCTAATCGCGCGGGTGGCGCCACGGGGGCACGCCAAGAGCACTTGCGCGGCTCTGGCATACCCATTGTGGTGCATCTGCGAGCGCAAACGGTGGAACATCGTGATCGTCAGTCATGAAAGCTCGCTGGCCACGCAGTTCGTGCGCGATATTCGCGAGCAACTGGAAAGCAATGAGCGCATTGTGGCGGAATATGGCGATTTGTGCGCCGGCTCGGAGCCGTGCTCGGGCGGGAAAGGGACCGCGAATGAGGCGCGGTCGCGAGGCGCGAATGCAAACGGCGCCGGCGCTGCGCAATTCTTGCCCGGGCGCGCGGCGCTACGCCGAAGAACCGTGCGGACGCGATGGACTCAGCGCGTGTTTACGACGGTAACCGGCATCAGCGTGCAGGCCAAGGGAACCGGAGCCGGGTTCCGCGGGCTGCGGGTGGGGCCGCACCGGCCGGACCTGATTATCTGTGATGACATCGAGAAGGATCAGCACGTCAGGTCGCCGGAAATGCGGCGGCGGCTGGAGCACTGGTTGCGTAGAGTCGTCATGCCGGCCCTGGCCCCGGACGGACAACTGCTCGTACTGGGCTCGATAATCCACTACGACTCGCTGCTGGCCAATCTGCGCGACCGGCGGCGATTCCGGCACTGGGACTACGCCGTCTACCGGGCGCTGGAGGCCGAGCGGGGGCCGGATGGGCAGTATCGGCGGGTCGCACTCTGGCCGGAGCGCTGGCCGGTCGAGCGGCTGGAGCTTGAGCGGGAGCGGGTCGGCACGCTGGCGTTCGAGCAAGAGTATCAGGCCAATCCGATCGATGATTCGATTCGCGTATTCCGGCCGGAGTGGCTGAAGCGGTACGATCCGGGCGAGCTGGCCGGCCGAGAACTGCTGACAATCATGACCGTCGATCCGGCGACCGGGACGAGCGGCGGCGATTACTTCGCCCTGTGGGTCGGGAGCGTCGATGCCCAAGACGGAACAATTTATACCCGAGTTCTGACGCTGGAACGGATCGGCGTGGTCGAGCAGGTGAGGCGGATCGTCGACGCGTTCCGAAAATGGCGGCCACTGAAAATCGGTATCGAAAGCGTGGCATACCAGGTGGCCTTGAAGGAGATCCTGGAGGACGAAAGCCGCCGGCGACGGCTGTATATGCCGATCGTCGCGCTTCGAACCTTGGCTAACAAGCGCGCCCGGATCGAGGGTTCGTCCCCCTTCTATGAAAACGGAACATTCCGACTCCCGCCAACCCTTGATCCTGAGGTGGAGGAGCAGTTTCTGCATTTCCCCAAGGCCCGGCATGACGATGCCCCGGACGTGTGCGCCATGGGCATCGAGCTGGCGCGCACCTTGCGCCGCGGGCTGCGCGTAGAGGCTGCAACAGCCAAGCGCGATTCTCACTGGCGCCCCGGGGGATGGTAAGGGCTGGCCGCCGCCGGGGGAGAAATGTATGCTCCACTCGTGACCGGAGCGCAATCATTATCCGCGAGATCCGGCAGGCCGGCAGACCTCCGGCCGGCCGTTACAGAGCAGCGCCAAGGTGGCCGGCCGGTGGTGCTGGCCGGAATGGTCGTGGTGGTCGGTGCGGCGGTAGCCCTGGCGCACTGGCCAGCGCTGACGGCCCGGGCGATCCACTTCGATGATGGGCAATACGTTCTGGAGAACCCGCTGGTGCAGAACCCGAGCTGGGACTCAGTCCGGCGTTTCTTCGCGGAGGTTCTCGAGCCGTCGACCGTACGCGGCTACTACCAGCCCTTGACCATGGTCAGCCTGATGCTCGACTGGGCGATGGGGGGGGACGGCGGAGAACCTGACGCCCTTCCACCGGACCAGCCTCGGGCTGCACGTGGTCAACGCCGTGCTGGTAGCAGTCTTCATCTGTCTGCTGTTTGGCAATCCCTGGGTGGGCGGGCTAACCGGGGTGCTGTTCGGGCTGCACCCGCTGACCGTCGAGCCGGTGCCGTGGCTGGGCGAGCGCAAGACGCTTCTGGCGGCCTTCTTCGCTCTGGCGAGCCTTTCGCTGTACCTGCTTTACGTGCAGTGGCGCAGCCGGGTGCTGTACGCGACCTCGCTGGCGACTTTTGTGCTGTCGCTGCTGGCCAAGCCGACCACCACGCCACTGCCGATTCTGCTGCTGCTTCTAGACGGCTGGCCGCTGAATCGGCTGAGTTGGCGGAGCCTGGCAGAGAAGGGGCCGTTTCTGGTGGTCGCCGCGGTTTCGGCGGCGGTCACCTTCGTGTCTCAATCCCGGGCGGCCATCGCGGTGGTGATGCCGCAGGACTATTCGCCTTACCAGGCCCCGCTGACGGTCTGCCACAATATCGTGTTTTATTTGCGGAAGATGGTCTGGCCGACGGGTTTGACACCCTATTACCCGTTTCCGGAGCCGATGGACCTTTCGCAACCGGCGGTGCTGGCCGGCGTGGTCGGGACCGGGCTGCTGATTGCGGGGTTGCTGCTGTCGCTGCGTTGGACGAGGGCGCTGCTGGTCGGCTGGTTGTTCTTCTTCGTGGGGATCGCTCCCACGTTGAACGTGATCGCCTTTACGCGGGTAATCGCCTCGGACAAGTACGTCTATCTGCCGGGCCTGGGAATGTTGATGCTGATCGCCTGGGGGATGGTCAGGCTGTGGAAGGCGGGCGGAGCCAGATGGGCGAAGGTTGGGCGGCCCGGTCTGATCGGGCTGGTGTTGCTGCTGGCGGTCCTGGAAGCCGACGCGACCCGCGCTCAACTGCACATCTGGCAGGACACCGAGAGCTTGTACCGGCACATGCTGACTTACGCCCCGCAGGTGGATACGCTGCACGATTTCTTGGGCCAGCAGCTATACCGTCGGGGGTGTGTCGCGGAAGCCCTGGAGCACTACACGCAGGCCCTGCGGCTGAACCCGAAGAACCCTTCTCCCCACAACAACATCGGCGTGGTGCTGGCCGAGCAGGGCAAGTTTGCCGAGGCCCGGCAGTATTTCGCTGAGGCGGTGCGTCTCAAGCCCGACTATGCCAACGGGTTCAGCAACCTGGGGCGGGCTTTGGCCGGTCTGGGCCAGCTGGAGCAAGCTCGCCAGAGTTACGAGCACGCGCTGGAGCTGGACCCGAACTGCTACGATGCCCATCAGGGGTTGGGGATCCTGTTGGCGACGCAGGGGGATCTCAAGCAGGCGGAAATTCATTTTCGCAGGGCGATCGCGCTTAAGCCGGACTATCTGGAGGCTCACATCGGCCTGGGGCGGATCCTGTGGGCTCGGGGCCGGACGGAGCAAGCCCGGCAAAGCTTCGAGGAGGCGTTGCGTATCCGTCCGGAAGACCCGCGGGCCCGGGCCGATTTGGAGAGACTGCGGGCGGCCAGCAGGCCCCCGGGCTGAAGCGGCGACAACTTCCGACACAGGCGGACGCCTTCGGACCGGCCGGAGTTTATAATCGTCGGCAGAAGGCAGCGGGCTGCCGCGCGGGTGCCGGGTCGGCAGCAGGTCGGCAACGCCGGGCCGCGGGCAAGTTGCGAGGAGTTGGAACTATGAAGACCAAGCGATTGATGGGCGGTCGGGTATGGCTGGCGGCCGGCTGGGTGATTCTCCTGGCCAGTCAGGCCATGGCCGAAAAGACGGTGCTGAGGCTGCGACTGAGCGGGCCGGTCATGGAAGCCCCGGACCAGGCCGCGGGCATGCTGGCTTTGTTCAGCAAGGAAGAGATGCGGACGCTGCGCGAATGGGTAGGTGACATTCGCCGGGCGGCCGCCGACCGGGATATCAGCGGCCTAGCCCTGATCATCGAGGAGCCGGAGATCAATCTGGCCCAGGTGGAGGAGCTGGTGCAGGCCATCCAGGCCTTCAAAGCCCGGGGCAAACCGGTCTACTGCTATTTGGACTATGCGGACAACGTTTCCTACGCCCTGGCAGCCGCCGCCAGCCACATCACGATCGCCGAGAATGGCGAGCTGGCCATCGTTGGCTTGCATGGCGAGATGATGTTCTTCAAGGGGCTGCTGGACAAGCTCGGGCTGGAGGCGGACATGATGCAGTGCGGGGCGTACAAGGGCGCCGCCGAGCCGTTCACTCGCACCGAGCCCAGTCCCGAGGTGGTTGAGAACATCAATTGGCTGCTGGACGGGCTGTATGAGCGGTGGATCGGCCTGATCGCCGAGGGGCGCAAGCTGCCGGTGGAAGAGGTCAAGAAGCTGGTGGACGCGGCCCCGCTCAGTGCCGAGCAGGCCCTCAAATACAAGCTGGTGGACGAGGTGTCGTCCTTTCCGACCTTCAAGCAGATGCTGCACAAGGAGTTCGGGCGGGATTTGAAGGTGGTCAAGCGGTACGAGGAAAGCTCGGTGCCCGAGGTGGACACCAGCAATCCTTTCGCTTTCCTCTCGCAACTGTTCGGGCTCTTGCAGGAAGCGGCCTCGCCTGAGGAGAAGCCGGCGATCGGCCTGATCTACATCGAGGGCACGATCATGGTCGGCCCCAGCGACGACAGTCCGCTGGGCGGCAGCAGCGCCGGCAGCAGCACCATCCGGTCGGCTTTCGAACAGGCCCGGCAGGATGACCAGATCCGGGCGGTGGTGGTGCGGGTGGATTCGCCGGGCGGATCGGCTCTGGCCAGCGACATTATCTGGGAGGCGGCTACTCGCTGCGGTCTGGAGAAGCCGGTGATTGTGAGCATGGGCGCGGTGGCCGGCAGCGGCGGATATTATGTTTCCATCCCCGGGGACGTAATCTTCGCCGACCCCAGCACTATCACCGGCTCGATCGGCGTGGTCGGCGGCAAGCTGATCTGGAAACAACTGATGGAAGGCAAGCTGGGGATCACGACCGCCGAGTTCTCCCGCGGCCGGCATGCCGGCCTGATGAGCATGAACCGCAAGTGGAACGAGGCCGAGCGGGCCTGGATGACCGACTACCTGAATCGAGTCTACGACCAGTTCAAAGACCGCGTGAAAAAGTCTCGCGGGCAGCGACTGAAGAAAGACCTCCAAGAGATTGCGGGCGGCCGGGTCTACACTGGCGCTCAGGCGGTCGAACTGGGCTTGGTCGACCGGCTGGGCGGGCTGTCCGACGCCCTCGACTTCGCCGCCACCCGGGCTGGGCTGGGCAAAGACTACGAAGTCCGGACCCTGCCCAAGCCGTCCGGGTTCGCAGCCGTTCTCAAGCTGCTGAAAAGCTTCATGGGCGAGGAAGGCGAGGACGAGTTCGAGATCGAGGCGCAGGCCCGGCTCGACGAGTTTACCCTGCTCAGGGCCGCCCGACCCGTGCTTCGCGAGCTGGCCCCCGCACAGCTCAAACATATGCTCCAGGCCCTCCGCAACCTGACCATCCTCCAGCGCGAGCACGTGGGATGTTTCATGCCGCTGGTACCCCAGGTGCGCTGAGCGAGGCCGAGGAAATCATACCGTCGGTAGTACTACCACGAACGAGTGCCACGGGCACGTGACCTGCCCGTGGCACTTGGTCTTGATTGCCGTCCGGCGGTCCAGACCAACCGGCCCGCGCGGTGGGCGCCGGACCCGGCCAGTGTGGATCAGCAAATGCTGGCTCGCTGCGTCAGTCGCGAGCGAAACGCCAGGCCCAGCCCCACGCAGCCAGCATAGAGAACAAGCTGCACCCCCGACCGGACCAGGGCGGTGTGGGCCGCCCCGAGCACCGGGCTGGGCCCGGGAATCAGCAGGAAGGCGGCGGACACGGTGGCCGCCAGTGTGATGACCTGAGCCGGGACCTGCGCCCAGAACAGGCGCATCTGGGTGGTCGCGATGCCCAGCACGTTGGTCACCAGGGCCAGGCAGTGGGCCAGCACGACGAGCTGAAACTCGCTCTGGAAGCGACCATAGTCATGCGTAAACAGGGTGGTCAGAATCCACCGTCCGAGCAGCACGGCAACCAGCATAACGATTGCCCCGATCCCC
>Ga0136652_1000767_pt1 | contig 14773 bp, 16 predicted proteins | sample ConPoolayeEmetaG_FD_94864 | JGI IMG/M metagenome (GOLD analysis project Ga0136652, IMG submission 94864) | Hot spring microbial mat communities from California, USA to study Microbial Dark Matter (Phase II) - Cone Pool mat layer E metaG... ...
GCCTTAGCGGCTAAACGATCTGGCCACCATGACAAAATACGCTTTGTTCGGTCGTTTGTCCCGAACTTTTTATCATAGGCTTAAATGAATTTCGTGAAGCCCTAATATTTGAAATTTAACAGAGTTGTCATCCTGAACTCGTTTCAGGATCTCACCTTTTGGACAAAACAAGATGCTGAACTAAGTTCAGCATGACACCATTTGTTCTCAAGTGTTAGAGATAAATTCTCAGACTTCAATATGTAAGAATCTAATGGAGCAAAAACTAAAAGAAAAATTTTTGGGCGCCATGGTGGGAAGTGCCCTCGGAGATGCGATAGGAGAGCTTGCCTTCAGATATCAAGAAAAGGGTCATCTGCTTACGGTCATTGAGAGGACTGAAAAACTCTCTTACACGGATGATACCGCCATGGCCATAGGGCTTGCAGAATCGATTCTCGAAAAAAGGGAGATTGACCAACAGCATCTCGGAGATACGTTTAGGCGTAACTTCTATCAGGAACCCTGGAGAGGTTACGCCTCTGGCCCTCCCACCATCTTCTCACTTGTGAAAAGTATGGGGTTATCCTATGTGGAGGCAGCCAGAAGCCTCTTTGGTGGAACTGGGTCTTTAGGAAACGGCGCAGCAATGAGAATTGTGCCAGTTGGTCTTTTCTTTCATCGTTCGAAAAATCTCTATGAGATGGCAATGGCCTCCGCTGAAGTGACCCATGCCCATCCTGTTGGAATGGATGGTGCAGCCATTCAGGCATGGGCTATCGCAAAGGCTGTGGAAATGGATCCTGAAGAGGAGTTTCCCATAGAGACGTTCATTCAAGGACTGATCTCGTTTTCTCGAACCGATGAAATTCGTACCAAAATGGAGAAGGTTTGCGATCTGATTTCAAAAGGCGTTTCTCCACACGTGGCAGCAGACTATCTTGGCCGGTCTGTGGCTATAGACGAATCTTTGCCGTTTGCCATCTATTCGTTTCTTCGTTATCCCAAATCATTTGAAGACTGCCTTTTTTGTGCCATCCTAAATGGAGGCGACCGGGACACCCTTGGCGCCATGGCCTGCGCTATTTCTGGAGCCTATCTGGGGATAGAGCGCATCCCTTCTTCATGGCGAATGAAACTCGAAAACCGAATCCTTATAGAGAACCTTGCCTCCGGTCTGGCTGAGACCATGGAAAGATAAAGGGAGGATTTAAAAATGCCTAATCAAAAAGTTTTAAGTAGTCTCCATAACCCTCTTTTTCCAAATCTTCTTTAGGAATGAACCTCAATGCCGCAGAATTAATGCAATACCGAAATCCCGTCGGTTTCGGTCCATCCGAAAAAACATGACCGAGGTGGGAATCTCCTTGCCTGCTTCTTACTTCGGTCCGCTTCATGAAAAGGCTATGGTCTTCCTTCTCGATAATATTTTCTGGCTCAAGGGGTTTGGTAAAATTGGGCCATCCTGTTCCCGAATCAAATTTATCTTTAGGAACTGAAGAGGGGTTCTCCGGAGACAATATCCACATAGATCCCTCCTCTATGGTTGTCCCAATACTCATTTTGAATGGGGTTTCAACCCCGTTTTGGCTTGACAGATTCCTTATCCAATGGCATCAATATTCTAATGGAAGAGAGATGATGAGAGGGGATTGAACTGAATTAAGGAGCCCATCAATGAAAATCGACTATTCCCACATCGACCAACCCTTCTTACTCCAATTCATCTTTTATCCCCGTGAGGATTCCACTCCCTGCCCAGAGAATGCCTTTGACCTAATGGTCAAGGTGGAAGATCAGGTTTCAATCTCCTCACGGTTTTACATAAGCCATCCTCAGTGGTCATGGGTCCTATTTTTCCATGGAAATGGGGAGGTGGTAAGCGACTATGATGGAATCGCACCGTTCTACCACCGAATAGGCCTGAATCTGGTTGTGGCGGACTATCGGGGATATGGTTTAAGCAATGGAATTCCTACCCTCACTCATCTTGTTCAGGATTGTCACCTCATCTTTAAGGGGGTAAAAGAAGAGCTTTTAAGAAGAAACCTTCGAGGCGACCTCTGGGTGATGGGGAGATCCTTAGGAAGCATTTCAGCCATTGAATTGGCCTTCCACCATCAAGATTCAATCAAGGGTCTCATCATTGAAAGTGGATTCCCAAGCGTGGTGAGGCTCATGAACCATTTTGGAATGCCTGCTTTTGGAATCGACCTCAATAAGATTGACCAGGGCTGTCTGGAGATGATTCAAGGGATTCTCCTTCCAACATTGATCATCCATGGCGAACAGGACCAACTCGTTCCCCTTGAAAATGCCAAGGATTTATATCATCACCTTGGGGCTAAGGAGAAAGAGCTCCTCATTATCCCCGGGGCAACTCATAATGACATCATGTGGGTAGGGTTTAATATCTATTTTGAAACGATTAAACGATTCACAAAGAAAACCCAAACAGGCTCATCCATAACTTAAGGGAGGGAAAGAGATGGAAATGAAGGCCAATGGAATTCGAATCCATTATGAATTAAGTGGTAAAAAGGGTGCTCCTTGGGTGGTTCTTAGCCACTCCCTTGCCTCAAGTCTGAGTATGTGGGAACTCCAGATGGAGGCTCTGGAATCATCCTTTCAAGTCCTTCGGTATGATATACGGGGTCACGGAAGAAGTGAAGTGACCGAGGGCCCATATCATTTTGAATTACTGGCCGCTGATGCCATTGGTCTGTTAGACGGCCTTGGTATTGAAAAGGTGAATTGGGTGGGGGTCTCGATGGGTGGAATGATTGGACAATCGATTGCCTTGAATCACCCAAGCCGACTTCAGAGTCTCGCCCTCTGTGATACGATGGCCATCTTTCCAGAGGAATCTTTGCCCATCTGGCAGGAAAGGATGGAGTCCGTTAAGACCAAAGGCATGCAAGCCCAATTGGAAGCAACCCTTGAGCGATGGTTTACGGCCTCCTTTCTTAAATTGAATCCACCCATCCTGGAGGTGATTCGGAGGGAATTTCTTGCAACGCCGGTTAAAGGTTATCTTGGCTGTATTGAGGCAATCTGTAAACTCAATTTCTTGGATCGGCTCTCGGAGATCAAAATTCCAACTTTGATCATGGTGGGAGAAGACGATCCAGGCACACCGGTTTCAGCCTCTGAAGCCATGCATCAAAGGATACCAAACTCAAAACTAATGGTCATCCCCTCTGCCCGGCATCTCTCCAATGTAGAACAGCCCAAAGTTTTTAATACCAATCTTTTAACATTTCTAAAAAGCATTTTATCAAACCGCTGAGGCCCGCTATTTCCTTATTGGAAATTCGGTGGAAAGATTAAGGGTTATAGGGAAATCTATTTATTTTGGATTTTTAAAGAGGAGAGATAGCCAAAGGGGTAATTTTATAATTGAAAGATTTCCTGCCCCGCTGGAGTGAGGATTTCGTAACCATTTCGAGTGACGACGACCGTGTTCTCAATTCCCACTGAACCCTCACCCGGAAAAACAATTTTAGGTTCGACTGAAAAGACCATTCCTTCTTTAAGCGGGTAGGAATGTCCCTGGGCAAAAAAAGGTAGTTCATTAAGTTCCAGTCCAATACCGTGAGCAATAAAACGGGTCTGAAGGCCTAATGGTCCAAGGTAGGTGTCTTTATATCCCAATTTTCCTGCAAGTCGAAGCGACTTAAAAAAGATTTGTTCGCAGTCAGCTCCTGGCCTGGTCTCCTCGAGCACTGCATCGTGAATCTCTTTGCAGGCTTTATAAGCATCGTTAAACTTCTTCTTCATTTTACCAATCGAAAACATGCGGGTCTCGTCGACCTGATAACCATGGTAGCAAATCCCAAAATCAACCAGGATGGGCTCATGGGCTCGCATGACCCTAAGGCTTGCTCCCACTGGGAAAGCTGGGGAAAGCCCCAGGCCACCCATGGGGGAATCGGATTGACTGACAATTCCTCCGTTCGGACCGCTTAGGACATGCCAGGTGTAAGCCTCATAGTTGAGGGATCTTACCCTGAGAAGCCCTTCATGGCCATATCTTTTTGCAGTGGCTTCCATGAGGCCACCAAATTCGATCTCGGTCATTCCTTCTTTAAGTATTTTCCTTGCCTCATCATAAACCTTTTTCCCTATTTCTCCTGCTTTCTTCATAAGGCTAATCTCAAAAGGAGATTTTATTTTTCTAACCTCTTTCAGAATCTGTGAGGCATCTACGAACTCAGTTTTTGAAAAAAGTTCTTGATACCTGAAATAATCCTTTACCGGGAGGACGTCCATCTCCAAACCCATAACCTTTGGCATTCTTCCCCAGTGGTTTTTTATTAAGGTAGGAAGTTCTCTATTTGAGCTGAAGGGTGTGATTGCTTCTAACGGCGATTCTACTTTCGCCCGCTCCAACTCTCTTCTGATCATGAGAAGGGGTTTCCCCTCTAAAGGAACAAAGAGAATGCCATCCTGGGTAGTTCCAGTTAGATAATAAAAATCCATCTTCTGGACTAACAACAATGTCTCCATCCCCTCCCTTCTCATTAGCCTCTGGATTCTTTTCAGCCGTTTTTCTATTTCTCCTAATGGTATGTATCGAAAACCTAAGGATTGACTGAGTTGCCTTAAATGCTTCCTTACCCACACGTCATGATTCATCTCGTCTCCCTTCCTATAGGATTTGGTCCCTATTATAACCAATTCAGTAGAAGAAAAAATCGAATAAAACACTTGATCTTAAAAATGATATCATATTAAATAATAGATAGAAATGGAAAGAGCGTTTGAAAAAGAAAGGAGGCTAACGATGTCTACAAAATTGATGGAGTACTTTAACAAAACACCAAGGCTTGGCACTCTTAGCACCTCAAGTAAAGATGGAAAGGTCAATGTGGCCTACTTCGGTTCCCCTCGAATGGTTGACGAAAAGACGGTCGTGATGGGACTTGGAAAGAACCGCACCTTTGCTAATCTTCAGGAGAACCCCTATGCGGTCTTTATGATCATGGAGCCTGGTAAGACCATCTCCGAGTGGAAGGGCGTGAGGGTCTATTTGAAGATGACGCAATGCGAGACCTCAGGTGAAAGGCTTGAGCAGATCAAATCCCTTATTGCCAAGGCTGCAGGGGAGTCGGCAGCTAAGATCATCTATGCGGCAGTATCCTTTGAAATCACAGAAATCAGACCCTTCGCAGATTTCGGACAGGGCTGGGAGAAATCCATTTAAAAAGAAGAGAGGGTTTTATAAGAAAGGGGACATCGTTATGAGCGATGAGAGTTTAGAACTTCTCCGGGAACTAACAGAGGCCTCGGGTGTGTCCGGTTATGAACAGGAGGTTCGTGAGATCATCCGAAGGCATCTCCAGGACATCACCGTCATCGAGCAGGATCGCCTTGGAAGCATTGTATGCCGAAAAGAGGGCGAGTCAGAAGTACCAAGAATTATGATAGCAGGGCACATGGATGAGATTGGTTTTGTAGTAAAGTTTATCACGGATGAAGGGTTTATCAAATTTGGAACATTGGGAGGTTGGTGGGGCCATGTCATGCTAGCCCAACGGGTATTGATCAAAACCCCAAAAGGAGATGTCCCGGGCCTGATCGGATCCAAACCTCCTCATATCCTCACAGAAGAGGAGAGAAAGAAGCTCCTGGAGCCAAAAGATATGTACATTGATGTGGGAGCCACTTCTGGAGAGGAGGTCAGAAGTCTTGGCATTCGACCAGGTGACCCCATCATCCCAGTCTTCCCTTTTACCATCTCTGGAACAGGGAAAACCTACATGGCCAAAGGCTTTGATGATAGAGTGGGATGTGGACTCTTGATCGATGTGATCAAACGATTGGTTAAAGAGAAACATCCCAATACCGTCTATGGGGTGGGCACGGTTCAGGAAGAAGTAGGCCTCCGCGGGGCTAGGACAAGTTCCTGGGTAGTGGAACCTGATGTGGGGATCACCTTGGAAACAGGAGTGGCAGGCGATGTCCCTGATGTGAAGAAGGAAGAGGCTCAAGCGAAACTTGGGAAAGGTCCAATCATTGTGATTCGAGATGGAAGCATGATTCCAAACCTCCGCCTGAGAGACCTCTTTATCGAAACCGCAGAGGAACTAAAAATTCCATATCAGTTCGACTCACTGGATCGAGGAGGAACAGACTCAGGGGCCATCCACCTTCATCGGAGAGGGGTTCCAAACCTGGTCGTTGCTGTCCCAACCAGGCATATCCACAGCCATGCAGGTATCATTCACCGTGACGATTATGATCAAACCCTGAACCTGGTGACCGCAGTGATCAAGAAACTCGATGCCTTAACCGTCGAAAATTTGATCAAGTAAATTTTAAAAAGGAAAGATGAAAACAGGGGTCTTCTTCCATTCTGAGTTTGCTAATGAGGATTGGCCCATTATAGGGAACAAGTACCGAAATTTTCCAAAGGTGATCGAACCCCTTCTGTCTCTCGAGGGGGTAAGGCTTTATGAATCGAAGCCAGTTTCAGAGGCGTTGCTCCTTAAAGTCCATACAGAGGCACACTTAAGAGAGGTGAAAAGGGCTTGGTATTACCAAGGGGCCTCCCTGGCAGTGGGGGGCTGTGTGGAGGCCACCGAGAAGATTGCAACGGGAGAGATTCACCATGCCCTCGTCTTTGCGGTGGCAGCAGGCCACCACGCAGAGCCATCGTATGCATGGGGTGGAACCTACCTCTCTTGTACTGGTCCTTCTGTTGTAAATGCTCGTGAGAAATTCCTTCTGAGACGCTTTGCCATTCTCGATACCGATAGCCACCATGGTAATGGCACCCGTGCAGTCTTTCGAAATGACCCGGATATCCTTCACGTCTGCTTCTGTGATGAAGATAGGGTTGAAGGCAATGGAACAAAGATCGACGTAGATGTCGGCTATCACACCCATGATGAGGCCTATCTTGAAAAAGTCCGCACTGAGTTTTTTCCCCGGGTTAGAGGGTTTCGCCCTTTTATGATCTTTCACAACTTCGGCCACGATACCTGTCAGGGGGATTATGGGGACAGAGGACTTACTCCTAACTTCCTCCTCCGCCTAACCCAAGAGGTGATCAATGTAGCCAAAGAGGTTTGCGAAGGTCGATATCTTATCATCACTCATGGAGGATACCTTTCAGAAGTCGCAGAATATATCTTCCCTCGGATTCTGGAGATACTCATAAGGGCTTAAAGTATTTTTTTATGAAAAAGGACCTCGAAGAAAGAATAGAGGAATTTGCCAAACTGTTATATAAGTCTCGTTACCTCGTCTTCTTTACGGGGGCAGGGATCAGCACAGAATCGGGTCTTCCAGACTTCAGAGGTCCTGACGGAATGTGGACTCGACAGGAGAAAGGACTTCCACCCAAGCCCATCTCCAAACCCTGGGATGCCTTCGAACCCAATTCAGGCCACTTAGCCATTGTGGAACTTCAACATCTTGGAAAATTAAAGTTTTTAATCTCCCAGAATGTAGACAACCTCCACCTAAAATCAGGAATTCGGCCTGATCTTTTAGCAGAACTTCATGGAAACATCACAAAACTTCGATGTGGATGGTGTGAAAAGACAGTGGATCGTTCAACTGGAAAGACGAAGTGCGATTGTGGCGGACCGTTGGGTCCGAGTGTCGTCAATTTCGGCCAGCCCCTTCCTCAAAGGGACCTTTTTCTCTCCTATGAGCACTCTCGAAAGAGTGATCTGTTCGTTGTGGTAGGTTCAAGCTTGGTCGTGACTCCTGCGGCAGATATGCCCAGAGAGGCCCTCGAGCACGGTGCAAAATTAGTGATCCTCAATCAGGGCAATACACCCTTTGACCGTTATGCTCATCTCCGGTTCTTCGAGCAAATTGGCGATGTCCTTCCAAAGGCAGTGAGTCGACTTAAGATATTGATGGGGGCGAATCGTACATAAGCGAGAAAATGGATAGGGCTTAAAGGCATGAGATTAAGGTAGGCTTCTATTTCTTTAGTAAGACCCATAATCCCCCCTCGGAGATTAATTCAACCTTTCCTTCAAAACAACTCTTCTCAATCTCATCTCTTATCTTCTCTTGGCTCACTACCACCTTACCGATTTGTAGGTTGAGGGTCTTCGATTTCTCACTGATCCTCTTCCTTACTTCCTCCGGGGTCCGTCTTCCAAACCCTCCTCCAATGAAGGCCATCCCATCCCTTTTCAGAACCCGATCAATGGCAGTGTAGTTGACTTTAAATAGGGATGGGAAAAAGAAGGCTCCTCGAAAGATGAGGAGGTCGATCCTCTGCTCTTTAACGGCTCGAAGTGAAGGATCTGTCTCCATGATTTTGATTTTATGAAGTGCACCTAACTTTTGGGCCTCTTTGCGGAAAAATTGCCCCATTCCAGAAGGAAACGTTGCAACCGTAAAAGAATTGCCGATGCCCTTTTTAAACAAATAAAAAATGACTCCGCAAAAAGGTCCCATTTCCAACACATCTCCATCTTGGCGACGATAGAGTTCTGAAATCTCCTCAGCCAGATAGGGGTAGACGGGATGCCAGAGATGATCGATTTCCTGAATGAGGTCTAAAGGGAGATCTTTTTGTAATTCGTTCATCAATCCTCGCTTCTATTCCTGCATTCTCAAAACAGCCGCTCCTTGAATCCTTCCCTGTTTTAGAAGGTTCAATACCTGATTGGCCTCTTCTAACCTAAACTCACAAACCTCTGGAAGGATAGGAATGGTGGCAGCAAGGGTAAGGAAAGCCTCCACATCTCTCCTTGTAATATTAGCAACACTCTTGACCTCTTTCTCATCCCAGAGGTGTCGGGTATAGTCAAGGGGAGGAATGGAGGTTCTCTTCCGAATGACTGCCAAAACCAGCCTTCCTCCCTTCTCTAAGACATTTAAGGCGAAGGGCACCGTCTCTCCAACAGGGGTGAAATCAATAGCACAGTTTAATCTCTTAGGTGGCTCCTGATCAGGCATTCCTGTCCATGAGGCCCCCAAGTTTTGGGCGAGGGTTCGATGTTCCTTACTCCTTGTAAAGACAAAGACCTCGCATCCCCAATACCGTGCAACCTGAATGACAATATGGGCAGAAGCCCCAAATCCAAAGAGTCCAAGGGTCTGACCTTTCTTAATACCCGAGAGAACCAAATCCCGATATCCAATGGCCCCAGCGCAAAGAAGGGGTGCCGCTTCAGAATCTGAAAACCTCTCAGGGATCGAATAGGCAAACTCTTCAGAGACAACCATATATTGGGAATATCCACCATTGGCATGACATCCGGTGGCCTGAAAATCCAGGCATAAATTTTCATTCCCCTCCTGACAGAAACGGCACCTGCCACAGGCCGAGTAAATCCAAGCAATTCCTACTCGATCTCCCAGTCCAAACCTTTTGACCTCGGGACCGATGGAGACTACCCTTCCCACTACCTCATGCCCCAGGATGATTGGAAGCCTTGATGGGAGCCTTCCTTCAATCTCATCCAGTTCAGTATGGCAGACCCCACAGGCAGAAACCTTCACTAAAACCTCCTTCTCCTTGGGTTGAGGAGTAAGGAGATCGTCCATCTCGAGAGGTTCATTTTCAATGCCAGAAATCTTCCTAAGGATCATGGCTTTCATTTTCTTATTTCTCCTTTCCATTTTTCATGAAAATGGAAGAATCTCTCTCTTGACCCTATATTGGGAAGCCCTCTGCTATTTGCTCTGTGTGACGCTCCGTTTCTATCGAGATATACGGCGGAAATGAATTCATTTGAAATTCGAAGAGTTCCTAACGGGATTTACCATAGGGGCACCCCAATAATCCGATGGATCGATATCTGTCCAAAATAGTGGCTCTCCATCGGCATGTTTCTATTATCCCCTACCACATAGACAGAGTCTTTTTCAACCTTTCGAGCAGGTAGGTTCCAGTTACATGGATAATGAAGATAAGGCTCTTCTAATTCCTTTCCATTAATGAGAAGTTTACCCTGACGAAATGCTACTTCCTCCCCTTCAAGGGCTACCACACGCTTGAGAAGCATTACTTTTTGGCCAGCTAACCGTATGGTAACAATATCGTATCGGTTGGGTTTTGAAAAGAGGTAACGAAGCCTCCAGCAGAAATTGAACTCTCCGTTGTGATAGGTTGGCTCCATACTACCTCCTTGAATCCAAATAGGAATGCAGAGATAACTAAAAAAGAGATAGGCAAGAAGAGAAACCGCAGCAACCCTGATCAGAAACTTGGGTGTCAGAGAAGGTAAAAAGAATTGCCGAATAATTTGATTCATATCAATGGATAGCCTTGAATGGGTTTACTCTGCTTCTCTTAAGGCCCTCTCGAGATGGTGATTGGATTGAGAAAGACTCTCAATAGCCTCTTCGATCTCTTTCCTAACAGATTTTAATCCCAACTCTTCAGCCTTATGGGCCCACTTTTTGTATTCCTCCATGTGCTCATCATTATGTTCGATCCAGTGTTCAATCATCACAGATAATTTCTTCCTTTCGTCCATGTCCTTCCTCCTTAGGTTGAGTAACTCTCCTTGACTCAAGTTTAATTTTAACCTATACTCCCATTGCCGTAAAAGAGATTTTTTAAAGAAAGGAATCCATCATGGGAAAGATCCGAGGGATAGCATTGGTAACCGGGGCAAGTAGTGGGATAGGCCGGAGGATAGCCAAAGACCTCTCCCAGGAGAAATTTCAAGTGATTGCCTTAGCCAGAAGGACAGACCGTTTAACCGAACTTTCCTCTCAATTCAAGAACATTATTCCGAAGACAGTTGACCTTTTGGATGCACAAGCCCTGGAGAATTTCTGTGAAGAGATCTCTAATCTTCCTGAATCTATTTCAGTCCTGGTCAACAATGCTGGATTTAGCATTCGAGGGGCTCTCGAGGATGTACCCCTTTCATCCATCCGAAAGGTCTTTGAGGTCAACCTATTCTCTCTCATCAGACTCACCCAGGCCTGTTTACCTGGAATGAGACGGATGAGAAAGGGAACGATCGTCAATATCAGTTCGATCGTTGGAAAGTTTACATTTCCACTCAGTGGAGTCTATTCCTCCAGCAAACACGCTGTAGAGGCGATCAGTGATGCGTTGCGAATGGAGGTTAGGCCGTTGGGCATCCGTGTGGTAACCATTCGGCCAGGTGTAATTGCTACAGAATTTAATGAAACGGCCAACCGAATAACTGGAGATTTGTTATCAAGAACCCACCCAGATTATCAACCTATCTACAAGGCCTTTGGGGAAGGGATGGCCAAATTATTTTCGAATATCTCTATCCCTGGACCAGAGGTCGTTTCCAAAATCGTTTTAGAGGCTGTTCTCTCGGACTCTCCTAAACCGGTTTACCATGTCGGTCCTTTTATAGAAGAGATCTTATCTCAAAGATACAAGAAGACCGATGAGGAATTTGACCTCTTAATGACCGAAATATCTGGTTTGAAAGATCTAAAGGTTTAAAAGTAAATTCAATCATTTACTTTTTTAAAAAATCATCATAGGAAAGTTATTTTGATACCAGAGATTATATTTTTTTAATTAAAAGAGGAACCGAATTATGTCGAATTCACAGGGAAGGAAATTATGGCATGCCATGGAACCTCTTCAGGTTTTAAAGGAATTGAATTCAGACCCATATCAAGGATTAAGTAAGGATGAGGTTAAGAGACGCCTTGAAAAATATGGTTATAATGAGTTGAAAAAAGAGGAAAAAATTTCACTCCTTACCCTCTTTTTCAATCAATTTAAAAACATCCTCATTATTATCCTGATCATTGCCATTGTACTCTCAGCACTCGTCGGAGAAGTGGTGGATGCGATGATCATTGCTGTCATCGTTGTCTTCTGTGCAGTGCTCGGATTTATCCAGGAATATCGTGCCGAGCGTGCCCTGGAGGCTTTAAAGAAGATGCTTTCTCCCACCATAACTTTACTAAGAGAAGGAAAGGAAGAAGAAGTCCCAACCAAGGATATTGTTCCAGGTGACATAATGCTCCTCGAGGCAGGGGATAAGATACCGGCTGATGCGAGGTTGATTGAAAACCACTCCTTGCGATGTGATGAAGCTCCTCTGACAGGAGAATCTGCCCCTGTAGGAAAAGATATCAAGCCGCTTCCTGAAAATGCCCGCGTCAATGATCGGAAAAACATGATTTTTACAGGCACAACGGTTACCTCCGGAAGGGGTAAAGCGGTTGTCACCGCCACAGGGATGACAACAGAGTTTGGCAAGATTGCCGAAGAGGTGACCACCGTTGAAACCGAGAAGACTCCCCTTGAAAAAAGGACAGAGGAAATAGGGAAATGGCTTGGGATTATCGCCCTTTCTATTTGCTTTCTTGTAGCAGGAATAAGTGTGGTTCGGGAGGCCTTTAGTGGAGTTATTAATATTACTTTCATTATAACCGTTGTGATGTTTGCTATTGCCCTTGCTGTAGCGGCTGTTCCAGAGGCATTGCCAGCTATAGTAACAGGGGCTCTCGCTATTGGGATGCATCAGATGGCGAAACGTAATGCCCTTGTTAGAAAGATGCCTGCTGTGGAGACCCTTGGCTGTACAACCGTCATCTGTTCAGATAAAACAGGAACATTGACGAAAGGGGAAATGACCGTTAGAAAGATATTCACAGGCGGTAGAGTGATAGAAGTTACAGGTGTTGGCTATGAACCGAAAGGTGAGTTTAAAGGTTCTGAGATTGATATTAAGAAGAGTAAATCCCTTCAAATTCTTCTTCAAGGAGGACTCCTTTGCAATGATGCTGTCTTAGAGGAAAAAGAGGGGAAGTGGGTGATTCAAGGGGATCCAACAGAAGGGGCCCTGGTTGTCGCTGCAGTGAAGGCAGGTTTACATGAGACGGAGATGAGGCTTGAAAATCCGAGGATAGAAGAGTTGCCGTTCAGTTCCGAAAGAAAACGCATGACAACCCTCCATCAAATGGAGGATGGTAAAAAAACTGCCTTTATGAAGGGTGCCCCGGAAGTGGTACTGGATAAGTGTTCTCATATTCTAATAGACGGGGAAATCAGGGAACTCGGAGAGAAAGAAAAGAGTGAAATCTTGAAAGCGAACGAAGAAATGGCAAAGGCAGCATTGAGGGTGCTTGGGTTTGCATACAGAGAATGCTCTGATGACTTACAATGTACTGAGGAAGATCTTGAACACCACATGGTGTTTGTTGGTCTTGCAGGGATGATGGATCCTCCCAGAGAGGAGGCGGTTGAGGCAACGAAGGTTTGTAGACAGGTAGGTATCAAACCGATTATGATCACTGGGGACCATAAATTAACTGCTGTGGCCATTGCAAAAGAAATTGATATTTATAAAGATGGCGATCAGGTTTTAACAGGAGAAGAATTAGAAAAGATGTCTGAGCAGGAATATGAGAAGATCGTTGATAAGGTCACGGTCTATGCCAGGGTATCGCCAATGGATAAGTTAAAGATCGTTAAGGCCTGGAAAGCAAGAGGTGAGGTCGTCGCGATGACAGGGGATGGCGTCAATGATGCTCCTGCCCTTAAACATGCAGATATTGGGATAGCGATGGGGATTACTGGAACAGAGGTAACAAAAGAGGCATCGGATATGGTTTTGAGCGATGACAATTTTGCTACTATTGTGAATGCCGTTGAGCAAGGTAGATGGATATATGACAATATTAAAAAATATCTTGCTTATCTCCTTCAGTGCAATATTACAGAGGTTATTGTGATTGGAGGAATCGTTTTAGTGATGGGCCCTGAATATCTCCCCTTGCTTCCAGCAGCTATTTTATATATGAATCTTGCAACAGACGGACTTCCTGCCCTTGCCTTAGGAGTGTCTCCTCCTGACCCGGACATTATGAAGAGACCACCGAGAGGTCCTAAAGAAAGTATCTTTGGATGGGATGTGAAGTCTTTTATATTGCGGGCAGTTTTAATCGAGTGTCCTTTCTTCTATATCCTATTCTTCTCCAAGCTCACAGATATCACATATGCAAGGACAGACATTTTCTTCCTATTTATCATCATAGAAATGGTTGTTGCTTTGAATTGCCGTTCCCTTATTTACAGCATCTTCAAAGTCCCCCCTCATAAATGGCTTGTAATAGCTCTCATATGGGAACTCGTTCTTATTACTATATTAATTCAAATACCATCGGTGCGAGAGGCTTTTGGTATTACCAAACCTTCTTTTTCGGATCTTACTATAATTATTAGCTTTGGGGTGGTTGTCTTTGTTCTTATTGAAATCACAAAGGTCATTTTGAGAAGAAGAATAGTCGAGGGAAGAAGAATTACTACTTAAATATGTTTGTCGAAAAGATTCAATGGGATTCTCTAACCAAAAAGGAAGATACTATCCATAATTAAGGGATTTATGGATTCACTTAACTTGTCATATCAAAATAATGAAAAAAATGGGTATTTTTAATCAAATTTCAATTTACATCCCATTGCTTTTAGAAGATTTTTAATGAATTGATCCTTCTGGGTCGGATGCCTCAAAGAAAGCTCAGGATGAATCTTATACTTCACACGCCTTCCCTCCCTCGTCTTCTCAATATACCCCCCCTCCTCCAAGTCAGCTATTATATTCCTCACCGCCCTCTCAGTAATCCCTTTGATATTTAATTTTAAAAAGTTCTTTAAATATCTGTGAGTTAGATTACTGAGGTGATGAACTTGAAATGCATGGTATGGTCCAGAGGGTGGAGTATAGAGAAGGAGATCATCTTTTATATCTATTGAACTTCTTGAAAGGCTAAGGTATATAAATTGGATGAAAGGTAATTTAGAGATTATCTCAAACAATATATTTGGATTCTATTCCAGAAAAAGTCCAAGAACTTAATCTTA
>Ga0136652_1000768_pt1 | contig 14770 bp, 10 predicted proteins | sample ConPoolayeEmetaG_FD_94864 | JGI IMG/M metagenome (GOLD analysis project Ga0136652, IMG submission 94864) | Hot spring microbial mat communities from California, USA to study Microbial Dark Matter (Phase II) - Cone Pool mat layer E metaG... ...
CCTAAGCATGTTACCCTATCCTTTATGGGATTTGGGTAACATTTTATATGATTTAACAACCCCCTTTCGGTAACATTTTACGTGATTGAATGCGGGGTCCTTGACATATCAAATAATCCTTGAAATAATTGTCAAAATAGAGAACTACACTGGCGGGAGTCAGGTTATTTATATTCAGGCTGTATGAATGATCCTGCGACAGGCTTTACATTTCCTAAGGTCAACCGTCACCCTGACCGCCGTGCTCTTTTTTACGCTGCCGTCGGACCCGCCGCGGACGGGCAGTCAAGCCCGGAAAGACAGCTTGTTACCCCGGCACCGCGAGTGGCTCGAGATCGTGACCCACATCATCCTCCCCCAGGAGGAGGAGGTCTTCCTTCGCCTGGCCGACAACAGGGAGAGGGACATCTTCGTAGAATCCTTTTGGAAACAACGGGACCCGACGCCCGGAACTCCCCGGAACGAATTCCGTGAGGAACACCTTCAGCGCGTCGAATACGCCCGGACCAGACTGAGACGCGGGTCTGCGCGCGATGGGAGCCGGACCGACATGGGCCGGATCTACATCCTTCTCGGCAAGCCGTTAAGCATCGACTCCTATGTAGGCAAACAAGGCTTGCGTCCTTGCGAGCTATGGACTTATCACGGCGACGAAACCAAGGGGCTGCCCGTGTCTTTCGGTCTCATTTTCTTCCAGGAGCACGGCGCGGGCGAATTCAAGCTCTACCAGCCAGGGCTCAACTCGCCCCTCGACCTAATCGAGCTGGCGACCGACAAGACGGGCTTAGGCAGCACGGAAAACCGCGAGGCCTATTTGAAGCTGCAGCGACTGGCGCCTGCCCTGGCCCCGTTCACCCTCTCTCCCATCCCGGGCACCTCCACGTACGCCTACATGCCGTCGCCGCGCTCCAACCAGATTTTCGCGGCCATACAGGACCTCCCGCATAAAACGGTCAACCCTTCCTATGCGACGCACTTTCTCAATTATCGAGGAATCGTCAGCACGGAGTACCTGACGAACTACGTAGACAATGAAACCGCCGTCGCAGTCGCCGTCGACGTACGTTTGGGCCTGCCATTCGTCCATCTTTCCATCACGCCGAAGAGCCTGTCCGTCGATTTTTATGAAGCCCGAAACCAACATTATTGCACTTTCACCCTCGACCTAAGTCTGAGACGGGGGGAAACGGTTGTTTACCAGGCCTCAAAAGAGTTCCCTTTCTATTTCTCGCCGACCGAGGCCGAGAGGATAAAGAGCCATGGAGTCACCATCCAGGATTCGTTTCCCGTCGTCCCGGGCTCCTTCCGTCTGTCCATCCTCCTGCGGAATTCTGTAGGTAAGGAATTTACGGTGGCGGAACAAGATCTCACCGTCGAGGGTGACGGCACAAACGCCCGGATCTTCGGCCTGGTGTTGGGCACGCGAATTGAGCCCTCCCCGGAGCCCGTTCACTTGCCATTTCGTTTCGGGGACTTGCGGCTTATCGTCGACCCTAAAGCCACCTTCGCTAAAGGGGAAGACGTGGTGGCTCTGGTCAATCTGGTCAGCCCTCCGGACGGCATCCGCTCCGGAAGTCTACGACTGGGAGTGGGGCGGATGGACGGAAACGGGCAGCCGGCAAAGGTCATGACCATTAAGCTCGAGGAAGATTCGGGTTCATCGACGACGGTCGTCCCGGTGTCGATTCCGTCCACCGATCTCCCGCCCGCTTACTATGTCCTGACTGCCGAACTCCTCGACTCCGCGGACAGGGTCCAGGATACCAGGACTGCCCATTTTGCCATTTCCCCCGAGACAAGCTTGCCCCATCCGAGCGTTCTAGCCCAGAGCTTTCCCTTGGCCAACCGCTTCCTGTTTCAATATCTTCTCGCCGGTCAGCATGCGGCACTCGGCGAAACCGCCCCTGCCCGCGCCCTTTATGAAAAGGCTCTGGCCCAAAATCCGGACTTCAAGGACGGCATCGCCGTCTTTGCGAATTTCCTCATCGAAGCACATGATTTCGATCGGGCCCTGGCCGTCATCGAAGGTCTCAAGGATGACCCGGAATGGAGCTTCGCCTACCGCCTGGGCCGGGGGAAGGCCGCAGTGGGAAAGGGCGATTGGACGACCGCCCTCCAAGACCTCCAGGAGGCCAACAGGATCTACAACAGCGACGTGGATGTTCTCAACTTGCTCGGCCTTTGCTTTCAAAAAACGGGACAGAAGGCGCGGGCGCGGGAAGTCCTTGAGGCATCGCTGCGCCTCAATCCTGACCAACCCGCCATCAGACGCCTTCTCGAAGACGTCGGAAAACCACCACAGCTCTGAATCCCTCGGATCGTCGCTCAGCGAAGGGATAGGTAATAACCATGTCCGTCTCCCGTCAATATTTTGAATGGCCTTTTCTTTGGCTTGCCGAGCCGTGCTCCGGCAGAGGATGAAAACCTCCTCCGTCCCAAATGGCGACCGGCAGAGCTTGACTTTAAGACCCGAGTGAACAAGCTTCCAGGCACCCCGGAGAAGTTCCGTTTCAAACTTTCGGAGCAGGCTCTTTTTGGTGGCCAGGATATGACGGCGATTCTCCCGGCTCAATAGACTCAGCCTCTCGGCACTTCCCGTCCCACGGCCCATAATCCAGATCCCGTCGGCTCAGCCGCAGAGCTGTTCGACCTCCCGAACAATGCTCCCTACAGTCTGGCAGTCATGTTTATTGCCCTCAAAGACTTCATGGCCCAAAGGGATCCCTTCTTTGGCTCCCACCAGCGCAATCAGGACTTGCTTGCAGTCGGAGCCATGGTCCCGCGAATGGCCCCGCCGGGCTCGAGGGTCCTTCGGCGCTTCTCCTTCAAAATAAGCCGAGGCCACCTCCGCCCAGGGGATTTTCGCCTGCCGGCCGTTCAAGGAGTCCTGGAAAAACTGATGCAGATTGATTATCTTTCAAAACTCCAACCCCAACCAGACATCGCCCAAGCGGCGAGCTCGTTCGGTCCGGACGCTTCGCACATCAACCTCCACCCATTCCGGGGTGCTGTCTTGAAAAAGAGAGGCTTGATGAGCGGGATGACTTTGGGCCTTCTGCTGGAGGCCGAGACGTCCGGTTTCATCCATCTTTCCCAGATAAGCCACGGTGCGATGACGGGGACCCCGCGCCGTTCGATAGGATTCCAGAAGAATCCAGGAGTAATGGGATTTGCCGTCTTTATTGCGGCAGGCTTTTCTGATGAACGCATCAAACTTTATCGAATCGTTTCCATCCTTTACAAGAGAGGAGGTCTTCACCACATCGCTTTTTTGCAGAGACAAGGAATCCATCAGGCAGAGAAAATGAAATAAATGGCTAAAAAGCTATAAAAATATTTTTTTGTCGAACTTGGGCTAGGGGCGGCCTTAAAGGCCAGGGTGGCTTTTGAAGGGGCTAGGAGCGAGAAGACGATCGCTGAGAAAACGCTCCGGCTTCTTTATTCCGATTTCAGGGTGGAGGTACAGACTCTCATAAAAATTCGATTTGTCCGGTTTTCGTTTTAAGTCGTCCTGAATCCGGCTTCCATCAGCCCGCTCTCCAGATGCCAGTAAGGAAGCCAGAGAAGGCCCGACCAGAGAACCGAGATGTCCTTTCTCTTCGGCCGGAGGGCGATCTGCTGCAGTGTTTCCACGGCCGGATCCAAAGTGTTCGTCACCCTGGCCGCCTCCGCCTCCAGTTGTTGCTCCATCTCCCGCATCCGCGACCTTGCCATCTCCAGTTGCTGTCGAGCTCTCTCGATATCCATTTTCTCGTAGTAACTTCGGCTGGCGCTGCGGGCGCTCGTCGTGGCCCGGCCGATCTGGGAAGCTTTACGCCCCAGGATGGCTCCCAGAATAGTCGCTCCGACCGAAATCGCCGTGCCGGCCACTCTTTCCCGGTATTGTTCCTGTTCCCGCTGGAGCCTCTGTTCCGCCGACACAACCTGGCGCTCGAGCGCGGCGATCCTGGCCGCATATTTCTGCCTCAACCGGGCCAGCTCAAAATCCCGTCTTTCCCGGGCGACCTGGCTGAGCCGGATCCGGAAGTCCCGCTCCGACTCTCCGGGCTCGGAAACGACACCGAGCTGAGGGCTTTTCCATAGGCTCAGCTGAAAAGAACGGGCGAGAAAATCGCCGTATTCCGCACCGACCGATTTCAGGAGCTGAAGCGCCCGGGACGGAAGCGGCAGAAAGGCAGCCCCGGTCTCGGGTTCTCGAGAAAGGGCCTCAAATGAAAGAGGCAGTGAGCCGGCCTTGTCCCAGAGCAGGCCAAGAACTTCCTCTTTCAGTTCGAGAAAATGGGACTGATGTTCGACCCTGGAAACTCCCAGCCGGCTGTCGAAAACCGCCGCCTGGGCGAAGGCAGCCGCAGCCGGGTGGTAGGTCAGTCGGCCGGGTTTGGATGGCCGGATCTGAAGCGGCAGGAAAAGCTCGCTGAGGCCCGGCGGAAGCTGCGGTCGCCCGACAGAGGGGACCGGGGAAGCGGCAGGCAGGCGCTCCTCCGACGGCTTGACCGCCGGAGTGATTCCGGTCGGGGCGGCGACCTTTCTTCCGTCCATGAGCTGCTTGATCTGCTGGCGGGTCATCGGTCCGCAAAGATAAGAGAGGGCCCAGCGGGTGTTGAAAAGAACAGGCTTATCTTCGTGGACATTGTGCATGTAAAAGACGCGCTTGCGCAGGCCGCTGATGATCTTGGAGACTTCTCCGAGGTCGATGTTTCCTCCGACGCCGGCCAACCCCTCGAGAAGGCGTTCCTTGTCTCTTTCGGTCTGGAGTCGGCCGATGAACCAGGTCCCGGCGTTGGCCAAACCCTTATAGTCCAGATCGACCGGGTTCTGGGTTGTCAGGACAAGGCCAAGACCGAAGGCCCTCGCCTGTTTGAGGAGGGCGAGGAGAGGCTTTTTTGCCGGGGGCTCGCTCACCGGCGGGAAAAAGCCGAATATTTCATCCATATAGAAAAGAGCCCGAAGACTCGATGTCCCGGGCTGTTTGCGCATCCAGCCGATGAGCTCGTTGAGAAGCAGGGTGACGAAGAACATCCGCTCCGCGTCCGAGAGATGAGCGATGGAGAGAATGCTCAGGCGGGGCTTTCCTGCCGGCGTGAACAGAAGGCGGTCGATGTCCAGGGGCTCACCCTCCATCCAGGAAGCGAAAGCCGGCGCCGCCAGGAGATTGTTCAACATCATGGCCAGTTTGTACCGTTCCGCCGCCGGATAGAAGGCGTCGAGCTCGAAAACGCCGATCCGGACGAGCGGCGGCGATTGAATTTTCTGAATCAGAGTGGGAAGGTCGAGGCTTTGCCCCGAGCTCCAGGCCTGATCCAGGATATTGGAAAGAAGGATGTGTTCGCGGCTCTGGATCGGATCCGCCTGAATTCCCAAAAGACCGAGGAGGCCGGAAACGGTGGTGGAGATCCGCTGCCGGAAGAGGTCGGCATCTTCAACCAGGTCGGCCGGCGGGGCGGCGAAAGAATTGAGGACGGAAAGCGGCAGCCCGGCGCTGCTTCCCGGCGTGTAGACAGCGATATCGGCGGCATCGAGGAGCCGCCGGATGCGGCTTTCATCCTGGTCCCACTCGCCGATCCCGCGCCGCCAGAGTTCGGATTGCTGGCGGGCGTAGTCTTCCAGAGACAGACCCTTTTGAGCCGCTTCATCCGGATTGACCCAGGGACGGAAATCTTGGGGTTCTAGATTTGGGAAGAGAAGACACAGGTTAGCCAGATCGCCCTTGGGGTCAACGATCAGGGCCGGGACATTGTCGATCGCCGCCTCCTCAAGGAGGGCGATGCACAGGCCGGTCTTTCCGCTCCCGGTCATCCCCACGCAGACGGCGTGAGTGACGAGGTCTTTGGAATCGTAGAGGAGGTAGTCCGGCGTGATTTCCTGAGTCTTCGGATCGACGATCTTGCCGAGATAAAAAAGCCCGAGTTTTTCATAGACAGGCATACGATTCCTCTCCCTTCAAAAATCAGAAAAGGGCGCCGCCGCAGCACCCTTATCTGGTTATTCGGATGAATTGGAGGCGAAGAAAAATTACTATATCGGCTCCGGAGGTGTCAAGACACCTGCTTCTTCGCCGCCAGGGCAAAAGCGACGACGTTTTCCCATGGGGTTTCCGGCTGGATTCGATTCGACGGAAGGAGAAACCCGCGCCGGTCGCCCGCCGTCAGGTCAAGCAGGCGGCGGACTTCGGCGCGCACATCGTCGGGGGTACCGAAAGGAAAAACCCGTTGGGCGCTGAGGGTGGTGCAGGCGACGATCCGCCGGCCGAATTGTCGATAGATTTCGGCCACGTCCATGCATTCCGGCTGAATGGGGTGCAGGACATTGAACCCGACATCTACGATGTCGGGAACGATGGCCCGAATATTGCCGCAGCTGTGGAGGAAGAACCGCGCTCCGGGCACGGCGCTCCGAACAGAATCGAGAACGTCCCGCCAGGCCGGCTTGATGAACCGGCGCCACAGATCCGGAGATATTTGCATCCCGCTCTGCATCCCCGCATCATCGTAGAAGCAGAGCACATCGACACCGGCCCGGGCCGTTTCCAAGGCGAGACGCCGGGTGTATTCCGCGACCTTGGCGATCACCGCCTCGGCCAGGCCCGGGTCGGCGACGAGATCCGCCATGAAGTTCTCCATGCCGCGAAGCCACCAGGACCACTCATAGATGCTCCCGGCGTACCCAAAGACCAAATAACCGCGGCGGTGGAACTCCTCGATGGGCGCCCTATCCGCCGGCTCGATGACGGGCGAAGGCAAGGCGTCGATATCCCGCGTGTTCTTCGCCTCGACGAGCGGCGGGAACATCTTTTCATAGGTCGCCTCCGCGCCTCCGGCCCAGTGACCGATGCCCCACTCGTCAAACGTCGTCCCCGGTTCCAGCCGAGAATGGAGCGAACGCGGGTCGTCGCCGCCGAAGCGCGATCGGAGCGAAAATGTCCGGTAATCGCAGTCGAAAAACTCGGCCGGATCGTCACTCCCCGTCTCCTGTTTCAGTCGCCGGAGCAACGGCTCGGTGAAGCCGGGGATCGCCCCGACATCGATCGAGAACGGCACCCAGGCGGGCGAACCTCCGTCGAGCAGGCAGCGAAGATTCTCGGCCGGCGTCATCTCAGGCAAAGAGGAAGATCATCATCTCAGGGAAAATCCGGTTCTCCGGCGGCGGCCGACCCTGAGAATCCTCGCCGGAAGCGTGATGACGGCTCTGAGCAGCTCGAAAACGGCGCCGACGGTGATCCCAAGCAGGCGGAGAGGAAGAGAAATCAGCCAGACGAGGGGATACAAAATCAGGGCGAGAAGAGCCAGCGGCCAGCAGAGAACAAAAAGGATCAGCCAAAGCAAAAATTTCACCATCGGAATCCCTCCCCGGCAGAAAGTTCAATCAAGACAAGAGAGGAAAGCGGCATGCCTCGTCTTTTCTCCTCATTATTATAACTACGAAAATTCCTCAAAGAAAGTCCAGCCTGCTTCTATTCTCCGGCAACGAAAATTTGCTCATTGTTAAGACCGGATCCCTAAATTTAAGCGAGGGGTTTGCCGCGGGTTTCGGGAAGGGCGAAGGCGACGGAAGCCGAAAAAAGGAAGAAGGCCGCTGTGAGGTAAAAAGCCAGCGACAAGCCGTGTTCTCTGGCCAGCGCCCCGATGGTGAACGGAGCGAGTGCGCTCAATCCGCGGCCGATATTATAAGTAAATCCTTGGGCCGAGGCGCGGATGCGGGTCGGAAAAATCTCCGCCGTGATCGTTCCGAACCCGGAAAAATAGCCCGTGCCGAAAAACGCCACCACCGGACCGAGAACGAGAAGCGCCGTATTTTGTCTCACACTGCTGTAGAGGAAAACGAAAAGCGCCGCGGCGAAAAGGTAAAAGATGTAAGTGACTTTACGGCCGATGCGGTCGCAAATAAACCCGAAGCTGATATAGCCAAACCACATCCCCATCTGCATGACGATGATCCAGGCGGATGTCCGGACGACGCTCAGCCCCATCCCGCCTTGCTCCGGCGGCAATCCGAGATAGGCGGGAATCCAGGTGAACAGTCCCCACCAGGCGAACATCGTGCCGGCATTCATCAGGCTTGTGACCAGGGTATTTCTCAACAGAGGCGGGCGGAAAATTTCCGCCAGACGGCCGCCGGCCCTCAGCCGGCGTTTCTCAGCCTCGCTTTTTCTCCAGATTTCCGGTTCATCGACCTGGCGGCGGATCCAGAGTGTCAGAAAAGCCGGCAGCACGCCGACAAAAAAAACAGCCCGCCACCCCAGCCTCGGCAGAACCAGGGCCGTGATCGCGGCCGCCAGGGCATAGCCGACGGCCCACGAGCTCTGCATGATTCCAAGCGCTTTCCCTCGGTGTTCGGACGGCCAGGTCTCGGCGACGAGGGCCGCCCCGGTCGCCCACTCCCCGCCCATGCCGAGTCCGAGCAGGACGCGGAAAACCGCCAGCTGGAGAATGTTTCTGGATAGCCCGCACGCTCCGGTGAAAATGGAGTAGATCAGGATACTCCCCATGAGTGCTTTGACCCGGCCGAACCGGTCGGCGATCATTCCAAAAAGCACCCCGCCGAAAGCCGAGGCGAGCAAAGTCAGCGATCCCATGAGCCCGGCGGTCGCCGTGGACATCCCGAAATCCTTCATCAGGTGGGCCAGGACCATGGCATAGAGCATGATGTCCATGCCGTCGAGCATCCAGCCGAGAGAGGCGGAGATCAGCGCCTTGCGCTGGGCCGTCGTGATCGACTTATGCCAGGCCATCTTCCGTGTCCTTCTGAAAATGCGGCAAAAAGTGAACGGCCGGAAATCCGTCAAAGGCGGAGCGACCGCGGTTTCTTCCGAATCGTATTCGCTCATTGACGCAACCGCCGCAGCGGGAGCCCAACATGGCAGGTCCTTTCTGTTGCGGGACGAAGTCCGAAAAGGAGACGCAGGAAGCGGGTTTTTTGTTAGAAGGGAGAAAGCAAATTCTTCTCCCTCCAAGGGACCACCAAGGAGGATCAGCGCCGTTTAGACGATTCACCCCGGGCCTTCCCATGCCCGCCGCCTCCGGGCGTTTCGATCACGATCCGCTCCCCCCTGTTCACCCGCAGCGAGGTCTTCCCGCTCAGAAAAATTGTTTTTCTTCCCCGGATAAGAATGTTTTTTCCCCGCTTCCCCGGCTCTCCGCCCGCGAGACCGTAAGGGGAAAAGCGCCGCCTTTCGGAGAGGATATTGACCTCGGCCGGAGCCAGAAACTCAAACTCTCGAACGATCCCGTCGCCGCCCCTGAATTTCCCCTTTCCTCCCGAGCCTTTCCGCAGCGAATAGCGCACCAGGCGAATCGGGAGATCATGCTCGAGCGCTTCGATCGGCGTGTTCCGCGTGTTCGTCATATGGGTATGGACACCGCTCAGCCCGTCCCGCTCCGGGCTGGCGCCCATTCCGCCGCCGATCGTCTCGTAATAAGCGAACGGCTTACCTGTCGCCGGGTGAATTCCCCCGAACGTCAGATTGTTCATCGTCCCGCTCGAAGCGGCCGGGATCCTTTCCGGAATCGCTTCGGCCAGGGCGCCGAGAAGGACATCCGTGATTCGCTGCGATGTCTCGACATTTCCCGCGGCCACCGCCGCCGGCCGGAGCGCGTTGACCACGCTTCCCTCTGGAGCAATGAGCCGGATCGGTCGCAGCAGACCGGAATTGTACGGGACATCGCCCCGGATGATCGAGCGAAAGACGTACATCGTCGCCGAAAGGGTGATGGCAAAATTGGCGTTGACGCTGCCTCTGGTCTGAGGATCCGTGCCGCTGAAATCGACCTCGGCCGAGCTTCCCTTGATCCGGACAGCGACTCGAATTCTAATCGGCGCGCCGTTTGTCCCATCGTCGTCGAGGCCATCGGCAAAACGGTACTCGCCGTCCGGGATCTCCTCGATCGCCTGCCGCATCATCGTCTCCGAGTAATCCTGAAGATGGGACATATAATCCTTGACTTTACCCAGGCCGTACTTTCCGGCGATCTCGATCAGCCTCCGCTCGCCGATTCTGTTGGCGGCGAGCTGGGCCGTCAGGTCGCCTTCGCGCTCCTCCGGAGTCCGAACATTGGCCAGGACAAGGTTCAGAATATCCCGGTCGATCCGGCCGCGACGGACAAGCTTGACGGGCGGGATGATGATTCCTTCCTGAAAGATCTCGGTCGCCAGAGCCATGGACCCGGCCGCGATTCCGCCGACATCGGAATGATGGGCCCGATTGGCAACAAAAAAGGCAGGCCGGCGCCGGCCTCCTACATAAACAGGCGAGACCAGGGTGATGTCCGGAAGATGGGTCCCGCCGCAATAAGGGTCATTCAGCATGACCGTGTCCCCGGGTTCAAGGGCGACATGCTCGATCGCGCTCAAAACCGACAGGGGCATGGCCCCGAGATGTACCGGAAGATGATCTCCCTGAGCGACCGTCCTCCCTTGCTCGTCGAAAACAGCACAGGAGAAATCCTTTCGCTCCTTGATGTTGGGCGAAAACGACGAACGGCAGAGCGTGACCCCCATTTCCTCGGCGATGGAAACGAAAATGCTCTTGAAGATTTCGAGTTCGACCGGATCGACCCGTTTCATCTCCGCGCTCTATTTATATTTTTGTGTTCTTGATAATCAAGTTCCCGAAGCCATCGACGCGACAAATAAAGTTCGGCGGCACGACAGCCGTCGATTCGTAATCCAGGACGAGAGCCGGCCCTTTGATCTCGTTCCCGGCGAGCAAAAGCTCTCGGGCAAAGACCTCGGCCCGATAGGATTTCCCGTCAAATCGCATCATCCGCCGGGAGATCCGCGCTCCTCCCGGTTCTCTTCCGCCCGATCCGACCCGGCTGAGTTTCGGCTTCCGGGTGGTTCCGACCGCTTTGACCCGCAAAGTCACGACTTCGACCGGCCTTTTCTCGTCGGCATAGCCGTAGGCGCGGAGATGAGCCTGGTCGAAACGACGCCTGAAGCCGAGCGCAAACGGCACGGTCAGCTCATAGGACTGGCCGATGTAGCGAACATCGAGAAACCGCAGAAGCCGGACATCCGGCCCGGAAAATCCTTCCCGCTTTAGGTCCCGGGCGGCAGCGGCAAGAAGGGGCCGGAACAGGTCGTCGAGCTCGGAGAACCGGGCGCCGTCTCCCCGCTTGAGGACGGAAAGAGAATAGTCCTTCACCGTATCGGAGAGCAACATCCCCAAAGCCGAAAGCACGCCCGCGTTCTTGGGCACGATGACGGTCGGGATTTTCAGCTTCCGTGCCAAGCTGCAGGCGTGCATGCCGCCCGCGCCGCCGAAGGACAGGAGGGCAAAATCGCGCGGGTCGAAGCCCCTTTCGACCGAGATCACGCGGATCGCTCGTTCCATCGTCGCGTCGGCAACCCGGACAATGCCCTCGGCCAGATCGAGGACGTCCATCTTTAACCGCACGGCCAGCTTCTCCATGATGCGGCGGCCGCGCTCCGGGTAAAGTCTCATCTCGCCGCCGAGGAAGCGCTCGGGGTCGAGTCTCCCGAGAAGGAGGTTGGCATCCGTCACCGTGATGGCGTCGCCTTTTCCGTAGCAGATCGGCCCCGGGTCGGCGCCGGCGCTCTGCGGCCCGACGCGAAGCGCTCCGCCCGCGTCGAGAAAGGCGATCGAGCCTCCTCCGGAGCCAACGGTGTGGATATCGATGATCGGCAAGCGCAGCGGCAGATCGCTGATCGTCGATTCCGTGGTCGTCGAAATCTTTCCGTCGCAGAGGGAAACATCGGTCGATGTCCCTCCCATGTCGAAGGAGATAATTTTCTTAAAACCGGCCGCCGCGGCCACCTCCTTCGCGCCGACAACGCCGCCCGCCGGGCCGCTGAGAATCGTCCGCACGGGGTTTTCGGCGGCTCCCCGGGCCGAAATGCAGCCGCCGTTCGACTGCATGATTCGAATCACGTTCCCGGCAAGCCGCTCCTCCAGGGTTTCGAGGTAGCGCGCCATCAGGGGTGCGACATAGGCATTGATCGCCGTCGTGCTGGCCCGCTCGAATTCTCTGTATTCCCGCAGAACGAGGTGGGAAACCGAGGCCGAGAACCCCTTCCTGAGCAGCCGGCGGCGGACGATCTCCTCGTTGCCGGGGTTGGCGTAAGAATGAAGCAAGCAGACGGCGACGGACTCCACGCCCGCCCTTCTCAGCCGCGCGATGATCTCGTCCACCTGGCGGAGATCGGGCTTTCGAGCGACTTTTCCGTCAAAAACGGTCCGCTCATCGACGCCGAAACAAAGCTCGCGGGGAATGAGAGGAGACCTTCTTTCCACCAGGATGTTATAGAGCTCGCGCCGCGTCTGGCGACCGATGGCCAGCAGATCCTCAAAGCCGGCGGTGGTCAGGAGAGCCGTCCTGGCTCCCTTCCTTTCCAGGAGGGCGTTGGTGGCGACCGTCGAACCATGGATAAGATCGAGCCCGGATTCGAAGACGCCGCTTTCCTTAAGGCCGCGAAGGATGGCCTCCCCAGGATCATGGGGAGTGGACAGGACTTTGTGAACCCATAACCTGTCCGGCGACAGGAAAACGAAGTCGGTGAACGTTCCTCCCGTGTCGATGCCGACCCTGAGCATGCTCGTTTCGCTTCGGCCAAGGAGAGAAAACCTATCATGTTTCCGCTCTTTTTTCCAGCCGTCCCCTGGCCTCCGAGTATTCATGATTCTCTTTTTGACGCGTCGTCCCGACAATGATAGGTTATAAAAATAGGATGCCTTCATGAAAAAACGAATAACATGCCGTCTCGTCTCTGCCCAAAGAGCAACTCGTTTGTTTTCTCCTCTCCTTGCCTTGTCTCTGAATCTTCATTTCCTCAACCCGGCGCTTCGCCCGGCCGGACTCAAAGCGCAGGGAAAGCCGCAGGAGGAAGTGACGGTGACGGCCGTCGAAGTTCCTGTCCGAGTCTTTAGCAAGGGCGAGCCTGTCCGCGACCTGACCAAAGAAAATTTCGAGATCTACGAGAACGGCGTGAAACAGGAGATCAGCCATTTCGAAGTCATCTCGAGAAGAATCTCTTCCCCGGCACTCCCCCAACCTCCGGTTTCAGGCCAGAAGTCAAGACCTCCAAAGCGCCTCTTCCTTCTCCTCTTTAATATCTTCGACTACGACGATTCCGTCGGCCAGGCCGTCGACGAATTTTTCCGGAATATTTTCGGGCCGGGAGATCAGATCGTCGTCCTGACTGAGGGACGGGTTCTCCAGCTCGAGCGCGGCCAGGGAATCGAGGAACTCGCCTCTTCGGTCAAAGATTCGCTGCGGAAATTCAAGGCCATCTCCACCGCGGCTGCGATTAAGAACTTCCGGGAGATCAGCTACGAGGCGGATCGCCTGCTGGCTCAACTCCGCGGCCAGGAAACAGGACGCCTTTCGATTGCCCCTGCCATGATCCGTTTTTTTGAAAATTACCAGAGAATCTGGGACGAATACCGCCGCCAGTTCCTGGAATTCGACGTCGATTTTTATGAGCGCTTGATCGGGAGATTGAAGATCGTCGAGGGAGAGAAATGGGCCGTCGCCTTTCAACAGCGGGAAATGTTTCCCAAAATCCGCAGCGCTTCTCGGCTGGATCACGAGATCAGAGCCTGGGTCGATTCCCAGATCGAACCCCAGCTGCAAGTCGACGCCAGGATGGTCCAGGCCCGTCAGCAGGAGCTTCAAAGAAGTTTCGATTTCATCGCCTCTCTGCGACCGGAAGAACTGAACGATCTCTTTCTTGCCGCCGATTTCACGTTTCACCTCATTCTTCTCAAATCCTCCCGGACCATTTTTTCCCAGGATCTCGAACTCCGCGAAGTCGGTCAGAATTACGAGGAATTGCTGAACCGGATCAGCCGCCTGACGGGGGGTTATTCCTCCTTCTCCAATCAACCTGCCGCGGCGCTTCGGCAGGCGGCCGAAGTGGAAGATTTTCATTATCTTCTCGTCTATTCCCCGAAAGAGACTGCGGGCGGAAAAAAAAGGACGATCGAAGTCAAGGTCAACCGCCCGGAAGTCGACATCGTCTCGCTGAAGAATTATCTCGCCGCAGCTCCTCCCCAGATCGGAGTGAAGGATTTCAAGGTCAGCGGCAAAGTCCTCAGCTTCTCGCTTGTCGAGTACCAGATGTCATCCGATCAGGGCAAGCGCCGCGGGCTGGTCGATGTCAGAATTACGATTTTCGATGAGGCTTCAAGCCAGGTCTTTGACCAAGGAAAAGCTCTGGATGTCTTCAAAGACGAAACCCGGATCTCGCTCGATTTCCGATGGCTCGAGAAAGGGAATTACTTCATCGTCATCCAGGCTTTTGACCGCCTGGCCAACCGGTCGGACGTCTATTCGGGGATGATCAAATTTTAAAACGAAGGGTTTATTTCAGTTCCCTCTCAATCCCTGCGGCCAGATCTTGGACATCTTTCTGCGCGGTGTTAAGACGAAGCGAGGCTCTGAGCGCGGCCAAAGCTTCCTTTTTTTGACCGGTCCGGTAGTAGCAGCGCCCAAGAGAATTGAGAAGTCGGGTGTCGCTGTTGTCAATTTTATTGCCCTCGAGAAGATTTTCAATGGCCGCCCCGTACGGACCTTTCTCCTCGAGCGCCATCCCTTTGAGGAGATAATAATCGAACTGTTCGGCCAGGACATGATAATAAAAGAAGGCGTTCGCCAGGGGGAAAGACTTGAAAAGGGTGACCGGCCGGGAGAGCGCCTCGAGCGGCGAAACGATGAACTGAGAGCCGGCTTCGGCGAGCGTCTCTTCCCTTCCATCAAAGAGGGCGAGGCGGAGCTCGTAATAGTCGGGAGGAAGCTCCTCGATGGGCAGCGGC
>Ga0136652_1000770_pt1 | contig 14751 bp, 10 predicted proteins | sample ConPoolayeEmetaG_FD_94864 | JGI IMG/M metagenome (GOLD analysis project Ga0136652, IMG submission 94864) | Hot spring microbial mat communities from California, USA to study Microbial Dark Matter (Phase II) - Cone Pool mat layer E metaG... ...
ATTTTCTATTTGCTATCATTGCAAACGAGGAGAGAAAGATGAGAGAAAGGATTTTTATTTTACTCTTTATTTTGATTCCTTCATTAATTTTAGCAGAAACTTTGAGACCTACCCACACTTACTCAATTGTTGCCTATGACCCCGAGACCGGACAATTAGGAGTAGCAGTTCAATCTCACTGGTTCTCCGTTGGCTCAATTGTTCCATGGGTTGAGGCTGAGGTTGGAGCGGTTGCAACCCAATCCTTTGTGGAGGTCTCCTATGGTCCTCTTGGGCTCGAACTCATGAGGGCTGGGAAAAGTGCTGAAGAAGCTCTATCAGCTCTTTTAAAAGCCGACAGAAATGAATCTGTGAGACAGGTTGCAATGATTGATGCAAAGGGAGGGGTTGCTGTTCACACTGGAAGCAAATGCATTCCTGAAGCTGGACACTATGTTGGGAAATATTATTCCTGCCAAGCTAATCTAATGCTCAAAAATACTGTCTGGAAAGCAATGGCTTATGCTTTTGAGAATACTAAAGGGGAACTTGTTGACAGATTAATGTCAGCTCTTGAAGCAGGTGAAAAAGAGGGTGGAGATATAAGAGGAAGGCAGTCCGCAGCAATAATTGTTGTTAAGGGAAAAAGTTCTGGAGTTTGGTGGAAGGACAGAATTTACGATTTGAGGGTTGAGGATCATCCTGAGCCTTTAAAAGAGCTGAAAAGGCTTATAAAACTTGCAAAAGCTTACAATTTCATGAATGCTGGAGATGAATACCTCGCTCAGAATAAAATAGAGGAAGCCCTAAAAGAATACACTAAAGGAATGGAACTTTATCCTGAGAATCCAGAAATGATTTTCTGGCCAGCTGTTACCCTTGCCTCCACAGGAAAAGTTGAAGAGAGTCTACCTCTTTTCAAAAAGGTTTTTTCAATGGATTACAACTGGGCAGTTCTACTTCCAAGATTGGCAAAAGTTGGTCAATTCCCTGATGATGAGAATTTAATTAAAAAGATTCTATCCCTTGCACCTAAAAAACAATAGGAGGAAAAAATGAAAAGGCTTTTAATTTTTGCTTCTATTTTACTTCTATTTTTATCCTTTTCTTATTCTGAAAAAAGAGCTATAAACTTTGACGATTTCATTAAGATTGGAAGAGTCTCAGATCTCCAGATATCTCCTGACGGAAAGTATCTTGCCTATGTGGTTACATATCTTTCAAAGGAGAACAACACTTCCAACTCTGATATATGGGTTCTTAATGAAGATGGAGAAAAAATTCAAATAACGAGGAATCCAAGAGCTGATTTTCATCCAAGATGGAACCCTGATGGTAAAGTGCTTTACTTCATTTCTGTTAGAGATTCCTCTCCCCAAATTTATAAGATTAAATTAGGTGGTGGTGAGCCTTTCAAGGTTTCTGACATCTATTTTGGAGTCTCTTCCTTTACAATCTCTCCTGATGGTAAAAAGATAGCCTTTGTCTCAGAAACTTATCCTGATTGCAAGGATGACAAATGCAACAAGGAAAGAGAAGAAGCAAAGGAAAAAAGTAAACTAAAGGTTAGAATATATGATGGATTACTTTTCAGGCATTGGAATAGCTGGAGGGATGAGAAGAGAAATCATATTTTTATAATGAGTTTAGAAGGAGGAGAAATTAAAGATTTGATTAAAGGAAATTACGATGCTCCTCCCATTGCCCTTGGTGGAAACCCTGATTATTCCTTCTCCCCTGATTCAAAGGAGATTGCCTTTACAATGAATACTGACCCCGTAGTTGCCATATCCACCAATAACGATGTTTTTGTAATACCAGTTGAAGGTGGAGAGCCAAAGAGAATAAGCACTGGCAAGGGTAATGATAACCAGCCATTTTATTCTCCTGATGGTAAGTACATTGCCTTCCGCTCAATGGAAAGACCTGGATTTGAAGCGGATAAAGAAAGGTTGATTCTTTATGAAAGAGAAACAGGAAGGCAAATCAACTTAACTGAAACTCTTGACAGATCTGTTGATGAAGTAATATGGTCCTCTGATTCAAAGAATATTTATTTTACAGCTGAAGACAAGGGATACAAGCCTCTCTATAGAGTAACCCTTGATGGAAAGATTGAAAAAATTTTGGATAAGGTTTTCATTTCCCAGGTTCGTTTGTTGGATGGCAAGAAATTTTACTTCATCAAACAGAGCATAAATAGACCACCAGAAGTATTTATATGGGAGGAAGGTAAGGAGCCTCTTCAGCTTACCCATGTAAACGATGAATTGCTAAAAGAGATAGACATGAATCCTGTTGAAGAATTCTGGTTTAAAGGATCAAAGGGGAGAATGGTCCATGCCTTAATGGTCAAGCCCCCAAAGTTTGACCCCAACAAAAAATATCCTGCTGTCTTCCTTATTCATGGTGGACCTCAAGGGGCATGGTCTGATGCTTTTCATTTTAGATGGAATGCCCAGATGTTTGCCTCTCCTGGCTATGTAGTAATAATGATTAACTTTACAGGAAGCACTGGTTATGGACAGAAATTCACTGATGATATTTCAGGTGACTGGGGAGGAGCTCCCTTTGAGGATATTATGAAGGGGGTCGAATTTGCAAAGAAATTCACCTTTGTAGACAAAAACAGATTAGCAGCTGCAGGAGCATCTTATGGTGGCTATATGATAAACTGGATTGCAGGGCATACTGATATATTTAAATGCTTGATTTCCCATGCTGGAGTTTACAATCTTGAGAGCATGTATGGTGCAACAGAGGAACTATGGTTTCCTGAATGGGAATTCAGAGGGGCTCCATGGACAAACAGAAAAATTTATGAGAAATTTTCTCCCCACAGATATGCCCATAATTTCAAGACACCAACCCTTGTCTCCCACGGAGAACTTGATTACAGGGTTCCTGTTACAGAGGGACTTCAATTCTATACAACTTTGCAGAGAAAGGGAGTCCCATCCAAATTAATTTACTTCCCTGATGAAGACCATTTTATCTCAAAACCAAAGAATGCTGAGGTGTGGTGGAGAGAAGTTCTTTCCTGGCTTGAAAAGTATCTGAAATAATCTAAAAAAATGAGAAAGATATTCTTATTGATTCTTCTTCTGATTTTTTCCCTAAAGCTTTTTGCAGGAAATCTTGATCTTTTAAAGAAAAGGGCCGAGGGAAAAGTAAAGGAAGTCTCTGAGAAACTGGATGGGGTTCCAGGGATTGCGGTTAAGGATTTGAAAAATGGATTTACAATTTTTATAAATGAAAATGAAATCTTCCCCCAGGCAAGCTCAATAAAGATTGCAATTTTATTGGAAATTTTCAAAAGGGTTGAGGAGGGGAACTTGAAATTTGACGAGTTTTTAAATCTTAAAAGAGATTGGAAAGTTGGTGGTAGTGGTATTCTTCAGCATCTTGGAGAACCATCCCTTTCAATTTCAATAAAAGATTTGTGCACCCTCATGATTGTCCTCTCTGACAATACAGCAACAAATATGCTAATTGATAGAATAGGAATCGATTCTATAAATAGAAGACTGGATTCAATTGGATTGAAAAAGACAAAGTTGAACAGGAAAATGATGGATGCCTCAGCAGTTAAAGAGGGAAGAGAAAACCTCTCAACTCCCTTTGAGATGATGAGCCTTCTCGAATCAATTTGGGAAGGAGAGATCTTGAAGGAACCCCTCAGAAGTGAGTTTTTTAAAATTCTTTCGATCCCCAAGGATTCATTTATTAGAAAGGGAGTTCCTGAGAAAATTCCTGTTGCATCAAAACCTGGTACCCTACCCCGTGTAAGATGCGAGTCAGGTATTGTTCTCCTTGATGGAAGACCTTATATTATTTGCGTAATGACTTCTTATCTCAAGAAGGATGAAGAAGGAGAAAACTTTATCTCAGAAATTTCAAAAATTATTTTTGATTACTTCTTTACTGTTGAGAAATCGACTCAATACGGAAGAGGACTGGATTAGGTTTTCTTTTTATTTTGCGAGAGAATTACTTTTATCTTCCTTTTTAACCATATATTTCTCAAACCAAGCCATTAAGTAAAGTTGCTGGAGGAGTCTGTGGGATGGAGTTCTCCATCCATGATACTCATCAGGCATTCTGACAAGTAGAGTTTCTTTCTTCAACATTTTTAAAGCTCTGTAATACTCTTCACTCTGACCAATGGGAGTTCTAAGGTCAGCTTCACCTGTCATTATCATTATTGGAGTTTTTACATTGGCAACATAATGTAGTGGGGAGCGGAGGGCATATTCCATTGGGTCTTCCCAAGGATATTTTTTGAATTGGCGATACCACATTGCTCCATCAGTTGTTCCGACAAAGGAATGCCAGTTTATAACAGGCCTCATTGAAACAGCTGCTCTGAATCTATCTGTGTGTCCAACAATCCACGCTGTCAAAACTCCACCGCCACTTCCACCACAAACAAAAAGATTTTCTTCATCAATAAAACCTTTTGAGATTGCGGTATCCACTCCTGCCATTAAGTCATCATAATCTTTTCCAGGATATGCATATTGAATTCCATTAACAAAATCCTGTCCATAACCAGTGCTACCCCTTGGATTTGTGTAAAGAACAGCGTATCCCTTTGCTGCAAAATTCTGCCATTCCCAGTTGAAAGCAACTGAATACATTGCCCATGGACCACCATGAATCCATAGAACCATTGGATACTTTTTCCCCTTTTCAAACTCTGCAGGCTTTATAAGCCATCCCTGAATATCAAGGCCATCTGTGGACTTATACCATAATTCTTCCACCTCACCAAGTTTAACATTCTTTAGGACATCTTCATTTACATCAACAAGTTTCTTTATGTTCTGGGGTTTAGAAATGTTAACAGTCGCCAGATATCCAGGGTTGTAAAAATCTGATATTACGAGACCAACCTGGCTATTCTTTGCAAGAGAATAGGAAGAAATATAATGCTTTCCATTTGTGACTTTTTTAATCTTTCCATCCAATGATACAAAGTAGATATTGGATTCGCCTTTCTCTGCAAGAAGGAAATAAAGGCCTGAGACATCAGGAGCCCAGATAAGGGATGTGGGAGAATTGGGAAGGTTTTCAGCAAGGATTCTTTTATTTCCACCATCTTTATCCATTAAATAAAGATTAGAGAGATGAGAGGTATAATTCTTTTCATCATACCCTGTGTAAGCAATCCATTTTCCATCAGGGGAAACTACAGGATTCCTATCAGGTCCTTTTCTATCTGTTAAAGCTTTTATTTCAAAGGTTTCAAGATTCACACTGTAGATTTCTGTATCTCCAAATTGATATTCAGGATCAGTTTTTCTAATTCCACTGAAATACATTGTTTTACCATCAGGAGAAAAAACAGGATCTGAGTGGGGATAATCTCCTGATGTTATCTGATTTGGAGTTCCTCCAACCTCAGCATCAATTACAAAAATATGCTCATAACCTTTTGGAAGAAAACCTCTTCCATCCATTCTCCATGACAGTCTGTCAATTATAACGGCAGGTGCTCCCCATTTAGCCTTTTCAGGCTTCTTAGGCAATTTTACCTGGAGTATTGGCTTTTCATCAGGGACAAAATATGTGAAAGCAATTTTCTTTCCATCAGGAGACCATACAATGTTTGAAGGTGCTCTTTCAAGATGGGTCAGCTGGGCAACTTCCCTCGTATCTATCCACATAACATGGATTTGAGTTGAGCCATCCCTTTCTGAGAGGAATGCAATTCTCTTACCATCAGGAGACCAAACAGGTGAAAAATCTCTCCAGTTTCCATGGGTTAGTTCCCTTACTCTTTTGCCTTCAACATCTACAATCCAGAGGTTGCTGGAGTATCGATCATTCATTTTATCGACCCATGTTCTTGTGAAAATTATCTGTTTTCCATCGGGGGATATGGCTGGATTCCCTACTGATTCCATCTCAAAGAAAGTCTCAGTTTCAAGGAGTTTGTAGGGTTTTTGGGAAAAAGAAAAACTTAGGGAAGTAAATAAAATTAAAATAAAAAAGAAGAATCTTCTCCTCATCACAACCTCCATACTTTTTTACGAAATCGGAAAGACTTTGTTAAAAAGGGCTGTCATTTTGACAGCCCAATCTATGTTAAAGGGGGTCCCTGATTTGTATCTCTATATTTATGACCCTTGAGAGTAAAACAAAGTTTCAGGGATATTTAAATTGGGAAATTAAAAGTTTAAGGAGCTATAAACTGTCCTTTACCCAATTTAAAGGATTCTTTTATTTTATTTGTTACAAACTCTTTTCCTTTTCTAACTGATTCCCTCAAAGAGAAACCTCCCGCAAGATAGCATAGTATTGCTGAGGAGAGTATGCAACCCGTTCCATGGACATCTTTTTTTATTTCTTCATTTTTTACTTTAAATATACCCTTCCCGTCATAAAGGATATCAACCTTTTCACCCTGGAGATGCCCTCCTTTTATTAAAACAGGAACTTTACATTTCTTATATATTTCAATTGCAGAATTTTCCATGTCTTTCACATTGGTTATATTTCTGCCAGTAATTGCTGAAGCCTCATAAATGTTGGGAGTTACAACAGTTGCGAGAGGGAAAAGCCTTTCCATCATTATTATAACATCCCTCTCCTTCAAAAATTCTCTGCCTTTTGCTGATTTTATAATCGGGTCTATCACAACATGGGAGAAACGATTTTTTTCAAGGAATTCACTCAAATAGGTAAGAATTTCTGAATTTCCTATTACTCCAATTTTCACTCCATGAACTTTAACATCGTTTATCAAAGTTTGAAGTTGTTTCTGAAATTGATGGAGAGGAACAGGATATACTGCCTTGACATCAGAGGTGTCCTGGACAACGATTGAAGTTATTGAGGCAACCCCTGAAAAGCCTAAGGAATTAAAAACCTTGAGGTCACGAGTTATGCCAGCTCCTCCTGTGGGATCAAAACCAGCTATCGTTAATAAAGTCTTTTTTGCCTCCATAGTTTTTGTTAATAAAAATATTTTAATATATAATTCTAATTTTGAAAAGATGGAATACACATTAAGGCAGAGAGTTGGATTAATTCTTGCCCCAATAGTCTTTTTTGTTTTTCTCCTTCTCCCATTCTATCCTTCCAATCCATTTGCCCATAAAGCCCTTGCCATTTTCGTCACGATTGTCGTTCTCTGGGTTACAGAAGGCATACCTCTTCCATTTTCGGCTTTGCTGATTCCAGTCCTCGCAATAATTCTCGGTTTACTTGAGCCAAAAGACGCCTTTTCAAATTTTTCTAGCCCAATTATTTTTCTCTTTTTAGGAAGTTTTGTCATTGCAAAAGCGATGTCCCATCATGGTTTAGACAAGAGAATCGCTCTCTGGATAATTTCTAAGAAGTGGGTGAATACACCTTCAAGAACATTACTGGCTATTGGAGGTGTTGCAACATTTTTGTCAATGTGGATCAGTAACACTGCAACCACAGCAATGATTTACCCTATATCATGGGGAATTTATACTCTTCTTTCAAAGAACTGGGAAGCTAAAGAAGCAAGGAGATTTGGAATCGCTATAATGCTTATTTCTGCCTATGCTTCTTCCATCGGAGGAGTTGGAACACCTGTTGGGACTCCACCAAATCTTATTGCTATTGGATTTCTTGAGAAATTTTCAATAAGAAGCATATCCTTTTTCCAGTGGATACTTTTAGCTTTCCCAGGCTTGATTGTGATGTTTTTGATTATGAATTTGATCCTCAGAGGGAAAGGATTTAAAGGATCCCTTGAAAAAGAAGAATTTTTGGGACTCGTTTCAGAGAAACTTAACAAAGGAGAGAAGGCTGTTCTTTTTATTTTTCTCCTTGTTGTTTCTCTCTGGGTTTTCCCTGGGCTGGCAGGATACTTATTTGGAAAGAGTCAATTAGTTCAGTGGTTTCAAAATTCCCTCCATGAATCTTCGGTTGCAATTATAGGAGCGATTTTGACAGTTCTTATTCCTTTAAATTGGAAAAAGGGAGAGTTTGTATTACCTTTCAGAGAGGCAATTTCCATTGATTGGGGAACTCTTCTCCTTTTTGGTGGTGGATTGACTCTTGGAGATATATTCTTCAAAAGTGGTATTGGAAAAGACATTGGGGAATTGATAAGAGCTAACTTTCCTATGGGGAGTATCCTGACTCTTTCTATAATTTTTTATTTATTCTCTATTTTTCTTACTGAATTTATGTCTAATACCGCTGCTGTCAATCTTGTTGTTCCAATTGCTATTTCTATTTCAAATGCCTTTGGTATTGACCCAATGATTCCTGTAATCTCATCAGCCTTCGGAGGAAGCTTTGCCTTTGTATTTCCTGTTTCAACACCACCCAATGCCATTATTTATAGCTCCGGTCTTGTCCCCCTCCCTTCAATGATAAAAAAAGGTATTCTCCTCGATCTTTCAGGAATGATAATATGCCCTCTTCTAATTCTCTGGGTAAAAATTATAGCTTAATCATTGATACTTAATATTTGTTTTTTCATTTAATTTTTATATAATATTTTTCTGGAGGTTGGAAAATGAGATAGCGAAAAACAAAGGGGTGTAAGTTAAGGGAAGCGTGGTAAAAGCCACCACAGCCCCCGCTACTGTAATCGGGGACTCTCCACAAATGCCACTGTCCTAAGCCAGAGAGGCGATGGATGGGAAGGCGTGGCAGGGGAAGATCCGAGAGTCAGGAGACCTGCTTACACCTCATAAGAAAGCCATCTTCGGAGGGAAGAGGGGCTTTTAAGCCTGACCGAAGATGGTCAGGTTTTTTTGTTATATAAGGATGGCTTGAATGAGAAGATTTAAATTCGAAAGATTCAGCGAGGGCTTGGTGGCAGAAATTTCAATTTTTAAGGAGGTTTAAAGATGCGTTTCTATTTGATTCCTTTTCTTGCTTTCTTTTCTCTCCTATCCTTAGCCCTCGCGCAGGATGAGAGAATTCATGAGTATGTTTTTGTAACTGCCAATCGTTTTGAAGAGCTCCTATCAGATGTCCCATTTACAGTGACAATCATTGACGAAAAGGAAATTTCGAATGGTGGATTCAGATCTTTAGAGGAGATTTTAAGAACTGTTTCAGGAATCGAAATTGCACAAACAGGCTCAAAGGGACATCTTTCTTCAGCTTTTTTAAGGGGCTCCAACACAAATCATACTTTAATTTTGCTGGATGGCATACCCATTAATGAGCCATCTTCATACTCCTTTGACCTTTCAAAAATTCCAATCCATTCAGTGGAAAGAATTGAGATTTTAAGAGGACCTCAGAGTGCGATATGGGGAACAGATGCAATTGGTGGTGTTATAAACATAATAACAAAGAAAGGGAAAGGAGTTAAAGGAGAATTTGGATATGGCTCAGACAGAACCATAAACACATCCTTCTATGGAAGCTCTGAAATCTCCAAATTTATTTTTGGTTCATCCTTTAACTATTTTTCTACAAAGGGGAATTTCGAAAATGACGATTTTAAATCAAAGGATATCTCTCTTAGAGCAGGAAGAAATTTTCAAAAGGGAGAAATATCAATATTCTGGAGAAGAATTTATTCTGAAGTTGGAATTCCTTTAAATATGGGTGCCCCATCTTTAAAAAGAAGAGAGAAGAGTTATCAGGATATTTTTCAAATTCCTTTAAAATGGAGGATTAAGTCCAGTGAGCTTTCCTTTGATTTTTCTTTTCTTGATAAAAAATATGATTTTAGCGATCCGGAAGACCCATGGGGGTATTCAAAATCTTCAACCCATTCAAAGGTTGGGAGATTGAGCTTATATGGAAGAACTCCAATTTTCAAAACAAATACCCTTTTCTGGGGTTTTGAGGAAACAATCTCAAAGGTATTTGATGAGGGTCCCTGGGGTATTAATATTAACTGGGAAAAAGTCGAAGAGAGATCTATTTTTGTAAGCAATTCATGGAAACCAATAAAAAATTTAATCCTTGAAGCTGGATTAAGGGCAGGGTGGAACAGTCAGTATGGAAGGCATTTCAGCCCAAGAATCGCAGGTTCTATCCTTCTTCCTGAAAATCTGAGGTTTAAATTGTCATGGGGAAAGGGATTCAGAGCTCCAATCCCTCTTGAATTCGCAGGACCTTTCGGAAATAGAAATTTGAAGCCTGAGAGAAGCGACGGATGGGAAGCAGGATTCGACCAATCTCTCTTTAATGGAAAATTTTTATGGAGCATATCATATTTCGAGAATAAATTCTCAGACCTGATCTCCTTTGATTACTCCTCTTTCAAAATGGCAAATCTGAAATCTGCAATCTCAAAGGGAGCAGAGCTAACCTTTTCCCTTTTCCCCTTAAGGAACTTATCCCTTGAAACATCCTATACTTATCTAAAAACAGAAGACCAGAATAGAGAACCTCTTCTTAGAAGGCCCAAAAATTCTTTCTTTGCTCGCATGAACTGGGAACCATTTGATAAATTGAATATTTATATCTTCCACGAGATTAGAGGCGCAAGAAGGGATATTGACGAAATTACTTATCAGTATGTTGAAAATCCATCTTTTGACAGGACAAATCTAAATCTAAGATTCAAGCTTAACAATCATTTCTCCCTTTCTTTAGGGGTTCTTAATCTATTAAACAGAAAAATACAAGAGGTTTACGGATACCCATCTCCTGACAGGAGTATACTTTTTAATCTGGAAGTAAGATAATGAGGAGCCCCTCTTCCCTCCATCTTTTTATAATTCTAATTTTTGTCTTTAATATAACAGTTATAGCTCAGGATAAATTTATTAAAGATTCTCTTGGAACAAAATTTGAATTGAGAACCCCTCCCCAAAGAATAGTTTCCCTCTCTCCTGCGATAACAGAAATACTATATTTTATCGGAGCGGGAGAAAGAGTTGTTGGGGTGACAAGGTACTGTGATTTTCCTGATGATGCGAGGAGAAAGGAAAAGATTGGTGGGATAATCGATATTGATATGGAGAAAATTTTGAGAATTCAACCTGATATGGTTTTTGCAACAAGAGGGAATCCTATTGAGATAATCAAGAGGATGAAGAGTTTTGGGATAAAGGTATTTGCCATTGACACAGGGGAAAGGATAGAAGAAATATTTGAGGCAATGAGGAAAATATCCTTAGTAACTGGAGACTTTCAAAAATGTGAAAGAAGAATTTCTGACCTTGAAAATAGAGTGAGAGGGGTTTATAAGAAAGCAGAAAAAGCAAAGGTAAAGCCGAGAGTTTTCTTGAAACTCGGAAGTGAAGGGCTCTGGACAGCCGGAAGGAAAACATTCATTAACGATTTAATCCTGAAATCAGGATGTAAGAATGTAGCAGATTTCAAAGAGGGTTGGTTTGAGATAAATATTGAGACACTAATAAGTAAGAATCCTGATATTATAATCATTCTCTCCAGTAAAATAGAAGACTTTGAATCTACAAGAAAATTTCTCCTCTCTCTTCCTGGTTTTTCAGCTTTAAATTCTGTCAGAAATAGGATGATATTCCCTCTAAATGTTGATTTTGTAGAAAGACCAGGACCAAGGATAGTTGATGCCCTTGAAGAAATATACAAAATTTGTCATGGGAGGGATAGGTTGTCTATTTTCCCACAAGGTTTATAATTAAAAATGAGATTTTTGAAACTTTTTTTAATCTTTTCTTTTCTTTTCTCCTCAATTACTTTCTCAAATGAAATTGAAATAAAGGATGAGCTGGGAAGGGTAGTTAAAATTAAAGAGAATGTAGAAAGGATAATTTCCTTACAGCCTGAGATCACAAGAATTATTGTTGCAATTGGATGTGGTGGGAAACTTGTAGGGAAAGACTATTTCGTTCATAAACATGACCATATCTTTTACTCAATTTTCCCTGAAGGGAAAACCCTTCCCCTTGTGTCCCGATCTGGCGCAGACATAAATCTTGAGTTCATAATAAAACTCAACCCTGACATAATTTTTGTATCACCCACAGACTCATGGATGGTTGATAAGATCGAAAAATATTCAAAGATTCCTGTTCTTGCCCTCTCTTCTATGGGAAGCTTTGAGAAACTTAAAGAGGAAATGAAACTTATGGGTGTAATTACTAGAAAAAGTGAAAGAGTTTCAGAGCTCATCAATTATTTCGAGTCAAAAATTAAATTTTTGGAAGGGAGAGTTTCAGTAGAAGAAAAGAAGCCAAGAGTATATCTTTCCTTCTGGTCTTCTCTTATAAGAACTCCAGTTCATTATGAGCCTGTTAATATTGCGGGAGGAATTAATGTTGCAGAGGGACTTTCCCCTTCTTACGAAGGGACTGTTGGAACTGTTGTAAGTATTGAAAAAATCATAAAGTGGAATCCTGATATAATTTTGATTCATGGAAATTACCCTCCTGAAGAAAGAACAATTACTGTGGAGAGTGTTCTTTCTGATAAGAGACTTGGCTCTCTTGGAGCAATCAAAAAGAAAAAAGTTTATTACACATTTGGATTCTGGTTCTGGTGGGATCCCGCTGAGGTTCTTTTTGAAACAGTTTACCTTTCAAAACTATTCCATCCATCAAGATTTTCTGATATTGATATAGTGAAGGAGGGGAAGGAGATTTTTAAGAAATTTTACAATGAAAGTAGGACATTTGAACTTCTGTTTAAAAGACTGAAATGCAATGAATGGAAAATCAAATAAGAGGATAAAAATAGGATTTCTTTTGATTATTATCCTTCCCGTTCTTGTATCAATAATATCTCTTCTAATAGGCTCCTATCCAATAAGTTTTAAAGATGTTTTAAAAACTTTCCTTTCTATTTTTTCGTCAGCAGGTTTAAAAGAAATTCCAGAGGTTTACAGGGACATAATTTTAAAAATAAGGCTTCCAAGGATAATCCTTGCTCTAACAGTTGGAGCTTCCCTTTCAGTTTCAGGAGCTTCCCTTCAAGCTCTTTTCAGGAATCCCCTTGTGAATGAGTATATTCTGGGCATTTCCTCAGGTGCAGCTTTCGGTGCATCCCTTTCAATTGTCTTTTTTGGAAAAGGCTTTCCCGTTGAGCTTGCATCTTTCATTTTTGCCTTTATTGCCTTTTACTCAGTCCTTTTCATAGCAAAAGGGACTGGCTCAGATGTCATATCTCTTTTGCTTACTGGAGTAATTGTAACAGCATTCTTCACTTCTCTACTTACCATGGTGGAGTTTCTTGCAAATCCCTATTCCCTTCAGTCCCTATTTTTCTGGCTTATGGGTTCTTTCTCCCTTGCAGGCTGGAAAGAAGTCCTTTATTCTCTACCATTTATGTTTATTGGAATGACCTTTCTCTTTCTTTATAGATGGAAAATGAATGTCCTTTCCCTCGGAGATGAAGAGGCAAAGGCTCTCGGTTTAAATGTGAAATTGGAGAAACTTCTTATAATGATTGCTACGACAATAGCAACCTCATCAGCCATATCCGCCACAGGGATAATAGGATGGGTAGGGCTTATAATACCCCATATTTCAAGAATGATTTTTGGTGTTGATAATAGAAAAGTGATCCCAGCCTCAGCATTTATTGGTGCCACCTTTCTTCTCCTCGCGGATGATTTCTCCAGAGGGATTACAAGTTTCGAAATACCTGTAGGAATTTTCACAAGTATAATAGGGATACCTTTCTTTATATATTTTCTCAAAAAATCAGGAAAACTCTGGGCATGAAGGTTAAAGTTAGAGAGCTCTTTTTCTCCTATCCAAATTTTACTTTAAAAGTAAAAGATTTGAACTTTGAAAGCTCAAAAATAACTTCTATAGTTGGACCGAATGGTGCGGGAAAATCAACATTTTTAAAATGTCTATGTATGATTAACACAGGATGGAAAGGGGCAGTATTAATAAACGGCGAAGACCTTTATGGAATGAAGGGGAGTAAGAGGGCTCAAATTATAGGATATGTTCCCCAAGAGCAAAATTTAATCTTTAATTTTTCAATTATAGATTTTGTTCTTATGGGGAGAACACCATATCTTAACCTTCTCTCAAAACCATCAAAAAAGGATTTAGAAATGGCTGAGGAGGCTCTAAAGTTTGTAGGAATAAAAGACTACAAAGGAAGAGGTATTCTTGAATTAAGCAGTGGAGAAAGAAGACTTGTCTTAATAGCAAGAACAATTGTTCAGGAGCCAGAGATTCTACTAATGGACGAACCAACATCCTTCCTCGACCCGAAACATGAAATTGAGATAATGGAACTTATAAAGAGTCTCTCCGCAAAAATGGGGAAGACTGTGATATTAACCCTTCATAATCTTGATCTGGCTATAAAATATTCTGATAATCTTGTTTTTATGAAGGAAGGGGATATTGTAGGAAGTGGAAGAACCCAGGAGGTTCTTAGCGAAGAAATTCTTGAGAAAGTTTACGATATAAAAATGAAAATAGTTGAAATCAATGGGCACAGAGTAATTCTTAGATGAAAATTCCCCTTGCTATTACTATAATAATGCCACACTTTAAAACTGATACTTTAACCCTTCTTGGCAAGCAAAGTTCCCAATCCCATTGGAAGAGATTAAATTAACCAATACACCAATTTGCATTTAATCCCAACAATTAGAAACTTTCAAATCTCCTTTAAAACCCCATCCTCAATCCTGAAGATTCTGTCAAAAATCTTTGAATTCATTTGCTTGTGGGAGATTAGAAGGCAGGTTTTTTCTTTGAATCTTTCTTTCATGAGCTCCTCAATCCTTTCCTCCGATTCAGAGTCAAGCTCCGATGTTGCTTCATCAAAGATTATCATGTCAGAGTCTTTAAGTATTGCCCTTGCTATCGATAGCTTCTTCCTCTCCCCTCCAGAAAGAGTCTTACCCCCTTCTCCAAC
>Ga0136652_1000771_pt1 | contig 14728 bp, 11 predicted proteins | sample ConPoolayeEmetaG_FD_94864 | JGI IMG/M metagenome (GOLD analysis project Ga0136652, IMG submission 94864) | Hot spring microbial mat communities from California, USA to study Microbial Dark Matter (Phase II) - Cone Pool mat layer E metaG... ...
CCACAACACCGAGACGGGTGTTGAGGTAACGTTTCCCCCCCTCGACCACGACCATAGTGCCATCGTCAAGGAAGCCCACACCCTGGCCGAACTCCTTGCCCTCCTGGATAATGCGAACCTCCATCTCCTCGCCGGGCAGGAAGACAGACTTGACCGCATTGGCAAGTTCGTTGATATTAAGCACTCGAACCCCCTGCAGCCTGGCCACCCTGTTCAGGTTGAAATCACAGGTGATGATAGGGCAGTTCAACATTTTTGCCAGTCTCACCAGCTTACCATCCACCTGCTGGACATCCTTAACATCTGTGTCTGAGATCTTTATGCGGACTACCGATTCCTTCTGGAGCTTACTAAGTACCTCGAGGCCCCTCCTCCCCCGATTGCGCCGCAACCAATCGCTGGAATCGGCAACGTGCTGAAGCTCATCAAGGACAAACCTAGGTATAAGCAGCGTTCCTTGGATAAAACCGGTCTGGGCGATGTCGGCAATGCGCCCGTCGATGATGGCACTGGTATCCACGATGATCTGACCGTTTCTGGGTGCCCCCCTCCCCAGAATTCTGCCCCGTCTGGGGATAAGAGAACCAAATAGCTGAAAGAGCTCTCCCCCCCTCACCACCGCGATAGATGCGCCTGCAAAGCCCAGTACAATGCTGACGGCGATAGGTAGGATCTTGCCCCAGAGACCGGGCAGGAAGGATAGCGGTAACGCCAGGAGAGCTGCCAACAACAGCCCAACCAGCAGACCAATGCTACCTGAAACCAGAGTAGGACCTGGGATCCACTTGATAAGCCTTCTCACCCAGCGGAATGGATTTATCTCACCCATATATACCCCCCTCCCCCAGGCAACAAAAAAGGGCACCGCGGTGCACTTAGACAAGGCTCCACCCCCAGTTTGAATAAATACTATGGATAATACCTAGCCTCTCCGAAACAGCCTTGCCCAGTTACCCGGAGTTGACTGATTAATGCCAATAGAATCGCCCAAAAGGACAATCCAGATAGCGCCACCTTACGAGGGTATCCCGAACCACCGTAGGATAAAGGACACCCCCCAAGCCCCCAGAAAGGCGACCTCCATACCTTTAATAGTCTTACCTGCCCAAAGCGCCAGGAGAAACTTCCACACAGGGAAACGACTGGCCCCAGCGGCGAAGCCGCCGACATCGAAAATGGGATTGGGAAATGCTGAAAAGCAGAACAGGAAAAGAGAACCCCTCTTCCTCATCCAACCCTCTATTCGGTTGTAAAGCCCTCTGTACCTATTACTGATCGTTGCCCGACCGCCACGCCCCGCCATATAGCCAGTCAGCTCCCCAAGGGGCTCGGCTAGCCCCACCGCTATCCCAACAAGGAATGGATCTAGGATTCCCCCCAAGGCAAAGACCACCGCCAATGCAGGGATAGGGACAATAATAGTAGCACTGGCCAGGAGGCTGATCAGAAAGACACCCACATACCCATAGGTCTCTAGATCGGCTATCCTCTCACGATAAACTACAGCGACAACGGCGGTAGCAAAGACAATCGCTACAGCTAACAGGCCGAGGTACTGCTCCCTTGTGAAAAGGTATTTCCGGGTCGCCTTGGGAGGAGACTCCTGCTCGATGTCTACCTTACACTCCTTGCCTTTCCTCCAATTGTAAGGTTACAACCAACAGCACCAGAAGTCAAGCCCAATCAGACGGCCGAGGCACCACCCTTGGAGAAGGAAAGGCCCTCATCGGTAACATCAACTATGACGGTATCGCCTTCCTTAAACCGCCCCTCCAAGATCATCTTAGATAAGGGGCTCTCAATATATCGCTGGATAGTCCGGCGCAGTGGTCTGGCTCCAAAGCTTGGGTTGTAGCCCTCTCTTGACAGCCACGACCTTGCCCCCTCTGTAAGCTCCACCTTTATCCTGCGGTCCGCAAGGCGCTTTCCGACATCCTTCATCATCAGGTCAACGATCCTCTTTATCTCGTCCTCACTAAGCGGACTGAAGATTACGACCTCATCGAGGCGGTTGATGAACTCAGGCCTGAAGGTCTGCTTAAGTGCGCTCTCCACCGCACTCCTCAGCCTCTGCTCCTCGTCCTTCCCCTCCTTTCGAAAGCCTATCGAGGTCCGCCCCAGCTCCTGGGTTCCAAGGTTACTAGTCAGTATGATGACAGTGTTCCTGAAATCAACTGTCCTTCCGTGACCATCGGTGAGCCTGCCATCCTCTAGGATCTGGAGGAGGATATTGAAGACATCAGGGTGAGCCTTCTCAATCTCATCGAAGAGGACAACCTTAAAGGGGCGCCTCCTCACCGCTTCAGTGAGCTGTCCTCCCTCCTCATAGCCAATATACCCCGGAGGGGCACCGATGAGGCGAGAGACGGTATGCTTCTCCATATACTCAGACATATCCAGCCTGACCATAGCCTCCTCATCGTCAAAGAGGAACCAGGCCAGCGCTCTGGCAAGCTCTGTCTTGCCGACACCGGTAGGACCAAGGAAGATAAAACTGCCGATAGGTCTCTTGGGGTCCTTGAGTCCAGATCGGGCACGCCTGATAGCGTCGGAGACAACCGAGATGGCATGCTCCTGTCCGACGACCCTCTCATGAAGTCGCTCCTCCATATGAAGTAGCTTCTCTGTCTCCCCCTCCAGCATGCGAGAGACAGGGATGCCCGTCCACTTGGAGACAAGTTCAGCGATATCCTCCTCATCTACCACCCCATCTATCCTCTCCCTTTGAAGCCACTCGCTCCTCGCCCTATTGTATTCCTCCTCCAAGCGTAGCCGTTCCATCTTAAGTTTGGCAGCATGTTCATACTCACGCCGCTGGGATGCCGCCTCCTCCTCGCTGGCAAGCTGCTGGAGCTTCTGCTCCAATTTCTTGACCTCGGGAGGGGCACTCTCAGCATCAATCCTGAGCCTGGCGGCCGCTTCATCGATGAGGTCAATGGCCTTATCGGGGAGAAAGCGGCCTGAGATATACCTGTGGCTCAATCGAGCCGCAGCGACAAGGGCGGAGTCGTCGATTTGAATCTTATGATGGGCTTCATATTTGGGGCGAAGCCCCTTAAGCATCTCCACGGTGGCCTCAACGCTGGGCTCGCTGATATAAACAGGCTGAAAACGCCGCTCCAGGGCGGAGTCCTTTTCCACATGCTCGCGGTACTCATCCAGTGTGGTTGCCCCCACACACTGGAGTTCACCACGGGAAAGGGCAGGCTTGAGCATATTTGAGGCATCAATAGCGCCCTCGGCAGCCCCGGCACCGACAACGGTGTGAATCTCATCGATAAAAAGTATGATCTCGCCCTGGGCACGGCGGATCTCGTCCATCACCGCCTTAAGCCGCTCCTCAAATTCGCCACGGAACTTGCTCCCCGCCACCAAAGCTGGCAGGTCAAGCGCAATCACCCTCCGCCCCTTCAGGGAGTCGGGCACGTCACCGGCTACAATCCTCTGAGCAAGCCCCTCAACAATTGCCGTCTTCCCCACCCCAGCCTCCCCAATGATCACCGGGTTGTTTTTGGTGCGGCGGGTCAAAATCTGCATCACCCTTCTTATCTCCTCATCGCGGCCGATCACCGGGTCAAGTTTCCCCTCCCGCGCCAGCGCAGTCAGATCCCGGCTATACTTCTCCAATATCCGGTACTTGCTCTCCGCTCTGGCATCAGTGATCCTCTGCCCCCCGCGTATATCCTGGAGGGCTCGATAGAGCCTCTCCTGGTCAATGCCAAACTCAGCGAGTATCTTGGCAGCCTCATCACGCCTGTCCACCGTCATGGCGATAAGGAGATGCTCGGTGCTAATGAACTCGTCCTTGAGCCTCTCTGCCTCAGCAGCAGCATTCTCAAGCAGACGAGCGGTGCGCGGGGTGGCATAGATCTGAGCCCCCTCATAGGCAACCCTTGGTGTTTTTGCCAAAGCACTCTCCACGCGCCGCTTTACCGCTTCAGGGTCAACCTTTAGCTCACCTAATATCTCAGCGGTTAGCCCTCTCTCCTGTTGAAGGAGGGCAAGGAGGATATGTTCCACATCCCACTGGCTGTGTCGGTAGCGTCGGACCAGCTCTTGGGAGGCAGCCAAGACCTCCTGTGCTTGCTCGGTAAATCTATCCTGTCTCATCATGGCAAACTCCTTCCTTCAAGCTATGGCCCCCACCCCCTCTGAGGCGCTTCAGCTCAAGCTCCATCTCCTGCATTTGTCTCTGCATCTCAGCTATGCGCTCGCCCAGTCTCAGGATAACCTCCACCCCCGCCAGATTGACCCCAAGGTCATCCATCAGGGTCTTTATCTGACGAACCCTTTCAATGTCCCTCCTAGAGTAGAGACGGATATTGCCCTGGGAGCGGGAGGGCCGCACCAGGCCAGCCCTCTCGTAATAACGAAGGGTCTGGGCATGGACACCCACCATCCTTGCCGCTATGCTTATAACATAACAGGGCTCTTGTTCCTCCATAATAGCACTCCTTAGATCCCACTTTTTGGATTTCCTCGAGAGGCTCTTAGCTGCCGGAAGAGCTCTCGCTCCCTTTCACTAAGGCCAGTGGGCAGTTCAACGCGCACCTTGGCGAAGAGATCACCCTTGGCCGAGCTGCCCAGCCGGGGCATACCCAGCCCCGCCAGGCGAAATACCCTCCCATTCTGGGTCTCGGGCGGGATCTTGAGCACCACCTTACCCTTGAGGGTAGGAACCTCGACCTCACCTCCAAGCATGGCATCAACAAGTGGAACCGATACCTCAACATAAAGGTCATCCCCTTTCCTCTCAAAAAGGTGGTGAGGTTTGACTGAGGTTACCAGGTAGAGGTCGCCGCTAGGACCACCATAGGAGCCTGCTCCCCCCGCCCCAGCGATGCGCACCCTGGAGCCGTCCTTAACCCCGGGAGGTACCTTCACTTCGAGTTTACGGGGGCGTAAAGCCCTCCCCAAACCGCCGCAGCTAAAGCAGGGGGCATTCTGTAGAGCCCCCCTGCCACCACAAACCTGGCATTCCTCCTCCGTCTGGATCTGGATAGTGCGAGTGGCTCCGTGATAGGCCTCCTCAAGGGATACCTCGATAGGATATTCCACATCCTGGCCCCGTCGCGGATGGGGGGTAGTCCGGTAGCTGGAGCGACCCACCCCAAAGCCACGGAAAATGTCTTCAAAGATCCCACCCAGGTCTCCAAACTCAAAAACCGTCCTCCCCTTGCCGAAGTCCCAGAACGGCTGCCCCTGGAACTGATCGGCATACTGCCACTTATCTCCAAACTGATCATACTTCTTCCGCTTCTCAGGGTCGGAGAGAACCTCGTAGGCCTCGTTTATCTCTTTGAACTTCGCCTCGGCAGACTTGTCCCCGGGATTGACATCGGGGTGATACTTGCGAGCCAGCCTCCTATAGGCCTGCTTTATCTCCTTGTCGGTTGCGTCTCTCCTCACTCCCAGGATATTATAGTAGTCCTTGCCCGCCATCGTCTCACCTTCTTCACCTGATATTATATTTCTCCACAACATTTTTGTCAATATTGCTAAGAGAAATGTGATAAAAAGTCTTGATGCATTTTTATAAATACTTGATGCATTTTTATAAATATGTGATAAAAGTCTTGACGCATTCTTATAAATATGCTATATTTTTAATTAGGAACGATACAAAAAGGGAGGTGAGAGAAAGATGAGCCTCAGGCGATGGGAGCCATTCACCGAGTTAATGAGCCTGAGACAGGCGATGGATCGGCTATTCGAGGACAGTTTCATACGACCGTCGCGGCTGGCGAGCCTGTTCGGTGAGGAGGCCCAACTGCCCATCGACATGTATCAAACAGAAACCGATGTGGTGGTTAAGGCCTCGGTGCCCGGTGTGAAACCCGAGGATGTGGATATCACCATCACCGGTGACACCCTGACGATTAAGGGTGAGACCAAGATGGAGGAGGAGGTAAAGCGAGAGAACTACTTCTATCAAGAGCGTCGCTACGGCAGCTTCGCTCGCTCCATCACCCTCCCCGGCTCCCTCCAGACCGATAAGGCGGAGGCAACCTTCGAGAACGGGGTGATAACATTGACCATCCCCAAGGTCGAGGAGGCAAAACCAAAATCGATCAAGATAAAGGCGAAGGGCGTCATCGAGGGGAAAAAGAGTTAACCCCCTAGATTCTGCTTGTCTCTCTTGACTACGAGAAGGGCTAGCTTGAGCTAGCCCTTCTTTATTACCCCCAGGGTCTGGTCGAGCCTGCGTACTAGAGGGGCATCATTTTTATATCGTCAGCTTTCGGTAGAGGGCGGGGAGGCGCGCAGGGAGGGACTCAATCTCACAAACCACCTCATATCCCATATCGGTGCACATCTTCTTCAAGTAGTCATGCCCCTCCCGATCAACCGTCAGGCAGAAGGGGACGATGCCTTTTCGCTTTGCCTCAATGAAAGCCATCTTCGTATCGTGAATAGCATAGTCCTTCTCGACGCCATCCCTACCATAGCCATAATCCTGGGGACGTCCATCACTTATCAGAAACAGCATCTTGGTCTTGGCCTGCTGCCTCTCCAGCTTTGAGGTGGCATGTCTGATAGCGGGTCCCATCCTAGTTGCATGAAGAGGGGAGATCTTGCTGATCCTTTTCTTCACCCTCTCGGAAAACTCCTCCTCGATGTCCTTGATAACAAAGAACTCCACATTATCCCTGCCATATCCGGAGAAACCGTATATTCCATAAGTATCGCCGATGGCCTCAAGAGCCCACATCAGGAGGACTGCGCTCTCCCGCTCGACATCAATTATCTTCTTGTAGGGGCGCCACCCCGAATCAGGCATGGTGCGCGTCCTTAGCCGCATCAGATACCGCCATGGGTCATCAAGTGCGGAATCCTCGGGCTGGATCTTTATCTCCTCGATAGCCTCGGAGGTTGAGGCACTCATATCAAGCAGGAAGACCGCCGCTACCGACCTCTCGGTCTTGTTTCTCCTCCAGTAGACTTTATCGTCAGGGATAGCCCCTGCCCTCCGCTGCACAATGGCTTCGATGACAGCATCAAGCTCATACTCCTCCCCATCATGAAGCCCCTTTATCTTCTTGAAAAGCTCCGGGGCTAAGAACTCAAACTGCTTCTTAACCTGAGCGGCGAGATGGGAATAGTTTTGAAGCGTGGTTTCAAATAAATCCGCCGTTCCCTCAGCCATGGTCTTCTCCCTTACGCAGCACCACCGGGGCCGGTAGTCGGCGGCGCGGAAATCCCACTCATCGTAAAGAAATGATAAAGGTTCGTTTACTTCAAGCGGCCCCTCCACCAACCCTTCCCCGGGCACAGCCTCCCCCTGTTGCTTCACTCGACGCCCGGGCGAGCTCGATCCAGCCTCTTCCCAAAGGTCAGTTACATGAAGACCGGTAGTGTAGAGAAGCTGGCTATCCACAATCTCTATGATCTCAACGCCCTTCCCCAGAAGCTCCTTGAGTGCCTCCCGGGAGATCGGCATCGCCGGCGCACCCTCCCCAGAGCGTAACTCCCTCAATTTGATAAGTAGCTGAACAAGCTCAGGCTTGAATTCACCACGGTACTCCACCTCTTGAGGTGGGCTATAGGGAAGCTCTTCTCCCCCAAACCCGACCGGGGAAGGGCTTCCAGCCAATGACAGAGAGAGGCAAAACCTATCGATCTCACCCATATCCGGGCCATGGCTCAGATCGACAGGGCTCCAGTCATAAGCGGGGATAACCTGATTTGCCACCTGAGAGAGGATTGTATAGATGCGGATGGTAGCTTCGGCGGAGTCCTCAACTTTAGCCTCCAGCGACTTTACCCCCCTTGCGATTTGAGCCACCATCTGAATGTAGGGGTGAAACTCGGTTGGGGCTAAGACCTCGGTGACCTCCCCCAGGCTCATAAGAACAAGGGTCTCAATGAATGCCTCCCTCAAAGGGAGACAATTAAGGGGGGGCCTCTCCCTAAGGGCATCCTTTTGAACCCTCTGGTAGACCTTCCTGAGGCCCTGATACTCTTCCTTCACGAGATGGTCGACCCTCATGTCCTCCACCGCAGTGAAGATATCAGCAGCAAGCCTGCGATCCGAAAAGAGGTTGAAGAACCTCTCAAGGTCGGTGATACCCTGCCAAACCCCATTAGCCAGTCTGTGGCGCAGGTCAGCGAAAAGGCTCGCCTCCCTCTCAAAGGAGAAATCGAAGCTGCCAAATTCTATATGAGCCGCCTGATGGGTGGTAACAACCTTATACCAAGCAAAGTTCTCCTCTTTAGTATTGAACCTCTCCACAGAGGAGGGGAGGAAGATCGTCCTTCCCTCTGTAGTGGGCTTCTCAAGATAGGTCCACCCGATCCCTTTCTCCTTCATCTTTTGGACAGGGAGGATCTGGACATCCTTTCCTGTCAGTGCCCTGGAGTACATCCCCAGGACCCTTTCCACCCGCTCAAGTTCAACCACAGTCGACAAGCGCTCAATGGTTTCCTCACCCTTACTGGACTGTAATCGGAAATAAGCCTCGCCACCCTCGCGGCTCTGCCTGAGGATGTCCATCCCCTCCTGATACCAGTGGTCAAGCTCCGAAACCTTGATCCTCTCCAACACAATAGGACAGCTCTTCAGAAACTCGATGGCGGCGGTGGTGGAGTCCCCCACTAACCCCTCAAAGAGGTCGAGCAGTCGATGGTGAAGTGTCTTCTCAAGCCCGCCGAGGGCTCGGGAACAATCGAGAAGGAAGGAGCAGGGGTCACCTCCAGTCTGAGCCACCCCTTCAGCCAGTGAAAGAAACCTCCCCCTCTGGCTTGGCTCAATCGGGGAGACTATCTTTGGTCCGGCTGCAAAGTAAACCCTAGCATTCTTATGGTCGCTTTCGGTAAGGAAGCAAGCCAATTTGAGGAAGGGGAGCCGATCCTGTTTTTCAATGCCGGGCAACACCTCTTCAGCCAGGGCTAGGAAATCAAGAGCCTGGTCAGAGGATACCTTACTCACCGAATGAATGACAGTGGCAAGCTGCTCTATCTCCTCAAGGCTGAGGTGGCGAAAAAGCCTGGAGCTTGCCTCGAAGAAACGGCTGGCAAGAACGCCCGACTTCCAGGTCCCCTGGTAGAAGCTCCTTCCTAATCTTACCCAATCTCCAATCTGCTGGGGAAGGAGAAAACACACCGCTTCCGGACTTGCCCGAAAGTAAGCACAGGAGAGGGTGAAGGAATCATCGCAAAGAATCCTCCCCCACCCCACCCAGGGCAGGAAGTCGCAGAACTGGAGTCTCTCTAAAACCCGGGGTGTCACCCTAAAATATTCCAAAGCTGCCTCCCAGGAGCGGAAAGAATGCCGAGCGATGCTGACCCCCTCCCTTGCCCAGGTGAGAAGCTCCTCGGGGGAAAGATAGCTCGCCACTTGGGGAAGTGCCTCTTCGAATTCGCCTGATAGGGTGATATGGATTCTCTGGAGCTCCGCTTCGACTGAAGATAGATTTTCCATAGCCATCACTCCGAGACCAGGTCAAGGAATTGCTTTAAGATTCTGGCTGTAGCCCCCCAAATTACTCGGTCCTTGTACTGAAAATAATACACGGAGAGCGGTTTACCCTCGTAGAGGTAAACCTCCTCCCTAAGATTATTCCTATCCAGAAGCACCGAAATAGGAACTTCGACCAGCTCCTCGACCTCGAAGGGGTTTATCTCGAATTTGTAGGGGTAAGGGATGGTAGCCACAAAGGGGGTAATAACGAAATTGCTGGTGACCGTGAACACATCATCCAGTTCTCCGAGTATCTCCACATCCCCAGCCTTAATCCCTATCTCCTCACCGCTTTCTCGAATAGCCGTGGTGGATAGATCTCTGTCCTCCTCATCGCGAGCCCCCCCAGGGAAGGAGATCTGCCCCTTATGATATTCCACAAGCTCGGTTCTCTTGGTAAAAAGGATATAATATTCGCCTTCCTTCCTGTAAAGGAGGATGAGGACTGCGGCGAGCCCGCGCTTCTCATCGATGAGGGGGTTTTTCTTCCTTTGAGAAAGGATGTTTCTAACCTTCTCTTCCAGTGTCAAAATAAAAACTCCTAGCCAGGAGGTCTATTCAAAGATAGTGGAGATAACCTCGTCGATGCTTCGCTGAACCTCGGCATCATCGGTAAGTAGCCAGGTTATGGCCACCTGGCAAGCCCTTCTTGGGGGAATGCCCTCACGGATGAGCTTCCCGGCATAGATGAGTGTGCGGGTGCTTGCCCCTTCCTCGAGACCATGCTCCTTGAGATTCCTCACCTTCTCCCCGAGCTTCGCCAGATTGGAAGCCACCTCCTCAGAGACACCGGCTTCATGCTGGATAATCTTCTTCTCCACCTCCCGTGGTGGGTAGCCGAACTCTATGGCGATAAACCGCTGCCTGGTTGAGTGTTTTATGTTCTTGAGGACACTCTGATACCCCGGGTTATATGATATGACCAAGAGAAAGCCATCGGGCGCCTCGATTACCTGCCCCCTCTTCTCTATAGGAAGGATGCGACGGTGGTCGGTTAGGGGGTGGATGAGAACGGTGGTATCCTTGCGCGCCTCAACGACCTCATCAAGATAGCAGATGCCGCCCGCCTTTACGGCCCTGGTTAGAGGGCCATCTATCCACTTAGTTGTCTCACCCTCAAGTAGATACCTCCCCACCAGGTCGCTTGCGGTCAGGTCCTCGTGACAAGCCACGGTAATCAGCGGGAGGCCTCGCCTTTCTATATTGGTTGATCCCTCCTTAGAACGCGATCTTACTATAGTGAGCGGCTTGCCGAGTCTATAGGCCATATACTCCAAAAACCTGGTCTTCCCGACGCCGGTGGGACCCTTTAGTAGAACCGGTATCCTCTGGGCATAGGCAGCCTCGAATATCCTGATCTCATCCTTTATCGGCAGGTAAAATGGCTCCCTTGCGACCACGTATTCCTCAATCACGTGTTCCTTATAGACCGTTCTCATCGCTTCAGAAGACATCTTCACTTCCTCTCCATCTACTTTATGTTGCAGTGAATCCTCTCCCAAAGCCCCTCCACTACTGCCCTGGTCTCATTGAGGCTGCAATCGGTGTTGATCACCACATCGGCATGCCTCGCCCTCTCCTCCAAAGATAGTTGAGAGCGAATTCGAGCCAGCGCCTGCTCCTCGCTCAGCCCGGCCCTACTCTTTAGGCGGCTGATCACCGTAGCCTCAGGAGCCACAGTAACCCAAACCTGATCCACAAGGTCGGTCCACTTCGCCTCCACCAGAAGCGCCGCCTCAAGAACCACCACCCCGACCCCCTCCCTTCGCAACCTCTCGATCTTCTCCTTCATTACGTCGTGCATCCTGGGATGCATTATCTGGTTAAGCCTCTCAAGCGCCTCGGGGTTGTGGAAAACAATATCCGCAAGCCTCTTTCGGTCAATCTCCCCATCTTGCTTGAGGATCTCACTACCAAAGGTAGCAACGACCTCCTTCCATGCCTCACTTTGGGGTCTATAAACTTCATGTCCAATCTTATCGGCATCGATGACTACCGCGCCTAATTCCGAGAGCATCTGGGCTACCGTGCTCTTACCACTAAGAATGCCACCAGTAAGACCGATGACAACCATCATCAATGCTCACGAGAGGGCCTGAACTTGGGCAATGTTATCTCTTCGGTGACATCGTCAAAAACAACCTCAACCGGCATCCCGATGTAAAGATCATCTGGCTTGCAATCCACCATGTTGGCGGTCAGTCTTACCCCCTCCTCAAGCTCGACCATCACCACGGCATAAGGGACATCACCGAAGAAGGCGGGGTGGAATGGCTGAAAAGCCACCATCCAGGAGTAAACCTTCCCCCTCCCGCTAGCCTTGACCCACTCCGTATTCCAGGAATTACACTCTGGGCACATAACACGAGGATAATGGCGAAGGGTGCCACAGTCCTTACACCTCTGGATCAAGAGCTCGTGTCTTTTACACCCCTCCCAGAATTCCCTAGACTCCGGCGTTATAACGGGGAGAGGCTTATTATATTGAGCCATCCCTTCTTACCTCCTTAGTATTGCTACTGAACCATCGCCGAGGTCGCCAAAACCCGAGACCAGGGCAATCTCGGCATCCTTAACCTGGGCTGGTCCGGCATCACCCCTCAATTGCTTTACTGCCTCAACAATATGGTTCATTCCCAATACATGAGCCTGAGAAAGAAGCCCGCCATGAGTATTTACCGGGAGCTCTCCCCCCAGCTCGATACGACCCCCCTCGACAAAATGCCCCCCCTCGCCCTTCTTACAGAAGCCGATGTCTTCCAACTGGCAAATGACATTCCAGGTGAAGCAGTCATAGATCTCGGCGACATCGATATCCTTAGGGGTGACGCCGGCCATCTGAAACGCCTTCGGTGCTGCCTTTTTAACCCCCAACTCAGTAATAACCTTGCGACCGGCGATCCAGTCTGGAGAGTCAGGATGAGCCTCAGCAACCCCCATTATATAAACGGGACGATGCCTCATGTCTTTAGCCCTCTCCGCTGAGCTTACCACCACCGCCGCCGCCCCGTCACTCTCCAGACAGCAATCGAAGAGACGGAAGGGGTCGACGACCATCCGAGAATTCTGGTGATCTTCAAGGGTCATCGGCCTGCCCCGCATCATTGCCTTCTCGTTTAGTTGGGCATGCTTTCTCATGGCGACGGCAACCGCCCCAAACTGAAGGCTAGTGGTTCCATATTCATGCATGTGCCTCCTCGCCATAGGGGCATACCATTGGGCGGGGACAAAAACCCCATAGGGCATCTCGTAATCCCTCAAAACAGGCATCATCGGGAGCTGAAACCCTGCCTGCCCGCCGATCTGGGCGACCCGCATCCCCGAATAGCCATTCCATCCAGTGACACAAAGCACATTCTTGGCAATCCCCAGTACGATAGCCATAGCAGCACTCTGAAGCGATGCCACAGCACTGGCACCACCCATGTGCACTGTCACCGTATACCTTAGGTCCTCGATGCCAAAATTGCTGATGAAGTCTTCTGCGGTGACGCCCATGATTCCTGGGATTATCCCATCAATATCCTTAGGGGTCAGCCCAGCATCTTCGATGGCTCTCACCGCCGCTTGGAGGAGTAGCGCTACGTTGCTCATTCCAGAGTTCCTAGAATACTCAGTCTCACCAATACCTACTATGGCAGCCTTATCCTTTAAACTAGCCACTTCCGGCACCCCCTATCCGCAGATTATCATATGCCAGTCTACCAGCTTTGATGGAGCTAGTCAAGAAGAAGGTCATGGGTTGCGTCCCACCGCCAATATGTTAGAATAACAATAGGTGTTATGGAAAATGGAGCGGGAATTTCGCAACCTTCCCAGCGTGGATAAGGTGATCTCTGACGAGCGTATCAGACAGCTGGAAGAAGCCTACTCACATGAAACAGTGACCAACCTAGTGCGAAACCAGCTTCAAGAGATACGGCTCCTGATAAGCGCTGGTGGGGTCTGCCCTTCCCTGGAGGAGATCATTGATTCTGTCTGTGCCCGCGCCCATGCCCTGTGGCAACCAAGCCTCCGCCCTGTGATCAATGCCACCGGAGTGATCCTCCATACTAATCTAGGTCGGGCGCTCTTAAGCGAGGATGCTATCGCCTCAATGAACCTCGCTGCCAGGGAATATAGCAACCTGGAGTTCGACCTTGATAGCGGGGAGAGGGGCTCCCGCCAGGAGCATGTGGAAGGGCTTTTATGTCAGTTAAGCGGTGCTGAGGCCGCCCTTGTTGTGAACAACAACGCCTCCGCCGTGCTCCTCGCCCTAACCGCACTGGCAAAGGGGCGTGAGGTGATTGTCTCCCGGGGTCAGGCGGTGGAGATCGGGGGCGGTTTCCGCATCCCTGATGTGATGCGCCAGAGCGGGGCTAAATTGGTGGAAGTTGGAACCACCAACTGCACCCGCATCAGCGATTATGAGCAGGCGATCACACCAAGGACAGCGGCACTACTGCGGGTCCACTCCAGCAACTTCAAAGTGATTGGCTTCACCAAAGGGGTTCCCATCGAGGAGATGGTTGAGCTTGGGATGAGGTTCAACCTCCCTGTCTTCGATGACCTCGGTAGTGGCTGCCTGCTTGATACTGAAAGGTTCGGACTTGACCACGAGCCTATGGTGCAAGAGAGCATAGCCAAGGGGGTTGCCCTCGCCTTCTTCTCCGGTGACAAGCTTCTGGGAGGGCCACAGGCAGGGGTCATTGTGGGGAAAAAGCAATTTATTGACAGGCTAAAGAGGCACCCTCTTGCCCGTGCCGTCAGAATAGATAAGATCAGGATTGCCGCACTTGCTGCCACCCTCCTCCACTACCTTAAAAGGGAAGCACTTTCCAAGATCCCAGTATGGCGGATGATCTCCATGCCTGTAGCGGAGATTGATAGGCGAGCCAAGGGTTGGGCAGAGGCGGTGGGGAAGCCAGCTTATGTCCTCGATGGCGAGTCAATGGTGGGAGGAGGGAGTCTTCCTGAAGGAACACTGCCGACAAGGCTCCTCGCCATTAAGGGAATGGGCAAGGCAAAGTGGCTTGCCCAGAGGCTCCGATGCCAGAACCCACCGGTCATCGCAAGAATCGAAAGGGACACGCTTCTTCTGGACCCACGCACTGTGCTCCCAGAGGAGGACAGTGGGCTTCTCAAGGCGCTCTCAAGCGCCTTGAGAAGCCCACTGTCCTCAGGAGTTTGAGATGCCAGAGGCAATGCTATACGAGAAGCTCCCCAATTCCAGGGTTAGATGCCACATCTGCCAGTGGCGATGCAATATCGGACCCGATAAGCTTGGCG
>Ga0136652_1000772_pt1 | contig 14690 bp, 15 predicted proteins | sample ConPoolayeEmetaG_FD_94864 | JGI IMG/M metagenome (GOLD analysis project Ga0136652, IMG submission 94864) | Hot spring microbial mat communities from California, USA to study Microbial Dark Matter (Phase II) - Cone Pool mat layer E metaG... ...
GTGTTAGATGAGCTCAGAGAAACCTTGACGTTTTAAACCTTTCTAAGACGCTTTTAAGAAACATTCTTATTTGTATTTACCTCCCCTTCCCCTCCTAGAGAAATAGGAGGGGCATTCATAGGTAAGCGTCTCTGGTAGAGGTCGGTGGGCGATAGAGGATTTGAACCTCTGACTTCTACCGTGTGAAGGTAGCACTCTACCCCTGAGTTAATCGCCCACGGGAATATTTTTAGTCGATTTCGCACGGCCTGTCAACAAGCTGAATTTCCAGATCAACTCTTTATTGACAAGAGGGGGGTTTCCTTTTATAAATAAAACAATGGCCATCAAACGCTGTCCCTATTGTAAAGCCATCATCGACGAGGAAGACAAATACTGTAACAATTGCGGCACCCAGCTCCTTTTCCCGGAAGACGAATCCATCGAGGAGGAGATCCCCGGAGACAGAATTGTCGACGAGGATGAGGAGGAGTCTGGAGAGAAGGAGCTCGAAGAAATCGAGGAACACGAGACGCTCGAGGAGGCTGAAGAAGAAGAGGCCGAAGAGGAATCGGAAGCGGAGAAAGAAGAGGAAGTTCTGACTGGAGAAGACGAAGATCTCGGGGATGAGCAGGAAGAAGAGGGCGAAGAGGAGGAACAGGCGGAGAAAGAGGAAGAAGAGCTGGAATTTCAGGCCGGGGAAGCCGAGTTCCCGGTTGAGGAGGCCGAAGAAGAGATCAAAGAAGAGTGGGGTGAAAAAATAAGGCCGCTGGATCTTGAGTTCAAAGAAGAAGGCAAAATCGACGAGGAAGAGGAAGAAATCGCGGCCGAGGCTGAAGCCGCGGAATGGGAAATCGAAAAAATCCCTGCCGAACAGCCCGCGGGCGAAGAAGCCCGTCACCGGCGCGATGAGCGTCAAGAGTTCAAAGAAATCCTTATCGAAAAAGAAAAAGAGAAAGAGAAAAAATACGAGGTCGCGATCGAGGAAGACGAGCTGGTTTTCAGGACCAAAGATCTCGACGGACTTACCGCGACAGTCGAGGAAGGGGCAAAGGAGCTGGAGAGCTTTTTCCGGGCTTTCAAAGAAGGTGAAGAAAAGAAAAAAAGAACGCCGGCTTCAGTCGAGGAATCGGCCGCTGTTTCTTTGGATGAGGAGCGTCCTACCGGAACGACCGACGTTCTCCCCCCCTGGGCGAGCAGCATCAAAGAATCCTCGGGAGTTTCCGTCTCCGAGGAAAAGGCGGCGCAGCCGAAGATCGAAGACAGCTCAGGCCTTCGAGAATGGACCACGGATTCAGGAATCGGGATCCCGGAGAAGATCACTCAAAAGACCCTGCCCTTTGCCGACACGGCAGCTCAGCCGTCCGAAGGGGAAGCGATGAAAGACGAGAGCCTGATTTCGACTGAGGAAGCGCGGCCATCTGCCGGTCTCTCGCTCCAGATCAAAGCCCGGCTGATCGATATCGTCATCATTACCGCCCTTTGGCTGATCTCCCTTTTTTTCACCGCCCGGGTGATCGGGGTGTCTTTTTCCCGGCTGGTCTTCGGGTCGCCTATTCCGGTGCTGGCGTTTTACCTGATCCTTCTTCTTCTCTACTTTTTTCTTTTTCTTTATTTTCTCGGAGAGACCCTGGGAGATCATTATTTCCTGGCGGAAGAGGAAGACCTTCGACGGGAAGAGTGAAGTCTTTTCCCAAGAATTTTTCCCGAGCTTTTTCGTCGGCAGCGATGCGCTGCGGAGTGCCTTCCGCCAAGACGACCCCTTCATCCAGGATATAAGCCCGATCCGTGATGCGGAGCGTGTCCCGGACGTTGTGGTCCGAAATGATCGCGCCGATTCCCCGCTCTTTCAGGCCGACGATCATTTTTTGCAGGTCAAGGATGGTCAACGGGTCGATCCCGGTAAAGGGCTCGTCGAGAAGCAGGAAGGTCGGCTTCAGGGTGAGAGCCCGGCAAATTTCGAGTTTCCGCCGTTCTCCTCCGCTCAAGCTGTGAGCCGATTGATCGGCGAGTCCCAGAAGGCCGAACTCTGCCAGGAGTTCGCGCGACAGGCGCTCCTTTTCTTCGTCGTCGTAGGGAAGGAGCTCGAGAATCAGCCTGAGGTTGTCCTTGACCGAGGCCTTGAGGAAGACCGAGCTTTCCTGGGGAAGATAAGTGAGACCGAGCTTCGAACGTTCGGGCGTGGTGCGCCGGGAAATATCCATATCCCCGAGAAAAATCCGGCCCTCGTCCGGCTTGATCAGACCGATGATCATTTGGAAGGTCGTCGTCTTGCCGGCTCCGTTCCGGCCGAGAAGGCCGATGATCTCTCCCGAGCTGACCGTGAGATCGACGCCCTTGACGACGAGCCGCCGCCCGTAGCTTTTGGTCAGGTTTTCCGCCCGGAGCACGGCCATTGATCGAATCGACCTCGACGGCTATGATACTAAGAGCAATCTCTGCGGCTGTCAAGGAAAGAAGACGGTGAAGCAGGTCATCAGCGCCTCACGCCGGACCGATCTCGTCGCCTTCTTCCCCGACTGGCTGGCCGGCGTTCTTAGAGAAGAAAAAGTTCGTGTTCTCGGCCCTTCCGGCCGTTCCCATGACGTCGATCTCAGCCCGCCAAACGTCCACACGCTCGTCCTCTGGTCAAAAGACTTTGCCCATCTGATTTCCAATGCGCACCGGTTGTTGGACGCGGTCCGAAAATATGACCAGCTCTATTTCCATTTCACCGTCACCGGGCTCGGAGGGACCGTCATAGAACGGCGCGTTCCGGAGCCGGCCGTGGCCCTTCGCCAGATCGAACCCCTCCTTGAGATCGTCGGCCGCCCCGAGCGTCTCTCGCTTCGCTTTGACCCGATCGTGCATTGGGAAGAAAACGGTCGGATGATGAGCAATCTGAATTTTTTTGAGCACCTCGCCCGGGTGGCGAGCCGGTTGGGCATAACGACGATCCGGTTCAGCTTCGCCCAGTGGTACCCGAAAGCGAAGCGCCGGGCGGGGCGACGGGAATTCCGGTTCATCGATCCGCCGAAGGCGGAGAAACTCGCCGCTTGCCGGAACTTGGCGGAGATCGCAGCGGCCGCCGGGTTGAGCCTTTATTCCTGCGCTCAGAATTTTCTGACCGGAGTCCCGGGCATCCGCCCATCATCCTGCATCGACGGGGCTTTGCTTTCCGCCCTTCATCCCGCCTGCGAGACTGCGCCGCTCCGCAAAGACCGGACGCAGCGGCCGGAATGCGGCTGCACCGAATCGGCGGATATCGGAAGCTATACCCAGTCGTGTCCCCACAGCTGCATCTACTGCTACGCCAATCCCCGCCTTTAGATCCCGAGGGCTAACCGCTCGGCCAGGGCGGGGGGGAGGCGCTCCGCCAGGATTTTCCGCTGGGCCTCTTGGATGTTATACTCGAGACGTTGGAAGCGGAGGAGTCGCGCATCGGAGTCGTAGATCAGGAAAGATGCGCGCGGATCCCGGTCTCTCGGCTGACCGACCGATCCCGGGTTGATCAAGTATTTTACCCCCCTCTCCAGGCGGATTTCGTTGACGTCGCCCTCGATGAATGTCCCTTCGACGAGGTTGTCCTTGTCGCTGTAAACAAAAGGAAAATGGGTGTGGCCGAAGAAGCAGATCGGCGTCTGAAAATGGCCGAAAGCCTGGGCGGCATCGAACTCGCCGAAGATGTAATAATCCTCGTCGAAAGGCGCCCCATGACAGATGGTGATCGTCTCGTGGAGGACCTGTGGGCCCTCCTTCAGACGGCAGAGAAAGCCGAGGTTCTTCTTGAGCATCCGTTCCTTCGTCCAGTAAATCGCCGAGGCGGCGATCGGGTTGAACGTCTCGATGGAATCGAGCCCGCAGACGGCTTTGTCGTGGTTTCCCCGGATCATCGACAGGGGCTTGAGAACCTGGAGCCGGTGGACGATTTCGTTGGGTGAAGCGCCATAGCCGACAAGGTCGCCGAGGAAAATGTAATGGTCGATTTTCTTTTTCTGGACGAACTTGAGAACGACCTGAAGGGCTTCCAGGTTTCCATGGATATCGGCGAATATCAGGTAGCGCATGAAGAGACCGTTCCTCCTTTCGGCCGGGAAGCGAACATTCGGGCTGCCTGATAGGAGCTGCGCACGAGCGGGCCCGCCTCCACGGCCGTGAAACCCATTTCCAGGGCAGCATGCTTGATGGAGGCGAATTCGCCGGGCGGGTAATATTTTTTGACCGCGACCTGCTCGCGGCCGGGCCGCAGGTATTGGCCCACGGTGAGGAAGCTGCAGCCGACGCTTCTCAAGTCGGCCAGCGTCTCCAGGAGCTCGGTTAAGGTTTCTCCTAAGCCGACCATCAGACCGGATTTGGTCAGAGCTCCAAGTTTTCCGGCTTTCTTCAGGACATTCAGGGACCGGTGATAAGACTCGGGAGGACGATGGATCAGAGGATAGCAGGAGGCGACCGTCTCCAGGTTATGGTTGAGGACATCCGGCCCGGCGTCGATAACCGTGACCAGGGCTTCTTCATCGCCACCGAAATCCGGGATCAGGAGCTCGACTTTGGTCTGCGGCCGTTTGGCTTTCACGGCGCGCACGGTGGCGGCAAAAATAGAGGCTCCGCCGTCTTTTAAGTCATCCCTTGTGACCGAGGTGAAGACGGCGTAATCGAGGCCCAAAAGGTCGACGGCTTCAGCGACCCGCTCCGCTTCCTCAGCCGACGGCGGCAGAGGTTTTCCCTTTTTCACGGCGCAGAAGCCGCAGCTCCGGGTGCAGATGTCGCCGAGGATGAGGAAGGTGGCTGTTCGCGCCGACCAGCATTCGGCGCTGTTAGGACATTTAGCGCTCTGGCAAATCGTGTGCAAACCGCGGCTCTTCAGGATTTCGGCCACTTGAAAAAAGCCGGCGGCGGTCGGGAGCCTGACCTTAAGCCAAGGCGGTTTTCCGGAAGTCAGAGATTCTTCGGAAGAGATAGACTGATCGGCCGGGTTTGAAATGGGCTTGAAGTTCGCCAAATCCGTGCGGCGTCAAATCAATTCGGAGCAAAAAATTTCAATACTCGAGGTCGCGCTCTCTCCTCATCCTGCGTCGCATTCTCTTTCTGGCCTGGGCTTCCTTCATTCGCTTTCTTTCTCCGGGCTTGAAATACACGGAGTGTTTCTTGATTTCTTTAATGATCGCCTCTTGCTGAACCCGTCTTTTGAATCGACGCAGAGCGCTTTCCAGGGATTCTCCATTTTCGACCACGATAAAAGCCAATAAGTTTCACCTCCTCACTTACCGGTTGGCACCGAAGTTTATACCTGAACATCCTGTCTTTGTCAACAAAATGTTGGGGCCGAAGATCAGCGTAAGCGACTCCGGTCAGGGGGATCTCAGGCGGCCGCCGGCGCGAAGGATGCTGGCCGCGGCGGCGATTCGGAGCGGCTCGAGAAGCGGTACGGAAAAGTCGCCGTCTTTTACGGCGAGGGGAACTTCGGTGCAGCCGGCGATGACGGCCTGCGCGCCCTGATCGATGAGCCTGCGCCCGACGCCGAGAAGAAGACGGCGCGGCCGGCCGGAGGCAAATCCCGCCTTGATTCCGGATCGGCCGAAGATGGCTTCCACGACCCGCCTTTGCTCTTCCTCGGTCGGCGGGATGATCTTGATCCCGGCCCGGGAGAACGTCTTTTCAAACAGTCCGGACCGGATTGTTCCCGTCGAAGCCAGGAGCCCGGCGGTCCTGAGTCGGGGAAATTTTCTCCGGACGTGAGCCAGGGTCTCATCCAGCATGTGGAGGATCGGAATGGGAGAGGCGGCTTTCATTTCCTTGAAGAAGGCATGGGCGGTAATGCAGGGCACGACGATGAAATCGGCGCCGGCCGCGGCCAGTTTTTTAACGCCGGCGGCAAGCAAAGGAGCCGGGCTCGGCCCCTTTCCCAGGACGGCCGCCGTCCTTTCCGGAATTTTCGGGTTGCTGTCGATGATGACCGGGATATGGTCTTGGTCCTTTCGGGCGGCGGTCAGCTTGATGATGAGCTCGAAAAAATAGGCCGTCGCCTCGGGGCCCATCCCTCCGAGTATTCCGATCGTTTTACTCATTATCGGTCCAATTTTTTTTCGGCGAAACGCTCTTTGATTTTATCCAGCGGCAGAGCCTCGGCGATGCGGCCGTCCCGGCCTTCCATCCGCTCGGCTTTAAAGAGCGAGTTGAGGATCGCCTCCTCGGCGGCCTCCGCCGCAGCCTGAAAGAGCGGCGACATCTGGTCGTTCGTCAGCAGGGTCGGGGATAGGGTGGGCGACGAGGAGCGATGGGGAACGCGGACGGCACTGGCGGTAGAAAAGGCGATCGCATAATCGCCGCTGGCGTTGGAATAATACCCGCCGGTGCGGGGGATCCCGAGAAGCGCCCGCCGGGCCAGCCGTTTGAGGTTGCGGCTGTCGAGGGGCGCATCAGTGGCGACGACGATCATGCAGGAGCCGTCGCCTGGGACATCGGATCTCTGTTCCGCTCCGCTGCCCGCGATGAGATCGCGGACGGGGAGGCCTTTGATTTGGAGGACGCCGCCGAAATTCGTCTGGGCGAGGATGCCCACGGTGTAGCCGCCGCGCGATTCGGGGAGCCGTCGGGACGAGGTGCCGATCCCTCCTTTGAAGCCGAAGCACATCGTGCCCGTCCCGGCTCCGACGTTTCCTTCTTCCACCGGTCCGCCGGCCGCTTTCCGGATCGCCTCGAGGACATCGGCCTTTTTCACGTGGCGGCCGCGGATGTCGTTGAGCCAGCCGTCGTTGGTCTCGCCGACAACGGGGTTGACCGATTCGACCCGCTCATTTCCGGGGAGGGCGAGGATATAATCGATCACGGCATCGGCCGCCGTCGGGACGGAGAGCGTGTTGGTGAGGATGATGGGGGTCTCGATCGTCCCCAGTTCCTCGACCTGGGTATAACCCATGAGTTTTCCGTATCCGTTGGCCACGGCGATGGCGCCGGGGACTTTGTCCTGAAAGATATTTCCTCCATGGGGCAGGATAGCGGTGACTCCGGTGCGGACGTCGGTGCCTTCGAGGACGGTCACCTGTCCCACCAGGACGCCGGCCACGTCCGTGATGGCGTTCAATGGTCCGGGCGGGAGCACCCCTGTCGTGATCCCGAGCTCGCGCAGCCGCGGCCGATCGGCCGACGGGCCGCCGGCGAGGCCAAGGACCATCCAAGTGAAGACTAAAGAAACAGCGAGTTTCATCCTCTTTTCCTCAACCGCTTTTTCGAGTTTGATCCGATTTGTTCACCCCCTGGCTGACTTATCCATTCATTCACCATGAATAAAAAGAGTCGCCTCCGCCCGAATATTTCAGGCTAAATATATAAGGGGCCCGGGCCGATGTCAATCAGAAGCGGCTCTCTATCCTCAAATCCAGATCAGCCGGAATCGGTCTCGCTCGTCCAGGCGGGTGAGGCCGGCCTCTTTGGCGACGGCGACGGCGTCTTCATATTCTTCTCTCGTGATGCGGCGGCCAAGAGGCGAGCGTGGGGGGATGTCTCCGCAGGGATGGTACTGATCCATGATGTTGAGATAGGTGTTGGGGGAAATCTCAGCGGCGAGGAAACGTGCGACTTCGGGCGTCCCGGCCAATCCTTCCGGAAGCACGAGATGACGGACGAGAAGTCCCCGTAACGCAATTCCCCGCTCGTCGAGGACCAGATCGCCCACTTGGCGATGCATTTCCTTGATTGCCCGGCGCGCGATTTCCGGATAATCGGAGGCGTCACAGTATTCTTCGGCCGGCGCCGCGGAGGCGAACTTGAAGTCGGGCATATAAATATCAAAAATCCCGTCGAGGAGGGCCAGGGTCTCGACCGAATCGTAGCCGCTCGAGTTGTAAACGAGGGGCACCCGCAAGCCCGCTTTGACGGCGCTCGGCAACGCGCCGAGAATCTGAGGCACATAATGCGTTGGAGTGACGAAGTTGATGTTGTGGCAGCCGATTCTCTGGAGCTCGATCATCATCCGGCCCAGCCGCTCGAAAGAAACCTCTCTTCCTTCCCCGCCGTGGCTGATCGAGAAATTCTGACAGAAACGGCAGCGCAGGTTGCAATGGGTGAGGAAAATCGTTCCCGAACCGTTTGTGCCGACCAGCGGGCGCTCCTCACCGAAATGCGGCGCGTAGGAAGCGACCTCGGGGAGAGATCCCGCCCGGCAGGTTCCTTTCTCACCCTTAATCCTGTTGACGCGGCAGTTGCGGGGACAGACCGCGCAGCTTTCGAGAAGCGTCAGGGCTTTCTTGATCCGTTCCGAGAAAAGCCCCCGGCGATGGAGTCGAAGATAGGCCGGCTCAAACTCGGAAACTTTCATCGGTAACAATAGTATTATAACAACAGCAGATGATCAGATGAAGCGACTCGAATTTGGCTAGGTTGAGGCCTGGCGAATATGCTCCGTTCCAAGTCGTCCGGAGCCGTTCGTTAGGAGTGGCCGAGGAGGTAGGCCCCCTTGGTCGCAGGGCGGAGAATTTGCTCCGGCGTTGATTTCCGGAGACACCCGAGACAGATTTTATTTATGATATTCAACCCCCTCACCCCCTTGGAGGATCAAGGGGAATGCGGTCGGTGTCTCCGGAGAGGTCGGAGGCCGATGAAATAGACCGACCGTTTCATTGATAAATCGCGGAAGATTAAATATATTAGGCATGACCATTGTATCAGGGATGAAATTGTTCAAAGCCCGCGCGGCCGATCATCGATCTTAAAAATCGCTTTTTGGCGGCGCCGGAAAGCTGTTCTGATGAGTGAGCGTGAGCCCGCCTTGATAGAGATTCCGCGGTTGAGCAAAATTCCTTTTCTGCGTCATGGCTTCGGCGAAGCTCGTTTAAAAGCCGGAGACATTAAGAAAAGAGGCGGAGGGCAAAATTTCAGACTTCTTTCCCTCAACCAAGTCCACTCCAATATCGTCCATATCATCCGGCGCGTTCCGCGCGCGCCGCTGAGGGGGGACGCTGCGATCACCGACCTCCCCCGCGTTTTCCTGGTCATCAAGACGGCGGATTGCCTTCCCGTTCTTCTGGTTGATGAGAAGAAGGGGGTCATCGCCGCCGCACACTGCGGCTGGAAAGGCACGCTGGGCGGGGTTCTTGACAAAGTCGTCCAAGGGATGATGGCTCATTACGGCTCCGACCCCGCCTCTATCCTGGCCGCTTTCGGTCCTTGCATTTCCCGCCGCTGCTACGAAGTGGGGCCGGAGGTGCGGCGCAGCTACGCGGCCGCCGAATTCCCTGACTCTCTCTTTCAGCCGGTTCCCGGCCGTCCGGGAAAATATTTCTTCGGTCTCGCGGCGGCCAACCGCTTCCAGCTTCTGCGTCAGGGCGTTCAGCCCAAAAATATTTTGTCCGTCCACATTTGCACTCATTGCGACACCCGCTATCCTTCCTACCGCCGCGATAAGGATGCCACCGGCCGCATGTTGAGTTTTATCGGCCGGGCAGCATAGCGAGGACGCAAAGCGGCCTTGCTTTCATGATTTGAGTCGAATGCCGAACTGAGGGGGCCGCCGCGTTCTTGGATTCTTTGAGGAAAAGGGCGAGGGTAATGGGTGGGGAATTCCGTCATGCGACTTGAGATTCCGTGCGAACGAACGGACGGGACTATTGCAATGCGTGCTTGATTCTTATATCCTTAACCCATTATGACGCACGTCGTTTCCGAAACCATTATTCCTGAGGTTCGGCTCTTTAAAAAGGGAAAAGTCCGTGATGTCTATGATTTGGACGACAAACTGCTGATCGTGGCCACCGACCGCATCTCGGCCTTCGATTTCGTCTTGCCCTCGTTTATTCCCGGAAAGGGAAAAATCCTCACCCAGCTCTCTCTCTTCTGGTTTGATTTTACCTCCTATATTTGCGCGAACCATGTCCTTTCTTCCCATGTGGACGATTTCCCGAAACCTCTCGGCCGGTACCGGGACATCCTGGAGAAGCGTTCGATCCTGGTTAAGAAAACCAGGGTTCTTCCTGTGGAATGCGTGGTCCGGGGCTATCTTGCCGGCTCCGGATGGAACGAGTACAGAGAGACGGGAAAAATCTGCGGGGTGAAGATTCCGTCCGGCCTCAGGGAATCCGATCGGTTGCCGCATCCGATTTTTACTCCCGCGACCAAGGCCGAGGAAGGACACGACCTCAATATTTCGTTTAAGGGAATGAAGAAAATCGTGGGCGATGACCTGGCCCAAAGAGTCAAGAAGATCAGCCTGAAGCTCTATCAGAAGGCTTCGCTCTATGCTCTTTCCAAAGGGATCATCATCGCCGACACGAAATTCGAGTTCGGCCTGGATGGGGAGAACTTGATTCTCATCGATGAAATTTTCACCCCCGACTCCTCCCGCTTCTGGCCGCTTCAGAGCTATGCTCCCGGCGGCTCTCCGCCCAGCCTGGACAAGCAGTTTGTTCGCGATTACCTACTGGCGAGTGCCTGGGACCGGAAATCGGTGCCGCCTCCGCTGCCGCAGGAAATCATCGAGCAGACGGCGCGAAGATATTTTGAAATCTATTCGCTTCTCACGGGAAAATCAGAGCTTTGATGAGCGATCGGGTTGATCTCCACATCCACTCCTCGAAATCGAGCGACGGGGATTTCACGCCGTTTCATCTCCTTCGTCTGGCAAAGGAAAACGGCTTCCGGGCGATTTCCATTTCCGATCATGACACCGTCGAAGCCTACCCTGAAGCCCTGGAGTTGAGCCGGAAAGCGGGCGTTGAACTCATCCCCAGCATTGAGCTGACGACCGTCTATAACGGCCGCGAGTTCCATCTCCTTCTTCCCTTTGTCGAGTGGAACAGCTCTTCCCTGAAAAAAATCCTCGACCGGGTTTCCAAGGCAAGGGTGGAAGAAGCGAAAGCGAGGATCGATAAGCTCCAGAAGCTCGGGTTCGACATCGGCTGGGAGGAAGTCAGGCGCCGGGCCAGAGGACTGCCGCCTCTTGGAGTCACCATCGCCCAGGTTTTGATCGACAAAGGGCGCCGGACAAAGGCACCCGCTTTAGAACGCTATTACGCCGGAGAAAACGCCTTCCTTGCTCCCTACCGGTTTTACCAGGATTATTTTCTGGAAGGGAAGCCGGCCTGGGTCCCCAAGCAAGCCGTCCCGATTCTCGATGTCCTTGACACGCTTTCCGGGAATGGGGCGGTTCCTGTTTTGGCTCATCCCGGAGCCTACTTTGAGTCGGCGACGCGAGAAGACCTCGTTGTTCTTCGGGACCGCGGGCTGGAAGGCCTGGAGGTTTTTTCCTCTTATCACCGCACCCGAAGTCTCGTCGAGGAATATGAGAAAATGGCCGAAGAGTTGGGGCTTGTGGCGACGGCGGGTTCCGATTTTCATGGCCGGGTCAAGCCTCATGTGGCCTTCGGTTCGCTCAAGGAGGGAACATACCGGATGGTTGAAGAGCTGAGGATGAGGCGGCATTGATGATCACAAACTGGCTGGACATTCTTCTCCTGGTGGTCATGGTTGTGACCCTGGTCTTCGGTCTGATCAAGGGATTTGTCCGTCAGACCATCGGCCTGGCTGCGGTCGTGGCCGGGTTCTTTTTGGCCGCCCACTATCATCCTTTTCTCGCCCGAGCCCTCGGACGGGCGTTCGCCTCCGGAAGCTGGGCGAATCTGGCGGCTTTCCTGATGATATTTTTCGGCACCCTGGCGGTTGGGGGTCTCGTCGGCTTTCTTTTATCGAAGCTCATGCGCGGCCCGCTTCGTGTGATGGACAGATTGCTCGGCGGAGCCCTGGGCTTGATCAAAGGCGTTCTGATCAGCGGCGTCATCGTCATCGGCCTATTGATATTTCCGGCGGATACGGATACCCTGGCCAGATCGACGCTCGCTCCCTACTGCTACTGGCTGACCAAAGGAATGGCCCAGCTTGTTCCTCAGGGACTCAAGGATGCCTTCAACGAAACTTACCAGCGTCTCATCGAACACGAGAGGGACCATGGAAAAAAAATTTAGCGACCTGACGATTCATCAAAAACTCGAGATTGTCATTAAGGAAATGGTGGACAAGGAAGTTCAGTTCAGGGATGCACAATCGGAGTTCGAAAAGATCTTTCTCGACACGGCGGCGAAAAAATACGGAGGGAACAAGACCAAGCTGGCCAAGCAGATCGGCATCCACCGCAATACCCTCAACAGCCGGGCAAAAATCCTGAAAATCAAGAGCCTCATTTAGCAGTTTTCTGTTTAGACTGCTAATTTTTCCCTTTTTCCCCTTGACAAAAAAGGACTTTTTTATTAAAATTAGCAATCCTTAAAGCAATCTGCTAAATAAAAAAAGGAGGTCTCTATGAAGGTCACACCACTACATGACAGGGTTCTTCTCAAGCGGCTGGAAGAACAGGAAGTGAAGAAAGGCGGGATCATCATTCCCGATACCGCCAAGGAAAAGCCGCAGGAGGCCGAGGTTATCGCTGTCGGCAAAGGCCGGGTCAATGATGAAGGCAAGCTCATTCCCCTCGACGTCAAGAAAGGCGACCGCGTCCTGATCGGCAAATACAGCGGGACGGAAGTCAACATTGACGGCGTCGAGCACGTCATCCTGAGGGAAGAGGAAATCCTGGCCAAGATTGAGTAAACGAAAGGAAAGGAGCAAACATGGCTAAGCAAATCACTGTCGGAGAAGAGGCAAGACAATCCCTTCTCAGGGGCGTCAACATTCTCAGCAACCTGGTGAAGTCGACGCTCGGTCCGCGGGGCAAGAACGTCATCCTGGAGAAGAAATTCGGATCCCCGACGAGCACCAAAGACGGCGTCACGGTCGCCAAGGAAGTCGAGCTTAAAGATCCGTGGGAGAACATGGGGGCTCAACTGGTCAAGGAAGTCGCTTCCAAGACCTCCGATGTCGCGGGCGATGGGACGACGACCGCCACCGTGCTTGCCCAAGCGATCTATTCCGAGGGCATGAAATACGTCACTTCGGGGGCCAACCCGATGCTCATCAAAAAGGGCATCGATAAAGCCGTCGAGACGGTCGTCGAAGACCTGAAGAAGCTCAGCCGCGACGTCAGCGGCGAGATGATCGCCCAGGTCGGCGCGATTTCCGCCAACAACGACGAGTCCATCGGCAAGATCATCGCCGAAGCCATGGATAAAGTCGGCAAGGACGGCGTCATTACCGTGGAAGAGGCCAAAGGCCTCGAAACGACCATGGAGATCGTCGAAGGGATGCAGTTCGACCGCGGCTATCTTTCGCCCTATTTCATCACCGATCCCGAACGGATGGAGTGCGTCCTGGAAAATCCGGTGATCCTGCTCCATGAGAAAAAGATCTCCAACCTCAGGGAGCTTCTCCCCCTGCTCGAGAACGTGGCCAAGATGGGCCGGCCGCTCCTCGTCGTCGCCGAGGAAGTCGAGGGCGAAGCCCTGGCCACTCTCGTCGTCAACAAGCTCAAGGGAACGCTCGTCAGCGCGGCGGTGAAGGCGCCGGGGTTCGGCGACCGCCGCAAGGCCATGCTTGAGGACATCGCTATTCTGACCGGCGGCAAGGTCATCACCGAGGACATCGGCGTCAAGCTCGAGAACGTCGGGCTCGACTGGCTGGGCGAGGCTCAGAAGGTCGTCATCGACAAGGACAATACGACGATCGTCGAAGGGAAAGGTAAGGCGTCCGAGATCCAGGCCCGGATCAAGCAGATCCGCACCCAGATCGATGAGACGACATCCGATTATGACCGCGAAAAGCTTCAGGAACGGCTGGCCAAGATGGTCGGCGGCGTCGCCCTGATCAAAGTCGGCGCGGCCACCGAGACCGAGCTGAAAGAGAAGAAAGCCCGGGTCGAAGATGCCATGCACGCCACCAAGGCGGCCGTCGAGGAAGGGATCGTTCCCGGAGGCGGCGTCGCCCTGCTGCGCTGCCAGAAGGCTCTCGAAGCGATCAAGCTCGACGGCGATATGCAGATCGGCGTCAACATCGTCAAGCGGGCGCTCGAAGAACCGCTCCGGCAGATTGCCAACAACGCCGGGCATGAAGGTTCCATCGTGGTCGAGAAGATTAAAGAGATGAAGCAGGACATGGGCTTCAACGCTCTGACCGAAAAATACGAAGACATGATCAAGAGCGGAATTTTGGATCCGACCAAGGTGGTCCGCATCGCCCTGCAGAATGCGGCGAGCATCGCCGGGCTGCTGCTCACGACCGAAGGTTTGGTGGCCGAGCTTCCTGAGGAAGAGAAGAGCCCCAAGTATCCGACGCCTCCGGGCGGTGACATGTACTAAGCCCGTCATGGCGTCATGGCGAGCGAGCCGAGCGATCCGATGTCATCGGTCATCGTAAGCGAAGCGCGGCGATCTCAGGCTGTTCGATGAGATCCCGACGGCTTCTTTCAGAAGCCTCGTGACGACGCTCGGCGCAGGATTGCTTCGTCGCCGGGCTCCTCGCAAAGACTCGACAAAAAAGGAGCGGCTTCGCGCCGCTCCTTTTTTTTCGCCCGCGACTTTTCAGCTTTCCTCACCGAATAGGACGTAGTGGACCGCATCATCGGACCTCCTGGAACTGATGTTCGCGGCGGAGAGGCCTCCGCTGAATTTTTTTCGTAATTTTCCCGCCTTCCAGGAATGATAAACCCGCCTCGTTCTCCGAGCGCTTTAAAAAGGCATTTGGAGTGCCTCCCACAAAAAAACCGAACTCAACAAAAATAAATCGACCTCTTTCTTAGCTTTCAGGCTTGACGTGGGAAAGCCTGCTTCTTATTTTATATGAGGAAGGGATGTTCGGGTAAATGCGAGAGGGAAATA
>Ga0136652_1000773_pt1 | contig 14669 bp, 12 predicted proteins | sample ConPoolayeEmetaG_FD_94864 | JGI IMG/M metagenome (GOLD analysis project Ga0136652, IMG submission 94864) | Hot spring microbial mat communities from California, USA to study Microbial Dark Matter (Phase II) - Cone Pool mat layer E metaG... ...
GTTCTATTTCTGATTTAGTTCCTGCACTCCCTTGAGCAAATAAGAATGTTGTATTAAATAAGCTTACTAGGAATATAAGTAGTTTGATTTTGTCTTTCATAATATTAAATCTCCTTTTGAATTTAGGATCATAGATTATATATTTTTATAAAAATTTTAATTTCTATTTTTTAATTTCAAATCTAGATTTATAACCCTCCGTTACTCCATTTTTTGAAACAACATAATCGAAACCTTCAATAACTGAATAAGCTCCTATTTCACCTTTCTTATTTAATGCAATAAATGCTGCTTGATACGGATCTTTCATAATGTTCTTATTCTTTTCAATCAATCTTTTAACAACATACTCACAAGCTTCTTGAGGTGACATTCCCTCTCGCATTTTCTCAACAACCAAAAATGACCCAACCGTTCTCATAATCGTCTCGCCAACACCAGTTGCTCCAGCAGCACCAACTTCATTATCAACATAAAGTCCAGCACCAACAATTGGTGAATCACCAACCCGACCATGTATTTTCCATCTTAAACCACTTGTTGTACAGGCACCTGAAATGTTTCCGTTCTTATCTATTGCGAGCATTGTAATTGTATCGTGCGTTTCATTTCCAATCCAGTTATCTTCTTTGCTCAAACTTTCTTTCCATTTAATCCACGCTTGACGAGATTTTTCTGTCAGAAGATTCTCTTCCTTAAATCCATAAGCTAAAGCAAATTTTTTTGCTCCTTCACCAGCAAGCATTATATGTTTGGTTTTTTCCATAACCAGTCGAGCAACTGAAATTGGATTCTTAATATTTTGAAGATAAGCAACAGCACCAGCTCTACCACGCCAATCCATAATACAGGCATCCAAAGTTACCACTCCGCTTTCATCTGGAAATCCACCATAGCCCACAGTATTATTTTCAGGATCGTCTTCAGCAACTCTTACTCCCTGTTCAACAGCGTCAAGAGAATTACCACCTTTTTCTAAAATTTCCCAAGCCTTTAGATTTGGTTTTCTATCTCTATCCCAAGTTGAAATTACTACGGGACGAACTCCTTCTTTTGAAGTAAAATGAATTCGAGAAAATAATTTTTCAGGACTTAAAATTTTAATTCCTGCACCGATTAAAGCTGTGGAAAAAATGAATTTTCTTCTTGATAAATTTTTCATACTTAAATCCTTTACTTGTTGAACTTATATGTTGTAATTCCTTTTTTATCCTCAAGTTCAATCCCTAATTTTTTAAGTTCATCACGAATCTTATCTGATAATTCAAATCGTCTCTCTGTCCTTAGCTGATTTCTGATATCTATTATGAGTTTAAGCAAATCATCAATTAATCGATTATCAAATTTTTGAGCTTTATTAAGGTCAATAATTCCAAGAACATCTTGAGCAAGGTCTTGAAATACTTTTAAAATTTTTTCTTTATTAGAATTACTCAAAGCATTGTGTTTTGCAACGAATGAGTTTACTTCCTTAATGAAATCGAAAATAACCGCAACTGCTTCAGGTGAATTAAAATTATCATCCATCACTTCTTCAAATTCCTCATAAAATCTTGTCACATCAAAAATCTCTTGGTTTTCAATTATCTGTGCAGTTTGAACATTATGTATAGCATTCTCAATTCTTTTTACAGCATTTTCTGTATTTGAAAGTAAATCAAGTGAGAAGTTCAATGGTGCCGAATAAATTGTTTGTGCGTAAAGTAATCTTAGTGCTTCAGCTGAATGGTTTTCAAGAATTAATCTTGCAGTGAAAAAATTACCAAGCGATTTTGACATTTTCTGATTATCAATGTTAAGAAACCCAAAATGAATCCAATATCTCGCAAAGGGCTTTCCAGTTACTGCTTCACTTTGAGCAATTTCATTTTCGTGATGTGGAAAAATTAAATCATTACCGCCTGCGTGAATATCAAAAGTCTCTCCAAGATTTTTCATTGACATCACAGAACATTCGATATGCCAGCCAGGTCGACCTTTTCCCCAAGGACTTTCCCAGAAAGGTTCATCAGATTTGGCTTCTTTCCACAGTGCAAAATCAGCAGGATTTTTCTTTTGTTCATTAACATCTACTCGAGCGCCACTAATTAATTCTTCAAGATTTTTACCAGATAATTTTCCATATTCATTGAATTTAGTTACATCGTAATAGACATCACCATTAACCTGATAAGCAAATCCTTTATTGATTAATTTCTGTATCAACTCAATTATATAAGGAATATTTTCTGTTGCTTTTGGATAAACATCAGCAGGCTTGATTTTTAATTTTTTTATGTCTTCAAAAAATGCTTTAGAATATTTCGCAGCAACTTCCTGAGCAGTAATCCCTTCACTTATAGCTTTGTTTATAATCTTATCATCTATATCAGTAAGATTCATCACAAATTTTACTTCAAATCCTTTGTAGATAAAATATCTTCTTATAATGTCAATCATAACAAATGAACGAGCGTTTCCAATATGGAAATAATCGTAAACAGTTGGTCCGCACATATAAATTTTTACTTTGCCTGTCTCAAGTGGAATGAATTCTTCAACCTTTTTCGAAAGCGTATTGTAAAATTTTATTCCCATATTTCTTTTATTTTTTGATTAAAATAATTAATGAGAGACTTAATTGAAAGTGATTTTAGAAAATTTTCATCACCTCAATTTATTCAAAATTCAGTTAAGCAAAACTTGTAATTGATAGATAAATTAAAATTGAAATCTCACTATACTACTTTTCAACTTTGTGTTTTGTGTGAAAGCTGAACAAGGACGATTCCAATTAGAATAAACAAAATCCCAATCGATATTTTCCAATTGAGTTCCTGTGTGCCTTTGATTAAACCTAAAAGTGTTCCAGCAACAGGAGACATAGCAAAAGCAACCGCAAGAGTTACTCCTAAGTTTTCACTCTTTACAAGTGCAGTGTAAAAGCTCCACATACCAAAACTACCGGCTATAATTCCGCCGCCAATAATCAACATTAACCAAGCTTTTGTGTTAGATGGATTTTGGATTAAATTCCAAGATGAGAGAGAAATCAAACCGAGAATTATTAGAGCAACTAAAGTTCTAATCGCAATTCCAGCAATTGGAGGCATTCCCATTTCTCTCATTCCAGCTTTTTCAAAATATCCTCCTACTCCCCACAGAACACCAGCAAGAATAGCAAAAAGAATATATTGTTTCATTTTTATCCTCATATTTTTATTTGACTTTTATTGCAATTTCAGAATTGATATTGAAAATCAGAAAATAAAATGAAAACTTCCACTTGCACCTGTTTAATATTTTACTTAATATAATCTCAGTAACTTATTAAATATAAAAAAAATAAGATTCAAAATATTTGAGCTTGGAGCTGTAATTCTGTGGTTAAGACGGATAGAAGGAAAAAGGTCTCAGACTCTCTTACCTTTCTCCTTCAGCTCTGAGCAGAAAGGATTAAAATGAGATTTACAAAGTTACATTCAATTCACAAACAACTTAATGCGAAAATTGTCGAATTTGCGGGCTTCGAAATGCCTGTCTACTACACTTCAATCGTTGAAGAACATTTAGCTGTTCGAAACAGCGTTGGAATTTTTGATGTTTCTCATATGGGAGAAATTTTCATCAAAGGAAAGGATGCTTTAGACTTTGTCCAAAAGATTACAATTAATGATGCATCCAAACTTAAATCAGGTAAAGCTCAATACTCGGCTATGTGCTATGAGAATGGTGGAATAGTTGATGATTTACTTGTCTATAGCCTTGATGATGGTTTTATGCTTGTTGTAAACGCTGCAAATAAAGACAAAGACTTTGAATGGATGTTGAAAAATGTTGGGAACCTACAAGTTGAGGTAATTGATAAGAGTGACGATATAACTCTAATTGCTGTTCAAGGACCAAAATCTGCTGAAACTCTCAAGTCATTGATTGATTTCGATATTTATGAATTAAAGTACTATTCATTCAAAGAAGGAAAAATTTTAGATACAAATGCAATCATTTCAAGAACTGGATATACAGGAGAACTTGGATATGAAATTTATTTTGAAAGTAATGAAGATACAGCAGTAAAAATCTGGAATGCAATATTAGAAAATGGAAAACAATTTGAAATTAAATGCTGTGGACTTGGTGCTCGTGATAGTTTACGACTCGAAATGGGTTATTGTCTATATGGAAATGATATCGATGAGAATACAAATCCACTCGAAGCAGGACTTGGCTGGATTACAAAATTTGATAAAGATTTTTTTATTGGAAAAGAAGTTTTACTAAAAATTAAAGAAGAAGGAATTAAAAAAGAACTAAAAGGTTTTGAACTTATTGATAAAGGTATTCCAAGACACAAAAATTTGATATATTACAAAAACAAACAAATAGGATTTGTAACTAGTGGAACTCAATCCCCCATACTAAACAAACCAATTGGATTGGGTTACTTTGAAGTAAATTCAATTAATGAAGGAGATATTTTTGAAATTGAAAATCGTGGTAAAAGATTAAAAGCTCAACTGACAAAAGTTCCTTTTATTAAAAAATGAAAATAGAAGTTATCTTTCTGGCTAATGAAAAAATGGAAGATTATTTCTTCCAGAAAAATGTGGTTGTAGTTGACCTCCTAAGAGCTACATCAACAATAATTACAGCACTTGCAAATGGTGCAAAAAGCATTATTCCGACTTCATCTGTGGAAGAAGCAGTTAAAATTGCAAAGAATTTTGAAAAATCAACTTTCTTACTTTGCGGAGAAAAGAACACAAGGATTATTGAGGGTTTCGACCTGGGAAATTCACCACTTGATTTTACTGAAGAGAAAGTTAAAGACAAAAAAATGATTTTAGTTACAACAAACGGAACAAAAGTATTTAATTTATTAAAACATTCACTGAATGTTCTTATTTATTCCACTTTAAATCTCAGTGCAGTTAAAGAAAAAATGATTGAAATTGGCGAAGAATGGATTGTAGTATGTGCTGGAAGAAATGGTTTCTACGATGAATCAGATACAATTGCAGCAGGCTTGTTAATATCAAAACTTAAAGAAAATAAAACTGAGCTTCATCTTAACGATGCCGGCAGAACTTCATTAATTATTTATGAAAAATATAAAAGAAATTTAAAAAACTTCCTTAAAAAAACTGACCACGGGCGTATATTAATTGATAATGGTTTTGAAGCCGATATAAATTTTATTTCTCAGATTGATAAATTCAATATTATTGCTGCCTTTGCCAATAATAATATAGGTTTGATATGAGAAAAAGAAACAAATCAAAAGAAAACACAATCAACACCGATGATTTTCTAATTCCATACGGTATCAAGAAATCTATTTTGGCACTTTTTCTTCTATCATTTGGAATCATCATCGCATTCAGTATTTTCTCATATAATAGAAGCGATTATACCTATATTCAAAATCTTAAGTTAACAGATTTCATATCTCTTTTGGATAGAAATTCCGATATTTCACAAAGTGCGACGAAAATAAAAAACTGGATTGGTCTAATTGGTGCAATTCTTGCCAATTTCTTAATAAATGATTTATTTGGTTATTTTTCATTTGTATTTGTTGTGATACTTTTTTACTGGGGCATTTTAATTTTGGTGGGTATAGATAATCTCCGTCAATCACTTTTTTTCTCTTTCGTCTTAATTTCTATAGCTATCTTACTCTCGTCGATGGTTGGAATACTTTCAAACAATTTAGATATAGTTTCAAAAAATAAAGAGCTTTACGGTTCAGTCGGTGCATTATTGGGCGCCTTATTAATTAAATTGCTTGGTTCAGCTGGCGGATTAATTCTAATCTTCTTTATGATTTTAATCTTTTCAACCATATTGCTAAATATTGATTTAAAAGAGCTATTAAATAGTTTTATCATAAGTATCCATCAATTTTTAAGATTTACTTGGTTCACAATTAAAAGAAAATTGTTCAGAGAAACGCTTGAAAAAGAACCCATCGTTAAAATTAGTAAAAGGAAAGAAAGTTCGTCTGGTGAAAAAATTGAAGAAATAAAAGAGACAAAGATTGAAATTATAGCTAACAATAATATCGACACAGAACTAATTTCCAGTAAAAAAGAAAGTCAAAATCAAATCGAACCAATCTTCAAAAAGAAAGGTGAAGACAATGAAACGATTGATAGCGAAACTAAAAAGGAGAAAATTTCAGGAATACAACCTTGGGATGATTCTTTGAAATTTGAATTGCCGCAAATTGATTTACTCGAAGCACCTATTCTTGTTCAAGGTATAAGGCAGAGTGAGCTTACTCAAAAAGCTGAAATGATTAAAAATAAATTAAAAATTTTTAAGGTCGATATTCAAGAAATAAAAGTTACTCCCGGTCCCGTAGTAACTCTTTACGAAGTAATTCCCTCTCCAAATGTAAAAGTTAATACAATTACTGCATTAAAAGACGACCTAGCTCTTGCATTAAAAGCAAAAGGCATTCGCTTAATTGCACCAATGCCCGGAAGAGGTACAATCGGTGTAGAAATTCCAAATGATAGTCCTGAAATAGTTAGAGCCTCAAGCATTTTTGGTTCTGAAAAATATCAAATGACAAATTTCTCGCTTCCACTTGCAATGGGGAAAGCAGCAGATGGCGATATTTTTATTGAGGACTTAACCACAATGCCTCACTTATTAATTGCTGGCGCAACAGGTTCAGGAAAAAGTGTAGGTATTAATACAATCATTAATAGCCTTCTTTTTAAGCTACATCCAGCAAAGGTAAAATTTGTTCTAATTGACCCAAAGAGAATTGAACTTCCAATGTATAAAAAATTGAAGAAACATTATTTAGCTATTTGTCCGGATATTAAAGAAGAAATAATCACTACTCCTGAAAATGCAATCAACACTTTGAAGTCTTTAGAAGCTGAAATGGAATTGAGATATGATTGGTTTAGCAAATTGGATGTTCGAAACATCAAAGAATTTAATGAAAAACTTGCAACAGGAAAGATTAAAGAAAAAGATGGAATCGAATTTCATTTATTACCTTATATAGTTTTAATAGTTGATGAATTTGCTGATTTAATGATTACTGCGGGAAAACAAATGGAAGACTCAGTTGCAAGACTCGCACAGATGTCAAGAGCCGCAGGAATTCACTTAATTTTTGCAACACAAAGGCCTTCGGTAAATATCATTCGAGGAAATATAAAAGCAAACTTTCCTGCGCGAATTGCTTACAAAGTTTCCTCCCGTGCTGATTCATTTACAATTTTAGACCAAACAGGTGCTGAACAATTGCTTGGCAATGGAGATATGATTTATAATAATAATGACAATATGATTCGAGTTCAAAATGCTTACATTACAGAGCAAGAAATAAATAATGTTTTGGATTTTATTGAAAGTCAGGAAGGCTTTGTTAGTCCTTATCTTTTACCTTCAGTTTCAAGTAATAGCCGGAGTAATAGGGAATTATCAGGAGAATTCGACCAACTAATCTACGATGCAGCTATTTTAGTTTTACGCAATCGAATTGCTTCAGTCACCTTCTTGCAAAGGAAATTAAAACTTGGCTATGCAAGAGCTGCAAGAATTATGGATGAGCTTGAACAAATTGGAATTGTTGGACCTCTTGATGGAGGTAAAAATAGACTTGTATTAGTAGACTCTCAAGCTGAATTAGACCAAATTTTCGACTCTTATAATATTCCTCGAACAAGTTCATTTAATCTCTAAGGTTTTATATCACACAAATCCTAAAATCTAGTTAAGATTGTTGGTTTTTGAACCCAACTTTCTATTAAATTAAGTATCAAAATTTTTATGGATACTAAATACATAAATTTTGAAACTTCCAACTCGAATATGAATTAAATACTTAAACTTATTCATTCAATCTTTTCTAAATTTGTAAGAAACAATTTTAAAATTATATGAGAACAAAATTATTCTTTATAATATTCTTTTGCTTTACAGTGAAAACTCAAATTATTTATTCTCTGCAAACAAATGTTGAGATATTCGATGTAGACAAATTTCTTAATGAAGTTCAGCATAATTATAAAAACCTTGAAAATTTTATAGTTGAATTTACAAGAGAAACTTCTTCACCTGCAGTAAGAGGAAAGCAAATTTCAAGAGGTAAATTATATTTCTTAAACAAAAATAAATATAGACTTGAAGTTAATGGACAATTAATCGTATCAGATGGAGAGACAATTTACAACTATTTTAAAAAAGCAAAACGAATAGTTATTACAAAGTTTGAAGAAAACTTTTTTTCATCAGAAAATTTACTGACTAATTTACCTCAGAGTTCTAAAAAAGAGTTTTTAGGAGAAGAAAATCTTAACAACAAAAAAGTTTTCAAATTTCAATTTTATCCAGCTTCATCAAATATGGAATTTAAATCATTGATTTTATGGATAACTGGCAATAAAATTATTCAAAGAATTCAAGTTGAAGATTGGGCAGGAAATGTTTACATATTAAATATCATAAGTTTTAGTAAAAACAAACAGCTCAGGGATGATTTAATAAAATTTAAAATTCCAGCAGGTGTTAAAGTTGTCGACCTTAGATAAATCAAATGAATTTAAGATTAAGAAAATCAGTTCAAGAGAAATTTTTGGCTATCTTGTTTCTTTAGCCATTGGAATTGCTTTGCTGGTTTATACTTTTCGTGGGGTTTCAATTGAAGAAGTTGCAGACGAGTTTTTAAATATTAATTATTTTTATCTCTCCATTTTTATATTAATAATTTTCTTAGGCACATTTCTTAGAGCTCTGCGATGGAAATATATGATTATTTCTTTCAAAGAAGATGTTAAGATAAAAAATTTATTTGAAGCAACAATTATTGGTTATGGAGTTAATGTTATTCTACCTCGATTAGGTGAAATTGCCAGGTCAATCTATATTGGCAGGTCTGAAAAAATCTCGAGAAGTTCCGCACTTGGAACAATTATAATTGAAAGAGTTTATGACCTAATTTTTTTACTTGCTTCTGTTTTAATTTCTGTTTGGTTATTCGGAGAAACTTTAAGTGAAAAATACCCGTGGATTTATCGCTCGATTTATTTGGGTTTATTTATTATTGGTGTCGCTTTCATTTCACTTTTTTTCGTCATAAAATTCCAATCAAAGATAGTCTTGTGGATTGAAAAAGTTATAGGTTTGACTGGATTAAGTAAATTGTCAATAGCAACTGAAATCACATCAAAAGTAATTGATGGTTTCAATAGTATAAAAACGAAGCGAAACTACATATTGACATTTTTGCTTTCACCAATACTTTGGTTTACTTATGCAGTTGGTTCATACATCGCACTTCTTGCTTTGAACATGCATAAAATCATTCCAGTAGATATTTCTTCTGGATTAATAATTATGAGCATTACAACTTTTGGAATTATGATTCCAATTCCTGGAGCCACAGGTTCTTATCATGCATTTTGTAAAAGTGTTCTTACTATGTTTCTTGGTTTCGATGTAAAAGTTAGTCTCGCCTATGCCGTTCTCACTCACCTTCTCAACACAATACCATTCGTAATCATTTCATTAATTGTTCTCTTAAAGAAAGGAATTACAAGGTCATTCACAGATATTTAAGCACAATAAAATTTTCAATATCTTGAATTTAAAAAATCACTCATTTAGATAAGGAGCGATTTATGTTCTTAAAAATCAAAAACTTCTTTACTCAATTCTCTTCACAATTTTGGCTTGTCATTACATTCGAATTTTTTGAAAGAGGTTCTTACTACGGAATGATGAGCATTTTATCTGTTTATTTCACTGACCAATTATTCTTTTCAAAAGAAAGCGTTGGTGTAATTAAAAGTACTATACAACCTCTGCTTTATATATTACCAATTGTTGCAGGTGCAATTGGTGACCGTTTCGGATATAAGAAAACATTGATATTTGCTTTTTCATTTTTAGGACTCGGATATTTTCTCACAAGCCAATTCAAAGATTATGTGCTTGTATTTGCAAGCTTAATAATTATGGGTATCGGTGCTGGTGCGTTCAAACCAATGATATCAGGAACTATTGCAAGAATTACAAATGAGAAAAACAGCACTCTTGCATTTGGAATCTTTTACTGGTCAATTAACTTTGGTGCATTCCTTTTTCCATTAATTTTAGTCCCTTATCTCAAAGCGTCTTTTGGTTGGCATTCAGTTATGATTGCTTCAGCTATTTTTACAGCAGGAATGGTTCTCCCAACAATTATTTTTTATAAAGAACCACCTCGTCCCGAAAGCACAAAATCTCTCTTCGAAGTATTTACAGGAATGATTTTAGTCTTGAAAGACATTCGATTTGTTTCGTTAATTGTAATCTATTCCGGTTTTTGGATACTATATTTCCAAATGTTTGATTCGGTTTTATGGTATGTTAATGATTATGTCGATGCAACTTCATTGAACAATGCAGTAAACTCTTTTATTGGAATTTTTGGTATTAACCTAAGCTGGAAATTTGATGTTGAACATGTAACTGTTATTAATGCAGGAACAATAATTCTGTTACAAATGATTGTCTCAAACATTGTGAAAAATAAAAAAGCACTTCCAACTATGATTACAGGAATTTCACTTGGAACAATTGGAATGGCAATTCTGGCAATCTCTGCTGATATATGGGTTTTTATGGCTGGAATTATAATCTTTTCAATTGGTGAAATGACTGCTCATCCAAAATTCATTAGTTATGTTGGATTAATTGCACCTGAAGATAAAAAAGCTACCTATCTTGGATATGCATTTTTGTACGGTGTTCTCGGTTCTTTAATTGGTGGAGTTCTTGGTGCAAATCTTTATGTTCATTTCGTCGATAAATTAAATGACCCACAAACCCTGTGGATTGTTTTTAGTTTGATTGGTGTAGCTACAATTATTGGATTATTACTTTACGGTAAATTTGTGGTTAGAGAAAGTAAGTATTAATATTTTTAATCAAATAATTCGTTTTCAATCAAAAAGAGTTGCTTTATTGGCAGCGTTTTTTTGTACTGACTTAAATAAAATAGCTTTATAAAGTTTTCTGCGCAACCTTTGGAAACTCTACTCATTTCCTATTAAAAAGATAAAACGAAGAGCCACAAAGCATCGCAAATGAATGATTGGTCATTACTGTTAATTAAGGAATTGTCAAAAAAGTAATTTTTAATGTGAAACTTAGACTTACAATGTTCGATTTTTAAATAAAATGTCAGGCTTTGACAGGCTCAGCCTGACATTTTGTAACTTTTCAGACAGCCCCGGAATTATTTTAACACTATCCGTTTATTAACATTCCGTCTTTAATCTCAATCACACGATGAGCTATGTTGACAAGGTCGGGATTGTGAGTAACTATTACAAAAGTTTGCCTAAATTCCTTATTTAGATTTTGAATCAAATGAATAATGTTTTGACTATTTTGTGTATCCAAATTACCTGTAGGCTCATCTGCAAATATTACTTTCGGAGAATTGACTAAAGCTCTTGCGATTGCTACTCTTTGTAACTCACCTCCTGATAACTCGGATGGTTTATGATTTAATCTTTCGCCAAGTCCAACATAATCAAGTAATTCAATCGCTCTATTTTTACATTCATTAAAATCTTTTCCACTTATCATCATTGGAATAATTACATTCTCAAGCGCAGTAAACTCGGGAAGCAAATGATGAAATTGAAATACAAATCCAATGTTCTTATTTCTGAACTTAGATAGCTCTTCATCTTTCATCGAAAGCAAATTTCTTCCTTCAAAGTAAAGTTCTCCTTCGTCAGGTCTATCGATTGTTCCAAGAATATGAAGTAGAGTACTTTTACCTGCACCGGATGCACCAATAATTTCTAAAATTTCTCCCTCAAAAACTTCTAGAGATATGCCCTTTAAAACTTGTAATCGATTTCTATTATCAATTATGTATGACTTTTTAATTTCAGAAGCTCTCATCAAAGTTTGTTTTTCATATGGGTTATAATTCATATTATTCCCATCTAATTGCTTCAAGTGGATTTTGTTTGGAAGCTCGTTTTGCCGGGAAATATCCTGCAAATGTGGAGAGAAAAATCGCCATTAAAATTACTAAAGCGATATCAAGCAGTTCAACTTTTACTGGTAACGCATCAATTATATAAACATTCGGGTCGAGTGAGTAAAGTTTGTATTCAATCTGAAGTAAGCAAATGATTAGTCCAAGTATCATACCTAATATTGAACCAATCAACCCAATTAAAACTCCTTCGAGAAGAAAAATTTTTAATAAACTTTTATCTGGGAGACCCAATGCTTTTAGAACACCAATATCTCTTTTCTTTTCGATTACTGTCATCATCAATGAAGAAAAGATTGAAAAAGTTGCAACGGCAATAATTAAACTTAGAATAATGTAGGCACTCCATCTTTCAATTAACATCACCGAGTAAAGGTCTTTGTGAAGGTCGAACCAGGTCTTAGTGGTGTAAACTTCATCCAAAAAAATCTTTTCAATTTCTTTTTTTAAGTAATCAGTTTGCTTGATATTTTTTAATCGAATTTCATATCCAAAAATTTTTTCTCCATATCCAAGTAATCTCTGAGCAAATGAAATAGGTACATAGACATTATAAGCATCAATATCAACATTGCGTGAATTATAAATTCCACTTATTACAAAAGATTGATTCATTGGTGCTGAAATACCTGCAAGAAAGCTCTCTAGACCTTCTGGACTTACAACAACAATTGTATCACCAACTGAAACCTGCAATCGATTAGCAAGACTAAAACCAATCAGTGCTTTAGGAAGAACGCCCGGTTTAAGGTCATAATTGCCCGAGACGATATGGCTTTTTAATGCTGTCAATTGACGATTTTCTTCTTCACTAATTCCATAAAGATTAATTATTCTTATCACTCTTTTTGAATAGATGACCGACTTACCGTAAACAAAGGGTGAAAATGATCGGACTTCTCTATTTTTTTCAAGATAGTTTTCAAGCGACTTATCTGGAGTAAATCCTTCTGCCAGATTCGATTCTATTTTTAAGTGTGGATCAAAACTCACCAATATATCTGTTACAATACTTGCAAATCCATTAAAGACCGAAAGAACAACAATTAAAGCAGCAACTCCAACGGTGATTCCAAGTATAGAAAGAAATGAAATAACCGTGATAAAATTGATTTTATGCTTCGATTTCAAATATCTAAATGCAATTAATCTTTCCAGTTTCATTTTAATCAAGAAAATCTTATTGACTTAATGATATCAACCTTTCCTGCAAACCTTGCTGGAAGAAATGAAAACAAAGTTGAAATTATAATACTTAATAATGAAACTATTAAAAAACTCCCCAATTCAATTGAAATAGGAACTTTGTTTAAGAAATAAATTCCTTCTGGAACTGCAACTATATTGAACTCTATCTGAAGATAAAGCAGTATCAAAGCAATTATATTTCCAGAAATGGTTCCAATTAATCCAATCATTATGCCGTTTAAAAGAAAAATTGTCTTAATCTGTTTTGATGTAGCGCCAAGTGTTTTCAATATTCCAATTGAGTTTGTTTTGTCCATTACAAGAATTAATAAAGTTGAAATTATGTTGAAAATTGCAACTATTGTGATAAATGCAAGAACAATTGGTATAGGTTTTTTCTGAAGTTCAATCCAGTTGAAAATATTGCGATATGTTTGAAAAATGGATTTTGCTTGATAAGGAAAACCGAGTTTTGTTGATAGAGTGAAACTATAGAAATCGGCGAGTTGAGGATTTTTAAGTTTGATTTCATAACCAGAAATTTTTTCACCAAATCCGAATAATTCCTGAGCTGAATTCAAATGAACAAATGCATTTACATCATCATATTCAGACATACCCGATTCATAAATTCCCGCTAAAATAAATTTCTTCATACTTAAGTGTTCTACATCAATTGGTAAAACAAAACTTTGTAATGAGAATGCAGTTATTGTATCATTAACTTTTGCACCAATTTTTCTCGCAAGCTTTTTCCCAATTAAAATTGTTGAATAATCTTTACTACTTGAAAATAAATATTCACCTTCAACAATATTTTTTTTCAAATCGGTGTAATCATATTCTGGAAGAATACCTTTGATGAAAACTCCCTCCTTAAATTTTCCTTTTCGAACAAGTGCAAGTTGTCCGGCATAAGGTGAAATACCCGCTAGATCATTTTCAATAATTTTTTTAATCTCATTTAATTCATCTTCAGAGTAGTTAACGAGTTGACCTTCAATTGTTCCTAAATCAATGTGAAGATTAAAACCAACTAATTTATTTTCAATTTCTTTTTCAAATCCATTTAATATGGCAAGAGCAATATTTAAAACCACAACTCCAACCACCACACCAATAATTGAGATAAAAGTAATTTTGGAGAGAAATTTTGATTTTCGCTGTAGGGATAAAAATCTTTTTAATACAAGAAAAATAAATTGCATATTTAACTCAATATAAAGAATTGTGATTAATTCTGAGCAAGACTTTAAGCAAGTGGTTTGTAAATTACCCCGTTAGTTTTATGACCATTAATTTTTACAATTAATTCTTTATCAAATTTCAAATGTTTGCAATACCTTAATTCTTCTACGGGATTAATCGATAAGATCCAATCCCAATCAATAAATCCAATATTGTGGTAAGGGTCAATTGTGAAGTAACCAACTCTATGTGAAGTAATATTTTGAAAGAAATGAGAGCCCTGGGA
>Ga0136652_1000778_pt1 | contig 14624 bp, 28 predicted proteins | sample ConPoolayeEmetaG_FD_94864 | JGI IMG/M metagenome (GOLD analysis project Ga0136652, IMG submission 94864) | Hot spring microbial mat communities from California, USA to study Microbial Dark Matter (Phase II) - Cone Pool mat layer E metaG... ...
GACAATGTGAATCTTATGGTTGAACTGATAGCTCCGATAGCAATGGAGGAGGGACTGAGGTTTGCGATAAGGGAGGGTGGAAGGACAGTTGGTGCTGGTGTTGTTACAGAGGTGCTGGAGTAATGGATCAAAGAATTAGAATAAAGTTAAAGGCATATGATCACAGAGTACTTGACCAGTCTGTAAAGGAAATTGTTGATACTGTTAAAAAGACTGGTGCAAGGATTTCTGGTCCTGTGCCTTTACCAACAAGGATAAGCAGATATACAATTTTGAGATCAACAAATCAGGATAAAAAATCAAGAGAACAGTTTGAAATTAGAGTGCATAAGAGATTGATTGATATATATGATCCAACCCCTGAAACAGTGGAGGCTCTGATGAAGTTGGAGCTTTCTGCAGGGGTAGATGTGGAGATCAAGCTATGAAGGGAATTTTAGGAAGAAAAGTAGGAATGACTCAGATATTTGATGAAGAAGGCAGGCTTATTCCGGTTACTGTAATAGAGGCTGGTCCATGCTGGGTTGTCCAGGTGAAAAATAAAGAAAAGGATGGTTATGAGGCTATCCAGCTCGGATTCAGAGAAGTAAAAAAAGAGAAAAATATTCCCAAACCTCTGCTTGGTATTTTTAAAAAGGCAGGAGTTCCTGTTTGCAGGATATTAAAGGAATTTAGAATGACAGGATACAATGTGGGAGACAGACTTACAGTAGAAATATTTTCAAGGGGAGATGTGGTGAGCGTATCTGGCATTTCAAAGGGTAAAGGATTCCAGGGTGTTATAAAAAGACACGGCTTTGCAGGCGGTCCTGACAGTCACGGCTCCATGTTTAATAGGGCTCCTGGATCTATTGGTGCGAGCTCTTTCCCTTCAAGAGTATGGAAGGGTAAAAGAATGGCGGGTCATACAGGAAATGAGACAGTTACGGTGAAAAACTTAGCTGTTATTGATGTTATCCCGGAACAGAATTTACTGATTGTAAAAGGTTCTGTTCCAGGAGGTGAAAATGGAATACTGGAGATATGGAAGGTAGAAGCATGATAGAGATTGAGATAAGAGATGTCAATAATAATATTGTTGGCAAAAAGGATGTTCCAGAAATTGTTTTCAATAATCCTGCTTCAGAATCAGTAGTCCATACAGTTGTTGTCTCTTACATGGCGAATCAGAGGCAGGGCACGCATTCCACAAAAACAAGAGCTGAAGTTTCAGGTGGTGGTAGAAAACCGTGGAGACAGAAACATACAGGCAGAGCAAGGCATGGAAGTATAAGATCTCCGTTATGGAGAAAAGGCGGGGTGGTATTTGGTCCTAAACCAAGAGATTACTACATTCAACTTCCAAAGCAGATGAAGGATACAGCCTTATTTAAGGCACTCACCATGAAATACAAAGACAGTGAGATATTATTGCTTGATAGTTTGTCACTTGAAAAAATAAAGACAAAAGATATGGTAGCAATTTTAAAGAACCTGCAATTGCAGGGAAAATCAGTGCTTGTAGTTCTTCCAGATAAGGATGGCAATATTCTTCTTTCATCAAGGAATATTCCCTATGTGAATGTAGTAAGAGCAGAAGATTTAAATGCTTACCATGTTGTCAGTTTTGATAAGGTAGTATTTACAGTTGCTGGACTTGACAGGTTGCTGAGTATCAAGGGGGTTTGCTGATGGGTATTTATGAGGTAATTAAAAGACCAATTTTTACAGAAAAAGCTATGAATCTTAAAGAAAATGAAAATAAGGTAGTTGTTGAGGTTCATCCTGATGCAAACAAGCTTCAGATCAAGAAGGCATTTGAAAAAATATTCAAGGTAAAGGTTGACAATGTTGCAGTTATTAATGTAAAGCCAACAAGAAAAAGAGTGGGATTTTATTACAGAAAAACAAAAAGAATGAAAAAGGCAATAATTACTCTGAAGCCTGGAGAAAAATTAGATCTTGTAGAGGGAGTATAAATGGGTATAAAAAGATGTAAACCAACATCATCTGGAAGAAGATTTGTAACTTATCCTGATTTTAGCGAAATAACAAAAGATGAGGCTTATAAACCTCTGACCATTTGTATAAAAAAGACCAGAGGAAGAAATAATCAAGGCAGAATTACATCATGGCTTAAGGGCGGTGGTAACAGAAGACTTTACAGAATTATTGATTTTAAAAGAGACAAACATGGAGTGCCTGCAAAAGTTGCAAGCATAGAGTATGATCCAAATAGAACAGCAAGAATAGCTCTTCTGAAATATATTGATGGAGAATACAGATATATTCTTGCTCCAGATGGACTAAAAGTTGGAGATACTCTGATGAGCGGTTCTGGTGTAGATGTGAAGGTGGGTAATGCTTTACCCCTTAAAGAGATTCCTCTTGGAACGATGATACATAATATAGAACTTTATCCTGGTGGAGGTGCTAAGCTTGTAAGAAGTGCTGGAGCTGCTGCTCAGCTTCTGGCAAAAGAGGATAAATATGCTCATGTGAAACTACCTTCAGGAGAGGTTAGACTTATAAGTGTTAATTGTCTGGCAACCATTGGGCAGGTCAGCAATCTTGAGCATGAAAATATAATTATTGGAAAAGCTGGTAGGTCAAGACATCTTGGGAGACGCCCTTCAGTTAGGGGTGTTGCCATGAATCCTGTTGATCATCCACTGGGTGGAGGAGAAGGCAAGTCATCAGGTGGAAGACCTGCTTGCACACCATGGGGTAAGCCTGAAGGAGTCAAAACAAGAAAAAACAAGAAAACTGATAAATTTATAATAAAGAGGCGGAAATAAAGGAGGATTGAAAAGTGCCAAGGTCTATTAAAAAAGGTCCCTTTGTTGATGAGAAACTTATGGAAAAGGCAAGAAAAGCACTTGAGTCAGGAGATAAAAAGCCAATAAAAACATGGTCAAGGAGATCTACAATTATTCCGGAATTTATAGGGCTTACATTTGCTGTTCATAATGGTAAAAAGTTTATCCCTGTATATATTACAGAGAATATGATAGGACATAAATTAGGAGAATTTGCTCCTACAAGAACTTTTAAAGGTCATGCAGGCTCTGAAGAAAAGAAAAAGGCAAAGGGGAAATAGGAAATGGAAGCAAGAGCTTGTTTAAGATATGCTCGTATAACTCCCACTAAAGCAAGAAGGGTTATTGACCTGATTAGGGGCAAAAAAGCTGGTCAGGCTCTTTTGATGTTGAAATACATGCCTCACAGGGGTGCACGCATAGTTGAAAAAGTTTTACGTTCAGCACTTGCCAATGCAGAGCAAAAGAATCCAAGAATAGATATTGACAGTCTTGTAATTACAAAAGCATATGTGGATCAGGGCTCTATAATGAAAAGAATTGAAGAAAGAGCAATGGGAAGGGCTAATATTATTAAAAAGAAAACTTCACATATTACAATATATGTTGGGCTGGAAGAAAAATAAGATGGAGGTGATGAGTTGGGGCAAAAAACAAACCCTATAGGTAACAGATTAGGCATAATAAGATTCTGGGAAAGTAGATGGTTTTCCAGAAAAGGATATGCCCAGCAGTTGATAGAAGACCTTAATCTGAGAAAGATGCTGAAGGAGAGGCTTTATCATGCTGGCATATCAAGGATTGATATAGAAAGAATAGGAGAAAAAATCAAAGTTTTAATATTTGCAGCAAGACCCGGAATAATTATAGGGAAAAAAGGTGCAGAAGTAGATAAACTTAAGAAGGAAATTGAAGAAAAAACAGGTAACCCCACAAACATTGAAATAAAGGAAGTAAGAAGACCGGAACTTGATGCTCAGTTGGTTGCTGAAAATATAGCACTTCAGATAGAAAAGAGAGTTGCCTATCGGAGAGCAATGAAGAGAGCTGTTGCTTCTTCTATAAGATTTGGTGCAAAGGGTATAAAGGTTTCCTGTGCTGGAAGGCTTGCAGGAGCAGAGATAGCAAGAACAGAGTGGTACAGGGAGGGAAGAGTTCCGCTCAGCACTTTCAGAGCTGATATTGATTACGGATTTGCAGAGGCAAAGACCACATATGGAGTGATAGGTGTTAAGGTCTGGATATTTAAAGGAGAACTCCAGCCAGGACAGTACATAAATTATGCTTATTAATTTTTTAGAGAGGAATGAATTATGTTAGCTCCAAAGAAAGTTAAATATCGTAAAATGCAAAAAGGCAGGATGAAAGGGATTGCCTGCAGAGGTGGAATTGTTTCATTTGGGCAGTATGGTCTTAAAGCAGTTGAGCCTGCCTGGATTACTGCAAGACAGATAGAGGCTGCAAGGGTTGCAATTATGAGACATGCAAGAAAGGGTTGCAAGCTCTGGATAAGAATTTTCCCTGATAAACCAATTACCCGTAAACCAGCTGAAACAAGAATGGGTAAAGGAAAAGGAAATCCTGAGTTCTGGGTTGCTGTGGTTAAACCTGGCAGGATACTTTTTGAGATAGCAGGTGTATCAGAGGAGGTTGCAAGGGAGGCATTTGAAATAGCATCTTATAAACTTCCTGTGAAGACAAAATTTGTAAAAAGGCAGGAGGCTCTGGCATGAAGGCTGAAAAATTAAGAGATCTTTCAATAGAAGAATTAAGGGAGAAGGAAGGAGAGTTAAGAAAAGAACTATTTAATTTAAGATTTCAACTTGCAAAGGGAGAACTACAGAATGTGAAAAGACTGAAGGCGGTAAAGAAGGATATAGCAAGAATATTAACAATCTTAACAGAGAGGCAGAAGGGTATAAGGAGTTAAAAATATGCCAAAGAAAATATTAAAAGGCAGTGTTGTCAGTGATAAGATGGATAAAACTGTAGTTGTTTCCGTGGAAAGAATTTTTCAGCACCCTCTTTATAAAAAGATAATTAAGACAAAAAAGAAATACAAAGCACATGATGAAGAAAACAGATGCCGAATCGGTGATGTTGTTGAAATAATTGAAAGTAGACCTATAAGCAAAACAAAAAGATGGAAGGTTTTAAGAATAGTTAAGGAGGTTGGAGATTAATGATTCAACCAAGAAGTATTCTTGAGGTTGCTGATAATTCAGGTGCGAAAAAGGTTCAGTGTATAAGGGTTCTTGGAGGTTCTAATAGAAAATATGCTGGTTTAGGAGATATTATCGTAGTAAGCGTAAAGGAAGCCCTGCCTGATAGCAATATAAAGAAAGGCTCAGTGATAAAAGCTGTAGTTGTTAGACTGAGAAAAAGTGTGAGAAGACCTGATGGTTCTTATATAAGATTTGATCAGAATGCTGTGGTGCTTGTAAATAATCAACTTGAGCCAATTGGTACAAGAATATTCGGTCCTGTTGCAAGAGAACTGAGATGGAAAGAGTTCACAAAGATAGTATCTCTTGCACCTGAAGTTATATAAATGGAGGTAACTAAGGTGAGTCTGAGAATAAAAAAAGGAGATACAGTGCTGGTTTTGTCAGGTAAGGATAAGAACAAAAAGGGAAGGATTCTTGTTGTGATGCCAAAAAAGGAGAAAGTTATTGTGGAGGGAGTCAATATTATAAAAAAGCATCAGAAACCATCCCGTAAATATCCACAGGGTGGAATTATAGAAAAGGAGCATCCAATTCATATTTCAAAGGTTCTTTTAATATGCCCTAAATGTGATAAACCTACACGGATTGGTGCAAGATTCCTGGAGGATGGTAGAAAGCTGAGGATTTGCAAAAAGTGTGGGGAGGTTATTGACTGATGACAGCGGATAAAAAATACATACCACGGCTTAAAGAGAAATATCAGAAAGAAATAATACCAGCTTTCATGAAAAAGTTTAATTATAAGAATATAATGCAGGTTCCAAAGCTTGAAAAGATTATGGTCCATGTAACTTTGGGAGAGGCTGTTCAAAATATAAAACTTCTTGATGCAGCAGAAAAGCAAATTGCTTTAATAACAGGGCAGAAACCACTTATAACAAAGGCTAAAAGAGCTCTGGCAGCTTTTAAATTAAAGAAAGGTATGCCAATAGGATGTAAGGTTACACTAAGAAGAGATAAAATGTATGAGTTTCTGGATAGATTAATTTCTTTGGCATTACCAAGAATAAGAGATTTTAGAGGCCTTTCTCCAAAATCTTTTGATGGAAGGGGAAATTATTCTTTCGGAATAAAGGAGCAGTTTATATTTCCTGAGATAGATTATGATAAGGTTGAGATGATACACGGACTTGATATAACTATCTGTACAACAGCTAAGTCTGATGAAGAAGCACTGTCTTTATTGAAAGAATTTGGGATGCCATTTAAATAAGGAGGGAGCGTGGCGAGGAAGAGCAAGATAGAAAGGTCAAAATATCCACCAAAATTTAAGGTTCGTGTAAGAAACAGGTGTAGAATATGTGGACGCCCGCGGGGATATTTAAGAGATTTTGGTCTTTGCAGAATTTGTTTCAGATTCTTAGCCAATTCAGGGAAAATCCCTGGAGTGGTAAAAGCAAGCTGGTAAAGGAGTGGAATTATGGTAACTGACCCAATTGCAGATATGCTGACAAGAATTAGAAATGCAGTGAAATTAAAATCTGATAAGATTGATATTCCTGCTTCAAGGATGAAGATTGAAATTGCCAAAATACTTAAAGAAGAGGGCTTTATTAAATCATACAAAATTATTAAAGATAAAAAGCAGGGCTTAATAAGAATTAACCTTAAATATACAACTGACGGAGTTTCTGTTATTTCAAATTTAAAAAGAGTAAGTAAGCCCGGCAGAAGAATATATGTTGGCAAAGACGAAATTCCTTATGTTATGGGAGGTCTTGGCATAGCTATATTGACCACATCTCAGGGTGTTATGACAGATAGAGAATGCCGACAAAAAGGTGTCGGCGGTGAAGTAATATGTTATGTTTGGTAAGAGGTGACAGAATGTCAAGAATAGGAAGAAAACCAATTCAATTACCTGATAATGTAGATGTGAAAATTGAAGGCAGACAGGTTATTGTTAAAGGACCAAAGGGGCAGTTAAGTTATATTTTACCTGATGGAATAGGAATATCCATTGAAAATAAAACTATTGTTATTACAAGAGTTACTGATAAACAGAAAGCATTACATGGACTTGCAAGGAGCCTGATTTCAAATATGGTTACAGGTGTATCTCAGGGATTTACAAAATCTCTTCAGATTTACGGTATTGGTTACAGAGCTCAGATAAGCGGTAACAGGCTTATACTGAACATAGGATATTCTCATCCTGTTGAGTTTGAACTACCAGAAGGTATTAAAGCTACAGCTGATGAAAAGCAGACTACAATTACGCTTTATGGGATAGATAAACACCTTCTGGGACAGGTGGCTGCAAAACTGAGAGGTATTAGACCTCCTGACCCATATAAAGGTAAAGGAATTAGATATGCAGATGAGGTTTTAAAACTGAAACCAGGCAAGACAGGAAAGAAATAAGGAGGAAAGCTTTGCGGGACAAGAGAAAAATTAAGGAAAGAAGACACAGAAGGGTTAGAAAAAAAGTTTTTGGAACCCCAGAAAGACCAAGGCTGTGTGTCTTTAAAAGTCTTAATCACATATATGCACAGATAATAGATGATACAAAGGGACATACACTTGTTGCTGCATCTACACTTGATAAAGAATTAAGGGGATTACCCGGGCAAAAGGGAAACAAGGAATTTGCAAAAAAAGTGGGAGAATTAATTGCCGAGCGGGCAATTCAGATCGGCATTAACAAGGTGGTTTTTGATAGAGCAGGTTATAAGTATCATGGATGTGTTAAAGCTCTTGCAGATGCTGCAAGACAAAAAGGTTTACAATTTTAGGAGGTGTGATGAAACAGGAAACAATAAAAGCAGATGAACTTAATCTGAAAGACAAGGTAGTGTATATAAATAGAGTTGCTAAGGTTGTGAAAGGTGGTAGAAGATTTTCCTTCAGTGCGCTGGTTGTTGTGGGTAATGAGGCAGGCATTGTTGGAGCAGGAAAGGGCAAGGCAGCAGAAGTTCCAGATGCGATAAGAAAGGCTATAGATAAGGCAAAAAAGAGTCTTATAAGTTTTCCACTGAAGGAAACAACGATCCCTCATCGTGTTGAGTATAAATATGGTGCTACAAAAATAGTAATAAACCCGGCACCAAAAGGAACAGGAATAATTGCCGGTGGTCCTGCCAGAGCAGTTTTTGAAGTTGCCGGAGTTCAGGATGTTACAGCAAAGGTTCTTGGAAGCCATAACCCTTTTAATTCTGTTAAGGCAACAATAGGTGCATTAATCAGCTTAAAGGATCCTTCCACTGTTGTTAAGTTCAGAGCAAAGCCTTCTGAACTTGAGTCAACAGAAGAAAATCAATCCCAGCAGGAGGAAAAGGTTTTATGAAAATTAGTGATTTAAAACCAGCTTCAGGCAGTAAAAAGAAACCCAAGAGAGTAGGTAGAGGGCTTGGTTCAGGACATGGCAGATACGCCACTAAAGGAATCAAGGGGCAGAAATCCCGTTCTGGAGGTGCTAAAGGTGCGGGATTTGAGGGTGGTCAGATGCCTCTTCAAAGGAGGGTTCCAAAGAGAGGATTTTCAAATGCACCTTTCAGGAAGGAGTATGCAATAGTAAACCTTGAAGATTTAAATAAGATTATTGATGAAGCAGATGTTATTACACCTGAAATTCTTCTTCAGAAAGGAATAATTAAAAAAATAAAAGACGGTTTAAAGATACTTGGAAAAGGTGAAATAAAAAAACCTGTTACAGTAAAGACTCATGCCATAAGTAAATCCGCATCGCAGAAGATATCATCCATAGGAGGGAAGGTAGAGGTTCTTTAGTGGGAGTAGTAAGCGCCTTCAGAAATATTTTTAAGATTCCTGAACTAAGAGCAAGAGTATTGTTTACCCTTGCCATGCTTGCTGTATTCAGAATTGGTTCGCATATTCCAACTCCAGGGATAGATGGTGAGGCACTGAGTAAGTTTCTTGCGGAACGAGGTGGCGCTGTAATGGGCTTTTTTGATATTTTTACTGGAGGTGCTCTTTCAAAAGTTACAATTTTTGCTCTTGGTGTAATGCCATACATAAGTGCATCAATTATTTTTCAACTTTTGACCGTTGTTATTCCTTCACTGGCAAAACTTGCTAAAGAAGGAGAAGAAGGAAGAAAAAAGATTGTTAGATACACAAGATATGCGAGTGTAATAATAGCTGCAATTCAGGGATTTGGTATAGCCATCGGTCTTGAAAGCATGGGTGGAGGACAGTTTATCCAGCAGCCAGGCTGGTCATTCAGATTCATGACAATGATAACTCTTTCAGCTGGAACAGCATTTTTGATGTGGCTTGGTGAACAGATAACAGAAAGAGGTATTGGTAATGGTATTTCTTTAATAATCTTTGCAGGGATTGTTGCAAGATTTCCCAATGCAATTTTTTATACTTACACGCTTGTCAGAACAGGTGAGCTATCAATATTCTTTTTGTTAACACTGGTATTTGTCATGGTAGGAGTTGTAGCCGGAATAATATTTATTGAAAGAGGTCAGAGAAGAATTCCAATTCAATATGCAAAAAGGGTTGTTGGAAGAAAGATGTACGGAGGATATACCACATATCTTCCCTTGAAGATAAATTCTGCAGGTGTTATTCCGCCTATATTTGCTTCTTCAGTGCTTATGTTTCCTGCAACTGTTGCAGGATTTATAGCTATTCCATGGGTTCAGGCACTGGCAAAACAGATGGCACCTGGCAGCTTACTTCATATTGTACTTTATGTTGGCTTGATAATATTTTTTACATATTTTTATACTGCTGTAATTTATAATCCTCAGGAAATTGCTGAAAATCTTCAGAAACACGGTGGATACATTACAGGAGTAAGACCCGGGCAGAAGACATCAGAGTATATCTATAGAGTGCTTTCCCGCCTTACATTCATTGGTGCTCTTTATTTAAGTGCAGTCTGTGTTTTGCCTGAGATTCTAATTGCTAAATTCAAAGTCCCATTTTATTTTGGTGGCACATCCCTTCTTATTGCTGTTGGAGTAGCTCTTGACACAGTTTCGCAGATTGAAACCCACATGATAAGCAGATCCTATGAGGGATTTTTCAAAAAATTCAGAATAAAAGGCAGGAAGGATTAACAGAGGTGTGATTATAATAAAAACTCCTGAAGAGTTAAAAAAAATAAGAAAATCCTGCCAGATTGTTGCTATGGTGATTGAAGAGTTAAAAATATTTTTAAAGGAAGGGTTAACAACAAAACAGATAGAATTATTTATTGAAAATTTAATACTTAAAATGAAAGGTTTACCGGCATTTAAGGGATACAGGGGCTATCCTGCCAGTGCCTGTATTTCTATAAATGAAGAGGTTGTTCATGGTATTCCTTCTGAGAAAGTATTCATAAAGGAAGGCGATATAGTGAGTGTGGATGTAGGGGTTATATATGAGGGATTTTATGGAGATGCGGCTTATACATATCCTGTTGGCAGGATTAGCACAGATACTGAAAGACTTCTTAAAGTTACAGAGGAGGCACTTTATAAAGGTATTCAGAATGCAAAAGCTGGCAAAAGAGTTGGGGATATATCCAGTGCCATACAGAAACATGTTGAGAGCAACGGATTTTCCGTTGTGAGGGCATTTGTAGGTCATGGAGTGGGAAGGCTTTTGCATGAAGACCCCCAGATTCCGAATTTTGGTAAGGAGGGAATCGGTCCAAAATTAAGAAAAGGCATGACCATCGCTATAGAACCAATGGTAAATGCAGGAACACATGAAGTAAAGATTTTGCCGGATGGCTGGACGGCTGTTACAAAAGATGGTTCTCTTTCTGCTCATTTTGAGCATACTGTTGCAGTTACTGATAATGAGCCAGAAATCTTGACTAAATTGTAAAAATATAGATATATTAACAAGTTATATGCCAAAAGAAGAACATATAGAGATGCAGGGCACCATTGAGGAAGCCTTGCCAAATGCGATGTTCAGAGTAAGGCTTGAAAACGGACATTTAATTTTAGCATATGTATCTGGAAAGATGAGGATGCATTTTATAAAAATTTTGCCTGGTGATAAGGTTTTAGTTGAAATATCTCCCTATGATCTTACCAAGGGAAGAATAGTTTATAGATTTAAATAAGGGGGTGTCAATTTGAAAGTAAGAGCTTCAGTAAAAAAAATTTGTTCAAAGTGTAAGATAATTAAAAGAAAAGGAGTTGTAAGAATTATCTGTGAAAACCCGAAGCATAAACAGAGACAGGGTTAGAAAGGAGTGCATAAATGGCAAGAATAGCAGGAGTTGATTTACCAAAAAATGAGAGGATAGAGATAGGATTAACAAGAATTTTTGGAATAGGTAAAAGTCTTTCAAATAAGATTTTGAAGGATACAGATGTGGAGCCTAACAAAAGAGTAAAAGATCTTACAGATGAAGAGATAGTAAAAATCAGAAATGAAATAGAAAAGAATTATAAGGTTGAGGGAGAACTTAGAAAAGAAATATCAATGAATATAAAGAGACTTGTAGATATAGGATGTTACAGAGGGTTAAGACACATGTCTCAGTTACCTGTTAGAGGACAAAGAACACGCACAAATGCAAGAACTCGTAAGGGTCCAAGAAGAAAAATAATGAAGAAAAAATAATTAAGGAGGTTATATAGCACAGTGGCACAGAAAAGAAAAGGTGTAAAAAAGGTTAAGAAAAATGTTCCTTATGGAGTGGCTCATGTTAAAACTACATTCAACAATACAATTGTTACAATTACAGATCCCAATGGAAATGTTGTTGCATGGGCATCAGCTGGTAGTTGCGGATTTAAGGGTTCAAGGAAAGGGACTCCATACGCAGCTCAGATAGCAGCTGAAACAGCAGCAAAGAGGGCTATAGATATGGGTATGAAGCAAATAGATGTTTTGATCAAAGGACCTGGTGCAGGAAGAGAGACTGCGATAAGGGCTTTACAGGCAGCAGGACTTGAGATCAATTTAATCAAAGATGTAACACCTGTACCTCACAATGGCTGCAGACCTCCTAAAAGAAGGAGGGTTTAAATGGCAAGGTATATAGGTTCACTTTGCAGACTTTGTAGAAGAGAGGGAATGAAGCTATTCCTTAAGGGAACAAGATGTTATACGGAAAAATGTGCTTTTGAGAGAAGAAAATATCCACCCGGACAGCATGGACATAATAAAAGCAAACTTTCAGACTACGGGCTTCAGCTTAGGGAAAAACAGAAAGTTAAAAGAATGTATGGGATTATGGAAAGACAATTTAAAAATTATTTTGAAAAAGCAACCAAAATGAAAGGTGTTACAGGTGAGAATTTGCTCAAGTTGCTTGAAAGAAGACTTGATAATGTTGTTTACAGAATGGGATTTGCCATAAACAGAAGACAGGCAAGGCAGCTGGTAAGACATGGATTTATAAATGTAAATGGTAGGAAAATTGATATTCCTTCTTATCTTGTAAAACAGGGAGATATAATTGAAGTTACACAAGCAGGCAAGGAATCAGAAATAATTAAAGAAAGTCTTGCTCTTGCAGAACAGAGAGGTTTTTCTTCTTGGCTGGAGGTAAATGTTGAAGAAATGAAAGGCAAGTTTTTAAGGCTTCCTGAAAGAGATGAGATAGCGATTCCTGTGCAAGAGCAGTTAATAGTTGAGTTTTATTCTAAATAAATTTATATAAAGCGGGAGGTAGTAAATGAGTTTATATAGAGAATTTCAAATGCCCAAAAAAATTGAGTTTGATAAAGAAAGTTTAACAGAAACTTATGGAAAACTTATAATAGAACCACTTGAAAGAGGATATGGGATAACAATAGGAAATTCCTTAAGAAGGGTGCTTCTTTCTTCTCTTGAAGGCGTGGCTGTTTATGCAATAAGAATAAATGGAGTTCTTCATGAGTTTACTTCAATAAAGGGAGTAAAGGAAGACGTCCTGGATATAATTTTGAATGTTAAAAAATTAAGATTTAAGTATAACACACAGGATGCTGACAAAAAGATAGCCTCAATTAAAATAAAAGGAAAAGGCCCTAGGGATGTTACAGCAGAACTTATACAAACAGATGGAACATATGAGGTTTTAAATAAAGATCAGTATATATGCTGTCTTGACCAGGATGCGGAGTTAGAGATGTATTTATATTTGAGAAAAGGAAGAGGATATGCCCCTTCAGAAGAGATTAAAGATGAAGAATTACCTGTTGACGCAATTACAGTAGATGCTATATTTAGCCCGATTAAAAAGGTAAATTTCAGAGTTGAAAAGACAAGAGTTGGAGAATTTACTGATTATGATAAACTTATTCTTGAAGTATGGACTGATGGCAGTATAACACCTGAAAAGGCAATTAGTGATGCTTCAAGTATTTTGATCAAACATTTTGAATATTTAGTATTTTTTAAAGATCTTGAAACTCAAAATGAAGAGAGAGAAAAAAGGATTGATAATATTGAAGAGACTTCAAATTTTGATTTATTGAATGAAAATATTTTAAAACCAATTGAAGAACTTGAGTTAACTGTGAGGGCTTATAACTGTTTAAAAAGTGCTGGTATAAACACCATTGCAGAACTTATTCAGAAAAGCGAAGGAGAACTTTTGAAAACAAAAAATTTTGGTAAAAGATCTCTTGAGGAAATAAAAGAGGTATTAGCAAAACAGGGATTGAAATTGCTGGGCATGAAAATAGATCCTGAAATAATTGAGGGATTAAAAGAAAAAGCTCACAGGGGGTAACTGAATGAGACATAAAGTTGATGGAAGACATTTTGGCAGAACAGCTAATCAGAGGAAGGCTCTTTTAAGAGGGCTTTTAGCTTCTCTTATTAAATATGAAAGAATTGAAACAACTCTGGCAAAAGCAAAGGCTGTAAAAGAGATGGCTGATAGACTTGTTACTTTTGGGAAAAAAGGAGACCTTCATTCAAGAAGAATCGCACTTTCCTATTTACCAGATAAAGAACTTGTCAGAAAGCTTTTTACAGAGATTGCTCCCCGTTTTGCCGACAGAAATGGCGGTTATTTGAGGGTGGTGCGAAAGGGATTCAGAATAAAAGACAGTGCTCCAATGGTTATACTGGAGTTTGTTGATTATCAGAAACCCGAAAAGCCTGAAAAACAAGAGAAAAAAACAGAGTAATTTGACAAAAAGCCTTAAAATTTGATAATTTTAATTGATTCCTGGGTAGCTCAGCCGGCAGAGCGGGTGGCTGTTAACCACTTGGTCGGGGGTTCGAATCCCTCCCCAGGAGTTTAAATTTTTTATAGGAGGATGGAATGCCAAGAGTAAAGGGTGGATTTAAAACAAGAAGATATCATAAAAAAGTTCTTTCAATGGCTAAGGGCTATTATAGTGCAAGGCATCGTTGCTATAAAGTAGCTGCAAAGGCTGTAGAGAAAGCATTAGAGCATTCCTACAGAGATAGAAGACTTAAAAAGAGAGATTTCAGAGCCCTCTGGATTACAAGAATCAATGCTGCAGTTAGAATGTTTGGTTTAACATACAATCAATTTATTAACGCACTTAAGAAAGCAGATATTACACTTAACAGAAAGACCCTTGCTGATATTGCATACAGTGATATTAATGCATCCAATATCTATCTCAGTGGAAGGCTCTGTAAAAGGGAAAAAGCTTGGTCTGAATCTTACAGGTATGTTTTCTCCAAAAAGTCTCTGTAAGAAATAAAC
>Ga0136652_1000779_pt1 | contig 14601 bp, 12 predicted proteins | sample ConPoolayeEmetaG_FD_94864 | JGI IMG/M metagenome (GOLD analysis project Ga0136652, IMG submission 94864) | Hot spring microbial mat communities from California, USA to study Microbial Dark Matter (Phase II) - Cone Pool mat layer E metaG... ...
GTATTTTAGCACAGCCGGTTGAATTTTTTAAAGCTTTTTGCTAATCTATTACAAACAAAACTTGATCTCAAGCGCACGAAAAGAGGAGCACGTCACCATTGAATAAAGAGTATGGCAACATTGATAGCAAATACCGATTCGTCATTGTCGCCTCCAAGCGGGCGAAGGACCTTCTGAAAGGAGCGAAAGCCCGGATCCAGGATAAATCCAAGAATGCCATCCGCATCGCCCAAAAAGAAGTCCGCTTGGGTCTGGTCGATTTTGAGATTCTCACTCCGAAAAGAGAGGAGATTCAAGAAGAAGAATCGGTCTTCCTCGGCGAGGGGGTGGCTGAGGGTTTCGGAGATGAGGAAGAAGCCGCGGCCGATTTAGAGCAGGCGGAAATGTCTGAAGCCGAAGTCGAAGAAGATGTCGATCACGTCTCTGAAGTCGAGCTCGAGGAGGAGTTCGAACCTCTGGAGGGGCTCGAAGAGGAAGAGGACGAGGAGACCGAAGAGAGCTCCTGATTCTTTCGCCCGGCTTTTTCGAGCAGCTTGACATAATCGAGTTTGATCCAGAGAGAGCGGGCGAAGCCCATCTGTCTGGCGAACCTGGCGATGTCGCTCCGTTCGCCTTCCAATTCGAGATATGTTCCGACTGGGGTCTCATCGAGGGAAATGCGGAGCTTATTCGTCCGAAAGACGGTCCGAAATTTCTGGTAACGAAAAGTGGGAATCATCCCCAGGCCGCGCAGGATGCGCCGGGCGTGTTTCTCGTTCTTGACCTCGGTCTCGAATTCCGGCCGGACTTTGAAGCTGCGGGATTTCTGGGGCGCTCCCTTGAAAGTTAGGAAAGTCTTCTTGCCTCGCCGGCGCAGACGGAGAGCGCAGGCCTTTTGAGAGAGAATTCTTGAGCGGAAATCGTAGAACGTGTCGTCTTCGGCTTGCCGCTCTTTTTCCAAGGAAGCCCCGGCTCGAAGAAGGGCCGAGCGCGCCGCCGCCGGGTCATCGACTTTGATCTTGATTTCGATTTCGACCACGGGCGATCTGTTTTCCCCCGCGCCTATTTTTCTCTTGCCAGCACAAATTCGGCCAGAAACGACAGGGCATCCCGGGGCGCCGACTCCGGGAACTGGGAGATGATCTCTCGCGATCGGATCGAGTATTCTTCCGCTCGGCGGAAGGTATAATCCAGCGCTCCGCAGGATCTCACCAGGGAAAGAATTTCCTGTTTCGCTTCGGCGATCGATTCCCTTCTGCTGATCAGTCGCTCGAGTTGCTGTCGGGTGAGGTTGCCGTCGCTGCGCAGGGAGTGGATGAGCGGCAGCGTGATCCGGCCTTCGGCCAGGTCGGAAAGCGTCGGTTTGCCCAGACGCTTTTCGTCTCCCACGAAGTCGAGCAGGTCGTCGATGATCTGAAAAGTCATGCCCAGGTTGTGTCCGTAGTCGAGAAGACGCTTTTCATCTTCCGGCGAAGCTCCGGCCAGGACGGCTCCGATTCGGCAGGCCGCCGAAAAAAGCGAGGCCGTCTTATTGCCGATGATGTCCAGGTAGCGCTGTTCGGACAGGTCCAGGTTGCCGCTCATCTCGTATTCGATCAACTCGCCCTCGATCATCTGCGAGGACACATCGGTCAAGAGGCGAATGATCTCGCGGTGCCGGCTTTCGAGAGATAACCCGAGGCTTTTGATGTACAGATAATCGCCCAAGAGAACCGAGATGTTCGGTCCCCAGCGTCGATGGACGGAGTCCCGTCCCCGCCTCGTCTCGGCGCCGTCGATGATATCGTCGTGGATGAGGCTGGCCGTGTGGATGAACTCGACCAGCGCGGCCAGAAGGATGTGCTCGTCGCCCGGATAATGGAGAAGCTTAGAGGAGAGGACGACCAGGGCCGGCCGGATCCTTTTTCCCTCTCTCTCGAAGAGATAGGAGTTGATCTCGGACACCAGCCGGATCGGGGACGAAGTGAAGAGCTTGAGGCACGATTCGACTCGCTCCAAGTCCTCGCGGATATCCTTATAGATCAAAGCCAAGTCCGGCCTTTCTTTGAGCAGTGCTCCGGCTTTCAAGCGGCTTTCGGGATTCATCGGCAAGGGGCGAATCTCGGCTTTCTGGTCCGAGGAAAAAGACGGAATAAACGATCTCCTTTCATCTGGCCTATCTTAACATTGAAAAATCATTTTGACAAATTTTCCCTGCGTCCGAAAAGGCGCTCGAAGTTTCGCCGGGTCAGGCTCCCGACTTCGGCGAGCTTCAGGGCTTTGAGCTCGGCCAGGCAAGCGGCGGTCTCGACGATGAACGCCGGCTCGTTTCGTCTCACCCGGCCGCGGCGCCCCTCCGGAATCAGGTATGGAGAATCGGTCTCGATGAGGAGGCGGTCCGAAGGGATAGCCCTGGCCGCTTCGCGGAGCGCTCGGGCGCCGGCATAGGTCAGGATGCCCGAAAAAGAGACAAGAAATCCGAGGTCGATCATTTTTCTGGCCGTTTCTTCGTCCTCGGTGAAGCAGTGGAGGATTCCTCCGCAGCCGAATTGCTCTTCTTCGACGAGAGCCGCCATTTCGCGACCGGACTTCCGACTGTGAAGAATTACCGGCAGCCCAAGACGGGCGGCGAGACCGATTTGGGCGCGCAGGGCCTCCTTCTGTTTGGAAACCGGCGAGAAATCGTAGTGAAAGTCGAGGCCGATCTCTCCCACGGCCGCAATGACTCCTGCCGCGGCCAGATCGGCGATTCGGTCGAGGTGCTTGGATTGAAAGAGCTTGGCCTGGTGGGGATGGACGCCCGCCGCAGCGATGATCCACGGATAGGTCCGCCTGAGTTCGAGAACCCGGCCGAGACTTTCCTCGCTGGTCAAATCAGCCGGGCAGAGAAGAGATCGGACCCCGGCCGCCCAGGCCCTCTCAATGACTTTATCCCGGTCGGGGTTGAATTCCTCTGCATCCAGGTGGGCATGGGAATCGGCCAGCTCCACAGGCTCGACTCTTAAGAAAGCGGTCGTTATTGTGCCAGCCTGGTTTTCAGCTGCCGGAGAGGCAGCGCGCCGTAACTCAGGAGCCTTTCCAGAAATTCCTTCTGGCTAAATGAATCGCCTTTGAGCTTTCGGTAGTCCTTTTCCATATCCAGGATTTCCTGGTAGCCGATGTAGGGATACGCGGCGTCACCGGGCTTGAGCAGGATGCGGTTCCATTTCCGCTCCGCCTCGACTTCGGACTGGAATCCTCCCCGGGTCATATAGGCGACCGCCTGCTCCTTCGTCATTCCGGCCTGGTGGATGTTCAGCTCGAGGTTGAAATCGATGACCATTTTGAGTTGGTGCTTGAGCTGGTTGAGGCGCAGACGCAGGTCGTAATTGTTAAACCCGGAAGTGATGAGCATCTCTTCGATATAGAGCGGCCAGCCTTTGAGAAGCATCATGTTCGGGTAGAGCTTGCGGACAAGAGAGGGATGCTTGGCCGTGAAAAACATCGGGACGAACGGACCGGGGTAAATGTTCTTGACCGTCCAGGGGATGAGATAATAATTGTTGTACTCTTCGAGGAAGGAGGTCGATTTTTCGTCCGTCCAAGTATCGGGCAAAGGGGCGATCTGAGCGGTGAAGGAACCGCCGGCTTCATAAGCTCCGGGCCCCAGGATGCGGGTCCAGGTCAGGCCTCGTTCCGCCGGCGGCATGGTTTCGATCGTCAGGTCGGCGTCGGGAATCGGGATCAGACCTTTGGCCGAGAGATAGGCCTTGATCGTTTCGACATTCCTCTTTGTTTCGGCGATGAAGTTCTCTTTGGTCGGATGATCGCCCTTGATTTTTTCTAGCACGCCGGAGATGGCGATGTTCCAAACTTCATCCTGAGAACGCTGCGTTCCCAGCTGGTCGAGGTTGATGTTGGGGTACATGATCTTGAAAAAGGGAATACAGACAAGAAACATCTCTCTCCGGATGTTGTTGTAATCGGCCTTTGCCCTGGCCACGAGCTCCGTCGGGGGGATGCTGAACTCTCCCGTCAAGGCGAGGAGACGCGAATGGACCTGGTCGCCCAGACGGAAATTGCCGGTCGAGCGGGGAAGGAGTTGGGACTGGAGGAAATTCTGGTAGTCTTCTATGGCGGCGACGGCTTTTCCCCATTCCGCTTGAAATTTGGATTTTATCTCCGAGGGAGCCCTTTCCGTCAACTGTGGGATTTGGACTTTATAGAATTCCATGATTCCGGGAAGCTGAGCAATCGCCGTCTCGGTGAAGATCTGGGGAGGAGTCTTTAAATTGTCCTTGGCCTGCTTGATCAGTCCGGGCAAAAGTTTGGCTCTCTCTGTGGCCGACTTGATCCGGGCGTCGAGCGGTGCGAATTCTCTGGTCAATAAGCTCTTGAGGCTGTGGAGAATGATTTCATTGTAGAAAATCGGGTTATACTCCCAGGGGAGAAGGCTCTCGTGCCTCATCAGCTCGAGGTCGATGGCGTTTCGAATGAGGTCATAATCGATCTGTCCTTCCGTTCCGAGTTTCGTTCGGTCGACTTTGGTCACCAGCTCCTGATTGAAGAGATCAAGATCATCATGGTGTTTATCCAGGTTTTTTTCGCTTAGATCTTCCAGCCGGTCGTTGTATTTATAGTAGCCGGCCAGGCTGGCGGCGGTCGGATAGAATTTCCAGTAGGCGTCGAGGTAGGTATCCATTGCCTTCTGGAACTTGCCCTCTTCCTGGCTCTGCTGGGAGAGGAGAGCGCTGATTCCGAAGACGGCGAACGCTCCGATCGCCACGGGGATGAGGAATTTTTTCATCGCGGCCTCCTTTTCACTTCAAGAAAATCATGCTTTTGACCCGTGAGGGGGCTTCAACTCTATAACTACCGGCCGGCCGATTCATTCCCGGAAAGGAATTTCTTGTCAGTTGCCGACCTGGTGCCAAATCCCTTCTCTCTTACCATCGGATGATTGCCGAGGCCCAGGTGAACCCGGAGCCGAACGCGGTCAGGGCGACGATGTCCCCGCGCTTGAGTCGTCCGTCTTTGGCGATTTCGTCGAGGGCGATCGGGATGGACGCCGCCGTCGTGTTCCCGTAGCGATCGATGTTGCGGACGACTTTCTCCAGCGGAATCCTCAGGCCGTGGGCGACCATCTGACTGATCCGGTCGTTGGCCTGATGCGGGACGAGCCAGTCGATGTCGTCGACGGTCAGTTGGCTGCGCTCGAGGGCGAATCGGACCGCTTCCGGCATTCGTTCCGAAGCGTTCTTGAAAACGTTCTTGCCCTCCATCTTGGGATAAAACTTTTTTTGGCGGAGGAGTTCTTCGGTCACGCAGGGCTTGTCCTTTGAGCTCGGCTTCTCCAACCAAAGGTCCTGAACATGACGGCCGTCAGCGAAAAGGCAGGTCGTCATGATGCCCCGTCCGTCGCTCTCTGTGTTAGGTTCGAGGACGACTGCGCCGGCTCCGTCCCCAAAAAGGACGGCCATATCCCTGCCCTCGTCGGAGTAATCGAGATTGGTGGATTGGACCTCGGCGGCCACGAGAAGAATCTTCTTGAACGTTCCGGCGCGGATGTATTGGTCCGCCACAGAGAGCGCGTAGATGAAGCCGCTGCATTGATTGCGGACATCCAGCGCTCCGATGGGCACGAGCCCGAGTCTGGCCTGGACCTGAACGCCGATTCCCGGAAAATAATGATCCGGGGAGAGGGTGGCCGCGATGATGAACTCGATTTCAGCCGGTTCGATCCGAGCGTCTTCGATGGCTCGGATCGCCGCTTCATAGGCCAGGTCCGAGGTCCCGACTCCCGGCTCGACATGTCGACGTTCGACGATTCCCGACCTCTGGCGGATCCACTCGTCTGAAGTATTCATGAGTTTTTCCAGGTCGAAGTTCGTGACCCTGCGGGGAGGGACATAGTGTCCAATTCCCTTGATAACCGTCCGAGTGTCCATTGAAAATCCGCTCCATTATAGCCAAAGAATTTTCAAAAATAAAGCCAAATTTTTCGCCCGGCCGCCTTGACGGGGGGAAACGGCCGGAGTAGGATAAAATGTCATTTCTATTTTCTGCGGCTCATTTTTCATCGGCGATGACGCGAAGAGCGAGACGAGCACAAAGGTCGATCATTCTTTTCTTTTTCCTTCTGCTCTCATGGAGAGCGGGCGCGTTTCATCTCTTTTCCGGCCAGGAAGAACTCTTGAGGATCGAGGCTTCGGTTCATCCGCGCCGGCTCGCCCGGGGCGAAGAGGGCAGGGTGATCCTGAAGCTCAGCCTTCCGGAAGGGGTCGTCATCAGCCCGCATCCCGACTTCGTTATTGAATTCAAACCGCTGGCCGAAGTGATCTTTCCCAAGCCTTTTTTCGCCGCTTCGGATTTGGCCATCGGCGTCGAAGAAAAAGACGGGGAGGAATGCCTCGACCTCGGCAATCCGGTTAAAATTCCTTTCACCGTCAGCCCTGAAGCAAGAAAAGGAAGTTACATCCTGGAAGGAAGGATCAAGTATTATGCCCGCTCAAAGAGCGAAGGCTGGCTGGTGAAGAATACGGCCAAGTTCTTTGTGGCTTTTTCAACTCGCGCCGCCGGCCCGACCAAGAAATCGCCGGCCTTCTCATAGCCATTTCTGCGCTCGATACCATTCCATCGTTTCGCGAAGCGCTTCATCGACTGGATAACGGGTGCGGAAGGAAAGCAATCGGTCCGCTTTGCGGACGTCCGCCACCCAGGCGGTCGGCTTCATATCACGGTACTTGTCGAGGCTGAAAATCTGGGGATGACCGGAGAGACGGCTTTTCACCTCGCTGATTGCCGCAGCCGCTGCGACGAGGGCCATCGGCACCCGGATGCGGACCGTTTTTTTCCCCAGCGCGCGAGCTGCCGCCAGGCCGAAATCGTCCCAGCTCATCGGTGTCGGATCGGCGATGTTGATGATTTCGCCGCTCGGCAGGTCTTTTTCAGCACAGAGATAGAGAGCTTCGGCCAGGTCTTTGACGTAGCACAAACTGAGCATTCTCGAATTTCTTACCGCGGCCAGAAGGCCGCGGTTGATAAACCTGAAATAGGTCAGGAAATCGACGTCCTTGGGCCCGAAGATCGCGCTGGCCCGGAGGATGAGAAGCGGAAACCGACCGGCGTAGCGAAGAGCCTCATGCTCAGCCAGGAGTTTGCTCCGGCCGTAATGGCTGACCGGGCGCGGAGGGTCGCTTTCTCGAACCGGCCTTCCGTTCTCAGAAGGGCCGGCGGCGGATAAGCTGCTCAAGAGCACGACCTTGGGTCTTCCGGGGAAGGATTCGAGGCGACGGAAAAGGCTTGCCGTTCCATCGCGGTTTACAGTATAATAATCGGCTGAGTTGAGCGACCGGTTTTTCCCGGCAATATGGTAGACGATCTCGATTCCCGCCGGGAGAGGAGGAAGAGAAAAAAGGTCTCCGCGGAGAAATTCGACTCCTCGGCTTTCCAGGCCCGCGGCTTTGGCCGGGTTGCGGAGGAGGGCGAATACTCTGTCCCCTCGAGCCAAAAGAAGGTCGATGAGGTGACTGCCGATAAAGCCGGTCCCTCCGGTCAGAAAAACATTCATCGCGAAAATTTTATGACAACTGCCTGCCCCGGTCAAACACGGCCTGCGCTCAGGCGCCTGAGAATTTTGCTCTCGGCCTTGATTCTTGTTTTCACTTTCGGTCAGGGCCTCGGCCAGCCGACGACCTTGATCCTGCCGGTCGAACAGGTGAAAGCCGGGATGAAGGGGAAGGGGAAAAGCGTTTTTCAGGGCGGCCGGGTCGAGAATTTCGACGTCGAAATTCTCGGCGTCCTAGAGAATGTCCAGCCCAAGAAAAATGTCATTCTCGCCCGGCTTTCCGGAATGGGTCTCGAAAATACCGGCATCATCCAGGGCATGAGCGGGAGTCCCGTCTATATCGATGGAAAACTCATCGGCGCCGTCGCCTACTCTTTTCCCTTCGCCAAGGAGCCGATCGCCGGCATCACTCCGATCGGAGAGATGCTGGCCATTCCCGGCCAACAGCCGGCCGCGAAGCCGCAGGCCGGCGAATCGCTTCCTTTCCGGAGCTTCTTGAGCGTCGAAGATCTTGTCTCCCACTATAAGGGGATTTTTTCTTCTCGGGAACCCTTGGTGTCCCAGGGGCGGATGCTCATGCCGATCGGCGTCCCGCTTCAATTCTCAGGCTTTTCCTCGGCGGCGATGGACAGGGCGAGGTCGATCTTCGGTCGGATGGGATTCTTGCCCTTCGCCTCCGGAGGAGCGGGTCGAGCCCAGACATTTCCTCCGGCCTCGCCTCCTTCTCTTCGCGAGGGTGATCCGGTGGCGGTCGAGCTTGTCCGCGGCGACCTGAGTGTCGCCGCCCTGGGGACGGTGACTTATGTGGACGGGAATAAAATCCTGGCCTTCGGTCATCCGCTTTATAATCTCGGCGCAGTGGATTACGGGATGTCCGGGGCCAGCATTCTGGCGGTTGTTCCCAGCCTGGAGAGCTCGTTCAAAATGGCAGCCCTGGGCGCCCGCGCCGGGCGTTTTTCTCAGGACCGGACGGCCGGCGCGCTGGGCGAAATCGGCGTGGAGCCGCGGCTGATCCCCGTCACCGTCCGGCTGATGGAGGCATCGGGCAAACCAAAAGAGTTCAAGCTCGAGGTGACGAACGACCGAATCCTGAGCCCGCTCCTCTTGAACCTGTCCCTTTCCTCCTTGCTCCAGGCAGAGGAGAGGTCGATCGGCAATTTGTCCGTCGTTCTCGACGGGAATGTTTACCTGGATAATGGTGCCGGGATCCATCTCGAGGACCTGTTTTCGGGAAATCTGGATACGGCAGTCAGCAGCCTTTCCGGTCTCGTCATGGCGGTGGTCTATTATCTCGCCAATAACGAATTCGAAGAGGTCGGATTTCATCGCCTTGATCTGACGATTCGGGCGGTTGAGGAAGCGAAATTCGCCGCCTTGGAGCGCGTCTGGCTGGATAAATATGAAGTCTCAGGCGGAGAGAGAATCGAGGTCAAAATTTTCTATCGGACCTTCGGCGGCCGAAGCTACCAGGAAACGGTGGAAATTGAAGCGCCTCCTCTGCCGGCCGGGTCGGAGTTCCAGCTCATCGTCGGAGATGCCGGTTCGATGCATCAGATCGAAATGGCCCAGTACCGCAGCCAGGATTTCGTTCCCCGCAGTCTCGGGCAACTCATCCGTCTGCTCAACAACCTGAGAAAAAACAATCGGATTTATTTCAAAATTTTGGCTTCCAAGCCGGGCCTGTTCGTTCGCGGGGAGGAAATGCCCAACCTCCCGCCGTCGATGAAATCGATGTTCGCCTCGCCGCGGGCCGCGGCCACATCGCCGACCGAGCTCACGCGGTCGACGCTGCGCGAATATCAGATGCCTATTCCTTATGTTTTCCGGGGAATCACTTCCCTTGTCGTGAAAATCAAGAATTAAGAGAGGATAGGGTGAGAGTTCAAAAATATATTATTTTTATCGGGATAATCGGAATTAGCCTGAGCCTGCAAGCGGTCCAGCCGCGGAAATGGGAGCTCAGGACGAGGGAGGACTTTCTCAAGGGGAGGCTCGACGGCGTCTCCCTCTCCTCTGACGGGCTGCTCGCTCTGGCCCCAAAGGTCGAAAAGATTGACGGGCCGACGGAGGATTTTTTCCTCTCGCTGCATTCCGGTCCCGGCGGATCGGTCTATCTCGGAACCGGTCACGGCGGAAAAATCTTCCGCCTCGAGGCCGACGGGAAAGCGACTCTTTTCTTTCAGGCGCCGGAGATGGATGTCAGCGTCCTGACCATGGACAGCAAGGGAACCCTGTTTGCCGGAACATCTCCCAACGGAAAAGTCTATAAGATCACCGGCAAGGATCAATCCGAAGTCTTCTTCAACCCGGGCGAAAAATATATCTGGGACATGGCTTTTGCCGACGACGGCTCGCTGCTGGTGGCGGTCGGCGAGAGCGCCGGCGTATACAAAGTCAACGCCCAGGGTGAAGGACAGTTGATTCTCAAACCGGCGGAGAACCACATTCTCTGTCTCGTCCGAGACGGGAAGGGCGGTTTTCTGGCCGGAAGCGGGGGCGTCGGAGTCGTGTACAAGCTCGGTTCAGACGGCCGGTCGACGCTGCTCTTTGAGTCGTCCTTTGAGGAGATCAAGAGCCTGGCGATCGATTCGAGCGGTGAGATCTATGCGGCCGCCGGCGGGTCTCCATCGAAGGCAAGGAAAGAGGAAACTGCCGAAACTCCCGTGCGCTTAAGCACCGAGATCACGGTCGCCGTCCTGCCGGCGCCTGAGACGGCTCAGGCGAAGGCGACGCCCATTCCGGCAGGAATCCCTTTGGCCGCTTCTCCCAAAGAGCCTTCTGCCCTCTACAAAATCCGCTCCGACGGGACGGCAAAAAAGGTTTGGGAGTCGGCCGACGAGCTGATCTATGCGCTTCTCTGGCAGGAAGCCGAAAAAAGGCTCCTTTTTGGGACGGGTAATCGGGGCCGGATCTATATGCTGGATCAGGAGGACAAAGCGGCTCTTCTCCTCCAGGAGAATTCGGAGCAAGTCTATGCCCTGGTTTCCATCGAGAAAAAAATCTATACTCTGGCCAATAATCCGGCCCGCCTGAGCTTCATCACGTCCGAGCAAAGACTGAACGGCGAGTACATCAGCGACATTCTGGACGCCCGGATTGTTGCCTCTTGGGGAAAGCTGGAGTTTGACGCGGATCTTCCGAGCGGAGCGATCCTTCAGATCCAGACGCGGAGCGGCAATGCCTTCGAGCCGAACAGCACCTGGAGCGAGTGGTCCCCGCCGATTCAGAAAAAAGAAGAGCAGATTCTCAGCCCCCGAGCCCGCTATTTGCAATGGCGGGCTCTCTTCAAATCGCAAGCCGGCAATGCTTCGCCGCTGCTTCGCCGGGTCGCGCTGTCCTATCTTCAGGCGAACAGCGCACCGATCATCCGGAAGCTCGAGCTGCTGCCGCCGAACGAGGTGTTCATCAAGCCGCCCGAGCAGGAGGAAGTCATCTGGGGAGCGGAAGAGCTGATCGCTTCCGAAGCGGATAAGAAAAAAGAGGACCGGCTTTTCCTGACGCCGAAGAAGGCCGAACGTAAAGGATATCAGACCGTCATCTGGGAGGCGGCGGATGAGAATGAGGACCGGCTTGCCTATAAGATTTCTCTCCGCCGCGAGGATGAATCGACCTGGCGTGTGATCAGGGAGGGGTGGAAGGAATCGCTCTTCGTCTTCGACACTCTCTCTTTTCCCGACGGAACCTATTTTCTCAAGCTCGAGGCATCGGACCTGCCGTCGAATCCGCCGGGAACCGAGCTCCGGGCCGAAAAACTCAGCCCGGCGTTTGTAGTGGACAACTCCCCGCCGACGGTCAAAAATTTCACCGTTGCCAGGGATAAAAATGCTCTGGACATCAGCCTTCAGGTCGAGGATTCAGGAAGCGCGATCGAAAGCCTGGAATACTTGATCCGTCCGGCCGAATGGAGGGTCGTCTTCCCTGTCGACGGAATTTGCGATTCGAAAGCCGAGGATTTCAAGTTTCGGGCCGTCATCCCGGCTGGCGCCGATAACCTGGTTACGGTCCGAGTAACGGACCGGCATCATAACATCGGCGTTTTTCGCCAGGCGTTTTAGCCGCTCTTCACCCGCTCGATATATTTGTCTTCTCTTGTGTCCACGCGGATGATGTCCCCTTCTTTGATGAACTGCGGTACGGTCACGACCAGGCCGGTTTCCAGGGTCGCCGGTTTGCTCGAGGCCGATTGAGTCGCGCCCTTCATGAAGGGGTCCGTCCTGACGACCCGGAGGTCGACGGTCAGAGGAGGACGAATCCCGACCGGCTTGCCCTCGTGAGTTTCGATCGTAAAAACGATATTGGGGACGAGATAATTGACCGCGTCGCCGATGACCTCGGAGGGAAGACGGATCTGTTCGAAGTTTTCCAGGTTCATGAAGACAGCCTCGTCATCGATCTTGTACAAAAACTCCATCTCGGTCTCTTCGAGAAACGCTTGCTCGACCCGATCTTCGGACCGAAATCGGTAGTCCGAGATGCTCCCGTCTTTGAGGTTGCGGAGCTTTGTTTGGACCATGGCTTTCCATCGTCCCGGCGTGATGTGGGTCGCTTCATGGACTTTGTACAGGACGCCGTCGAGAATGATGACCATCCCGCGGCGGATTTGAGTCGCGTTGATCATGCGTCGGCCTCCATTCTATTCGATGTTCCTGCCGGGCAAACATCATTATCTTTTTAGCTGAAACGGCGCCACCTGTCAATGAAGGGCCAGATCGATTACGAAAAGCGTGGCCACGATAAGAAGGCGGAGAGTACGATCAGCCGCCGACGGCCTCGCTTCCGCTTGGCTGTTCTCGCCCGCTTGTTGATCGCCGGGCTTCTGAATTCAAGCCGGCAAAAATGAGTTGAATTCGGCGGCGAATTTTATTTTAATTATCCCTCTGGCGGACGACGATGGCGGAAATCTATTTTTTAGGAACAAATGGGGCCGTATCCAGGCCGGACCGGGACCATACCTCTTGGATTATGCCGACGAGCGAAGGTCTTCTTCTTGTCGATTGTTCGGGCAGCGTCTTTCAGAAAATCCAGCGCCTGGGGTTCCATCCGCGCCAGGTCCGGTTTGTTTTCCTGACCCATGTTCATCCCGATCATATCTTTGCCTTGCCTTCGCTTGTTCACGGCCTGATGCTCGAAGAGGGGAGAATCGAGCTCTGCGGGTCGGAGGAGACCGTCTCCTTTGCTCGATCTCTTCTCGATCTTTATGGCCTCCGGAGACGATCATTCCGGACTCGAGTCCTCTTTCGGCCTCTCCGTCATGGGGGAACGGCTCAAGTGGGCCGCGTCCTCCGGGTGCAGGCCTGGAAGACGCCTCATCACTCCTCTTCGCTTGCCTATCGATTTGACCTCGAGCGAAAAAAGAAGAAAATTTTCTACTCCGGCGACACCCCCCTTCATCGGCCGCTTTTCGACGCTGCTCGGGGCGTCGATTGTCTCATCCACGAAGCGAGCGCCCCTTCCCGGTTCTTCAGAAAATATCCGCTGCTCTATTCCTTCCATACACCGGCCCGGGATTTGGGACGATTCTGTCAGGAAGCCGGAATTCGTTGTCTCATTCCCTGTCATTTTTTAGGGGAGCTTTCTTTTTCCCCGTCTGAGATTCGATCGGAAATCCGGCGAGAGTATCAAGGGAAGATCATCATGCCGCGCGATCTGGAAAGAATTCCGCTTTAGCCTTAGCCCGGGCGGCGCGAAGCGCGATTCGGATTTCGCCGGGACCGCCGCAGGAATAAGTCAAGCCGGAAAGGCGGATTTTTTCGTTGGATCGCGCGGAAGAGACGGATGAAGGTGAACTCTGATGACGAAAAAACGAACCCGGATTTTTTTAACCTGGCTGGCCCTCGATATTTTGTTTTCTGGCGCCTGCGTCAAGGTGGAGAGAATGCCTGACCTTGTCTTGATCAACGGCGTCGTTTGGACCGGAGAGCCCGACCGACCGTGGGCCGAAGCCGTCGCTGCAGAGAACGGACGGGTGTCCTTTGTCGGCTCGAGCCGCCAGGCCCGTCGTCTCCTCGGCCCGAAAACCGGGCTCATCGACCTCCGGGGTCGTCTGGTATTACCGGGGTTTATCGACAGTCACACCCATTTTCTCGACGGCGGTTTGGCCCTCCTCAGCCTCAAACTCGGAGATGTTCGAAGCAAAGCGGAGTTTATCTCGCGAATCGAGCAAAAAGCGGCCGAGCTCGCGCAAGGCGAGTGGATTTTAAAAGGAGACTGGGACGAACAGCAACTCGACCCTCCGGAGCTTCCAAGACGGGAGTGGATCGATGACGTGACTCCCCACCATCCCGTCTGCGTCAGCCGCCATGACGGCCATATGGTCTTGGTAAACAGCCTGGCTCTTCAAATTGCCGGGATCGCAAAGTCCACGCTCTCCCCGCCCGGAGGAGAAATCCTCAAGGATCCGACGACGGGGGAGCCGACGGGAATTCTTAAGGATGCCGCCATCGCTCTGGTGGAGAGGCACATTCCCGAGCCGTCTTTCGAATTCAAACTCCAGGCAGCCCGGGCTGCGCTTCGCCATGCCGCCGCCTGTGGGGTGACTTCTCTCCATGAGATGGGTTCGAGCACGAGCTTTGAGGTCTACCAGGAGTTGTTGCGGGCCGGGGAACTGACCAGCCGGATTTTTCTCTATCTTCCGCTCAGCGAGGTCGACCTCTATGCCCGTCTCCGCCTGAAGACTCCGTTCGGCAACGAATTTCTCAAGATCGGCGGTCTCAAAGGCTTTATCGACGGTTCTCTCGGCAGTTCGACCGCGCTTTTTTTCGAGCCGTACGCGGATCATCCCGGCCAGTCCGGTCTCCTCAGTTCAGAGATGTATCCCCAAGGAAAGATGGAGGAGCGAATTTTGGCTGCCGATAGGGCCGGCCTTCAGCTCGCAGTTCACGCGATCGGCGATCGGGCCAACGCTATCCTCCTCGACCTCTATGAAAAGGCGATCCGCAGCGGCGGCCCAAGGGACAGGCGCTGGCGGGTCGAACACGCCCAGCACCTTCGACCGCAGGACTTCGAACGGATGGGAAAACTGGGCCTGATTGCCTCGGTCCAGCCGTTTCATGCGATCGACGACGGGCGGTGGGCGGAGGCCAGGATCGGCCGGGAAC
>Ga0136652_1000780_pt1 | contig 14590 bp, 12 predicted proteins | sample ConPoolayeEmetaG_FD_94864 | JGI IMG/M metagenome (GOLD analysis project Ga0136652, IMG submission 94864) | Hot spring microbial mat communities from California, USA to study Microbial Dark Matter (Phase II) - Cone Pool mat layer E metaG... ...
GCTGCCTGCTCCACTTACGTATAAGGCTACCCTTAGAGTCTCAGCAATCTCATCTTTTGTGGCTCCAGCCCTCATTGCCAGCTTAGCGAGGGCTTTGACCCCCTGAACTGCTCCGTGAGAGGCATCTAGAGCCATGGCTATTAGAATTTTAATCTTACTGGGTAGTGCACCATCTTTGAAAGCGAAGGTTCGCATATTTTCTACTTGATTTCGGATTTCTGGATCTATTTCAAAAATTTTCAAAGGATCTTCTGCCATCTATATCACCCCAATTTGCAAATTGGTTCCTTTGAAACTAGACTAATATGTGCCATGAAAAACTTTTTTCTTGAGGGTTGTAAAACATAAGCTGTTTTTATGGGTATCTTTGGTTCTATTTCATTTTGCAATGTGTTAATCTTGTTTACCTAGTAAAGCATTTCTTTCGTTGTAATTTGATATTCGAATTTTTTTGAGAATGGTTAGCCGTACTCCCAAATGACGCCTGTGCCTCCTCTCGGATAACTGAATTCAATAGCATTAGACTCGCAGACCAGCCAGCAACTTCCACACTCAACACATTTTTCCACATATTCCGGAGAAATGAAAGCCTTACTCTTCTTTAGCTCCCAGAGTTCCATTGGACATATTTTGACGCATCTTCCACATCCGGTACATAGAGCCTTATTGTGACGGATAAATTCCCCCGTCTCTCCACTACGCTTCACCAGTTTCCTCAAATCAGATTCACTCTCAACCATACTTATTTATCCCTCCGCCTCCAACTGTATACCCTTCCTCTTTTTGGCTCTGAGCCACATCCACCCCAACTTCAAAAGGCTTCTAAACAGGGGAACCTGAGACTTGCGCAGCAAGGGATAAATGTAGCTTTTGACAAACTCCAAAATGAAGGAAGCGTCCTCCGAGTACCGGGAAATCTCTCTTCGGAGATTACGTATGTGAGGATTTGACCAGCTCGCCCAGAACATTAAGTTATTGGCCAAGGGTGTAATCTTAGTCCATTGACGAGGATCGAAATAAATGCCCGCCCAGAACTCCGCCCACTCCTTAGCCGCAGAGAATTCCTCACCTATAATAGAATTTTTCCATCTCTCCTCATAGACTCTCAAACCAGAAGCGGAAGTATCTCCTTTAGATATGGCTTCCGCAGCAACCTCAGCAGCAAGTTTTCCCGAAACCATGGCATAGTGAATACCCTCAGCCTCGAGGGGACAGGCAAACCCCGCTGCATCGCCCACCAGCATTATCCCACCACCATAAGTGTTTGTAGGCATCCTGGGCATCCAGGGAAGCAGGTGTGCGTGAAACTCTCTGGGCTTGGCTTGAAGTCTATCTATAAACCTTTTCAGTGTACCGGAACTAATAACCCGTCTAAGATACTCGTAGGGTCGCTCCCCGAACCCCGAAGCAAATCTGCCCACCCACTGACCTAAACCCACATGGAACCCTTCAGGCATCATAGCCACATAAGTGGCAGGATACAAAGGCGACACATAAACTTGGTTACAATATTCTTCAGCACCAATGAGTTCATCCATCCTTTGCCTTGAGGCTTGGAAGTCACAGTCCACCACTAGGGTAATTTCATCCGGTCTCCACTTGTCTCGAAGCCCAGCTTGATAAGCTATCTTTGAGACAGCCCCATCCGCTGCGATGGTTACGTCTCCCTCCACTTTTTCGCCTTTATCGGTAATAATGCCTGTAACCTTTCCATGGGAATCTTTTAAGACTCCACTTGCCAGGGTTGCTGTTCTTATCTCTGCACCGGCCTCGGAAGCCAACCCTGCTAGGAAGCGGTCAAAATCCCTACGGTACACGTCGAACTGGAAGAATTCTCGAGCCTCCGAGTACTCTGCTAAATCGCTGGTGGACCAGCGTATCATGAAGCGTTCCTCCAAATTCTCATCGAGCATATGCATGGATTGGTACTTGATTTTTATGCCGGGTATGTTCATTTTTTTAATGAAATCAAAGTCGCGGAAAATTCTGGGGGCGAGGCCGCATCCGGAGGAAGACTTGTCGCCAATTTTTCTTCCACGCTCGATCATTATTGTTTTTAAGCCTTTTTCACTTGCAGTCTTCGCTGCTAGGGAGCCGCCGGGTCCGCCACCTACCACAACTACATCATACTTCGCCATTCTTACTCCTCTAGAGATTTTGATTTCCTAAAGTTTTTGTTAATGTTCATCTATAAGTTTATATCGTTTATTTTTTCATTATGTTTTTTACTTTTGCGTTCAAAATTTAAGGATGCGTCCTCGTATTTTTTGTGGTGCCAAATCTCCATTGGAAATTAAGCTTTATTACGCTAATGGCTTTTGATATGATAAACTTTTCAGATGAAAATAAAAAGGTTTATATAAACTATATTTCATAGTAATATCTCAGAACTCGCCAGCATTTGTGGGGTACCCAAACTTCATTATTTAATCTACAAAAAAGATTTAAAAAAATAGATTATTTCGCAAAATCTTTCTGATCCAATCAAAAATTAGATTGATGGTGCAATAGGGGGTAAAGCTGATGGTTTTAGCCTCTACCATTCCGAAAGAAATCTCAGAGGCTTTAGAGTCTCCTACCTTTTCCATCCACATTAAGGGTAGTGCAGGTACAGGCAAAACTACTATGGCTCTTGAACTGGTACGATATATGAATTGTCCCGCGATTTACTTGTCCACCCGTGTTTCTCCCAGTAGGCTTTATAACCAGTTTCCATGGTCTGAAAACTGCCTTCACAAAGAAAACATTCTGGATGTGAACACCAGCTTGGACATTCAAACTAGGGAGGAGACTTTGTTTGAGTATGTTGATAGGCCGAGTTTCTTAAAAAATCTCTACTCTAGAGTTCTGGAAGCCAGGGGAGAACACCTGGCGATTATTGTGGATAGCGTGGATTATTTAAAGTCGAATCTTAGAATTCCGCAGGAAGATTTGAGTGTGGAACGGGACATCTTGGACATAGCAGAGAGGGTGGATGCAAATGCGATTTTCATAAGCGAAATATGTGAGGAAGGTAAGTTAGACTATCTTGTTGACGGCGTTGTGAGGCTGGAGAGAGAAATTGTGAATGAAAGGCTTTTAAGAAAACTATACATTGAAAAGATTCGAAGAAATAAGATAGAGAACCCAATGTATCTCTTTACACTCAAAGATGGAAGATTTAGGTGCTTCGAAAATGGTTTCCAGATAAACTTTGTATCCCGGGAAACTTCTAAGTTTGAGCAAAAAGAGGGGAGAAAAATTCCCACTTTAGTTCCAGAGCTGGATCAAATACTGGGCGGGGGCTTCGAAAAGGTGTCCTTCAACATCTTCGAGGTAGGGGAGAATGTGGGTATAGCTCACTTCTATATTTTCAGCCCCATATTTTTTAACATTGTTCTTCAGGGTTATCCCCTTTTTAGTATACCTTCCAAATCCCTTTTTTCCATCGATGTAGTAAGAATGGTTCCTACATCTGACCTAAATGAAAAGATGTTGTCTACATTAGATGATGATTCTTTGAATCGTTTGAAGAAATGTTTTCATGTGTTTTTAACTTCAGAAAATTATCCAAGTCCTACTGAATCTTATAATACACACTATTTGAAGGGACAAAATCCCGAAGAAGATCTTAATAACTTTATAGAATTGGCAAAAAAGGTGTTAGAAGAGGTTAAAGCCAAAACTCTGGTTGTCACCATGGCAAGTGACACCATGGAATATGTTTACGGACCAGAGGGTCTTTTAAAGATTATACAAACCTGGATGGAACGAATAGAAAAGCTCAATGGAATAATGGTTATGTTTCAATTCGGACATAAAACTTTAAGATTACCAACTCATTTGGCAAAATCCTACTTCAAATTGGAAAATATCGGTGGGAACATCGTGTTTTTTGGAGAAATTCCCAAGACCAAAATATACGTACCAAGTTTAAACATCTCCGAGAGAAGTATACAAACCAGACTTTTATCCATAGAATGACCTTTAGAATAATCTCCATAGCGATCTAAATTCGCCCCATTTCTGCCTCTTATTTTTGGTTTTCCGAACTGGCAGGGGAATTCTACAAAATATTTCCTTAAAACGAAGTTAGACAAAAACTAAATTCCAAGCCATAATAGCTCCATGATATTAGAATATTATTAGTTCTTATTAGAAAAGAATCCCTATTTTTCATTGACACAAAAAGTTTTTGGCGCATTTTTAAAGGTCTAGAGCATACTTGGAGACAAAAGTTTCCCAAAAAAGGTTTAGGCTCCAACCGAAAAGAAACGCAAAAAAGGCTTCTTTGAGCAAAAAGAGGAATAATAAGACAGATTAAAAACCACACAGAGAAGCCATCTAAAGCCAAACCAAAGCATTCTCCAACCACTTGCAGAAAAACTTTCATTCTTCGCACAATGCAATTGCAGTATCAAAAGTCAGAGACCCATCCTCTGACTCTGAAGGTTCTCAGTTGAAGGGATAATATATGAAATCTTTAATGGTTGAGATGCTGGAACTGGATTATGAGGTTGTATCTGAAAAGATTGAGGAATTTATTAGAAATTATGTTCGGATACTTAAAAAAGAAGGCGTTATTGTGGGTTTGAGTGGTGGACTAGACTCGAGCACCGTTGCCACTTTGAGTGTGAGAGCCTTAGGACCCGAACGAGTGTTTGGACTAATAATGCCAGAAAGAGACAGTGAACCTCAAAACTTAAGAGACGCAAAAAGACTTGCCTCCAGTCTGAAAATAGAGTATGACGTTATAGATCTGACCCCAATATTGAGGAAGATGGGAATATACGATATACTTCCGGACAGTATTGTAAAAAATAAGAAATTGTTTATCGAAAAATTAAGAGAGGCATATAGGGTGAGCGTGTTTGAGCACAAAGCCGTAGATTTACCAATAGTGGATCCCCAATCTTTTGACGGCGATTATTCCTTCACCTTGAGGGATAAGACTTCAGAGATAGAAATGATTGACATCAAATCCGGCAGGCGTGGCTACTGCTTCACCTTTCCTAAAGTTAGACTAAGAAGTATCATGCTCCACTATCACGCTTGCCTCAGAAAATTGCTTGTCGCGGGAACCATAACCAAGTCAGAATATGTAACGAGCACCTACGATGAGCATGGAGACGGAGCCTGCGAAATTGCACCACTTAAAAACCTTTACAAAACTCAAGTTAGACAGCTTGCCCACCACTTAAAACTTCCAAAATACATACTAAATAAACCCTCAACCCCCGACCTAATATTGGGATCAATAATTACCGATGAAGCCCTCATTGGTATGGATTATCTTAAATTGGATTCCATACTATGCTGTTTGGAACGTGGAATGCAGACTCAAGAAATAGTGGAAAAACTAGAAGTTGAAGAAAGCGTCGTGAGGAGAGTTCAAAACACTCTTACCATGGCTAGTTACAGGAGACAAATGCCCTTTGCGCCATCTGTATAAAAATCAGAGGCTGAAAATAGCTTTAGACATCTTTATTAAAGTGGGGTTGCTCGGGTAAATATGAACAGAAGGGATAAAAGCTAAGCTTTTACTTATTGCGTTTCTTCGCTGTACTTTTTTAAAAATAGTGTGTATAGTTCTCTGGCCGTTTTTGGCCCTATCCCGGGAATGCTTGCTATTTGTTCCCAGTCCGCGTTTACTAGGGTTTTCAGGTCGCCGAAGTGTTCAAGGAGTCTTCTTGCTCGAATTTCGCCGATTCCGGGAAGTGAGGATACTATAAATACTAGTTGGTCTTTTACGCCTTTTTTCACCCTAGATAATTGGGGGATGCGAGGTTCTCCATTTCCTACATGTTCATCTAGACTTTTGAGGAAAAGTGCAGTGTCAAAAGCAGTTTCCAAGTTAACTATTTGGACAATTCCCCGCTTGCCTTCGGGGCTTCTTTTGAGGGAGACACTTGCAAGTGATGAAAGGTAAGCTTCCCTTTTTATTTTCCGGTACATTAGGGCTTCCGAAATTATTCCCTCCACGATAAGATAGCTTACTTCGAAGTTGGTGCTAAGCTCGTAAAGTTGTGTGTGGAGGTGCCCAGAAGTTAAGCTGGTAATGTAGTCGTTTATCTCCTTTCTCTCCACACACAAAGCGTCGCCGACCAAGTAGTCGCCTACTGGTAAATCTTCAAACCTAATCTCTACACCGAATTGTTGCAACTTGTCGGGAATCATACTTCTCTTTTCACGGTAATCAACAAGAATCAAGCAACTCACCTCAAGCCTTAACAGAAGTAAAAACTATGCGAAGCCCCAAAATTAAGCATCAAATTGGTTAAGTATCCTACCCTTTACATGCAAAAATGGGGGTAAAAAGCCTTTGGTGAATCTTGGGGCGTACTATGGAAGCTGCTCGTTGCAGGTTTAGTTCTCCATGCAAAAAGCTATGAGAATGCTCGTTTAAACAAAAAGAGGAACGAGAGGGATAACTAGACAAAGGAATTAGGGCCATCTGAAAAAGCTTTCCAGAAAAATTTGCAGGAGAAACTCAAGGAGGCTAAACGCCGGAATATTCCGTTGGTTGGTGAGCTTCATTTCAATTCTTTTATAAGATTGTGGTTCTTCTAATTTTACGTGAATCATTCCCTATAATTTGTAATTTGAGGATGATTGGAAATGGCGGACATAGGTTGGGATTTTGATGGTGGTGCCGTGGAGAACCTTAATGGGCAATTAGGTGTAGATTTGAGAAAAATTACTGAGGACATGCAAAGCCTTAATACCAACTATGGATTTAGAGGAGAAAATGAAAATAGAGGAGAGGAAAATATAAGGTGGCCAGCGAAACCAATAATGGGAGGAAGCCATCTGCGCAAAGAATCTTAAGATAAAGAGTCGGGTGAGTTCCATGTTTAGAATAGGAGTTGTATTGTTGAGTGGGGGTTTGGATTCCACCACCATAGCTGCCTACGCTAAAAGTTTGGGTTGGGAAATCCATGCACTCACAGTTCACTATGGACAGAGCCTCAGCAAAGAGGTTATATGCGCAAAGCAAATAGCAGAAAAGTTGGAAATAAAACACAAGGTTGTGGACATCTCACCCTTCAAGGATGTTGCTTGGTACAGTGCCTTAACCCACCCCGAATTCTTCCCCGTTCCAAAGGAACGAAGAGTGGAAGAAATGACGGAAGATATCCCAATAACATATGTTCCCATGAGGAACACCTTCCTAATTGTGCTTGCAGCCGCCTACCTGGAATCAGAAATCCTCTACAAAATAGAGAGGGAGGACATAAAACCCGAGGAGGTTGAAGCGCGAATCTTCATAGCCGCCAATGTTTTGGACTATTCAGGGTATCCAGATTGCAGACCAGAATTTTACATGAAAGTCAACGAACTCCTAAAGGTTGCAAGCAAAATTGGTACAAAATATAATGTAGATATGAGAATAGAAACACCCCTACTCTACAAGAATAAGAAGGACATAGTCGAGCTAGGAATAAAATTGAACGCACCTTTAGAGTTGACTTGGAGCTGCTACGAGGGTGGAGATGTTCCCTGCGGAAAATGTGACTCCTGCCTACTTAGAGCTAAAGGATTTGCGGAAGCGGGAGTAGAGGATCCCCTAATTTTGAGATTGAAAAAAGAAGGAAAAATAGTGTAGAAAAAATGAAAACGAATGTTAAAAAGCCAATCCGGAAAACATGGCAGGCTAAACCACTTTGTTGTCGTAGTCTTAAGAGAACTGGATTCCACCACCTTTTCTTCTATAGCTTCTTGGTTTTAAGCGTGCCTATTTTGTAATACTTCTGATAAGTTAAATTGCGGCCTTAATTTTTAAAAATGTTTAAATATTTGAGAGAAAACTTATTTGTTCTAAACGCTTTGGCGAAAATTTCTCTTGTTCTGATTCTATGTAAAGGGAGGTCTAAGTTTTGGAAGTTGAAAGAGCCGCTGTTATTGGAGCGGGAACTATGGGTTCCGACCTTTCATTACTATTCGCTCTCTATGATGTCGACGTAATTGTTACTGACAAGTCGAAAGCAGTTCTAGATATTCTACCCGAGAAGCAAAAGAGAACTATGGGTGAGCTCCGCCAAATGGGAGTAACGCAGAAATCCTATGATGAGGTTAGGGAAAGAATTGTTATCGCCGACACTTTGAGGAAAGTAAAAGATGTGGACTTCGTTTTGGAAGCCGTAGCTGAAGATTTGCAGGTAAAGAGGAAGGTTTTTGCGGAGCTGGATAAACTGCCACGAAACGTGGTTTTAGCCACCAACACTTCCAGTTTAACAGTCACAGATATAGCTAAAGGACTAAAGGGCGCTGACAGAATTGGAGGCATGCATTTTTCTAATCCCCCTATTCTAAGCCAGCTGGCGGAAGTGGTGAAGGGAGAAAAAACCAGCGAAGAAACCGTAAATGTAATATCAAAAGTAGCCGAAAAGATTGGAAGAGTCCCAGTGAGGGTAAAAAAGGATGTTCCTGGTTTCGTGAACAACAGAATTCTCGTGGGAGCGGGACTAGAAACCCTGTGGGCAATCCATAGGGGAGAGGTTACACCACAGGAGCTTGACGCTTCACTTAGAGCCATAGGTTTCCCCATGGGCTTCGCTGAAGCCGTGGATATAATAGGAGTAGACATCATACTTGCCCTAGGCAAACATTTTGTTAAAGCCTATGGGAAACGCTTTCAGCCCCCACCAGGACTCTTTGAATCCATGGCTAGGGAGGGGAGGCTGGGAAAAAAGAGCGGGAAAGGATTCTATGATTGGAGCAAGGGCCCCCCAGTAATTGATATGAGTCTTGCAGGCAAGTATGATGTCAACAGAGCCATAGCGGGTGCAGCCAATGAAGCCTTCTGGATTATTAAAGAGGAAGTAGCGGATCCAGAAACCATTGACAAAATTGTGAAGCTGGGATTCAGGTCGCTTGTGGGAATATGTGAACTGGCGGATGCTGTGGGTCTAGATAACCTATTAAACACAATGAGAAAACTGCTTCAGGAGTATGGGTTAGAAATCTATAAGCCATGCCCTCTCTTCGAAGAGTATGTGAAAAAGGGATGGACGGGCAAAGCAGCCGGTAGGGGATTCTACAAATATTAAGGATGTGCTCCAAAACCATAACTTTTCTTTTTCCACCAAATTTTCACATCTTCGTCTGAATCAAGACTTGATTTTTTTAAATTTTGCACTCGTTTTCGCGAATTTCCCAATAACCCACTAAAGCATTGCAGCAACCCCTAAGAGAACACCTCCAACTAGGATTAAGAGATACATTAATTATAGGTTTCTCAGCATAGAAAGTTTATCTGGAAAAATTGTGGGGAGGAGCAGGGCATAGTTTATGGGACAAACAGCAAAAATTTTGCACAAGGCGCAAAAGAAATAGTGCCACGGGTTTCCAAAAAAGGAATTTGCCCCTTATGGAGAAGGTTGCCGCAGCTCCAAACTTAATTAAGCCGGCTAAAGGGGGGAGTTACTGCAATGGTTGAGTATCATATTTTTAAATGAGGAAGAAGTTCTATAACTATTATGCTCTCTTACATGGAAAAGGAGGTGTGGATCTTATGAGTAGAAGGTATGATGTTATTGTTGTTGGTTCAGCGTTTGCCGGTGCAGTTGCAGCAAAAACCGCAGCGGAGAAAGGGCTTAAAGTTTTACTTCTTGAAAGGTCAACTGAACCCGGAGAAAAGATTGTTTCTGGTGGTATCCTGACACACGACGCATTCACCGAGCCCGGATTAGAATTTCTAAAGGAGGCTCCATTGGAGAGAGAACTCAAGGGTGTTAGGTGGATTATGGCCAACGAGAAGGGAGAGTCACCATTGGAACTCACATTTAGAAGTACCGATGACAGCAGGGTAGGATACACAATCTACTGCTACGATTTCTGCAAGTGGCTAACCCAACTCGCCGTGAATGCTGGAGCCGAGTTCAGAAACAACACAACTGTTACAGATGTTATAAAGGAGGACGGCTACGTTAAGGGAGTTGTGACGGAGAAGGGAGAAAAAATCAACTCCCAGGTGGTGGTGGCAGCCGATGGAGCAAAATCATTGATAGGGATCAGAGCTGGAGTAAGGAGGAAGCTCCCGCCGGAAAATGTGGAGAACTGTGTGGTGCTAGACTTCACAATACCCGAGAGGGAGCTTAAGAGACTGGGACTAGGAGACACCTTTGAGGTTTACTGGGGAACACTAACCCCCGCAGACATAGGCTCATATGTTTGGATATTTCCCTACAGAGAAAGCTTCCACCTAGGAGTGGGAGCACTGGTTTCAAGCAGGAAGAGTCCCACCATTTTCATGGAGAGATTTCTACACTCACAACTATGGAAGGACAGATTTGAGGACGTTGCAAAATTCAGAGCCTGGATGTGGAACACTGTCCCTCTATGGTCATCACTGGACAGAGATCAGAAAATGCTGGAAAAAACTTATGGCAACGGGATACTCGTGGCAGGGGACGCTGGAGGATTTTTGGATTCCTTCACCTGTGCAGGCTTTTACGGCGCAATGGTTTCTGGAATGCTTGCGGGAGAAGCCGCGGCAGAGTCCATATCTAAAGGCAACATCTCAGAAGAGGGACTCTCAATCTATGAGGAGAAGTATAAAAAGAGGCTAATCTGGAGACTGATGCAAAGACCCTGGAGAAGAGACGTCATCGCAAAGATGGGTGGAGAAAAAATTGTTCAAGTAAGCTCCACGATTTCCAACTACGTAGTAAGAAGTGCGTTTGACCAGCCCAAACCCTCAGACCTAATGCTGCTAATAAGCGGCTTCCTACCCCTAATAAGATACATAGGACCATTCCTTTATAGGAAACTTCCCATGGTATTTAACGAACTTATGCTACTTGCGGGGGTGACAAAATGAAGTATAAAATGTTGGAAGGAACAAACTGGACGCCAGGCGGAGAATTCATAAATATTGACCCGGAAGTTTGCACAGGATGCAAGGACTGCGTCAAGGTATGCCCCGGAGGAGTAATCAGCATAGTAAACGGCAAAGCCAAAGCGGTAAAGTACGAGAATTGCTGCGAATGTGCATCATGCTGGTTCGTGTGCACCATAGGAGCCATAAAGTTCTCATGGCCCAAAGGCGGAACAGGAAGAAAATACCGCTGGGGATAACCACAACCAAAAAAGAATGTGCTTTATCTGAAAAATGAGAGAATAATCATTGATATACAAGGATTGGTTCCAGAAAAAAATACAAGTATACTAATGGCCCAAAAGTGAAGATAAAAGCTCTTCACTGAAATTTCCAGAAGGATTACCTGTGGTGGGAAAGCCAACGCACATTTTTACGGTTGGTCACTCCACAAGGACCATTGAAGATTTCTGCAATCTCCTAAAGGAGAGCAGTGTGCAGGTCTTGGTCGATGTGCGGAGCTGGCCCAGCTCCAAACGCTACCCCCAATTCAACCGTGAAAATCTGCAGAAGAGCTTGGAGGACAGAGGTATAAAGTATGTGTGGTTGGGAAAAGAGCTGGGAGGCTATCGAAAAAAGGGGCTGGGTGAAAAATCTCCTAATAAAGCTTGGACCAGTGAAGGATTCAGAAATTATGCAGACCACACCCTAACCCAGGAGTTTGGTGAAGGTATAGGAAAAATTTTGAGCATAGCAGAAAAACATACGGTTGCCATTATGTGTGCAGAAAAATTTTATTGGAGCTGCCACCGAAGAATTATCTCCGACTACTTAAAAGCTTTGGGACACCGGGTCACACACATAATAGATAGAGGGGAGATTAAGGAACACGTTCTTACCAGTTTTGCCGAGATAAAGGACGGGAGACTCACTTATCCTCAAATACGCTTCAAAACCTTGAACTCCACAGGTGAAGGCGACTAAAATTCGTGCAGTTCAGTTTAAGGTTTTCCTTATTTTTAGTGGTTTCTGGAAACTTTTTCCTTTAGGCGGCAGAAGGAGCAAATTTTAGTGGATGTAGGGTATCCACACTCTTCACAGAGGTAAAAGTCCTTGGAATCGTTGTAGTGTTCTGCGAGTATGGGTTTTATTTTTTTGTTGAAGCTTCTTACTAGGGCAATTTTGAATCCAACTCTTTCTTTTTCCAGGGTGTTTATGACTTCTTTGAGTCTCAGTGTGGATGCGCCTGAGGCGTATGGACACTTTTGTTCCAGGTGCTGTATTCCCTTGAAAAAGTTGTATAAAGTTGTTTCGTTTTCGGAGGTTTCATATAGTGGCTTTATTCGGGAAACCATTCTCTCCCCACGTGATGGAAGCATTGGGCCTGACCTAACCAAAAGATCAATGTCTGCCTTCACATAGTTTGAGAGTAGCACTGTGCTCTCATCGTCAAGGTTGTGCCCCGTTGCAAGACTGTTCGCCCCCAACTCAACTGCTACTTTATTAGTTACATACCTCTTTATAACACCGCAGGAGGAGCATATTGGTCTCCTCACATTTTTGGAGGAGAAAATTTCGTCTATTGTGAAGCCAAAATCCCTTTCCATATCCACTTTTTCAAGTTCTACTCCAAGCTCTCTACAATGCTTCTCTGAGATTTGCACCGCCTTCGAGGAGTAATCATCCTTTTTGATGCCCAAATCTATGTTGAGAGCAGATAACTCGAAGCCGATTTCCTCCCTCAAATTATTCAGGATGTGGAGCAGGGCTAGGCTGTCCTTGCCCCCCGAGAGAGCGAGAACCACCCGGTCTCCATTCTTAATCAGCTTATACCTCTTAATCGTGTTTTTCACATGCTTTTCAACGTATTCCGTGAAATGTTTGGGACACAAAGAGAGCCGGGCGTAAGGCACTCTAACCGAAGCTGGCTCACCACACTGCTTGCACTGCTTCTTAAGCATCAAAAAATCACCAACCCACCAAACAAAAGTTTGAAACAATTTATGACTCTAAATTTTCGCTCCCAATCTTGGCACCGCAATTTTATAGCTTTATTATGGTTTAAAAGGCCTGACAATGTTCATCGGTTTCCTCAAAGGCTCCAGTTATTGCAGCGGATAAGTCTCAATTTGCGTGGGGCCCTTCACCCATTTCACTGGTCAATTCTTTACCTGTGAACCATTTAAGTAGCCTTCTCTTATAAGATTTTCAATTCCCTGTAGGCCTACATTACATTATTCCAAGCCATAAATGGTATAAACCCTCCCCATAATTAGGTATGAAGGATATATCAGATATTCTAGCTGTTTCTCCGAAACTTGGAACCCCCCCTGGGTTGATTTTGTAATCTGGAAAATCATGGTTCCTCAAAAAAAGGAATATTTTTATTCTTGTGGTTCTCTGCTCTGCTGGTACATGTATAGTTTTGAGAGAGCTTTCGCCGCTTCATATATTGATTGGTAGACTGGTAGATTCATGCTTTGAAATTTGCTTCTGATTTTTGCTTCGAATTCCGGGTAGATGCTTTTTGTTACCACTATCATGGTGGGTTTACCCTGCTCACTCATTATTTTTTTACAGGTTTCGCCCAAAATGGATGTAAACTTTTCCACCACGCTAGGGTCCCGCGCAGTATACACTTTGAATCCTCCAGGCTGAACCTCTACGATTAGTGAATGTATGTTTGTGTCTCGGGAGACAATGTTTAAGGCTTCCGGAAGTATGCCTGACTGAAAAGCCATCCAGGCATCCAGAGGGTTTCTTATACTTGAACCCGCTACAGGAATAATTTTTCTAAGCTCTGCTTGGGTTTCCTCAGAAAATCTGGGAACCCTTAAACCCTCCTTGACACACAAATCTGAGTGAACCACCGCAGAACCACCCGAAGTGGTAACTATGCTCACCCCCCTACCCTTTGGTGGAAAGGCGTAGAGAAAACCCATAATGAAATCAGCCATATCCTCAAAAGTCTCAACACTCACAGCTCCAACCTGTTTTATGAGACCCTCCCAAATCTTGGCTGAGCCCGCCAGAACACCAGTGTGAGAGGCTGCAGCCCGAGCCCCATCCTCTGTTTGTCCACCCTTAAGAATCACCAAAGGCTTTTTCTCCGAAGCGTTTCTCAACGTTTCAAGCAGCCCCCCAGTTTTTCTTAAACCCTCAACGTAAGCCCCAATGATACTGGTTTTGGGATCCCCAGCCAGATAATCCACAAGCTCCACAAAGTCCACATCCAAGGCATTACCATAACTCACAACCTTACTAAAACGGAACCCCCGCCACAATCCCTCAAAAACAAAGTTCACAGCCTGACCCCCACTCTGAGAAATAAAAGCCACCGGGCCCGACTCGGAGGGCAGGTCGTGTGAGAAGAACAAGCCGGACTCCGGACAGTAAACCCCCATACAATTCGGGCCAATAATCCTAATCCCATACTTCCTAGCAATTTTTAAAACCTCCTCCTCAAGCAGCCGCCCCTCCTCAAGTCCCGTTTCACTGAAACCCGAAGAATAAATGTGAACCACCCTAACACCCTTCCTCCCACACTCCTCCAAGGCTTCGGGCACAACCCTTGCCGGAACCGCAAAAATAGCATAATCCACAGGCTCAGGAACATCCAAAATGCTAGGATAACACTTCAAACCCGAAACCTCACCAGCCCGGGGATTAATCAGGAAAAATTTTTCTCTCAACTTTGAAGCAGAAATGGGATCTATGTAGAAACCAACATCCTTGGAAGCACCTATGAGGGCAACAGACCTGGGATAAAAAACTACATCAAGGCTTACCAAA
>Ga0136652_1000781_pt1 | contig 14544 bp, 10 predicted proteins | sample ConPoolayeEmetaG_FD_94864 | JGI IMG/M metagenome (GOLD analysis project Ga0136652, IMG submission 94864) | Hot spring microbial mat communities from California, USA to study Microbial Dark Matter (Phase II) - Cone Pool mat layer E metaG... ...
GTCTATTTTAATGTATTTTTTGCAACTTTACAATGTTAATTTATAAAATTTTCAGAATTCAATTAAATTCTTGAAAAAAATAAAATTAGGATAGGGAGGAATTTTTGGGTTCTACGTAGCTCAACCAAGTGGAAGGCTAACCCTCAGCTTTTCGATGATAAAAACTCTTATATGTTTCACCTCAGAAATATATTGTAAGACCAACACTAATGAGTGGAAAGACAAGTTAAAATAACCATAAAGCACCTTGATCATTCTCCTCTAAGCAGGAAGCAATTAGCGTTGTTTATACCTCAATTATGTTGGGTAAAAGTTTTTGAAGGGAAAGCGTTATGGATATTATTATTCGGACTGTCTTTAACAATCAGAATTGGATGGGCAAATGTAAGAATGCAGATAAGGATCCCCGGCTCTATAAGTGCCAAGAAAAAGTCGTTAATGTGAAGTTTCCCAATTCTGGAGAGTTTAAAACTGACAGGCTGGGAAACTGTGCCTGCCTCTGGTGCTACGAGTCCACTCTTTGTACCGAGTACCGCTGGGTGGATGAAAAAAGCTTCGCAGAGGCCGATGGGAAAGCCTACTTTGTCTTCCCAGACGTTGATGGCACCCTTGTCCTATGGGGTTTTTCTGAGGTTGACCATGTAGAGAAAGTCAGAGACATGCACTACCTTTATTTAAAGGAGTTCAAACCCCTACCTGAGGAGAACTGGGTAAGGGGACTAAGGGTCAAAGAAATTCTGGGAACAAGCTGGAATCGGGGAACCTACCGCTACCTTACCCAAGAAAAAAGCGAAAACCTGGAAAAAATGATAAAAAACCGGTCAAGATATATCGCTGAACAAAAAACAATGGCTCTTTAGTTTCCATCGATAAGAGATTTGAAGTGGCATGGCCCGAATATCGGGAAGTCTGTAAAGCAGCCATGTTCCAACAGCTCTTTTATGGCGAGCATAGTTGGAGATAGCGTTTACCGCATGTTTTTTAGCTGCTTTCTTCGAGTTTTATTCGGAAGTGTTGGTCGTATGCATTTTTGATTCTGGATGCGGTGTTGGAGTCGATTATTCCCCGTTTCTCCAGTAGGTTCATTCCTTTTGAGAATTCTTGGGCGATTTGGGGGTTTAGAAGGTAGTTATAGTTTCTGAGTCCCTCCTCGAAATTCTTGTTCGCCCTACCCTTCTCAATTTCTTCTTGGTAGTTTCGGGCAAGTTTGCTGATTTCTTTTAGTCTTACTATCCGATTCTTATCATTGATGGTTACGGGCGATACCACTACGTAGGTTTTTTTGGCCTTTCTGCGATATTCTGCCACATATAATGGTATGAAAATTAGGAAGGGTTGGTTGCTTGGCAGGCGTTTCAGAGGGATAGTGATTTCCTCGTACTCTATTATGGCTTTCTCGGTTTTTTCCTTCCATGAGTGGAAGGCCGTGATTAGCTGTTCTCTTAATGCTTCAGCCTTTTCTACGGCTTTTTCGTATTCATCTATTTTGGAAGCCAGCTCTTCGAGTTTTCTCTCTAGTTCCGATTGGATTTCCTTCTCTGTTCTTTGGTACTCCTCTTGGATTCTCTTTATTTCTCTTTCCTTGTCAGAGTAGAATTTGTCCACCTCTCTTTTGTAGGCTATGTATTCTCTCTCTAGGTTTTCCAATAAATCCTGTAGTTCGTCGACAGCGTCCCTGAAGGCCCCTATTTCGTCAAGCATTTCGTACACGTCTTTTGACTCGACCATTTTCCAAACAGTGTCTGCATGTTCCGAAATTTTGTTCACTAGTCTTTCTAGGCTTGCTCCGGGTCGGGGCATCTTTTTGTCAAAAGTGGACTCGGAAATCTTGGAAATTTGCCTATCCCTCTTCTCTTTTTCAGCCTCTAATTTTTCTTGTGATTCTGATTTAAGCTCCGCCTCCTTTTCCTTGTAGTCGCTTTTCATGGCTTTGAACTGTTCAACAGCCTCCTTGATTCTGGAGTCTATGATTTCTAGAGTTGCTTCATGTTTCTGCTTCTCTCTCTGGATAAGGGTACTGCTGGGGAACCACTCAAGGCAGCTTTCATCTAGAAACTCCTTATTAATTGTGTATGAAGGCTCAATTACCTCAAACTGCTTCAAATTAGTCCACTCCTCAATCTTGGGTAGAAGCTCCCTAAGCTCAGAAGCGAAATCTTCACCCAGCCATCCTCTCAATTTTACACCACTAGGCTTCGACTGATAATCAGACACCGCCCTCCTCACATACCTTTCAAGCTCCGAAACAAAGGATAAAAAGTCTCCCTTACGAAGTTCCTCGGGAACACCAAAATCCAGTATCTGGAGATTAATCTTTGAAGATGAAAATTCACTGCCGTCAAAAACCAGAGCCTTACTCTCATCAAGGGGGTGAACCCAGAGAGGACAGAAAAACCTAGAAATAGAGGCCAAATCTTCCTCCTTTTTTCTCTCCTCCTCAATTAAAAGCAGAGCCACCGCTATTTCCACACTGTCCACATCCTTGGAAGTTACCAAACTTCCAGAGGAGGGCAACAAAAAAGGAACCGCAAGAATTCTCTCAAACTTCATAACGCCACCTTCCAACACCAATCAAACACGGAAATCCAAATCAAAAATACAAAACAATCCGAAATCCACCAAACACTTTCCGGATAGAAAATAAGGTCTTCAAACTGTGTTCCAAAAGGGGATATAGTACAATCATTGGCTTACTTCTATGTTTTTTATGTTTTCGGTTAAGTCATGGTCTATGATTATTTTGAGGGCTCCCTCAGGCGAGTCTATGGTTGCCTTCCTACCAATGAACTTGACGCGGCAATTGTTAACCACTACCTGGTTCGCAACCTCTTCAGTAATTATGCGCTCCTCTCTTTTGCCTGACTCTTCTCCAGACACCATTATTATCATTACCTTCAAAGCATCACTTTCAACGGTCACATCAACCTTCTGAACCCCTTCATAAGTAGTTTTCTTTCTAACCATCCAATCATCTCCAAAAAATTATCAATATCTAAGGTAAAAAGCCTTACCCCCCATAAACGGCCCACCCAATGGTGTCGCACCAACCAGACGCCTCATAAATTTTTAAAACTTGTTTACGTGACATTTTTAGGTTTAGTCTAGAAAAGAAGCATTTAAATGGGTTCTTTTCCAATTTTGAGCCAGAAAAATGTTAGGAATTGAACTAGTCCACTTCGCCGATGCGTTTGAATGGCAAGGTTCAATAAGAGGATTTAACTATTTTTGATATTGCAGAGTGTTGACAAGGAGCTGAAATCTTGATTTTCCTATTGACAGACGAAGACAAAATTGGCGGAAACACGGAGGTGGAACCTGATACACACCAAAAAACTGTGAGTTTCTATGTTGTTGATGCTCACACCCATATCGGTAGGGAGGAGGTTCTGGAATATGGAAAAAAGGCCTACAGAACCAATAATCCAAAGCTCACCCTCGACTTCTATCAAAGGCTCCAATTTGAAGTTGCGAAAGCTATGAAAGTAAATTCTGGCAAGTACTGCTTTGTTCCCGCTGAGCCCTTCACAAAGCCTCCCCCACTGCTGAGTATGCTTCAAGAGAACACTCCGGGGGTAAGAAGCATAGGCTGGACAGTTGACAAGTTTGTAGCCTTCCCCTTCAACGACACCACAGCCTACAATACTAGCCCTAGCTTCCAGCTCCCCAACGAAATGATTCTGAGCCGAGCAAGAGTTCTCCCCTACTCCCTGAGAATGCTGGGCTTTGTAAGAGTCGATCCCCGAGAGGGAGAAAAGGCAATCGAAGAAATAACGAGATGCAGTCAGCAAGGAGCCAGAGGATTAAAGCTTCACCCAATTTCCCAAAAATTTCTGAGCGAAGTCACCTCGGAAAATGTGAGGAAAGTTGTGGTCGCAGCAGCCAGGAATGGTCTTCCAGTGCTCTTCGACTGCAGGTATTACAGCACCGCTGAAGACATTTACCATTTAACACAGGAGGTTAGGGAGGAGCTAGGAGGCAGCGACTTCGCCATAATAGTGGGACATTCGGGAATGGAGTATACCAGGGACGAGCTCTACGAATTTTTCAAAGATCCCTGCATCTATGCTGAAACCTCGGGAGTGAGAGGATACGATGTTCCCCTCTTTTTCAAAAAGATGAAGAAATGCGTCCCCAACTGGTCGAGCAAAATTTTATTCGGAACAGACTACAATTATTTCAGCCTCCCCCAAGCCACAGACTTCCTCTCCTACCTCTTCACAAGGGAGTTCCGCGACGAAATAGGAGGCACACCCCAAGATATACAACGCATTTTAGGAGGAAACCTTCTATCAATAATTAAACCATTCATAGTATCGCCCATTGAAGGAAAGGAAACCCCAACAGATGGAAAACTTTACCGATTAGCCTCCGAGTTCGCTGATGCGTTCCTCAAAACCTTATCTCTGAGAATATCCTTCCTTATCGGAGAAAAAAGGCTAACCTACATTACTTACGAGGTCTTACTCTCCTCAAATTTCGACGTGGACTATGAAAGCTTCATTCTAAACCTGTCCTTCGGTAAGGTCAAAACACCACAAATCAATGAAGTCATAGTGGTTTCTAAGAGTAGTGATGACGCACGAGAGTATTTGAACGTATGCAACGTAACAGGGAAATTATTCCAAATAGAGGAAGACCTCAAGGAAGAAACACCACAGAAAACAATACTAAACAATAAACTCTACACAAAGCTAATACACGAAACAGTCTTCAGCGGCAACCAAGAGGAAATCAAAACCAGAGAAGAAGCGGAAAAACTTCCAAAAATCCTAATCCCTCAACACACAGATGGGTAAGATTCCAAAAAATTCAACGTTACTAGGAATCGAATATAAAAAAGAAAAAAGGATTTTTTGTTTTCACATTCGAAAGGATTACTGGCTCCTGGAGGAGTAAAAGACCCAAGCCCAAAGAATGAACGCTACGAGTATCAAAGCGAAGCCAATAGATCTAGGCGTAATTAATACTTCCGGAATTTTTTTCCGTTTTCAGGCGTCTTTTATCACAGTTTTTGCATTTTCCGGTAGTATTTCTGTAGGATTTTAAACTTTTTCGCACCATTTCTGAATGAAGAATAATTACACCTAAGGTCTACTCGCATTATCTTGTGATACTTGACATCCTACAATCTTAATTTTCACTTGGAAGCCATTCTAAGCCAAATTTAGAAAACTGCGCCTACTTCTAAGAACAGAAGGGATAGATACTATGCCCAAACGAAAAACACGAGATAATCCGTCAAATTTTGCGCGAAGCCATTGCGGAGGCTGAAAAGCAAAATGGTTAACGTTAGGCAGCTTTTAGCCCAGAAACTCTTCGGAATTCACTCCGCGCCTTTTCAAATGCAGCGCGTGCATAGGCGACTTGCGTGTTTCAGAAGCAACAACAAAACAAATAGTCTTCCTAAAAGAGCAGGTTGAACGGTTCATAACCCATGAAGCGGCTTTTCCGCCAGTCACAGTGAATAGAGGCGAATGATTTGAAGTAAGCAATTGCAAAACTTTTTATTTTTGTAGTTCCTTACTATTCGTTATGAAATGGGAAGATACTGCACTAGAAATTCTCAGGTCCGAGTTCAATAACCGAATTTTTAGAGTAGACGATGTGTTTAAGCTCCTAAACGAGAAAAAAGGCTACTCCAGGGGAACAGCGTATCGTATTCTCCATGACCTTTCCAAGAAGGGATTAATAGAAAGATTGGGCAGAGGCATCTATAAGGTTTTGAAAACCGTTGAATTCAAAGAAAGTGTGATGGTGTCAGCTAGTGTGAGCGTTAACCTTATTCCAGGTTCACTAACTAAAGCGAGAGATTTGCTTAGAAATAAGGGAATCGAGTTCATGATTACCGGAGGCTCCTTACTCTATCGCTTTTTCCACCATTTACCCAAGCGTCTCATCCACTTAATATATGTTAAAAAAGGAGCGGGTGAAGTGGCTGTCACACTGCTAAGGGAAGCAGAAATAAGAGCCTTGCTAAACCCAAGCCGAAGCGAGATCAACATCGCACTGGAAAATTTTCCCGAGAGAGACATTTTCGTAATAAGAGAGTTCACGGAGCTTCCGGGCAACATTGATGGAAATGCGAGTATTGAGCGGGCTTTAGTGGATTTATATTTTGAGAGTACAAGGAGGAGAATACCTTTTTCTGAAGAAGAGGCTGGTCGAATTCTCTTCAAAGTATTGAGAACCGAACCAATAAATTTTAGCCATCTGCTCATGCTGGCAGCCAGAAGAGGAATAAGAAAAGAAATGGAGGCAATAGCAAAGTTTGTTCACCCCGAGCTTCCCATAAAAGGCAAAAGCGAAAACAAATATGTAAAAAAAGTTGTCAAAGCAATGGAAGTATTGCGATGAGTCTGATCCACAATGCAAAATACTTTACCCAAGAAGAAATTTTGGAAAGAGCAAGAAAATACGAATTCCCAAATCCATTAGCTGTTGAAATATTTCTATGGGACTGCGAAATTGCTGCGCAACTTCAAGACAAATGCGTGGATATGGTGCTTAAAGGAGGAACAGCTGCACAGCTACATCTACCCTTAGAAAAACAGAGAGGAAGTGTTGACATCGACCTAGCCACTCCTTTAAGTAAAGTTGATATCGCTGAAGTTGTTCAAAAAATAAGCCGATCCCTAAAAGGGAACGTTAAGTTTGAGTTACATAAACCGAAGAAACCTACCCCTAAGCTTCCACTCGTAACCTATTTTGCAAAAGCGCCTTCGAAAACAGACCTATCGAGAAAAGAGTTGGAAATAAAAATTGACATTTTCCTCAAGACCCCTAACTTGCCTACAATAGTGCTTAATAACGTTCAGACTTTTGCAGTAGATGTCGAAAGAATGAAATGTTTCACGGTTGGAACCCTTATCGGCGATAAGCTTCTCACACTTGCAGAAGAAAGCATAGGCATGACGCTTAAGGCAGATTATCCAAAGCAAATCTACGACATAGATGCACTCCTAGAAATATGTGAAATTTCTAAGAACACTATCAATGACATAATTGAATCTGTCAAGACACTCACAAAACTTGAGGCTTCCATTAGAAACATGAAAATCACTCCAACAGAAGCCCTTCACGATGTCATAAAGACAATGGATAAGTATTCGCTGATGAACACAAGCGGTGGCGATGCAAACATCAAAAAGAACATAGATGCATTTCAACAATTTTTCGTCAACAAGAATCAAAGAAAACCATTCTACAGTTGGAGTTCCAAGTCCCTAAAAATCAAGTTTCTCGCTACAATAATCGGCGAATGCATCGAAAACAAATTAACTGAATCCAACGCTGCCGAAGTTATTACTCAGTCCAAAAGCATTGCAGCCAGACTCAATCAAATTTCTGGAAAGGACGTTATCGAGGTAAGGAAAAAACTCTTAGACCTTGCCCAAACAAAAATTCCCTATTTTAGGGAAATGAAAGGCAAGACGCTTGACAGAGTCTTTTGGCAAATCGTAACATTGGAAAACCTTGAAGACATACAATCTATACTATGATATCTTTCTCCAAACAAAATTAAACACCAATCCTCACAGGCATTTTGGACGCTGGAGGATTCTGGAAAGCTAAGGCTATGCCAAGCTTCGCTTTCTCCTCTATTAGCAAGTGCATTATATCTTTCCCTTCAAATATAGACTTTCCCTTTAATTTTTTCCTTTTAGTCCCGGGAAATAAACATTTCTATGCCCCTTTTTTGGAAAGAAGGCGTAAAAACCCAGTTTCATAAGCTGTTTAGGAAAAATTAATAAAAAAATCTATATAACCCTTAACGAGAATATTCTTTTCGGAGCACTGTACCTCGCTACCCGAAGATGTCCATTATTAACTCTCTTATAGAGGCAGCCCTTTAGACGGTTCATCGTACAGGTGGAGAGAGTATCGATAGGCGAGAATGGAATTGTTTTTAGAAATAAGGTTCTCTATTCTTCTTGAGTAAAGTTAATATGCTTCACTTTTTAAAAGATTAATTAAAAGGTGTATTTAAAATGTCAACGATACAATTAGAAATTATAAATGCTGGTGCAGCTGACGGCAGAGCTTACATGAATAAGAGTGACATGCAATCAATAGGCGTAGACGACTTTGATGTAGTAGTTTTTATCAACAAGTATGAGGATTGGGGAGCAGCCCAAGTCATCTCAAGCAACGATTGCGCTCCAGGATACATAATGGTCGACGGCTCGGTTCTCGACTCCGCAAACGTTTCAGAAGGAGACACCGTCACAGTGAAGAGGAAGGAAGCGGTGGGTGGAGTAACAAGTGTTCAAATAGGTGTGGAGCCCATGGCTGGACAAGCCACCGAGGAAGTTGTAGTCTGGGTCGCCGACCACGTTGACGACCTGGCACGCCTCCTAATGAAGAGACCCATATACAAGAATCTGGAAATAGATTGGAGAGATGCGGAGTGCGGCCACATCAAGCTCCGAGTACAGAAAACACAACCAGAACTATACTCGGAGGATGTAGCCATAATTGATCCAACTGGGAGAGAAGTAACATTCGAAATTGTTCCCGCAGTGGACATGACGTTCAACGCCATCCTCATGATAGATGTTTCTGGAAGCATGCAGAAGCAGGATATGAGAGTCATAAACGCTGATGGGGCAGTTGAGGGACTGAGGAGGGGACTTAAGGAAACACCGCAGCTAAAAGACTTCATAGTCACCATGGAGGAAGGTGCCATGGTGAGCAGAATAAAGAGTGCGGCTCTTGCCACTCTCCTCTACCTCTCACTCAAAATAGGCAGAGGTTGGGGAGAAAACGTTCAGGTCATAACCTTTGCGGACACAGCTGAGCCGCTAAGAGTGACAGATGCTGATGGAAACGTGAGCACAGTAATAAAATGCACTGGTGAAAGCAAGGACATTGGCCTCGAAACAATAGCGAACTATATAATAGAGAAGTGCAAGGAAGGAAGCGGACTAACATACATGAGTGGAGCGCTCAAATTAGCCTCAGAACTAGCACAGGGATTCCCTCCAAACCCAAAAACAGGCGTGCCATCCCCAGTAATGATGGTGCTCCTGAGCGACGGGATGCCCAACAAGGGAGACCCAGACCAAGGCATACCAGTGAATCCCATTCCAGCAATAAAGAAGTTCCTCTCGGGACAGTCTGGCTGGGTACTCTACTGCGTAGGGCTGGGTGAAGCGGACGCTCAACTAATGCAAAAAATGGCGGAGCTTGGAAGGGGTGAATTTCTTAAGGCTACAGATTTCGGTCAACTATGGAAGTGGTACGACACCCTGGCGCAAAGGTTTGCCATCGCTGTTAAAACCACTCCCTCAACTTTTGTAGCTGAAGAACCCTCATAAAAGAGAAGTAAGGAAGGGTTAACTCGGTTCTCTTGGTAGCACAACTATTTCCACTTTTTCCTTTTTTATCATGTGGCTTGGGATAGGTTGACTATTTTCGGTTGCCCTGACTTCTAGAAGGTACCTTGTACGGTAGGGAACTCTGGGAACCCTCCAAGAGAAGGGGCCATAATTCTTGATTTCTTCCTTCTGGTTAATGTTTATGTTCTTTATTTCTTCTTGTGCCTCTTCGCCTATAGCGTAGACTTGAACCTTGAAGTCTTTACCTCCATATTTTTTCTTTACCACTACTTCGAAGTTCACTTTATCGTCGCTTTTCACAATGCTTGGAATGTGAGGTGATCCCATAATTTTTACTTCTAGTGGAGTTAGCTGCGGCCTTGAAACTTGAAGTTTGGGAGAGGAGACACATTCCTCAACCTTACCTTCCAAGCTGTAGGAAAGCTTGGCGATTAGGAAACACTCCCTATCCGCAGTATAAAGAGGTGGAGTAAAGGTTCCATCTATTTGGCTCTGCTCTCCAGGATCAAGCTTTAAACGAGTACCCTCAATATGTACCTCTTTTGAGTTTATGGGTAGAAATTTGAAGTCGACTGCTACGGAAATTTTTTTCTCCGCATTGTTTTTAACCCTGAGCAAATATTTTGTGGATTCCCCGGAACTCAAATTTCCCTGAATTAGGGGTGGAGTTACATCGATGGGGGAAGCCTGCTGAACTACTGTAACGGAAGCCTTCTTTGAACCAATATTTACTCCCCCCACATTTAGACTAGCTTCCAGAGAAGCCCTCTTCACACCGGAAGGAATGCCTCTGAGTCTCATAGGCATTGGCAAAAGATAGACTCCATCCTCCCGAATAGTGTAAAGGTAAGATTCCCTCTGAATACTTGCTTCTTGGGAGGAAAACTCAAGGTCAACGGAAACAGTAACAGGTTCAAGCACATATCTGGCATCAACCTGAAGCAGGGGAAGAATTCTGACACCATACATTACAATCTGGGGAACATTAAGAATCCCACGCAATCCAAACATTTTGTTAACGCCTGGCGACCTTACAGAAATCTCTCCAGACTCAGACTTCTCAACAACCATTCCCCTATGGATAACCTCAGCCCTAAGCTTAAACCTTCTAGCCTTCGGAAGCCCCTCCATCTTAAACCTATACCCAATTCTCTTTTTATCAAAAAGTTTAACCATCTTGTGACCTACAAGAACCTCATCCCCATCCATGGGACAATAATAAAGATTCAGCCAGAAAGAACCAGTAACATCCAAATTAAGATTTTTCAAATCAATATCAAAATTGCAGCCAGAACCCAGAACCAGCTCCTTATCTTTAGAAGTAACGTAGAGAGAAACCCTAGGCGGCTCAACAACAGAAACCTCAACAGCCTTAGACTCCCTCACCCTCTTAACCGCCGGACACGTGGGCACTGTTACAGGTGCTACTTCAGCCACCTTAACCACTTCAGCACTCCTCTTCCCGTACTTTTCAGCCATGGGCCTGCTGACTGTCATCTTTGAAGTAACCTTCACTTCGGACGCCCTCGTTTCAGAAACCTGTTTGACAGAGGGCGGCTTCGCCTCTGAAACTCTCTTTGATTCAATGGTCCTCTCTACAGTTGGCTTACTTGTAACGTGTGTTTTCAATTTGGCATCCTTTCTCGATGTCCTTACGTGGGCCACTGGCTTGGCTTCCTTTCTTTCAGGTCTGATCCTTCTTGGGGAAGCTTTCTTCACTGTGGGTGTGACTACCCTCAATTTTAGTGTGGGCTCCGCCCTTTCAGTTTGATATTTCTGGGGTGGGGAGCGTATCTGCGGTTGGGGTTGAACCTTCCCCTTTGGCTGGGGTACTGTCCTAGGTGAAGGCGTAGCTAATTCGGGTTTTATCCTTTGAACTACTTTTGGGGCATGTGTTTCTGTGGTGAGTTTTGTTATCACCTTAACTTCTGGTTTCTTGGGTTCTGGTGCTGGTGCTTCTTTCGGTATAATGATTATGTTTGGGGTTTCGTATTCGCCTACAATTCGCCCCTTGTAGAGAACCTGCACTCTTACTCTTAGATTGGCTTCTTTTGCAATTTCTCCTCCTACTTTTATACTGTGAGGGACTTTTACTTCCTTAAGGTTGGTTAGACTCTTCTCCAACTGAAGTTTTAGAGCTCCGCTTGGAAACCTGTGGAAAATGCGCACCTGATATTTTCCAGAGAATTGGGGGGTGGTGTTTGCCACTTGGAAACTCATCTCATATGTTTTTCCTTCCTCAAATTTCTTGTAGACAGAAATGGGCTTAATTGAAATGTTGGGTGTGGCAATTACTCTAAAGGAGCCGGTTTTTATCTTGGCTAACTCGTTTTTCTCACTGTCACGAACAGTGAATTGGAGGAAGCAACTCTTTGGCTTAGAGAAGGCCCCAAAAGGCACCATAAGAGGAATACTGCTTTCTTTAAAAATTGATTCTTTACCAGGCTTGAGCGAAACTTCTTTTACCGCTGTGCTAATAACGGCTTCCTCGTCACCCTCTTTGGATAGAACCTTTCCAAGAATTGTGACATGAGTTTCAGAACTATTATTTGAAGATAAGCTAAGCTGGAAGGGAATACGCTCCTCAGCAATAACCTGTTTAGCTCCTACGGAGGCAGCCCCCTTCACAGAGAAGGCGGACAAGGGCGCAGGGATGGGCGCGGTGACGCCTGTGGCTACTGGTTGGGCGGTGGATGTAGGCTTAGCAATAGCTTCCCTTACTGGCAACTCGGGAGCTCCGAAGAGGCTTGTTATGGGATCCTCATTGAGACTCGTGCAAAAGTCCTCGGTAATCTTAATTAGGTTTGATGTAACCCTCCTAAACTCGCCGCCTGAGGAGTGATAAAGGTATAGGAGATAGTCTGCTGGTGAGCAGGGAGGCTCAAGCTGGCTGGTTCCCATAACAGAGGCTAAAACTGGCTTGAGATACTCTTGGAAACCTAGCTCCTCAACCTCGCTCTGAATAAACTTGAGCATGCTTTGGACAGCTTCAAAAAGCTTCGTGTTCGGCTTCTCAGTGTCGGGGTCAAGATTATAATATTTCGCGAATTGCTTATTTGAATTGTTCAGACCATCGTCTCCAAAGAACTTGCCGAAAAGTCCAAACTCAATAGCCTTATCCCTATTATCCACCAGAACCTCGGAGCTCACATTTGGCAGCCTCTGACCAGACTTGGCGATCTTCACAGCCTTGTAGGCTAGGGCCTGGATAATTGCAACCAGGGCCAATCTACGCGAAACACTAAACTGACTATCAAAAACCCTAATCTCAATCGTTCCATAGTCGGTAAACGGAAACATATCCACAAACCGGTCGTCGGGAGGCTCCCTGCTCACAATTTTGTCAAACTGTCTCCTGTCAAGCCTCTCCAGAAAGGGAATGTAGTGATCTTTGTCTGCAGGGCCAGTCTGCCCCTTGTTAAACTTCAGCCTAAGACTCCTCACATTATTCTGGCCAAGAATGGTAACCTTAGGCATTTTCTTAACCTTAACGTTACCCGTAGGCCCCTCATTCATAAATGGAGAGTTCACGGAAAGCGCAATCAAGTGGGGTAGAAAACAACGCAAAACGTTATACGCAGCAAGCCTATCCCTGCTGTCAGGCATACCGATATGATAGTGGTCGCCGAAGGTGACACCACTACGGTACTCAGCCTCCTTAGGATTAAAGCCAATCGATATAATTCCATAACCGCTTGGCAGAGAGTCTAGGGCAACCCGGTAAAGAGACTTAATCCACCAACCCAGCTCCTCCATAGTTTCACAGGGAGGAGTCACCAGCTCAAGAATCCAAGTAACCTGACTTATGTTGGGATCCGGCCCAAAAGCGTAAATCTCAACATTCCTACCCCCACGTATCCTATAGCTCACAGTAATGTAGGGCAACCTCCGCCCCTGACGCTCCTTTTCCACACGCCCAACACGAACAAGCCTCTCCCTCACAATACTTGGAGCCCCCTCAAGAACCTTTTTCTCCAGCATGGCGGCCGCACGCTTAAGCAAGTGATCCCAAACCCTTATTAGAGACTGCCCCTGAAGCAGACTGCCACCCTGATCCACAATCTGAATCTCAATCTCGACACCCTGAGTAAAAGGAAGACGTTTACCATCCATTAAACCACACTCAAAACATACGCCGTGCCGCGGTGGAGAAGCTTCCCACCTTCAAATAAATATCTGGAAGAAGACTGATAAATCTCTTTCTTAAACAATCCAAACACTTCACCACTATTTCAGCCGTGGAAAGCATCAAATGCCATCAATATACATATTCCCAAGTTTTTCTAGGCAACTATTTTGGAGTAAAAAACCAATCAAAGATTTATTTATTCTAAAAAGGCTGAAGACCTAACCCTAAATAACCCTTAACAGAAGTTAGTAAAAAGTTATCAGTACCATCTTATAAAATGGGAGAATTTCTCCTCTGGGGTGTGATTTCCGGCTTAGTCCTTTTCGCGGAGGCGTAGCACACATTTATTGTCCTTCTTTGAGGTTTCTATTTTTATTATTCCCCTTTCCTCTGAGTCCTTCAGCGCCTTCATTAATTTCTCTTCCCTCACATCTAGCAATTCGGAAATCTTGGAGAGTGGACACTCTCCTCCAGATTCCAGTAGGATTCGCAGTGAGGAGACTGCGTCGGGAAGAAGGTCAAAGTCCTCAATCACTCGGTCCATTTCCCGGAAAATCATCTGTGAAATTTGAATGAGCTGCTTTTCCTCCTCCCGCAGAGCCACCAACTCCTCCTCAACACTTTTAAGCAATTCCACACCCTTCCTCAGCTTTTCCAAGGGACTCTGCGCCTTCTCCAAATTGTAAATCTCCTTAAGAAACTTGTTTAATTTACCCTTGCCCGTCTCAACCACGTCCGGCAGCATATCCAGAATCTCTCTGAAAGTGTTAGGCGCAATACTAAAAGACAGAAACAGTGAAGCATCAACATAGTAGTAGGTTCTCTCAGGACCAATGGGGCTCTCAACAATCCTTTTCTTAACAATGCCCTTCTCTTCAAGAAGAGCCAAATGCTGGGAAACTGCCCTAGGAGTAATTTTAAGCTGCGTAGCTATCTCAAAAGGATATCGGCTTCCCTTGGTAAGCAGCTGAAGAATCCTACGCCTAGTGGGATTACCCAAAATAAACATTAAATCCTCAAGAGATATTTCCTTCTCCATCCAAAAACAGCCCCCTTTTCCTCAAAAAACAAAAAAAA
>Ga0136652_1000786_pt1 | contig 14474 bp, 14 predicted proteins | sample ConPoolayeEmetaG_FD_94864 | JGI IMG/M metagenome (GOLD analysis project Ga0136652, IMG submission 94864) | Hot spring microbial mat communities from California, USA to study Microbial Dark Matter (Phase II) - Cone Pool mat layer E metaG... ...
GAGAATTGGTGCTATCTTAATTCAGCAACTCCTTTTTCCTCTTACAGACTGAGGTGCGTACCACGCCGAGCAAAAGCACAGCAGTGAGACCGGAAAATATTCTCCAAAATTGCGGAATTAATTTCTCTGGAAATAAGTAAGGAGGCATGATGGCACAGAACCAGGTAGTAGTCCCCTGGCAACCCCTTCATGAGTTCGCCACTGAGGTCTTCACCCGGGCTGGCTGTTCCCGGAAAGACGCCAGCATTGAGGCGGACGCCCTCATCTGGGCTAACCTGCGTGGCGTTGACTCGCACGGCGTCCTGCGCATCCCGTGGTACGTGGAAAACATTGACAAAGGCATCATGAATCCCAAGCCTAACATCAAAGTATTGAAAGAGACGCCGGCTACCCTTTTCATTGACGCCGACAAAGCTCTGGGCCCAGTGGTCACGGTCTATACTGTTGACCTCACCGTAAAAAAGGCAAAAGAGATTGGCATCTGCTGGTCACTGGTGCGCAATCTGACCCACCAGGGAGCTCTGGGCTACTATTCCCAGATGATGGCGCTGAAAGGTATGGCAGGTATCGTCTTTGTCTGCAACCCGCCAAACATGGCGCCCTACGGCGCTAAAGCCGCCGGCGTGCATAACAGCCCCATCGCCATCTCCGTGCCGGCAAAGAAACACCACCCGCTCAACCTTGACATGGCGACGAGCGTCGTGGCGGGGGGCAAGCTATGGCTGGCGGTGGACAAGGGCACGCCTATCCCGCTGGGCTGGGCGCTGGACAAGGACGGCAATCCCACCACCGACCCCAAAAAGTATGCCACCCTATTGCCGGTGGGCGGGGCGAAAGGCTCCGGCCTAGCAATGATGTTTGAATGTCTGACCGGAGTCATGTCAGGCAATCCTCTTCTGGAACCATCGCTCCGGGGCAAGGCAAAAGAGGTGGAGGGCAAGACTGACGTCAAGTGGGAGAAGCCGGGGCTGGTGCCGCGCCATAACCAGAACAGTGTGGTCGCCGCCATTGATATCAGCCACTTTACTGACCTGGAAAGCTATAAGGAGCACATTGACAATCTCATTGACGGCATCAAAGCCCTGCCTAAAGCAGAGGGCTTCAATGAAATCCTTGTCCCCGGCGAGCCCGAGGAGAGAACGTATCTTGAGCGCAGTAAGAAGGGCATTCCATTACCTGAGGGCACTATCCGCAACCTGAGGAACGTTGCCACCAAGTTTGGCATCAAGCTACCACAGGGGCTCTGATAGCCGGCATATGACCGGATTAAATTTTTAAAAGGAGGTGATAGGAGACAGAAACAGCATTTTCCATAATCTGACCATGACAGCAAGCAAATTTTAGAGATTGGAGGTTTCATAATATGAAAAAGAGAATCATGTTTCTGTCGGTGGCGCTCCTCGTGATTGCAAGCCTTATCCTCATCGGATGCGCCAAGCCCGCGCCGACTCCTGCGCCTGCACCTGCACCGGCACCATCTCCTGCCCCCGCCCCTGCTCCGGCTCCTGCGCCGACACCGTCACCATCTCCTGCCCCGGCACCATCACCATCACCCGCTCAGCCTGCCCAGGTATTGCGTTTTGTCGCCCAGTGCCAGACTGCGGCGGGCGATACCCAGAACGAATGGCAGCACAAGCTGATCAATAATATCAATGCCATGTCCGGCGGGCGCCTCAATATTGACCTGAAAGATGGCGGCGCCATCACCCCGATGGGCAAAGAGATTGACGGTATCATTGCCGGCACACTTGATTACGCCATGACGCCTTATGCTTTCACCAACCACCTCTTCAAAGCCGCTGAAGTGTTTGGCGTTCTCGCTGCCGGTCTTACCCCGCACCAACTCCTATCCTGGATGCTCGCAGGCGGCGGCGATGCACTGGCTAAAGAGCTGTATGCCACAGTCAAAGTCCAGCATGTCGCAACGTATGGCGTCCTGACTTCAGAAATATGGTGCCACAGCAATAAGGAGCTCAAAAGCCTGGCTGACATCAAAGGTCTCAAGATACGCGCCGCAGGCGCACAGGGGGAAATCCTGAAGCAGATGGGCGCGGCGGTGGTCTTCATGCCCGGTGGCGAAATCTATGAAGCCGCCAAGAGAGGCACCATTGATGCTTTTGAGTATGACTCAGCCACACCAAACTGGAAGATGGGCTTCCAGGAAGTCGCCAAATACCTATACGTCGGCGCAAACCGCGCCCCGGCGGCACATGGTTTCATGATGGCTACGCCCAAAGCCTGGAGTGCCACACCTGATGACCTGAAACTGCTTATCATTGAAGCCAATAAAGCCAATGCCATAAACTACCTGGCTTTCCTGATTTCTCAGGACGCCATTTACCTGAAGAAGTTCAAGGACTATGGTACTATCGTCGCGCCCATTCCGAAAGACATTGACGCTGAGCTTCTCAGGTTGGCACCGCTCTATTATCAGAGCATTGCCGACAAAGACCCGCAATACAAGAAAATCTACGAATCTACTCTGGCATGGAAGGCAATCTGTGAGGAGCAGGGCTATCATTAGCCACCCTTAAAGCAAAAGGTCAATCCAGAGAGTAGCTCCCCTGCCCCGGTTTCCCCGGGGTGGGGGAGCATCTGAAGAGCAGGTGAGTAATGAAGCAATTATTGCACGCCATTGACCGGATAAACGATTTCCTCGGCGGCAAGGTAATGCACTGGTTCACTGCTGTGCTGGTGCTGGTTCTGACATTTGAAGTCACTTCCCGGCACATCTTTAATGCCCCCACCATGTGGGCAAACCAGCTCAGTATGATGCTTACCGGCGCCATTATCGCCATGGGGTGGGGTTTTGTCCATCTCAAGGGCGAACACGTCAGAGTGGATATCTTTTATACTAAATATTCGCCAAAAACAAAGGCGGTCATTGACATCATCGGCTATGTCATTATCTTCTTTCCCCTTTTTACGGCTCTCACTTTTGATGCCTGGAAATCAATGCTTTACTCCTGGAAGATTCGGGAGGTGATGACAGAAACTTACTGGTTTCCTCCGGTTGGTCCCAGCCGCACGGTAATCTTCATCGGTCTGGCGCTCATCCTGCTACAGGGGGTGGCGCATTTCATCCGAGACGTGTATCGCGTGGTAAGAGGTAAGACGCTATGATGAATTTGAGCCCGGAACTGGTCACCATACTCCTATTCGGCGGTGTGTTGCTGGGCGTTTTTATTGGCTTGCCGATAGCTTTTGTTGTCGGTGGAGTAGCTTTAACAGTCGGCTTTCTTGTCTTCGGGTCATCGGTTTACGCCGTACTCTATCAGCGCCTCTTTTCCCTGGTTCACAACTATACCCTTGTAGCGGTGCCGCTCTTTATTTTCATGGGGATTATGCTGGAACATTCCGGTATTGCTGATACCATGTTTGACGTGCTGTACCTATGGCTGGGCAGATTGCCAGGGAGTTTAGCCATCGTGACGATTATGATGGGCACCATTCTGGCGGCATGCGTGGCAATCATCGGCGCTTCCATCAGCATGCTGGCGCTCACCGCCCTACCACCCATGATGAAACGCGGTTATGACAAAGCCCTTGCCTGCGGTGCCGTTATTTCCGCGGGCTGTCTTGGCATACTCATCCCGCCAAGCATTATGCTGGTTATTTACGGTCCCATGGCGGGCATATCCGTAGGTAAGCTGTTCATGGCGGCGATTTTTCCCGGGTTACTCCTTTCCACACTATACGTGGGTTATGTCGCCATACGCTGTGCTTTACAGCCCAGCATGGGTCCCCCCCAGACTGCCGAAGAACATGCTCAGGTATCCCTGGGAAAGAAAGTATTCATGCTGGTTAAGTCCCTTTTCCCCCCGGCTATCGTTATCCTGTCTGTGCTGGGCGTCATCTTCTTCGGCATCGCCCCACCGACAGAAGCAGCCGCCATCGGCGCCTTTGTAGCGACCCTGCTGGCGATAGCTTACCGTAAATTCACCTGGAAAGTGCTCGGCGAGACCACTCTGCGCACCTTCCGCCTCACCAGCATGATACTCCTCATCGGCGGTCTATCCTTTGCCTTTGTCGGCGTCTTTATCCGCGCCGGGTGCGACCGCGTGATATCTGAGACGATTCTGGGGATGCCCGGCGGCAGATGGGGCGCCTTCAGCATCATCATGTTGATTATCTTCGTCCTGGGGTTCTTCATTGACTGGATTGGTATTCTGTTCATCATGATTCCCATCATCTCCCCGGTGGGGAAAGAACTGGGCTTTGACCCGCTCTGGTTTGGTCTCATGATTATGGTGAACCTCCAGACGGCATTCATGACACCACCCTTGGCACAAGGCATCTTTTTCCTCCGGGGTGCCGCGCCACCAGCCCTGGGCATCAAGATAGCAGATATCATCCGTGGCTGTGTCCCTTTCATTGTACTGGTGCTGGTAGGGCTCGGGCTATGCGTTGCCTTCCCGGAGATTATTACCTGGCTGCCCGGCAAGATGATAAAGTAAAGAAAAGTAAATAGCGGAACTCATACGAGAAAAGGAGAGCTATGGTCAGTAGCAGTATGTCAATTGTTGCACCCGAGGCATTGAAGAAGTTCGCCACAGATATCTTCACAAAGGCGGGATTGCCTGCTAAAGATGCAGAGACGGTGGCTTCGGTCATGCTCTGGGCTAACCTGAGAGGCGTGGACTCCCATGGCGTTCAGCTAATTCCCTGGTATGTGCAGGGGATTGACATCGGTCACATGAAAGTGAAGCCGAACATAAAGGTGGAAAAGGAAACCCCTGCCACCATGCTCATTGAGGCTGACCATGCCCTCGGTGCGGTGGTTACCGTCTGGGCAATGAATCAAGCGATGGAGAAAGCAAAGAAGACCGGCATAGGCTGGGCTTTCATCCGCCACAACAACCACCAAGGTGCTATGGGCTACTACTCCCAAATGGCGGCAGAGAAAGGAATGGCGGGAATAGCCACGGTATGCAGTGTGGTGAACATGGTCCCCTTCGGGGCTAAAGCCATGGGCATCTCCAATAGTCCCATTGCCATTTCTGTCCCTGCCAGGCGCTACCCGCCGATGACCCTGGACATGGCGACGAGCGTCGCCGCGGCATCAAAAATCATGCTGGCGAAAGACAAGGGCATCTCCATTCCGCCGGACTGGGCGTTTGATGCTGATGGCAACCCCACCACCGATCCCAATAAAGCGGCGATGTTGCTTCCCTTCGGCGGGGCTAAGGGTTCAGGTCTTTCCATCATGCTGGAATGCCTGTGCAGTATCATGGTGAATAATCCCCTTCTTGAGCCGGTACTCCAGGGCAAAAAGCCACCGCTGGGCCTGAAGCCTTTTACCCCTGAAACCATCCCCCTCCACCTCCAGAACAGCATTGTCGCCGCTATAGACATCAGCCACTTTACTGACCTGGAAAGCTACAAGGAGCACATTGACAATCTCATTGACGGTATCAAAGCCCTGCCTAAAGCAAAGGGCTTCAATGAAATCTTTGTCCCCGGCGAGCCCGAGGAGAGAACGTATCTTGAGCGCAGTAAGAAGGGCATCCCGATGGCGGCAAAGACAATCGCCAACCTGAAGCGCATCGCCGACCGATTTGGGGTGAGCCTGCCGCCGGGAATGTCATAATCATCATGAAAAGCCTGTCAAAAGAGCAGAGCTTCCTTTACTATGCGCCGGATAACGTGCCCGCGCTTGAGGTATCTCCCGGGGAACTGTTTCAACTGGAGACGCCTAGCATCCTCACGCACATTGAAAACTTCCCGCACAATATAACCGTCCCGGTGACCGGTCCGGTATTCATTAAAAGCGCCCGCCCCGGCTCTGTGCTCAAGGTGGACATCAAAAAAATCAATCTAACTGCCGGCAAGGGAGTGGTGGTTGTCCTGGCGGGTAAAGGAGCTTTCGGCGACCGCATCTCCAAAGCGAGCTACAAGGTGGTGCCATACGATTCAAAATACGCGTACCTCAATGACCATATAAAAATGCCCCTGCGCCCCATGGTGGGGAAAATAGGCGTCTCGCCTGCAGACAGGAAAATAAACTGCAATACGCCCGGTCCTCATGGCGGGAATATGGACATTACTGACATCACAGAAGGGGCAGCGGTCTACCTGCCGGTCTTCGTGGCGGGTGCGCTCTTCGCCGCCGGCGATGTCCATGCCGCCATGGGCGATGGTGAAAGCCAGGGCTCAGGGGTGGAAACAGAAGCCATGCTCACCCTGCGCTGTGAGGTGATTGATAAGATTAAGCTGACCCGTCCGCTTGTGGTGAATGAAGACCACGTCATGACCGTGGGTGAAGGCAGAAACCTGGAAGAAGCCTATCACATCGCCCTTGATGACATGGTGAAGCTTCTCATGGATACCTTAAGCCTGGATTTTGTTGATGCCGGCATGCTGGTGAGCAACGCCGGCGATATTAGAGTCAATCAAATCGTGAACCCGCTGGTGGGAGTGCGGGTAGCTGTCCCAAAGGCGCTCCTGCCCGCAAACAGCATCCCATAAGAATTAAAGAAGGAGGAACACATGGCACTCAACGTAACTTACAACTTCAAAAAGAGGCTGGCAAAAGGAGACATCGTTTACGGACAGACCATCGGTCCCGGAAACGACCCCGATAAAACGGTGAAGGCGCTTAAGAACTTCGGCTTTGACTTCATCATGATGGAGAATGAGCACAGCCTGCTGGACAAGGAGACCATCTACCGGTTCATCAAGGCGGCACGGGAATATGAGATGCCCATCTGGCTCAGACCGGAGGAGAACAGCGCCAACTTCCGCTGTTTTCTGGACGCCGGCATCAACTGCCTGATGCTACCCCAGACGGATACCGCCGAGGAAGCGGAAAAAGCGGTCAGCAAAGCATACTTCCCGCCGCTGGGCAATAGAGGGTCAGGTATTGGCATGAGTCCATACCTGCTTGATGGGCAGGACCCGGAACAGATGCCGCTGAGAGACGTCATGGACTATGTCAATAATAATGTGGGTCTTTTTCCGCAGACAGAGACGCTGAAAGCCATCGGCAATCTGCCGCGAATCCTCAGCATAGAGGGCATCACCGGCACCATGGTCGGCACGAATGACCTGGTCATTGACATCGGCGATATTCCACCCAAGGCGTTGAGGGGAGAGCTGGTCTCCACGCCATTCATTGAAAGCAAACTGCGTGAGATTGCCCGGATTTGCAAAGCTGCCGGGAAGTTTGCCGGCATCGGCGGCTTCGGTCCTAAGGGGCTTTCCAAGTGGGCGAAGGAAGGCTACCAGCTATTCACCCTCGGCTACGTCATTGACGGCAACGTGGACAAGCTCAAACCGAAGATTGACGAAATGAAGGAGCTGGTCGCCAAGGTCATGGGCAAGTAGCCATCACAAGCCAATGGCACAGCCGTCTTTGCGCGGGTCAGAGCCGGCAATGTAAGCACCGTTTGCCGGGCTAATCATGATAATCTGCCCGCCGCCAAACTGCTGGGAATAGGGGTCATCCAGTTGAACGATTGGGTGGCCCCTTCTTTTCAGTTCAGCAATGGCCGCTTGCGGAACTCCCGGCTCAAAGGCACAGCCCTGCCTTGGATAGTAGCGGAAGCGCGGCGCGTCAAGCGCCGTCTGCACGCCCATGCTGAAGTCAATGAGATTGGCGAGCACCTGAACATGACCCTGTGGCTGCATGAACCCGCCCATCACTCCAAAAACGTAGCGCGGCTCCCCGTCTTTGAAAACCATGCCGGGGATGATGGTATGGTAAGGGCGCTTGCCGGGAGCAAGGCAGTTCGGGTGAGTGGGGTCCAGAGAGAAGAGGGCACCGCGATTCTGCAGACAGATGCCTGTCCCTTCCACGACGACGCCTGAGCCAAAGGCATGGTAGAGGCTGTTAATGAAGGACACGTAATTTCCTTCTTTGTCTGCGGTCGCCAAGTACACTGTATCGCCATCGGTATCGGGCACGCCTCTGGTTACAGCTTCCAGCGCCTTATCCGCCTTTATCAGCGCCCGCCTTTTATCAATGTAAGGCGGAGAAAGCAGACCCTTCAATGGTATGATGGAGAAATCAGGGTCAGCGATGTAATAATCGCCGTCAGCAAAGGCGAGCTTGATTGCCTCAATAAGGAGATGCAAGTAACCGGCAGAGTTGTGCCCCATTGAGGCAAGGTCATAGCCCTCAAGAATCCTGAGCGCCAGGAGGACAATCAGCCCCTGGTCATTGGGCGGGCACTCATAAATGTCATAGCCGCGGTAGCTCGTGCTGATAGGCTCAACCCACGTGGATTTGTGTTGTGCTAAATCCTGCCTGGAGAAAAAGCCGCCCAGTCTGCGGGAGCACGCCACAATGGCATCCGCAATTTCGCCCTGATAAAAAGCTTCTTTACCTCCTTCAGCAATGGTTCTCAGCGTCTTTGCCAGGTCCGGCTGAACAAAAACTTCCCCCGCCCGCGGCGGACGTCCCTGCGGCAGATAGGTGCGGGCGGCGGCTTCATTCTGTCTCAACTTGGGTGAATTGACATGCCAAGAGTGGCTGATGATCTCAGTGACCGGAAATCCCTCTTCAGCCAGCCTGATTGCCGGTGCCAGCACATCCTGCAGACCCATCGTGCCCAGGGTGTCAAGCAGGGTGCACCAGCCATCCAGCGTGCCGGGCACAGTGACAGAGTGAATGCCGGTGAGCGGCATGGCTTTGAAGCCAAGTTTTTGCATTGCCTCAAGCGTCATAGCGCCTGGCGCACGTCCGCTGGCATTGAGTGCCCTGAGCTCATTGCTTTTCTTCAGATAAATGAGAGCGAAGGCGTCCCCACCCAGACCTGTTGACTGGGGTTCCACCACATTGAGGGCGGCGGCGGTGGCGATGGCGGCGTCAACGGCATTGCCTCCCTGCTGAAGTATGCTGATGCCTGCCTGGGCGGCGAGCGGCTGGCTCGTGGCGACCATGCCCCGTCTGCTCATGACTGCCGAACGCCGCGATGGAAACGAATAGCTCACATGTTTCTCTTTATGTCAAATAAAATAGCCTATTTCAAATGATGCCGTTCCATTTTCTGTGTTCAGCGCTCTGTTTGTCAAGCACCTGAGATTGAAATCTGCTATAATAGGCGACGGAAGCAAAGGAGGGCAAACCGCCGATGAAGACCTACCGCATCAAACCGCTGGTGCTCACGCGCATGGAGATTGACCAGAGTATCCTCACCTACCGCCACAACTTCGGCATTAAGGTGAAAAGCCCGGTTATCATGTGGTACATTGAAGGGGCGGACCAGAACATCCTGGTGGATACCGGCGCTGACGCCAAGACTGCCACCAGCTACCGCGGTTTCCCGGCGGAAGAGGTGATGACCTTTGAAAAAGCGCTGGCGTCAATTGGTCTGACGCCGAAGAAGATAGACATCGTCATCCAGACCCACCTTCACTGGGACCACTGCGCCAATACCCATAAATGCCAGAACGCCAAGGTCATCATCCAGGAAGAAGAGCTGAAGTTTGCGCTGGCGCCTCATCCGGTCAGCGGCTTGAGCTATAAAAAAGAGCTCTACCTCAACCTGAACTTCAGGGTGGTGCAGGGTAGCTATGAAGTCACGCCAGGGATAGAGGTGGTGCTGGCGCCGGGGCACTCCCCGGGCAGTCAGGCAGTGGTGGTCAATACGGAAAAAGGCAAGGCGGTTATCACCGGCTTCTGCTGTCTGCCGGAAAACTTCAATCCCCCACCCGCCATTAAAGTGTATTCTCCCATTATACCACTCGGAACGCACACAGATTTGATGGCTTCTTATGAAAGCGCTCTGCGGATAAAGGGCATGGCAGACATCCTGCTCTGCCAGCATGACCCCTCAATCATCAGCGGAAAGAGCATTCCATAGAGACATGCGCCAGAAAGGTTGAGGGCGCCATCAGCCGCTTCTCCACGGTGCACTGGGGAATTGCCCGCAACATCGTCGTCGCATGGATACTTACTTTTCCCATCTGCGGCTTGCCGGGCTATTTTTTGCCCTGCTGTTACGCGTTACTTTTTGACCTTGCATCAATATTGCGGATTAGATACAATTGAGCAGACGTTCACAGGAAAGGAGAAAGTACCTATGGTAGACCAGGCATTAATCAAAAAGCTTGAAGAAAAGGCAAAAATCATCCGCCGGGACGCCATCACCATGATAAAGGCGGGTGGGCTGGGGTGGGTGGGCGGTTCATTTTCCCAGGCGGACATCATCGCCACGCTCGTGTTCCACACCATGAAGCACGACCCCAAAAACCCCAGCCTTGAGGACCGGGACAGGCTCATTGTCTCAAAGGCGCACTGCTGTGAGACGGTCTATGCCGCCCTGGGCGAAGCCGGCTACTTCTCAAAAGAAGAGTACCAGCACTACGGCAAATACGGTGCCAAACTGCAGGCGCACACGGAGAAGACCACGCCGGGCATAGAGTATTCCGGCGGCTCACTGGGACAGGGTTTGTCATTTGCCCTGGGGCAGGCGATGGCGGCAAGAATCGGCGCACCAAAGGACTCTGCCGGCAAGCCCATCCCTCGCTACCGCGTGTTCTGCATACTCGGCGATGGCGAGCTGGATGAAGGGCAGGTCTGGGAAGCGGTCATGGCTGCCGCCCACTACAAGGTGGACAACCTGTACGCCTTCGTTGACCATAATAAATACCAGTCCGGCGGCAGGGTGGTGGACCGAATCAATATCACCCCGCTTGCCGTCAAGTGGCGCGCCTTCGGCTGGCATACAGAAGAGATTAACGGACATAACTTTGAGGAAATCCTGAATGCCATTGACCGGGCAGAGAAGACACCGGGCAGACCGCACGTCATCATCGCCCACACCATCAAATGCAAAGGTGTGCCGACTCTGGAGAACAAGAACGTCCATTTCTGCAAGCTTACTGACGAGATGTATGAAGAAGCCGTGAAGGCTCTCAAATAGCGTTAGAGGAGAATCAGTGAGGGAGTAAAGATATGAAAAAAGCTTATGTCAGACAATCGCCCGGCGATGCTAAAGCAATGTATGATGCCTATAACGAGGTAATGGTTGACCTCATCAGGAAAAACGATAAGATAATCATGCTCTATGGCGATTTCCCCAGAGGCGCCGCCGGTGAGCTTGCCACCAAAGAGTTCCCCGACCGGGTGATTGACGTGGGCATTGCTGAGGCAAACCTTATCACTCTTGCCGCCGGTCTGGCAGGAGCCGGCAAAATCCCCTTCACCCACTGCCACAGCATCTTCGCCGTGGGGCGCGCCTATAACCAGATACGGCAGAACATCGCCTTTGACAAGTACAATGCCAAAATAGTTATGTTAAATACGGGCATGCTCTGGGCTTTCATGGGCGGCTCCCACCAGACGATTGAGGAGATTGCCGCGCTCAGGGTCATCCCCAACCTTGTCCTCCTCTCTCCCTGCGACCCTGTGGAGACCAAGAAAGCCACCCAGGCGGCGCTGGACTATGTGGGGCCGGTCGCCATCAGGCTGGCTAATCCGCCGGTGCCCACCATTTACAAAGAAGATTTACCCTTTGAAATTGGCAAGGCAGTGCTCGTCAACGAGGGCAAAGACGCCACCATCATCGCCACCGGCATCTGCGTTGGTGATGCGCTCCAAGCCACGGAACTGCTGGAAAAAGACGGCGTCAAAGTACGCCTGCTTGACATGCATACCATCAAACCTCTGGATGAAGCCGCCATCATTAAAGCGGCGAAGGACACCGGAGCAATCGTGACTGTGGAAGATGTGAGCATCCTGGGTGGTCTGGGTGGTGCGGTGGCGGAAGTGGTATGTGAAAATAACCCTGTGCCGGTGAAGCGGGTGGGTATCAAGGACCGCTTCGGGCAGTCAGCCACCATTGACGAGCTCAAGAAAGAGTATGAAATCTCCGCGGACCACATTGCCCGGGCGGTGAAAGACGTGCTGAAAAAGAGAAAGTAAAAGAAGGTTCTGATGAAACACGAGGGGCAGGCGGAACCGCCTGCCCCAACTTTTTCAGCAATAGTCCCTGCTTAAGCTACCAGGGGCTCTCTTTTTCCTTCAGCGCCTTGATGAGGTCATCAAGATTGATTGCCGCCAGGGTGAGCGTCTGCATCAGACCTTTTGAGCTCAAGCGTATTGACAGCTTGGTCGCCGTCTCGTTGCTCGGCGCTTCAAGGATATTGACGAAATCATACGGACCGAGGAGGGCATACTGGTCAAGGATTTTCACTCCCATATGCTCTACCTCTTTATTGATATCCTTAAGAAATTCTGGGTCTTCCTGGAGCGCTTTTCTGCCGGCATCCGTAAGCGTGGTCAGCATAAGATAAATAGACATCCCGGACCTCCTTCTCTGAACCTTCCACCGTATTATGGCGGGAAGATGCGCCGTTGTCAATACAACACATATTTTTGCCAGCTATCCCTTAAATGGTATAATGAAGCCTGATGAAAAAGCTCCTTTCCGGCAATGAGGCTCTCGCTCTGGGAGCTTATCACGCCGGCGTAAAAGTCGCCGCCGCCTACCCCGGCACCCCGAGTACAGAAATCCTTGAAGCTATCTCCGTCCATGAAGATATCTATGCCGAATGGTCCACCAATGAGAAGGTAGCTCTTGAGGTAGCCATCGGCGCATGCTATGCCGGAGTCCGTGCTCTAGCTTCAATGAAACATGTAGGGCTGAACGTGGCAAGCGATGCCTTTATGGCCGTCGCCACCACTGGCGTCAATGCCGGACTGATCATCATCAGCGCTGATGACCCCGGTCTCCACAGCTCGCAGGGAGAGCAGGACAACCGCCACTTTGCCCGGCTGGCAAAGGTGCCCATGCTTGAGCCAAGCGATAGTCAGGAAGCCTATGACCTCATGGCGCTTGCCTACGAGATGAGCGAGACTTTTGATACTCCCGTGCTCCTGCGCAGCACCACACGCATCTCCCATTCAAAGTCAGTGGTCAATGTGACCGCAAGCAGAAGCATGCCTTCACCGAAGCGCGAGTTCCAGCGCGAGCCGCAGAAGTATGTCATGCTCCCGGCATATGCCCGCACCCGCCGGCCCAGGATGGAAGAGCGCCTGCTCAAGCTTGCCGACTATGCCGAAACCTTTCCTCTCAACAGGATTGAGTGGAACGACCGCAAACTGGGCATCATTACCAGCGGTATTTCATATCAATATGCCAAAGAGGTTTTTCCAAACGCTTCTTTCCTCAAGCTGACCATGACCTATCCCCTGCCCCGGAACCTCATCCGCCAGTTTGCCGCAGGTGTGGAGAAGCTCATCGTCATTGAGGAGCTGGACCCGTTTTTGCAGGAAAGCATTCAGGCAATGGGCATAAAGGTCAGCGGCAAGGAGTTCATCCCCAGAATGGGTGAGCTGAGCCCCGAGGTAGTGGCAGAAGCCGGTCAAAAGGCTGGAGTGCTGACTGAAGTTTCACCAGAAGCGCCGCCGTCCCCTCTGCTTCCCCGCCGACCTCCGCTCCTTTGTCCGGGCTGTCCCCATACCGGCGTCTACTTCGTCCTGAGCAGCATCGGGCGGCGGTCAATCTCGCCCAAAGCCAAAGACAAGACGCCGCGGGAAACAAATCTCATCATCACCGGAGATATCGGCTGTTATACCCTGGGTGCCTATCCGCCACACCTTGTCCTGGACACCTGCTCCTGCATGGGCGCCAGTATCGGGGAAGCCATCGGCATGGAGAAAGCCGGCGTGAGCAAAAAAGTCATCGCCATCATTGGCGATTCCACCTTTCTCCACGCAGGCATCACCGGACTGGTGGACGCAGTCTACAACCAGAGCAAAATCACCCTCGTCATCCTGGACAACGGCACCACCGCCATGACCGGACACCAGGAGCACCCCGGCACCGGCATATCAGCGCAGGGGAAGGAAGCTACCCGGGTGGTGCTGGAGGATTTAGTGAGAGGCGCAGGAGTGCAGAACGTGAGCGTGGTAGATGCCTTTGATTTGAAAGAGGTCAGGAACACCATTAAGACTGCCCTTGACCGCAATGAGCTTTCCGTCATCATCGTCCGCGGGAGCTGTGCCGTGCACAAGCCAAAGCGCTCCGAGCCGCGGGCGATTGACGCTGAACTATGCAGCCGATGCGGCGTCTGCCTCATGCTCGGCTGTCCCGCAATCCAGACTGAGGACGAACAAATCTTCATTGACAGCTCGCTGTGCGTGGGTGAAAGCTGTAACCTCTGTGCCCAAATCTGCCCGCAAAAAGCAATCGGTCCGCGGTCTAAAGTCGTGAAGGTGGCACCATGAAAGCAGACGTGATGATAACCGGCGTGGGCGGTCAGGGTATCATCCTCGCCAGCGATGTGCTCGGCGAGGTCGCCATCGCTGACGGCTACGATGTGAAGAAGACGGACACCATCGGCATGGCTCAGCGCGGCGGCTCAGTTATCAGCCATGTGCGCATCGCTGATAAGGTCTATTCCCCGCTCATTAAGAAGGGCACTGCTGACATCCTTCTCGCCTTTGAGAAGCTGGAGGCGGCGCGGTGGGCGGACTATCTCAAGAAGGATGGCATCGCCATCGTCAATAACCATGCTTTGCCACC
>Ga0136652_1000787_pt1 | contig 14472 bp, 14 predicted proteins | sample ConPoolayeEmetaG_FD_94864 | JGI IMG/M metagenome (GOLD analysis project Ga0136652, IMG submission 94864) | Hot spring microbial mat communities from California, USA to study Microbial Dark Matter (Phase II) - Cone Pool mat layer E metaG... ...
CCAAGTGGTAGAAAATGCTGTATCTCGTATGGCTACCTGTTCTAAAACGCACTACCTTAATTCTACCACTTATCTGCTTTCGCCCCGCCCGCGGAGGGACGGGGAAATCTTTTAACTATTATAATTTTTTTTGTCTTCTTTTAAAATAATTTTAACTACTTTTTTTGACCAAGATAATTCCAACCTTTTGGTAAACCTAGTGGTTGAAATCTAAAGTTATAAATCTGTATCATCGCCCAACTTAAATAAAGAAAAATCAAAAAAAATCCCAGAATTTTATTGATACTTAAAAGCTTACTAAAAAAAATAGCAAATAAGCTGGCAAAAAAGGGGGTTAAAAATAATAGATAGTAAAAGTCAAATGAATTTATAACTTTATTCGTCCCCAGTTTAAGCACTAAAAATATTGTTCTAAGATTATAAAAATGGTGACGCAATTCGAAAATAATAAAAGGAGAAAAACCAATTAAAAAACCAAAAAAACTCCATCCCCAATGAGAAATTTTCATTTTTTTGACAATAAACCAAATCAAAGAAAAAATAAATAAGAAAAAAGCCTGATAATGAAGTTGAAGACAAAGTCCTAAACTTAAACCAAACAGTAATAAAGAAGTCTTATTAGACAAGTGATGGGGCCAGTAAAAGAAAAATAATGAGGTAAATAATGGTAAAAAATGGGATTCCAAACAAAACGACTATAGTTTACCAAAGAAGGATAAGTGCTAAAAAATAAGCCACCAAGAAAAGCAATTTTAAAATTAAATCTCTTAAGAAGAGCATGATAGAGAAAAAACAAACCAAGTGCGTTTAAAAAAATTAAATAATAAGAAGCAAAAATCGGTTCTTTGGTAAAAATTACCACCGGTAAAAGTAAATAATAAGGAAGCGGTCCATAATAAAATTCGTGATGAGTTTTGCCTTTTAAAGAACTAGGAGGGCCAATTAAAGTTATTTTTTTCTCTTTGTAAATTTTATAAGTTCCACTCAAAATTAAGCCTTGATCGGCTGAATAATTAACAACTAAAGGTAAGTTAAAGAAACGCAAAAATAAAAAAAGCAGGATTAAGAAAATTAAAACATAATTATTAAGCATAATTTTGAAGAATTTCGCTATCCTTAAACTTGAAAAATTTCTTAACTCTTTTTCTTGATCTTAAAATTTGAGGTAATTGATTTAATGCCTGAATAAAACCCTTTAAAAATAATCCCTTGCTCACCAAGCTATCTTTAAACAAATGATAAGGTAACCAAATTAAATGCTCAAACAAAAGATTAAAATCAGTAATATTTTTCCAGACAAAGATAATTTGATTTTTGAAAGCGGCGGTTTTAATGGCTTTTTCACCAAAAACTATAAGATTGGTAGTTTCATGCTGATGAAAAACAATTGACTTGGGTTCAAAAATAAGCCTATAGCCTGCTTTTAAAGCTCGGTAAGAAATATCTAAATCTTCAAGATAGGCAGGGGCATAAAGTGGGTCCAATCCTCCTAATTTTTCCCAGATCTTTTTACGGTATGCCGCACTGCCACTGGCCACCCATAAAGTATTTTTTCCTTCTTGGTTTTCAGCTCGGCGGTGAACTAAAAATCCCTTTTTAAACTCACCTAAAGCTCGGCCAGAAAAAACTATTTTTCCTTTTATTATTGATTTTTCCTTGCAACCTACAGCAAACACCTTTTTATCTTCAAAGTTGGCTAATAAAGGTTTAAGAAAACCTTTCTCGGGAACTACATCATTATTAAGTAGAATCACTATTTCTCCCTTAGCTATGGCAACACCGTCATTACAACTAATAGCAAATCTTTTATTTTCTTTATGAATAATCAATTTAATTTGAGGATAATTTTTTTGTAAGAATTCAACGCTCTCATCGCTGGAGGCATCGTCAACAATAATAATTTCGTATCCATCATGCCAGTTTTGCAGAGCCTGAAAAAGCTTTGGCAAGTTCTTTTCCAAAAGGTCTTTGCCATTATAATTTGGAATAACAAAACTGATTAAGTTCATAAAATACACTCTTTATTATAATCTTTTTTTTCTGTTTCCGTTGGATAAAAAATTTGCCAATCTTTACCTAAAAAAAGTTTAATTGCCTTATCTTCGGCCAAGCTTATTTTTTTGTCTTTTTGATAATTTAATACATAGATAATTTTTCCAGAACATTTATTTTTAATTAATCTCATTTTTTTTATTGACTCTTGAGCAATTTGAGCATGCCTTGGCGCCCAATGGACTTTTTGGTTAAGATTTACAGTCGTATAAGACACGATTAACCAAGAGACTATTACAGGAATTAGGAAAAAGTATTTTTTCCAACCATATTTTAAAAAATCAAATATTTTAATTGCGAAAAAAAAGATAACAAAATAGAGACCAAAAGAGGCAACGGTTAAATAGTGGGGATAAATATGATCCGGAAAAAAAGCCACTGGCATTATTCCTAAAAAAAACAACCAAATACTTAAGATCAAATATGAATAATATTTGCTGAAAAATAATTTTAATTTCTTAAAACCATGACTTAATAAAAGAAGAAGAGGTAATAAAATCAGAAAAGCAATAAGAACTGCCAATGAATTGATATAAATTAAAACTTCCTTAAAAAAGGAGCCATAAAATTCATCCCTTATGGAAAAAATATTTGTAAATTGATCCCGCATCGTTTCCGGCCAACCAAAACTCCAAAGAAAATACCAGCGAAAAGTACTTAAGATTTTTTTATTAAATTCAAAAGTATAAACGCCGCCATGGCTACCGGGAAAAACCAGTCGGATAAAAAAATAAAAAATAATTAAATAGATAAAGGGGTAAATCTTTTTAATAATCTTTTTTATTTTTTCTTTTTTTATCAGCAAGTTATTAATGGCTAAAAATATAGGAAGAGTTAATATTAATTCGTTACTTAGAAGGCCAAAAGAAAAAAATATATATGATTTATAGATTTTATTATTTAACCAAAACCAAAAAGCTAAAAGAAAGAAGAAGGTAAATAAAATATAGGAAAAATTGACTATCCAAGCTAAAGATAAATAATGGATTGCCGATGTAGACCAAAAAAAACAACTCAAATAAGCAATAATTTCATTTTTGGATAATTTATGGACAATTTTATAAATTAAAAAGGTATTTATAAAATGAAAAATAAAAGAGTTTAAATGAAAAATAAAAGGATTTAAACCAAAAATTTTGTTGGTGATAAAAAAATAAAATTGAATTCCTAAAGGACGATAATAGATTACTTCTTTTATGGGTAAAAATAGTTTCAAAAATTCTGCTATATTTTCTGTTTGAGTTTGAGTTAAAACATAAAAATCATCGGCAGCAAAAAAGATTGAAAAAGTTGGATAAAATAAAAGTAGATCAAGAACAAAAATTAAAAGAAAAAAATGTTTATTCACTAAATACCACTTATCATTTAAAATCCCAATCTTTTTTTTATCCCCCAAAGATACCAGTGGATATATTTTGGCAACCATTCTTTAAATTTAAAACGTGAGCGGCCAAAGGTTCGATCATGCCAAACTGTCGGTACTTCAGTGATTTTGAAACCGGCAAAATGTGCTTTAATTACAATTTCTTCTGATAATTCAAAACCGCCGCTTGATTCAATCTTGATGGCCTTTAAAACTTCTTTTTTATACATTTTGAAAGCATTGGTTAAATCATGAATTGGAATTCCTAAAATAAAAGGCGTTGTCAAACCAGCAAGCATAGATAAAAATGATTTTAGTAACGGCCCGCCTTTTTTACCCCCTCCTTTGATATAACGAGAACCACAAACAATATCAAAACCTTGTTTGATCTTTTCAAACATTACATTAATAGCCTGAGGGTCATCTGATAAATCCGCCATCGTTACCAAAACCGCCCCCTCTTTTACTTCATTAAACCCGGTCTTGATGGCGTTAATAACCCCTTTACCTAGTTTATTTTTTAATAAATAAAGATTGGTATATTTTTTTTGCATCTTTTTCACTACCGGAATGGTGGTATCACCAGCAAAATCATAAACTATAAAAATTTTGTGAGGGTATTTAACACTTTTTTCTATTTTTTCGATTGCTTGAATAATATTTTCTGCTTCGTTGTAAACAGGAATAATGATTGTTAATTTCATATAATTCTATTTTTTGAACTACCAGTTAAAAAATAGTTTATATTCTGATAGGTAATTTTAGCAATTTCTTTCGTGGTTTCATCAGTAAAAAAGGCAACGTGAGGCGTAAGCAAAACTTTTGGAGAATTCACTAATTTTTTTATAAGAGGATTTTTAAGATTATAATCTTTTTCATTTTCTAAAACATCTAAACAAATATATTTAAACTTAGAAAGGTTTTTAATCAGGGCTTCTGTGGCGACAATTTCACCACGAGAAACGTTAATTAATATCACACCCTTTTTCATTTTTTTTATTTCTCTTTCATTAATAAAGCGATAGGTAGATTTAACTAAAGGAAGATTGATACTAATAATGTCTGAATTTTTCAACAATGCTTCTAAAGAAACATAGCGACAATGATATTGCTCCGCAAACTTAAAATCAGGAAACTTATCAAAACCTAAAATCTTCATTTGAAAACCGCAAGCGATTTTTGCTGTTTCTTTACCGGTCCTGCCAACACCAATAATTCCTAAAGTTTTATCTTTTAAGGTATAACCTTGACCGTTTTGCCAATTAAATTTACCCAATTTAGTTTCGCGACTGAGTTTAATTATTTTTCTAGTCTGGCATAAAAGTAACGCAAAAACCTGTTCGGCTACTGCAAAAGCACCATAATCGGGAATATGATAAACTGCAATTTTTCTTTGCTTGCAAGCCCCAAGATCAAGATGATCTATACCTACTGTTCGTGTAATAATAGCTTTAAGTTTGGGTAAGGCTTTTAAAATTTCTTTATTTATTAAGGAATCGCTTTTAACCGTAACCAATTCTAATTCTTTTAGATCTTTTATTAAATTTAAATTTTTCAAGGAGAGAGGAAAAAAATATTTTTTTTCTTTAAAAAGTTTGGCAAAATTTCTATCAAGATCAAAATGGGCAATTTTCAATTGCTTCCTAGACATTTTGGGAGTTTACTAACGAGCTAAGAGTAAAGATTATTTTATTTGTTCCAAAAATATTCCAAATATCACAAATAAGACAATTTTTTTTAACTAATTTTTTAAGCAAATTGAAATTAAGGTTTTTAAAATACCAATCGTGCTTTGTGGCAATAAAAACTAAACTAGCATCTTTTAATATTTCCTCTAACTGACCCCGATAAGAATTAATTAAAGGATCATGCAGATAAACTCTAGCCCCTTCTCTTTCTAAAGCCTTTTTGGTTTTGAAAGAAAGCGATTCACGAATATCATCAATATTAGCCTTAAAGGCCGCCCCTAAAATCACAGCTTTTTTGCCAACTAATTTAGCTCTCTCTCTTATTTTATTAATTAAAAATAAGGGCACCGCTTCATTGATTTTCCACGCAGCGGTAATAAGATCAGTAAAGGGCAGGTCATTAATCAAAAAGAAACCATCTTTAAAAAGACAAGCACCACCGGTAAGTCCTGGTAAAGCCAAACCTCCCCTTTTATAATCTTTGTTAACAAGATTTACAATTTCATAGATATCTCGATGGTATTTACCAGCAATAATCATAAATTCATTGGCGATGGCAAAAGAAATATAACGGTACATATTAGTAAAAAGTTTCGCCAATTCGGCAGAAACAGCATCAGTCAGCCAACACTTTACACCTAAAAACATAAAAAGTTCTGCCGCTTTCTTGCCGCTTCTCTTATCAAAACCACCTATTATTTGAGGAATCTCTTCTAATTCCTTAATGGCGCTACCTTCTGCAATTCTTTCTGGACAAAATGCTAGATAAAAGTTTTTGCCGATTTTTATCTTTTTATTTTTTTTTAAAAGTTGTGCCACATATTCTGTTGTTCGTGGTGAAACTGTACTTCTCAAAATCAATAGCTGTCCGGGGTGCAAATAGTTTATGATTGCTTTTAAAGCGCGGTCTATTTGGACCAGAGAAGGATTCATATTTTCATCAACTGGTGTGCCTAAAGTTAAAATAACATAACTAACGTCTTGGACCACCCTGCAATCGGTAGTAGGAATAAAGTTAAAATTAATATGTTTTTTTAAAAGAATTTCTCCTTGATCTTCCAAAAAGGGCATAATTCCCCTTTTTAACAACGTCACCATCTCTTGATTGACGTCTAAACCATAAACCGTAAATCCTTTGTCGGCAAAAACTAAAGCTAGCGGTAATCCTACGCGACCAATACCAATAACGCATATTTTTTTGCTTATAATTTTTTTTTGAGCCATTCAACAACCTCCATTAAACCCTCCTTTAGGGTAATTTTTGCTTGCCAGCCAACAATTTTTTTAATTTTGGTGACGGCTGGTACTCGACGCTTGACATCATAAGCAAAGCCCTTTAGATATTTTATTTGCAATTCATCCTTTCTGCCACAAAGACGCCAAAGAAGTTTAGCTAAGTCAATAATTCTGGTTTCTTGAGAAGAAGAAATATTAAAGTCTTGATTTTCTGCTTTGGCTGATTCCATTACGGCAATGATTCCCTCGGCTAAATCTCTTACATGAGTAAAACAACGCGTCTGTTGACCATCTCCTAATAATTCTAAGGGCTTTTGACCTTTTAAAATTTTTTTTATCAAATCAGGAATGACATGAGCATAGCCAACTTCTTCTCCAGGAAACTCATTAACACCATAAGCATTAAAAGGCCGACAAATGCTATAAGGCAGGCGGTATTCATCCCAAAAAGCTCGACAATACCACTCACCACTCAATTTAGAAAAACCATAAGCACTCACTGGCGGCGGAATCTTACTTAAATCTTCTTCCCTTGAAGGAAACTTATTAGTTGATTCAAAAACCATCGAAGAAGAAATATAAACCATTCTTTTAAGTTTATGTTTTACTGCCGCCTCAAAAGTACTGGAATATATTTTATTATTTTCACTTAAAATTGTAGCCGGATATTTATGAAAATAGCCAATGCCTCCAATTCTCGCAGCTAAGTTAATACAAATATCCATACCCTCAAATACCCTTTCCGCTTTTTTACTATTTCTAAGATCAAGCCTAAAAAACTCATAACCCCCTTTAAAACAAGACTCAGGTTTACTTAAATTATCTACTACTCTCACCCAATAACCTTTTTTAAGAAGCTGTTTTACTACCTCACTACCAATGAAACCACAACCGCCAGTCACCAAAATTTTTCTCATAATTTAGAATTCTACAACAATAAAAAAAATATCTCTAGACTTAAACTTTTTCTTGTGAGTATAATAAACACCATGTATTATCAAAAGCTTTGGCATTTTTGGAAGAAATTTGGCAGAATTTTAGGTAAAATTCAAACCACCATAATTTTATCAATCATTTATTATTTTCTTGTTACTCCTATCGGTTTATTTAAAAAATTAATTTCTCGTAAAAATAAACCAACTACTTATTGGATAACACTTCCTCCGCAAAACCATGATTTAAAAAAATCTTATGAACAATATTAATTTTATTAATCAAAAATAGACTAATTTTATTTTATGTATATTCTTGGTATTTCTTGTTTCTATCATGATGCCGCAGCGGCCCTAGTTAAAGACGGTCAACTGTTGGCTGCGGTAAGTGAAGAACGCTTTACCAGAAAAAAACATGACCCCTCATTTCCTAAAAATGCGATTAATTATTGTCTTGAATATGCCGGCATTAAACTTAAAGATCTAAATTATGTTGGTTTTTATGAAAAACCCTTTTTAAAATTTGATCGCTTATTACAAACTTATCTTAATACCGCCCCTAAAGGACTTTTTTCTTTTTTGGAAGCAATCCCGATTTGGCTAAAAGAAAAGCTTTGGATAAAAAATATCATCAAACAAGAACTAAATTGGGAAAAAGAAATTATCTTTCCTACCCATCACTATGCTCATGCAGCCAGCGCTTTTTTAGTTTCGCCATTTAAAAAAGCCGCTATTATAACGATGGATGGTGTTGGCGAGTGGGAAACAACGACGTGGGGGTGGGGGGAAAATAACAACATTCAATTGAAAAAGGCTATCCATTTTCCTCATTCCTTAGGTTTGTTGTATAGTGCCTTTACTTACTACTGCGGTTTTAAAGTCAACTCTGGTGAATACAAACTCATGGGTTTAGCGCCTAACGGCAAACCAAAATATGTTAAAAAAATTTATGATAATCTCATCGACATTAAAGAAGATGGCAGTTTTGCTCTAAACATGGATTATTTCACCTACGAATACGGCTTAAAGATGATTGGTAAAAAATTTGAAACTCTTTTTAAAGCCCCCCCCTTGCCTCCTGAACAACTCCCTCATCCTCAATTTTATTGCGATGTAGCTGCTAGTATCCAGAAAGTAACAGAAGAAGTTATTCTAAAAATAGTTAAACATGCTTATCAAGAAACCAAAATTGATTATCTTTGTCTTGCTGGTGGTGTAGCCTTAAATTGTGTGGCTAATGGCCGGATTATAAGAGAAACTCCCTTTAAGGACATTTATATTCAACCGGCTGCCGGCGATGCCGGCGGCGCCGTCGGTACTGCTTATTATATTTACAATACGTTGCTAGGAAAAAAAAGAAATTTTATTATGAACCATGCTTATTTTGGACCAGCTTACACCAGTCAAGAAATTAAGAGATTCTTAAATAAAAAAAGAATTGTTTATAAGGAGTTCAAAGATGATAAAGTCTTATGGAAAACTCTTGCTGATTTATTAAATAAACAGAAAATTATTGGTTTTTTTAACGGGCGAATGGAATGGGGACCAAGAGCTTTAGGCGGAAGAAGTATTTTGGCTGACGCCCGCAATCCAAAAATGAAAGACATTCTTAATGCCAAAATCAAACATCGTGAACCCTTCCGACCCTTTGCGCCTTCGGTAATGGAAGATAAACTCCAGATGTATTTTGATCTTAAAAAACCTACTCCTTTTATGTTACTCGTAGCTCCGGTTAAAGCACTTAAAACAAAAATTCCTGCAGTTACTCATGTAGATAATTCTGCCAGAATTCAATCAGTTAATGAGAAGCAAAATCCGCGTTATTATAATCTTATTAAAGAATTTTACAAACTAACTGGTTGTCCGGTAATTGTTAATACTTCCTTTAATATTCGCGGTGAACCTATTGTTTGCAACCCAGAAGATGCCTATAATTGCTTTATGGGGACGGGCATGGACTATCTAGTGCTCGAAAATTTTCTAATTGATAAAAAGGAAATGAAAATCACAGAAGAACATCTTAAATTTAAAGATAAATTCGAACCAGATTAAAGGAGTTTCTATGAAAAAAACTCTCAAGCAAGCTCAATCAACTTTAAATATCCTTGGGGAACTTTTTACTTTTTTAATGAAGAGAAAAAAATGGTGGTTAACACCTATTATTTTGGTTTTAATTCTTGTGGCTTTCTTAATTTTTTTAGCTGAAAGTTCGGCGGTGGCGCCATTTATTTATACTTTATTTTAATTCGAGGCATAGTTAAGAGAAATAATCAGTAGTAAAAGTTACTCAGCTTAAATTTTTAATTTTTAAAACAATAATTTTAAAATCTTTCTAGGCCTCTTTTTCTTAATTTTTGTTTGTTAAAACACAAATTTAGTTTATAAAAAATTAACATTCCTAAAAATTGATAAGATTCTTTTTTAAGAATTATAAATTAAATTATAAATTTGCCGTCCTCAAAATTTTTTTAAGAAAATTTTTAAGTGTATTTTTTCTTATCCAATAGGAAAAATTAGGAATAGTCTTTTTTATTTCTTGGTAAACTTCTTTATTAAAATCTGACTGATTATATTGCCAAAATTTCTGCCTTTCCCAAAGCTTTGCAAAAACCAAAAAGGCATAAAAAGCCTGCAATAAGGAAAGAACCAAACCATGCAAACCATCTTTATAACTTTCCCTGGCAAAAAAATTGGCAATAAAGTCATTTACAGGCATACGAATAGCATCATACCAGTAAATTTTTTTCTTAGCTTTTAAATAATTTTCTGCTTCATTCTCAGTATAAATCTCATTCATCTTTCTAACGAATTGAGAAATGGAATAATAGTTGTGATGAATTAAAGGATTTTTTAACTGACCCACCTCACCTGCTACCTCAAGTTTTTCATGAACATGTTTACAGGCAAATTTAGCTTTACCTTTTTTAAACAAACGTATCTGATAATCTGGCCACCAAATACCATGTTTGATCCACTGACCAAAAATGATGTTTTTCCGAGGCATTTGAAAAGCTACTACTTTCTGAGGCTGTTTGGTTACTTCCCTAATCTCCTCCTTAAGTTTATCATTAACACGTTCATCCGCATCCAAATTCAAAAGCCATTCACCTTCGGCTTTTTCAAAACCATAATTTTTATTGATATTGAGCATTTGATAATTTGGCCGCCTGTAGATTTTGGCAGTATATTTTTTGGCAAGAACGACAGTCTTATCTGACGAAGAATTATCAACCACAATAATTTCATCCGCCCACTTAATTGACTCTAAACAAGCCTTAATATTTTTTTCCTCGTTAAAGGCAGAAATAACAACCGAAATTTTATTGGTCATATTAATCATTGTAGCATAAATTTTATTGCTATAATGCTTCTGTGAATAAATTTCAAAAAAAATTCTTTGGTTTTTATTGTTTATTTTCTTTCTTTTTTTATTTTTTAATTTAAGAAAAAATTTTTACTCTTTGCAATTTGGTGACGAGGAGGATAATTTTTTAATCGGCAAATGGTTAATCCAGGGAAAAATCCTCTATAGAGATATTTTTTACAATCATCAGCCCCTCCCAATACTCCTCAGCGCTTTAATCCAAAAAATATTCCATCCAAATACACTTTTTTCTCTAATAAAAATTCACAGATTCACAATTTTTCTTTATTCTTTAGTTTGGTTTTGCCTTTTTATTGTTTCTTTCGGCTGGCAGGCTCTTCTATTGGCATTATTTTAGAATCCAGCAAATTTTTCTTACTAGGTAATCTCTTTTTAGCAGAAACATTCAGCATCTATCCGGCAATTTTTATTATAGGAATTGTCTTTAAGCTCTTTAGTAATAAAAACCTTAAAAGGTGGGAAATCTTTCTTTTTATCTTTTCTTTATTGATAATTCAAATAACTTTGTTACCCTTAATTCCTCTGGTAATTATGGGAGCTTTATTATTTTTTATTAAAGCCCGGAAAAAACAAAGACCCCTATTTTTAAAAGGAATTTTTTGGGAGCTATTTTAATCATTTTAATTTTAACTCTCTTTAGCTCTGTAAAAAATTATTTCAATAATACTTATCTTACAAATTTAATTTATATTATCCCTTATGAAACAAAAATAAGTTTAGTACAGGTAATTACCCGAACCCTTTTTAGGCCAATCCTAATCTTTACCTTGCAAACAAATGAACAATTTTATTTTATTTTAAAATTTATCAGCTTATGGCATGTGATTTCTCTAATTTTATTATTTATAAAAAACAGTTAAAAATCGCCCTTATTGGTTTTTTATTGCTGACGGCAACCAATTTAAGACCGGTAGATTTTGGCATTTTTAAAAACGGCTTTCATCTTCTACCTTTTTATGCTTCTTTTCTTTGGATAACTATATGTCAATCTAAATTCCTCTGGCAGAAAAAACAAATAAGAATTTTTATTGTCGGTATCATCCTTGTTTTAGCTTTAAATTCTTTAAATTTAATTTATAAAGAATTAATTAAACCCAATTTATCTTCATCTGAATGGCAAATAAATTACAGTGATTTTTGGGTTTATGGAGAGGTTTTGAAAACAATAGGTAATAAAAATGAAACACTTTTTACTTCCCCAGCGGCTCCTTTGATCTACTGGCAAAGTAATTTAAGTAGCAATTCTCCTTATTTTTTTACCTCGGTTTTATGAAAAACAGTCAATTCTTAACCGAGAAAATAAAGGAAAACAAATTCAGACTCCGCCGACTTTTATCTATAAAGAGCCTGGAGAAAATCTTGCTGGACTTTTTCCTAATTTTTATGAAAATTATTAGCCTTTTTATAAAGAAAATAAACCTTCATATTTGTTTATTAAGAAAAATAAAATTAATGAGATCAAAAAGGAAGACTGGCAAAAAATAACTAAATTGGGCTTTGAATTCCCTTAGTCTTTTTTCAAAGAAATTGTTTTAATCTCGGTTAAAAATCTTTTTTTCCCTATAATGAAAAATATAAACAAATATAAAAGCGAGTGAATTAAGATAAAAACAAATAATTTTATTAAATTATTAATAAAGATGGGGGCAGTCAAATGAAAAACAAAACCCATGATAAATGTGGCCATAAAAGCATCTCTGATATTTTTAAAAAAAGAAAAAGAGACCACTTTTTGGGTTAGCCAAATAGTAATCCAGGAGGTGACCGCTACCACAGCCGAAGCCAAAGAAACGCCATTAAATCCGAAAGTTTGTATCAAAATCAAAGTCAAACCCCAAGTTAAAATTGTCCAACAAAGCATTAGTTTAAGGGTAATCTTAATTCTTCCGGTCGCATTAAGAGCGTTAGTTAAAGTGGTGGTAATACTGGCAAATAAAGCATTAACACAAAAAAAAGTTAAAGAAACTAAAGCTGGTTGCCACTTCTGATATTTTGGGAAAAAAGCCACAAAGTAAGGGGCAATTAGAAAAAGTCCAGTCAAAACCGGAAAAACAAAAAAAGAAATAAAGTAAATAGATTTTTCGATAGCCTTACTTAAAATTTCTTTCTGATTTTGAATTCGAGAATAAGCGGGGAAAGTCACCCTATTTATACTATCCATGAAAAAACGGAGAGGAAAATAGGCCCATTTTTGCGCCCAACCAATATAGCCAACTTGGGTAAAAGTCAATACTTTTCCCAAAAAAGCTGTCAGTAGATCATCTTTGACAAGGGCTAGCAAACTATTTAACTGGAAAGGTACGCCAAAGGAGAGTAATTTTTTGGCTGATTTTCCAACAATACCAAAGCTTGGCCGCCAAGGGGCTAAAAGATAAATTATCAACAAACCTGATACTCCTCTAATTAAAACAGCAAAAGTAAAACTAGTGATACCATACCCCTGCCAAGCTAAAAAAACAGCCACAAAATAAAAAAGTAAAGTCTCAACGATACTGGGGATAATTAATTTCTCAAAATATAAACCTCTTTCCAGAATAATTGAAGGAATCGTCTTTAATGAGGAAAGGAAAAATGAAATCACCAAGGCTCTAAATAACCATAATCCCTCGTAAGAAAGCTTGTAAAAAAGAACTATTTTTTTTGAAAAAATAAAAACCAAAATCATGATAGAAAATACCAATATTTGCTGGATGGTAAAAGTAGTTTTTAAGTCTTCTTCCTTAATATTTTCCGGTTTTTGAATTAAGGCCGCCGCCAAACCAATATCTGAAAAGTAAACTAAGAAATTAACAATCGCGGAAACAACAAAGAAAACTCCATATTCTGCCGGTTGTAAAAAAACGGTGAGTAAAAAAGTTGCCGCCAACGAAACAAGTTGCAATAAAAATGTTCGTGAAGTTAAGGCTAATACTCCCCTAATGGCTCGATCTCTTAAAAGCTCAAGATTATTAATTTCTTTCATGAGAAAAAAAAGTAAATTTTAAAAAAATAATTATTAAGGCAATTAAAGAAATAAAATTACCTACACTTCTTATAAAAGTATCGGTAAATCTAATCTCCAATAAATGTCTTCCTGGAGGAACCATAAGATTAATCGCATAATCCTTATCACTAATTTTAACAGGTTGGTTATTAAGATAAACTCGCCAACCGGGAAAAAAAACAGTGTTTAGTCTAAACTGACTCTCGCTTTCTGTTTCTAATCTTAACTTGTAAAGAGTGGCGGTACGTCTTAATTCTTGAATTTTCCCGTTGCTTAAAAAATATTTATTCTTAAATAATTCTTTCTGATTTTGAGGTCGAGGAAAACCATAAGGTAAATATTCATCAGAGCGTGAAGAGGCTTCCCAACGAATTTTCTCATCACTTATAAAATCAGTGGCTTCAGCTTGGTAAATAAATTGAGGAGCAAAATATTTTAAATTAAAAAATAAAATAAAAATTATGTTTAAAAATAAAAAAATATAAATATTTTTTTTAAATAATTTTTTTAGCTGGTAAATTAAAAAACCTGAAAGTACAGCACCAAAAAAAGCAATCAAACTTAAAAAACGCCACGGAAATTGTAAATATTTCATTATAGGAAAAAAAATTTGCCAAAAAGGTGTTGAAATTGGCAGAAGTAAAAAAATTGAAAAAAAGTAAAAAGCCGCAAAAAGACAAATAAGAGTCAGTTTTCTCCGATAAGCTTTCCCAAATAAAATAACTAGCAAAATACTAAAAAAACACAGAATTAAATTTGGCTTGCCGATCTGAAAAGACATGCCATCAATTTCTCCGGGCGGAGCCGAACCGGCATAGCCCCATGGCGAAGAC
>Ga0136652_1000792_pt1 | contig 14457 bp, 10 predicted proteins | sample ConPoolayeEmetaG_FD_94864 | JGI IMG/M metagenome (GOLD analysis project Ga0136652, IMG submission 94864) | Hot spring microbial mat communities from California, USA to study Microbial Dark Matter (Phase II) - Cone Pool mat layer E metaG... ...
GACCGGGTATTTGCCTGCCAGGCTCTGGACACACTCCGCAGTGCCGTCCCGGCTGTCATCATCCACAAAAAGGATTTCATAACCTCTGCCGGAAAAAGCCCGGCTGATGCGTTCCACAAGCGGGACAACATTATCCTTTTCATTGTAGGTGGGGATGATGAGCGATACCATCCCAGGCATGGATTAATGACCCCTCATCTGAAGCGTATAGGACAGGCGGGACAAAAGAGCATTGTGCCCCATCGTGGATACTATAGCCTCATGACGCGAATGATGTCAAGAAAACGTGCTCTTTCAGTATATTGGGGAAAAGACAAATTTCAACTATGCCATAATTAGCTAAAACGCCGCGCTCTATTGACAAACGTGCTATAATTTAACTGCAACGAATGGTTGCATAAGCTTTATCGTTTATGGGCGCTTAAGTTTTCACGATTTCTGGCGCCGGTGATTTCCGGTTTACTGAAATGTAGCCGGGGTCGGTGCCTGAGAATAGAGAATGCCTGGCAGAACCGGGAAAGGAGGTGAAAAGCCTGGAAGACTGAATTCTGAATAGCGGTCCCCATTTTAATTAGGAAGAATTGCCCAAAGGAGGATTAAATGAATAGACGATTGTTTTTCTCTTTACTCATGGCACTCATAATTCTGGCAAGTACGTTTGCCATTGGTTGTGCGCCTAAACCGGCACCTGCTCCGGCTCCAGCTCCAGCTCCAGCGCCAGCGCCTTCTCCCGCCCCGGCACCGGCACCGGCACCAGCGCCTTCTCCCGCCCCGGCACCAGCACCAGCGCCAGCGCCTTCTCCCACCCCCGCCCAGCCGGCTCAGGTCACCAAGATAAGACTGCAGGCATGGGCAGCCGCCGGTGACCGCAACTACGAGCAATGCAAGCGCTATGCCGAATGGGTCACCAAGCTCAGCGGCGGACGCCTCCAGGTGGAGCCGTTCCCTGCCGGCGCCATTCTGCCCGTGAGGAAAGAGCATGAAGGTCTCCTGCAGGGCGCCGTGGAAATGATTTACTCTCCGGATGGCTGGATGGATGCCTTCTTCAAAGCCAGCTACCTGTTCTCACAGTGGGTAAACGGTCCCACCGGCACCCAGCTTATGCTCTGGGACTATGCCGGCGGTGGCCGCGAGCTCTCCAAGGAGATGCTCAAAGGGCTTGAAATTGAATTCATTGCACCGCTCACCGTACACCCGGCTGAGGTCTGGTGCCACAGCAAAAAAGCCATCAATAGCTTGGCTGACATTAAGGGTCTGAAGATTCGCGTCGGTTCCTCCGTGCTGGCAGAAATCTACAAGCTCCTCGGGGCGGCACCAGTGGTTCTCTCCGGCGCAGAAGTCTACGAGTCCATGAAGCGCGGTGTCATTGATGCCTTTGAGTATGTCACACCGTCTGTAAACTGGTCCATGGCTTTCCAGGAAGTGAGCGACTATGTTTACATATCTCCCGTGCGTGCCCCGGCAGACCGCCAGTCTGTCTTTATCAACAAAGCATTCTACAATAAACTCTCACCGGATCTGCAGATGCTTCTGGTAACTACGGCTGAGGCGCTTGTGCCGAGGTTCTACTCTGAGAGCATTGTCCTTGATGCCGCCGCTCTGGAAAAGTTCATCGCCTATGGCAACAAGGTCCTCCCTGTGCCCGCAGATGTTGACGCTGAGCTGGGCAAGGTGGCAGACAAGTTCTTTGACACCGAAGCCGCTAAAGACCCGTTCTTCAAGAAAGTTATTGAATCTCAGCGTGCCTTTAAGAAGTTCTGCGAACAATCCAACGTCAGATAATCTAAATATTCGGTCCTAGCCATCAAAAAGCCCCACCCCGGGAGGAATCCTCTCGGGGTGGGAATATAAAGAGAAAACTGAGGTGGTCAGGAAGAGCAAATGAAAATTATACTGAAGATTATTGACACCATCAGCGAGTACAGCGGGCGCATCTTCTGCTGGCTGGCGGTCGTCCTCATGCTGGTCTTTGTCTTTGAGACCACTGCCCGCTACGTATTTGATTCCCCCACCATGTGGGGATATGAAACCTCTTACATGGTTGGCGCCACCATGGCGGTCATGGGCTGGTCATATACCCACAAACACCATGGCCACATCCGGGTGGACGTCATCTATACTCATCTATCCTTACGCACGAAGGCGATTATTGACGTAGTCTGTTCTTTCCTTTTCCTTTTTCCACTCCTCGCCCTGCTGATACATGCCGGTAACGCCAGCATGTTGTTCGCCCTGAAGCTGAATGAGCGCCTGATGGAAAGCGCCTGGCGCCCCCCTGCCGCCCCGATAAAAATGGTGGTGCTCACCGGCTTCTGCCTCTTTGCTCTGCAGTGCCTGGCACAGTTTGCCCGTGATGTCTATACATTAATAAGGAGCAAACCATATGACACACATTAGTCCGGAACTCCTTACCATAATCATGCTGGGAAGTGTGTTCATCGGTGTGCTTACCGGGTTTCCGCTGGCGCTCCCGCTGGGCGGGGTGGCAGTCATCATCGGCTATTTTCTCTATGGCCCCTCAGTATATAACCTGATTTATTCCCGCGTTTACTCTATCCTTACTAACTACACCCTGCTCGCCGTGCCGCTCTTTATCTTCATGGGCGGCATGCTGGAACGTTCTGGCATTGCCGAAAAAATGTATGATGCGCTCTATCTCTGGCTCGGCGGCCTCAGAGGTGGTCTGGCAATCGTTACCGTGGTGCTGGGCACGGTGCTTGCCGCCTGCGTAGGCGTTATTGCCGCTTCAATCACCATGCTTGCCCTGGTCGCCCTGCCTGCCATGATTCGCCGCGGCTATGATAAAAGCCTGGCAACCGGAAGCATCGTCGCCGCCGGCTGTCTCGGCATTCTTATCCCGCCGTCTATCATGCTCATCATCTACGGTCCCATGGCAACAATTTCTGTGGGCAAGCTTTTCATGGCGGCGTTCATGCCCGGCTTATTGCTCTCCGCGCTTTACATTGTTTACATCGGTATCCGCTGCTGGCTGAGCCCTGAGCTCGGTCCCGCTATCCCCAGCGCGGAAAGGACGGTTTCCTTTGGCAGGAAGACGATGCTTTTGCTCACCTCCATGGCACCGACAGTCATTCTCGTCCTCGCTGTACTGGGCGTCATCTTCTTCGGCATCGCCGCCCCTACGGAAGCAGCGGCTTCCGGTGCCTTTGTCGCCTCCCTGCTGGCGATTGCCTACCGGCGCTTCAATTTGAAAGTGCTTTACGGCACGGCACTGGCAACCCTGCGCCTGACATCCATGATTCTCCTCATCGGAAGCTGTGCCTTCGCCTTCGTCGGCATTTTCCTCAGTGCCGGCTGTGGCAAGGTGATTGAGGAGCTTATCCTCGCCACGCCGGGCGGCCGGTGGGGAGCTTTCTTCGTGGTCATGCTTATCATCTTCCTGCTCGGCTTCTTTATTGACTGGATTGGCATCCTCTTCATCATCGTCCCCATTATCTCACCGCTGGCGCCGGCGCTCGGCTTTGACCCGCTGTGGTTTGCCATGATGATTTGCGTTAACCTGCAGACTTCTTTCATGACGCCACCGTTCGCCGTGGGCATTTTCTTCCTGAGAGGCAGCGCTGACCCCGAGCTGGGCATCAGCATGGCGGACATCATCCGCGGCGTCATCCCCTTTGTCATCCTGGTCCTGGTAGCGCTGGGGCTCTGCGTGGCATTCCCGGAAATCATCCTGTGGCTCCCGGAGAAAATGATTAAGTAAAATCCCGGAGGGAAGCTTTTATGGGCGACCGACTCAAGGGGAAGGTGGCTATTGTCACCGGCGCCGGTTCAATCGGTCCCGGCATCGGTAATGGTAAGGCGACCGCAATCGTCTTCGCACGGGAAGGCGCAAAGGTCATGGTCGTTGACTTTAATCCCTCTGCGGCAGAGGAAACGGCGGGCATCATCAGGCAGGAAGGTGGCGATTGCTTCCCTTTCAAGGCTGATGTCTCCCGGGCGGGCGATTGCCGGGACATGATTGAGACATGCGTCCAAAAATACGGCAGGATTGACATCCTCCACAATAACGTCGGCATAGGCGGCTATGGTGGCCCGGTTGAGACACCGGAAGAGCAGTGGGATAAAATCATGAACGTTAACCTGAAAAGCATGTTCCTCACCTGCAAATACGCCCTGCCCTACATGGAAAAACAGGGGAGTGGAGTCATTATCAATATCGCCTCTATAAATGCCATCAGCGTTACTGCTCCGGCGGTGGCATATTCCACCTCAAAAGCCGGTGTCATTGCCTTCACGCGCGAGGTGGGCTTCCAGTATGCCCACAAAGGCATCAGGTGCAATTGTATTTTGCCCGGGCTCATCAAAACGCCTATGGTGGCGCACGTTGGCAAGCCGGCTTACGGTGATAATCTGGACAAGATGTGGGAGAAACGGGACGCCATGTCCCCCACCGGCAAGCAGGGAGAACCCTGGGACATCGCCTATGCCGCGCTTTACCTCGCCTGTGATGAGTCCAAGTACGTCAACGGCACGACCCTGATTGTGGACGGCTCTCTGACTGGCACCACCTGGGGCACGGTGCGTCCATAGATTTAGCCCACCAGCCAGAAACTCGCTCCTTCTGATTAAGGCGCTATACTGGTCAAAGAGACCGGGAGGAAACATTTTCAGGACACACTGCACCGGGTCATACTTGCTACCTAAATAGTTGTTAAATGGTAAGCTGAAAACAGGCGGTAAAAGGAGCGCTTTTTGAAATCGTCAGTTCTGACTTCTCCAGAACGCTGGAAATACTTTCGGCAGATGCGCGCTTTCGGCAGGTGAGCCTTTTCGGCTCCTCAGAAAGGCGGTTGACTTTTCCCACTGCAATAAGTAAAATGCGCCACGTGGCGCATTTTTCCCTTGTCAGCCTCCGGAGTTTCAGCACGCTATTTATCATCCTCCTGTGGCTGTTCACTCTGATCATCCCGCATAAAGCTGTTTCCGCCGCTGATGGGGTCAAATGGAGCGAGGTGCCCATTCCAGCTCAGGGTAGCCCCGGCAGATGGGTGCTGGCGCCGGGTTCAGATATTCAGCACCTGACTATGGCAATTGACGGCAAACTCTACGCCTACGGAAAAGGGCTCACCTATACCCTCTATAAATCAACCGACAACGGCGCAAGCTGGTCATTCACCGGGAACGTCCAGCAAAGCATCGTCGCCATCGCCGCGTCACCGCAAAATGCCGGCACTATTTATTACGCCACCGCGTCAACCGTCTATAAATCCACAGACGGAGGCAAGACCTTTTCCCCTTTGCCGCCTAATCCGGGAGGTGCCGGAAGCGGCAACATTGAAATCACATCGCTTGCCGTTACCCATCACTACAGCACCCTTATCGCCGTAGGCACCCAGGACAAAGATAATGCCCAGTTCGGCGGCGTTTATCTCCTTGATGAGCAAAACATCATTCCCGCCTGGACGGATACCGGGCTGACGGGATATGACGTTTTCACCATTGCCTTCTCGCCGCACTACGCTGGCGACCGCTCGCTTGTAGCAGTCGCCACTGACGAGCTGGACACGTTTGTCACCATGAAGGTCGATATTAACGGCTGGGGCGCGACCTATGGCAACGCCAGATTGAATAGAGATAACGCGGCGGTCCCTTCGCCCGTCGTAGTGGCGAACTCGGCGGAAATCGTTTTCCCGGACGACTATGACGCCACGTTTGCCGATTTCACTCTTTTCGCCGCTATTGACACTGGCACCGGCAATGGCGATGTGTACAGAGTGACCGCAGCCCCGGCGCCGGGCACTTCTGTTGCCGTTGACCTTAACATCGGCGCCGCATACGGCTTGAACAACATTGATGTGACCGGGCTAGCCATTTCAGGAACGGCGCCGGGGGCAAAGTTGCTTGCGGGAGCGGCAAATAGCGCCCAGGTCTATTTCAGCGCTGACGGCGGCAAAACGTGGGTGAAGAGCCGGAAAGAGCCCACCGGCACCAGGAAAACGTTTGTACTCATGAGTCCTGACTTTGACCGTCATGGTCTCGCCTTCGCCGCCACGAGCGGCAGTGACAGCGCTTTTTCAGTAAGTTCTGACGGCGGCACAAGCTGGAACCAGCCCAGCCTGATTGACACCACCATGACCGCAATTGTGGACCTGGCGCCGTCACCGGATTACAGTCAGGATGCCACCATCTTCATGATTACCTTCGGCGGCAGTCACAGCCTCTGGCGCACCCGTAATGGCGGCGCCGGGTGGGAAAGGATTCTTTCCAGTTCCCTCTTCAATACTGCCAGTTTTGACCTGGTGAAACTGCCGCCCCAATACAGGCATGATTTCCCCAACGTTTATCTTGCCGGCAGTATCGGCGGACGCCCGGCGCTCTGGAAGTCAGCCGATGGCGGACAGGCTTTTATGCGGCGCTTTATTATTGACCCAGATACCAGCGCTGATATTTCCGTCAATACGTGGGAAATTGTCAATGAAAGCACTCTCCTCATCGGCAGTTTTGATGGAGCCAAGGGGCGCATCTACCGGACGGCGAACAGCGGCTTCTCCTATGCCGGAGGGGCTTATGCCGGCACGCTCACACCAGCCTCTCTGCTCCTCTCCCCGCACTATGATGAGGACGGGACAATCCTCATGGGGAACACCGGTGGCTGGGTCTACTGGTCGCAGGACAAAGGCGCCTCATTTGAACCCCTGCCCCCTAACGCCGCATCTCCACCACTCACCGGAACCATTTCTGTTGCCTTTGACCCGGATTTCCGCCACAACAGAACCGTCTATGCCGCCAGCACCACTGCAGACAAGGGCATCTACCGCTTCATCATTGGCAAAAGCACCGCCTGGGAGCGCATTGATGGCACTCTTCCCGCGGGTGGCACCATCAATCAGCTTCGCCTGTCCACTGAAGGAGTGCTCTATGCGGCGGATTCTCTTGCCGGCGCCGGCATAGAGCGGTGTCTTAACCCCGCATACATCTTGGGACCTACCTTTGAGACGGTAACCCGCGGACTGGGAAGCACCTCCAGCCTTACCGGGCTATGGGCGCAGGGGCACAGGCTGTGGTCAATTGATGCCATGAATGTGAAGCTGATGACTCTGAATGATACGCTCACTGCGCCCGTGAGCCTCCGTGCGCCGGTCAAAAACGCCCGCGGCGTGGGTACGCTGTTGCAGACCGCTATCAACAACGTTGCCCTTGATTGGGAAGCAGTGCTTGACGCCACCACCTACCGGTGGCAGATTGATTCTGATACTGACTTTTCCTCTGTGCCGGCGGGGTTTGAAGGCACGACACAAGCGAGTACCGTTAGCCTTCCTCCACTCGTTCCTGGCACCACCTATCACTGGCGCGTAAGGGTAACTGAGCCGGTCCTCAGCCCGTGGTCAGAAAAATGGTACTTCAGCACCAGCCTCGCCACCGATACGGCGGCCCTTAAGCTGGACATTCCTGTGGCAGGCGCCACCGGTGTCTCTGTAAGACCTTTATTTCAGTGGCAGGCGGTTGCTGGCGCAGAATCTTATGAGCTTCTGGTAGCCCAAGATGCTTTCTTCTCTCAACCTGTAGTCACCCGGGTGGGCACTTATGCCCTGCCCACCACCGCCTGGCAGAGTGATATCAGCCTGGATTACAGCACCACGTACTACTGGAAGGTGAGAGCCACTGGAAACGGAACAACCAGCGCCTGGAGCGCGGCAAGCGTTTTCACCACTGAGCCGCGTCCGGCGGAGACACGCTTTAATGCCACAAACAATACCGCGCCTCTGGTGGTAATCCAGCCAGCAATTCAGCCGCTTCCGCAATTCTCCCCACCCACACCCCCACCACCGACAGCACCGCAGACTGAAGCCATACCTGACTGGCTCCTCTATCTCATCGGGACACTGCTCCTGACCAATGTGCTCCTCGTCATCACACTCCTCATCATGGTCATCACGCTGAGGCGTTCCTGAAGAAAAGAGGGGGAAGTCCCTCCTCTCCTGAAATAGGCAGGTAAAGCCAAAACCTGTCAGGAACTCTTCGGTTTCTGCATCAGTTCCACCGGAATGCCGTCAGGTCCTTTCATGAAGCAAACGCCGTAGCCGCGGATTTCCTCAATAATCTGGCCGCCCCAGTACGGCGGGTGGTTGAACTCCACGCCCTTTGCGGAGAGCTCTTGGTAGGTCTTTTCAATATCGTCAACTTCAAATGCGATGTGAGCCACGCCGGCATTGCAGAGCTTGGCATCAATCCGCTCCCCCTTCGGAGACAGGTATTCAATCAGGTGGATAACATCGTTCTGCGGTGTCCGCACAATCGCCAGGCGCTGTGCCACCTGCTTCAGCTGGTATAGTTTCTCAAGCCGCTCTCCCTTCGGTTCCATGATGGGTGAAGCCTTTAAGCCAAGCAGGTCGCGGAAGAAATGGAGCGCTTCATCAAGGTTGCTCACGGTATAGCTCATATGCTGAATGCCTTTTATCATGGCCTTCCTCCTTTTATCTGCCCCGGAGCAGATATCCCGTCAGCGGTCTAGAAGCGTAGCTGAACCTGTGTCTTATAGTCAAGCAGGATGACCTGTGTCGTGAGGGGCAGGTTATTTGGCGTAACAGAGAGCTTCAACTGTGAGTTTCCCTGGGTGCCCATTTCCTTTAAGAACCCGTCCACCGTGCCGAGCTCCCTTGTCAGTGCCGGCGTCTTATAGTGCATGGGCACTACTATTTTGGGCTCAAGACGGCGCACGGTCTCTGCCGCCTGTGCCGCATTGATGGTAGAGACGCCGCCTACCGGCACCAGCAGGACGTCAACATCGCCTATCTCTTCCACGCTTTCAGCACCGAGCGCATGCCCCAAATCGCCCAGGTGGACAATTTTAACCCCGTCTATCTCCAGAAAATAGGCGGTATTCTTGCCGCGGCTCCTCCCCTCCTCTGCATCATGATACGTGGCGAAGCCGATGATGAAAACACCGCTGATTTCATATTCGCCAGGACCATTTACGATGTGAGGGTCCCCACCAATCCCCTGCACATAAGAGTGACCGGGATGGGCATGGCTGACCGTAACGATACGTGCGGTCGGCTTGCCGAGAGCGTAGCCCAGCTCAGGCGGAAAAGGGTCAGTGATGACAGTGGCATGGGCGCCTTTGAGGCGGAAGCAGGAATGACCAAACCACGTGATTTCCATATGTAGAACTATATCACAGACGTGCGCGGCGGTTCAAGGAAACCATCTTGACACAGATGTCTCTGAATGCTACAGTATAATTAGCAATCAAAGGATTGGACTGCTAATGAGCAAAGCTGTTTTATCCCGCAGGGCAGAACTGGTGCTAAAGCACGTTGTCGGGCAGTACATTGCCCGGGCAGTGCCTATTGCCTCTCAGAGCCTCCTGAGAAGCGTTGACCTGGGCGTCTGCTCGGCGACCATTCGGCATGAAATGGCACACCTTGAACAAGAAGGATACATCATCCGTCCCCATACATCTGCCGGCTGTATTCCCTCTGATAAAGGGTACCGTTATTATGTTCAGACGCTCGGTGAGGTTGCTCTGCCACTGGAAGAGCAGAGGATGATAAGCCATCTTTTTCACCAAGTGGAAGAGGATATTGAGGAATGGCTGAACCTGGCGGCAACCCTTCTGGCGCGGCTCACCCAGAATGTAGCGCTCGTCACCATGCCCAAGCCGGCCGACTGCAAATTCAAGCATCTTGAGCTCATCTCACTGAGAGAATCGGTAGCGCTTGCCGTGCTGGTGCTTCACGGCGCTAGGGTCAGGCAATGGCTCATCAAGTTTGACCGCCCCGTCAGCCAGGAAACGCTGACAGCCATTGCCAGTAAGCTTAGCGCCGCTTACGCTGGACTATCCAGCGCCCGGATTGCCGCCAAAAAGACAAGCAGTGATGAAATTGAACAGCAGGTGACCAACCATCTGATAAGGGTTATGCAGACGGAAGATGAACCAGTCCAGGAACCGCCGCGCCTTGAAGGATGGTATTTCATGCTGAACCAGCCAGAGTTTAATGAGGCGCGGAAAGTGCTCAACCTGATGGAACTGGTGGAGCAAAGAAGCCTGCTCAAGCATATCCTGCCCAAAAAGCTTCCCTTCCGGAAGGTGCAGGTGGTTATCGGCACGGAGAACAGGGAAGAAGCGTTCCACGATTATAGTGTGGTCATGAGCCGTTACGGTATTCCCCATGAGGCAGAGGGCGCGGTGGGAGTCATCGGACCCAAACGTATGCCTTATGCCCAGACAATCGCAGTGGTGCGCTATCTCTCTTCAGTGCTGAGCGAACTGCTAGTCCGGCTCTATGGCAGAGAAGAAACCGAACGGCAACGTTCAAAGCCGGGCGAGAATTGACACCATACCCGTAATTTATTTTAATCATTGAGAGGTAATAAAGACACCATGATGGTACACCCTGAACCTGAAGAAAAAGAAGCCGCACCAGCTGAGGCTGAAGTAGAGAAGCCTGAGCCTGCGGAGAACCTGCAAAAGGCGCTTGAAGAGGAAAGAGAAAAGGCGGAGCGCTATTTTGCCTGCTGGCAGAGGGCGCAGGCTGACTATCAGAACCTCAAGCGCTGTAGCCAGCTTGAGAAAGAGGAAATCTGCCGTGTCGCCAATGCTAACCTCATTCTGAGCCTGGTTTCTGCGCTTGATGACCTGGAGAAGGCGTTTGCCGCCATCCCGCCTGAACTTGAAAAACAACCCTGGGTAGAAGGCATCAGACTCATTGAGCGCAAAATCTGGCAGGGCTTGGAGAAGCAGGGGCTGAGCCGGATTAACGCCATCGGCGAGCCGTTTGACCCCCGTCTCCATGAAGGGGTGGCTCAGGTGAAAGGCAAAGCAGGCATTGTGCTTCAGGAAGTAGAGAAAGGCTATATCCTGAATGACAGGGTGATTCGCCCCGCCAGAGTAATCGTCGGCAGTGGCGAAGATGAAACAGAGAAAGATGAAGCAAAGGAGGCATAATATATGGCGAGAGCAGTTGGTATAGACCTGGGAACAACAAAAAGTGTCATCGCTATTCTTGAGGGTGGCGAACCTAAAGTCATTCACAGCGCAGAAGGCGGTCCATCCACACCGTCATATGTCGCCGTTACTAAAAATGGGGAGCGCGTCGTCGGCTTGCTTGCCAAGCGTCAGGCGATTATCAACCCGGAAAACACCATCTATAGCATCAAGCGCTTCATGGGACGTAAATGGGGCGAGCCGGCAGGCCGCGAACTGCCGGTAGAGGAAGATGCCCGCCGCAAGACCTACAAAGTAACACGCGGACCCAATAACGAGGTGCGGGTGGTGATGGGTGGCAAAGAATACCGCCCTGAGGAAATCTCTGCCATGATTCTGCAGAAACTGAAGACGGATGCAGAGACCTACCTGGGTGAGAAGATTACAGATGCCGTCATCACCGTGCCGGCATATTTCAATGACGCCCAGCGCCAGGCGACCAAGGATGCGGGCACCATCGCCGGGCTGAATGTCATCAGAATCATTAATGAGCCCACCGCCTCCTCGCTTGCCTACGGGCTGGACAAGAAAAAGGAGCAGATTGTCGCCGTTTATGACCTCGGCGGCGGCACGTTTGATGTCTCTATCCTTGAGCTCGGCGAAGGCACTTTCCAGGTGAAGTCCACCGCAGGTGATACCCACCTCGGTGGCGATGACTTTGACCAGAGAATCATGGAATGGCTGTGCGATGAGTTCAAGCGCGACCAGGGCATTGACCTCCGGCAGGACAAGATGGCACTCCAACGTCTCAAGGAAGCCGCGGAGAAAGCCAAGATTGAGCTTTCCCAGGTGCAAGAGACGGAAATCAATTTGCCCTTCATCACCGCTGATGCCAGCGGTCCCAAGCACCTGAGCGTCAAGCTCACCAGGTCAAAGCTGGAGCAACTGGTCATGGACCTCGTGGATAAAACACTGGAGCCATGCAAGCAAGCCCTTGCCGATGCCGGGCTGACTGTGGCACAGATTAATGAGGTTATCCTCGTCGGTTCTCAGACGAGGATGCCGCTTGTCGTGGAGAAGGTGCGCCAGTTCTTCAATAAAGAGCCCAACCGCAGCGTGAACCCGGAAGAAGTGGTGGCGATGGGCGCGGCAATCCAGGCAGGCGTGCTCAAGGGAGAGGTAAAAGACGTCCTTTTGCTGGACGTGACGCCGCTCACGCTCGGCATTGAGACGCTCGGCGGCGTGGCGACTCCCCTCATCCCCCGCAATACCACCATTCCCACCTCAAAGAGCCAGATTTTCAGCACCGCCACGGACAACCAGCCGAGCGTTGAGATTCATGTCCTGCAGGGCGAACGCCCCATGGCAGCGGACAACCGCACGCTGGGCAGGTTCATGCTGGACGGCATCCTGCCGGCTCCACGCGGTGTGCCCCAGATTGAGGTGACCTTTGATATTGACGCCAATGGCATCCTGAGCGTGAGAGCACAGGACAAAGGCACCGGGCGGGAGCAGAAAATAACCATCACCGCCACCAGCGGCCTTACTAAAGAACAGATAGCTCAGATGCAGAGAGAAGCGGAGATGCACGCCGCCGAGGATGCCAAGCGCCGCGAGGAAGCGGAAGCACGCAATACCGCGGATACCCTGGCGTATACTGCGGAAAAGACCCTCCGCGACCACAAAGATAAAATCCCCGCTGACCTCAATAAAGAGGTGGAAGGCAAGATTGCGGCAGTGCGCTCAGCACTCCAGGGCAAGGACATTGAGGCGCTGAAGCGTGCCACGCAGGAGCTCAATGACGCCATGCAGAAAGTTGGCGCTTCCGTTTACCGTCAACAGCCGCCACCCGGAGGTCCTCAGCCACCGCCGGGAGGAGGCCCGCAACAGCCGCCACCCGGAGGCAAGCCGGGCGGTGAAGGCACCGTGGAAGGCGAGTTCAGAGAGGTGTAATAAAAGAGGGGGCAGAAAAAGCCCCCTCTTAACTTTTAAAGCTGTCATTGCGAGGAGCCCTTCGGCGGAAGGACGACGAAGCAATCTCTATTGCTTGAAATTGCCCTCCTCACCTTGATTTTATTCTTCTTTTCCGTTAAAGTCAGAATTAGTCTCTTTGAGGAATGGGAGTGTGTCTGAGCTAGACCGCATACTGTACCAGGTCGCCAAGCCCGCCCGCTATACCGGCGGGGAGTGGAATGCCGTCATTAAAGACTGGGATGTCACCCCCATCCGCATCGCCCTGAGCTATCCGGACACGTATGAAATCGGCATGTCAAACATCGCCATCCCCATCCTGTATGATATTCTCAATCGCCAGCCGGACGTCCTCGCCGAAAGGGTCTATGCCCCCTGGGTGGACATGGCGGAGAAAATGCGGGAGCACGGCATACCTCTCTTCAGCCTGGAAAGCAAGCGCCCGCTCAAAGATTTTGACCTCATCGGCTTCTCGCTGGGCTATGAGCTGACCTACACCAATGTTCTCAATATGCTTGATTTAGCGGGGATTCCCGTTTTCTCCAGTGAGCGGGAAGATTCCAACCCCGTGGTCATCGCCGGCGGGAGCGGCGTGCTCAATCCGGAGCCGATGGCTGACTTCATTGACTTCTTCGTGGTGGGGGATGGGGAGGAGGTGGTGCTTGAGCTTCTGGCGGCTGTCCGCAACTGGAAAAGTGATGGCAAACGGGCGCCCAGAGAGAATTTGCTCCGACAGGTGGCAAAAATCCCCGGCATTTACGTGCCGCGCTTTTACCACGTTGATTATCATGCTGACGGCACGCTCAAAAGCTTCAATCCCACCGTGCCGGAAGCAAAGCCTGCTATCACGCGCCGGCTGATTGAAAAACTGCCCCCGCCGGTCACCAGACCGGTCGTCCCATACATTGAGGTGGTGCACGACCGCGGCGCCATTGAGGTCCAGCGCGGGTGCAGTCGCGGCTGTCGCTTCTGCCAGGCGGGCTATATCTACCGCCCCGTCCGTGAACGTCCTAAAGATGAAGTGGTACGTGCCGCCGGGGAGCTCATCAGCAACTGCGGCTACGATGAAATCTCCCTCGTCTCTCTGAACACAAGCGACTACGGTGAGATTGAGCCGCTGGTGGCGAGCCTGACCCGCGAGTATCCCCGCCTCGCCATTTCCCTTCCCAGCCTGCGCCTCAGCCAGTTCTCCGTACGTCTCATGGGCTCCCTCCCTACACGCAGTAAGACCGGGCTCACCTTTGCCCCGGAGGCGGGCAGTGAGCGCATGCGCCAGACTATCAATAAAAACACTCCGGAAGAGGAGCTGATGGCGACAGTCGCCACCGCCTTTGAGCGCGGGTGGAACAGCCTCAAACTTTACTTCATGCTCGGTCTGCCCATGGAGACGCTGGAGGACGTTGATAGCATCATTCAAATGGTGGGCAGGGTGCGTGCGCTGGGCGGTCAGATGCGGGGAAGAGTCCCCAGTATCCGGGTGAGCGCCTCCACGCTGGTGCCCAAGCCTCATACCCCTTTCCAGTGGGTCGCCCAGGAGAAAGAGGAGAGCCTGAAGCCCAAGCAGGAGCGCCTTCAGCGCGGGCTGGAGCGGAGGGGAGTCA
>Ga0136652_1000793_pt1 | contig 14446 bp, 16 predicted proteins | sample ConPoolayeEmetaG_FD_94864 | JGI IMG/M metagenome (GOLD analysis project Ga0136652, IMG submission 94864) | Hot spring microbial mat communities from California, USA to study Microbial Dark Matter (Phase II) - Cone Pool mat layer E metaG... ...
CTTGGCAAAAAGGTGGTCTCGTAAAAAAGAGCTAGTGAGGTTAGAGCAAACATTACCAAAGAGGCTACATGCTCTTTTTTGAACCACCATAGCCAGAAAACGAGATTTGCCACCAGCCACATTCCCATGAGTAACCAGTATATCCTTTTTTCCCGACGAGTCATTACCTCCAACATTTTTTCCTCCTTATGAATGTATGATTTATTTACTTTTTAAGGTGCTCCGCTTATGCGGACCAAAACTGAATACTTTCAGGTAATGTTTTTAGTTTTTTTGGCGCTTTTGCCAATTAAACATCAAACATTGCTTGAAAAAATTAGTTTAATATAACTAAAAAGAGGATATTAAATACCCTTTTAGTTATTAAGAATAATAATACCAAAATTTTTCTAAAAATCAACTTTTTCTCTCCAAAAAACAAAAAACTAGTGAAAACTGTAAAAACCAGCCTAAAACCCCAGGTCTGACCTCGAAATGACTCGAAGTGTTTGCCTTTGTAGACCTTCAAAATGTGGAGATATCTAGTTTTATTGCCGGGCCCATCGTTGCTTTAATTGTCGCTTTGACAATGTTTTTTGTTTCTACTGCCTTAAGAAGAGCTTTTAAGTTCTCTTCAAGTTCTTTTTCTCCTTGAGAAACTTTGCCAAAAACACTGTGAATTAAGGGAGCGTTTTTTTCTGTTTTAAAAGGGATTGAATCCTTTTGAAATTTTTTGGCTGTTTCTTCGGGGTTATCGCTAATAGTTCCGTTTTTTGGATTTGGCAAAAGACCTTTGGGTCCTAAAATTTTGGCATACTTTAAAAGATTGGGCATAAAAGAAGGAGTTGATAAAAGAATATCAAAATCAATTTTTCCTTCTTCAATTTTTTTTAAGGTTTCCTGGCTGGCAATTTCTATTTTTTTTCTTTTGCCTTTGAAGTGGGGAAGAACTGCTTCTCCTTGAATTCCTATTTTTTTGACGACAAGATGAATTTCTGCTGATCCGTCGAAACGAGAGAAAGAAGTTTCTTTTAAAAGTCTTACCGCCTCGGGAATTGGGTAAAATTTTTGAGGATCGATTTTCATTTTTGCGGCAAGATATTTTTTACCTTTTAGTTTCTTTTTCGGGATTGCTTTTTTTTCTTGTTTTTCTTTTTCTTCTTCTTCGGCGGGAATTGGTTCGGCAGAAACAGCAACCACTCTTTCTCCGCCTTTAAGGCCGGGAACGCGAATTCCTTTTTCTTCTTTTAAAGATTTTTTGTGTTTTTCTTTATTTTTTTCTTTTTGGTCTTCGCCCTCGCCTATAATTGCAATTCTTTTTTTGCCCATTTTCCTCCTTTTTATTTAAGACTTTTCTATTTTTACTCCCATACTTTTGGCTGTCCCTTCGACTATTCGCATCGCCGCTTCTATATTTTCCGTGTTTAGATCTTTAAGTTTTGCTTCGGCAATTTGGCGAACTTGCTCCTTGGTTAAAATTCCTACCTCTTCTCTCCCGGTTTTACTTGCTCCCTTTTCGATTTTTAAGGTTTTTTTGATCATGTCTGCTACCGGAGGAAGTTTAGTAATAAAAGAAAATGTCCGATCTTCATAAACGGTAATAACGACGGGGATAATATTGCCTTTCATTGAGGCAGTTTTTTCGTTGTATGCCTTAACAAAATCCATTATCGGTAATCCATGAGACCCAAGAGCCGGACCAACCGGAGGAGCAGGGGTAGCCTCACCTGCTGGTAAATTTAATTTGATGATAGTTTTAATTCTTTTAGCCATAATTTTTTTATATTTTGCTTACCTGTAAGAAATCCAGTTCGACCGGTGTTTCTCTGCCAAAAATTGAAACGAGGACTCTAAGTTTGCCTTTTTCTTCATCAATTTCTTCAATTGAGCCCAAGAATTCGGCAAAAGGGCCGTCGATAATTTTTACCGCTTCGCCAACAGAGAATTTTGCTTTGTATTTTGGGGCCCCTAAACTCATGAATTTTTTAATTACTTCAACTTCTTCATTTGAAATTGGAGTTGGTTTATTGCCTGCGCCTACAAAACCGGTAACTCCTTGGGTGGTTCTAACTGTCAGCCAGGAAGAATCATCTAAAATCATTTTAATTAGAATATAGCCGGGGAATATTTTTTGGGTAACGTTTTGTTTCTTACTGGCTCTAATTTGGATTACTTCTTGAGTGGGGATTAAGATTTCGTGAACTTTGTCAGTTTGGCCCATGGTTTCTACCCTTTGTTTTAGGGCTTGGGCGACTTTTGATTCATGGCCGGAATAGGTATGAATTACATACCAAAGGGCACGCGGGTCAGAGGATTGATTGATAATAATGTGATTGACGATGTTTCTTTTTTCTTGATCTTTTGGATTTTCTTTTCCTTTTTTATTCATATGGTTTTTAGTGACCTAAAGCTAATTCCAATCCCTTTGCAAAAATAAAATCTATTGCACCAATAAAAAGACCCACCGCTACCGAAACGGCAATAACCGTTAAGGTTAAGTTAATCGCTTCTTTTTTGGAAGGCCAGGTAACTCTTTTAAGTTCGTCGTGAACCTCTCTTAAAAAAAGAATTGGGCTTTTAGCCATTAGGGAAAATTTTATCATTTTTTTAGTTTTTTGTAAAGGGAAATGATAAATACTATTACCCTGACGGCGAAATTCGTTGTAAGACAAAAAGGGATATTGCTTATTTTGGTGCGATCGTCCCAAAATATGCAATATTGAAATAATTTTCTAAGAAGAGAAAAATAAAAAACTTTTAGTTCCAACTAGAGAAAATTTTCCCTAGGTGCAAAATTATAGGTGCAAAATTCATTTGGCCTTTTCGTTTGATAGCTTAGATTTAATGAAACTCATTGAAATTTGCTTTTTGAAAGTTGTTTTTAAGAAAGAGTTTTTTCTGCTATAATTTAAGAATATGGGTAAAGATTTTCTTATCCGTAAAGCGGTTATTCCTGCTGCTGGTTTTGGGACCAGATTTTTACCTCAAACTAAGGCGATGCCTAAAGAAATGCTTCCGATAGTAGATAAGCCAATTATCCAAATTATTGTTGAAGAATTGGTTGAGGCAGGAATTAAGGATATCGTGATTGTTACCGGCTATCATAAACGGGCAATAGAAGACCATTTCGATCATTCTTTTGAACTTGAAGAAAAACTTAAATCTAGTGGGAAAGAAAAGGAACTTTCTGAGGTTAAAAGGATTGCCGAACTGGCAAATTTTGTTTTTATAAGACAGAAAGGGCCGGCTGGAAACGCGACACCGATTTTAAATAGTGAACCAGTAATAGGGAAAGAGCCGTTTTTAGTTTTTTGGGGAGATGATTTTATTGTCGCTTACCCGAGTCGAGCCCGACAACTTTTATCGGCCTTTTCAAAATATCAAGCAACTATTCTTGGGGCAGTAAAGACAACTAAACCTGAAGATACGTTAAAATACGGTTTTGCTGCCGGTAAAAAGATAGATGAGGGGGTAATTTTAGTTGAGAAATTAGTGGAAAAACCCGGACCAGACAATTGTCCTTCAGATTTGGCAGTTGTTTCCGGATTTGTTTTTACTCCGGAAATTTTTGATTGTATAAGAACTGCCCAAAAAGATCTTAAGCCAGGAAAGGAGTTGGTATACATTGATGCTTTAAATATTCTGATGAAGTCTCAACCAATTTATGCAGTGGAAATTAAAAATGGGAGATATTATGATACGGGAAATAAACTTGAATATCTTAAAACCGTGGTTGAATTTGGTTTAGCCCATCCCGAGATAGGAGACGATTTTCGTGCCTATTTAAAGGCTAATTTAAAAATTTAGAAAAGGGTTTTTCTTTCCTCTGCCCATTATTTTATTTCTGCCTTCAAAGATTAAGTTTTATAAAAAATTGTAAAATAAATTTATGAAAGGAGTAGAAAGAATTTCCGGAGGGAGAATTGAAGAGCAAGCCAAAAGATGGGGAGAAGAGAGATTAAGAAGGATTCTTGGAAGAGAAAGAGTTTCTAAAAGAGGATCGGTTATAAGAATAGTTGATAGAGAAACTTATGAGGGGATTTTAACTTCTTGGCCAAAGTTAGCCGAGAATGACCCACGAATTGCCTCCTTGAGATTTAATCCTTTAAGCGGAGAAATTGCTGTTCCTTTGTGGAGAGAAGTTGAGATAGGAAAAGATTGGGATGGTCGACGCTTTCTTAAAAATGCCCAAAATTTTCTTCAGTTAACACGCGGAAGAGAAAGAGAGGTTGATTTTTTTAATTTGCCAGAAAGGCCGGTAAAAAAACTGACGATGGCTCGCTGTTCGGATTTAGAAGCGGCAATCCGTCAGGCTTTTCATATTCAAGAAAAGTATACGGTGGGAAAAGAAGCAGAACAACTTAGGAAAGTTTGGGGGATTATAAATAGTCTTTGGGATAGGATTTTAAAGGGAGTAAATGAAGAAGAAATTTCTGTTTTAGCTTCTGGTACAGCGAAGATATTAGAAGAAGCGGGACTTGTTTCCGCAAGAAAAGAGGCTAAAATTAGGATAAAAGATAGATTAATTGGTGTTTTTAAAAAAGATAATTTAGGAAGAAAGAATCCTTTAATTGGGAGGACAAGGCTTAGATCGGCTTATCTTGAGGCAGTTGGCCTTGAGGCCTCTTCTGTTTTGGTTAAAGAAAAATTTTTGGCAATTGCCGGTGTTCTTTTAATGGAAAGAGAAATTACTAGACAAGCATTAAAAGATGTTTTAGGTACTTTGAATACAATGATGGGTTTTGAAAGGCGAGGAGCATCTGTTTTTGAAGGTTTAAAGCCGCGAAAAGGGGAAATCGAGGTGATAGTTATGGTTTTAGGGGGAACGGCTCGTCTTTTGTCAATACCAAGAGTTTCCCCTTATCTTCAGGTTGCCAGAACCGCGGGAATTGCTCTTTGGGGAGGAAATCCTGAATATGAAGAAAGAAACCAGGCAATTATTGGTCCGGAAAATGCCGAAATTCTTCTTAGTCCAGATTTTTCCCCGGTTAGAGAATTAATAGAAGAAGGAAGATTTCAAGAAGCCAAAAATTTGACCAGAGAGTGGGTATATAATCCGATTAAAAATCTTCTTGGTGCTACTAGAGAAATTGGGGTAGAAATTAATTAAGAGAATGAAATATCCAGATTTTTCTTATGAACAAAAATTATGGAAGAAGGGTTTTGGGTATGTGATTGGAATTGATGAGGCCGGCAGAGGGGCGTGGGCAGGACCGATTGTGGTTGCGGCTTGTGTTTTTGCTCCTAAAGTGCAAATAGAAAATTTAGGAATAAACGACTCGAAGTTGTTAAAGCCAAGAGAGAGAGAAAAATTGGCAAAAGAGATTAAAAAGCGGGTTTTGGCTTGGGATGTGACCGAGGTTGGGGTAGGGGTGATTAATAAAATTGGCATTGGCAAGGCGACGGAAAAGGCGATGAGGAAAACGGTTAAAGATATAATTAAGAAATTGAAAAAAGAAGCAAATTTTTTTTGTTCTTGTTGATTATTTTTATATTCCTTATCTTCGCGGTTTTGGGCGGAAAAATCAGTTAGGGATAAAAGACGGTGATCAAAAATCAATTTCTATTGCTGCAGCCTCAATTTTGGCAAAAGTTCACCGTGATAAAATTATGCGTTCTTTGGGACGGAGGTCTCGATTTAAGGTTTATGGTTGGGGAGAAAATAAGGGATATGGTACTAAAAAACATCAGAAAGCAATAGAGATATATGGTTTAACCAGGTATCACCGTAAAGATTTTGTAAGAAGTTTTAAATAAATTAAATAAATTAAAAAGAAAATTCTTGATGTTGGGGTTGAATTTTCATTAACGGTTTTGAAGATTGCTATTCCGCCATTAAGGCAACACCCTTAAATTTTACCAAAAGAGACTATTTACACTATTAATAATATCTTAATATTTTACTAATTTACTAATGTTAATTTACTAATGCCTTAATAATTTTAATAATTTTAATGCCTTACTAATTTAATTTTATATCATTTATATCCAATTTGGCTTCTCAGATTATTTTACTTTTAAAAATTTATTCCGTTATTTGCTGTTCAATATATCAGTATATTGTACACTAACTTCTCGGGTATTTCTTTCGGGGTAGGCGACCACCAGCTGCGGCGGCGGCATAAGCGGCTAATTCAAGCAAAATATTTTTAAGACTATTTTTAATTTGCCTTTGTTTTAGTTTTTCTAAAGCCAAAAAGAAACCTTCTGGCTTGGCAGCAAAAAGAAGGGCTATTTTATTGACCGTAAAACGAGTGACCTTGAGAACCTCATCTATAGTAGAATCGGAAATTTTTTCCTTAAGCATCATCGCAATTCCGAGTCTTTTGGCGATCATTAATCGTTCGGTTTTGGTCATTAAACTAGAAAGAATTTTTTTTAATTCATTCGGCGAGGAATGGGTTAATACATACTCAAAAGACTCAAGAAGTTCTTTTTCTACCTTATAGTCAAGTTTTCTTCGGGATAGGTGTGGCATTTGTTCAATATATCATTATATTGAACAGAAGGGGGGTTGTCAAGAGTTTTAATAGAGGAAAATTAAATTATAAATTTATTAAATTAATTGAACAAATGGAGAAAATTTAAAAAAATAACAGAGGGAATTAAGGGAATTCTTTTTTTTACTTTAGTTTACTGCTTTCTTTATGTTCAGTATGGCGTCTACATCTGCGGCAATATTTTTTAAGCACCAGTTTTTCTGGCGTATTAACTTTATTCCTCGTGGTTATATAATTTTGCGATTTACACTCTTGGCAAACTAAAGCCAAAATTGTTCTTTGTCCTTTTGCCATCTTTTCTCCTTTGGAGCTGAGACCGGGGATCGAACCCGGAACCTACGGTTTACAAAACCGTTGCTCTGCCAATTGAGCTATCTCAGCTTTTGTGCCGCGGGAAGGATTCGAACCTCCGAAGGCTTACGCCAGCTGTTTTACAGACAGCCCCGTTTGACCACTTCGGTACCGCGGCAAAATTTTCTTAAGAATTATTTTAACAAAAACAAAAAAGAATTTCTAGACTTTTGTCTAGGAAAGGTGAAAATTATTGTTGAAATTTTAAAACCCCGACTTTTTAAGTCGGGGTAAATGATTTTTTTCTTCAGCCTAAATTATTTTGTTTTTTTGGCCTTAACGGCAATTTTTTTAGGTTTGGCTGAAGAAGCGATAGGGGCGCTAACTGTTAAAACCCCATCGGCAAGGGTAGCCTCAATTTTTTCGGCATCAATTGCCCGAGGTAGGGTAGTGGTGTAGTCAAAAGCAGCCATTCTTTGGGCCCGATAGACTACTTTCTTTTTCTTTTTTTCTTCTTCCGTTTCTTCAACCTTACCACGGATGCGCAAAACTCCATCTTCAAAAGTAACTTCAATTTTATCTTCGGGGACTCCAGGAACTGCTGCTTTAACTACTACCTCATCGGCTGTTTCATAGACATCAAGCCCCTCGGTTACTGTTAATTCCGGCCATTCTTCTTCCTCTTCCTCAAAGAAAGAAGGAAAACGCCAGCCAAATCGCGGAAAAACTCCCCAAGGAGTCCAGCGGATAATTGCCATTTTTTCTCACCTCCTTTCTTTTAGCACTCAAAGTATTTAACTGCTAATAATTATAGAAAAATTAAAAAATTTTTGTCAAGAGGTTTATTGCTAGATATCAGTGGATTTTCAAACGAGAAATAGTTAGAATTTAAACTAGTTTTTATTAAAATAAAGGAGGAAGAGGGTAAGATTGGCAAAGAAAATTCTTATTATTTTGTCGGCTTTTTTCTCTATCTTATTTACAATTTTTATATTTACGATACCTTCTCGTAGGCAGGAAATTATTTCTCCGTATCTTTACGATTTTCAAAAAGAAAGACCCTTAGACCGTTATGGTTTCGAAAATTTAAGAAAAAGAGAATACCCAGGAAGCAAGATAAAGTTTGAGAAAATAATTTCTGAAGAAAAAACTTATATTTCCTGGCTTTTTTCTTATCAGTCAGACGGAAAAAGAATAACCGGAATGGCAAATTTGCCAAAGGTCTGCGACGGGTTTTTAGCCTGTCAGAGCAAGTTGCCGGTGGTAGTTATGCTACGGGGTTATGTTGATGAGAAGATTTATTTTACCGGTTTGGGGACGCGGAAAGCGGCTGGGGTTTTTGCAGAAAATGGTTTTTTAACCTTGGCGCCGGATTTTTTAGGTTTTGGCGGTTCCGACTCCCAAAGCGCAGATATCCTTGAGGCAAGATTTTACCGGCCAGTTGAGGTTTTAAATCTTTTGTCTTCAATTAAAAATTTACCCCAAGCCAATCCTAAGAAAATTTTTCTTTGGGGTCATTCAAATGGAGGTCAGATTGCCTTATCAGTTTTGGAAATTAGTCAAAAAGCTTATCCAACGGTTTTATGGGCGCCGGTGACTCATGGTTTCCCCCAGGCTGTTTTTGATTATCTAGGAGAACTTGATGACCAGGGTTTGAAAGTTAAAGAAGCAATTGACAAATTCTTAGAAGAATATAATCCTGAAAAATATTCCGTTGATAATTATTTTTTGGATATCCAAGCACCAATTCAAGTCCATCAAGGAGAAAATGATCAATTAGTTAAAATTTCTTGGACCGATGAATTTGTGGCAAAAATGGAGTCTTTAGGTAAAAAAATAGTTTATTTTAAATATCCCCAAAATGATCATAATTTAAAACAAAGTTGGGATTTGGTAGTTCAAAGAGATATAGAATTTTTCCGTCGTAATTTGCATCCCGTAGAATAAATATATGTTTATTTCAAATTCTTGAGAAAATAGTTTATAATTCTCTCTGTTAAGATAGAGGAAATAAAAGATTAAATGGGTCAATTAATAGAAGTAAAGCGCCTTTTCTCTTTTGAATTGTTTTATTCTTCGAAATCGCCCAAGGAGGTTAGTTTTCTTTCTTTCTTTAATAATTTGCCTTTTGAAGATCAATCTAATGTGTCTAAAGTGGGAAGATGGGCTTTAAGAGTGGTAGGGAGCGATGGTGAAGTTTGGGTAGTTGGGAGTACGGTAAAAAATTTTGTAAAAGGCGAAGGGACAAAGGGGAAAGATATTGATTTTAGATTTCTTTCAAATTTACCCAATCAGGAGATGATAGAGAGAATATCGAAAGATTTGAAAAGTTTTCCCGAGGGTTTTTCTCAAGAAAGTGAAGAGAGATGGGATGATTATTTTGGGATTAAGTATTTTACTTATAAATTTTTTCCACTTGGAAATTCCGGAAGACCAATTCATATTCTGCCGCCAAGGATTTGGGAAATGAAACCAGAGGATCAAAGAAGGTTGGGGATTTTTGCCGAAGGCCCATTTTGTAAAATCGACGGTAGTATTTTAGATAATTTTTTTGTGGCTAAATATTTTTGAGGTTAGAGAGGATAAAGGGATTCAAGAATTCTTCTTAGAGAAAAAATAGTTTCGAGGGTTCTTGGAATTCTTTGGGGGATAATTTCAAAGCCATCTTGATGGGAATCGCCTTCATAAGAAAGGCGCCAAAACCAAAAGCTGTCTGTTTTGAGTTTTAATAAACCCTTTTTTTCGTTTATCTCTGCGAAGTTCAAAAAAGAGTCATTTAAAAAATTAGAGAAAAAAATATCGTATAAAGAATCAGGAATTTTTATCCCCGCTATTTTTGAGGGGAAGCCAATTTCTTGGCAAACTAAGGGGATTTTTCTGGACTCTTGAAAATTTTGGAAAAGGTTTGGATAGAAATGAATGGTATTTGCTGTCAGTCCGATTTCTTTTAGTTTTTCTTCATCTATTAATTCTGGATCAGCCAGACCGCTTATAATTGGTCTTTCCGGGTCGATTTCTTTAATTTTTTTGATTATTTCCTCATACCACATAGTTAAAATTTCTCTTTTTTCTTCTTTTGTGCCTTTGGGTTCAAGTTCGTTGGCGACGCTCCAAGAAACGATATTTTTAATATCACCAAAAAAAAGAATAATAGTTTCTACTCTTCTTAGAAAAAAATTTCTGAGACGCTCATCATTAAAAAAATCGCCGGCAAGATAAGGCGAAGGGTAAGGAGAAGAATTATGAACAAGATTAATTTTGCCAAAATGAGAAAGAGAAAAAGCGTCAAAAAGGTCAACTTGAAGAGGAAAAGGGGAAATTTGGGCTAATTTTTTTATCTTTTTTAAAACATCGAAATTATATCTTCCTAATTCCGGCTCAAATAGATCATTAATAAAGACTCTTATATTTCTTGCTCCGATTTCTTTGGCGTTTTCAAACGCGTTTGTAATTTTTTCTGGGTAATCGACATCCTGCCAGAGAAAGGGAGCGTTTAGATTGATTCCTCTTAGAAATGCAGGAGAAGGGTTTTCTGGGGGGAGAAGAGAAAAATTTTCAAATTTTTTAATTTCTTTTTCAGGAAAGCATCCCGAGTTGGTTAAAAAAAGCCCTGCTCCTAAAAGAAAAAATTTTAGAAATTCTCTCCGGTCGATTTTCTTTAGGTCGAAAATAAATCTTTTTGCCCTTTCTTTATTTTCCATAAATTAGGGATTTCTTGGATTTAGGGCAAGATAGCAGATTCTTAAAATAAGATTAATATCTGCAGGGGCAACTTCTTCTATAGGAAATTCTTGTGGTTGTTGAGGGGGGATGGAAAGAGGTAAACCACTTATTTTTCTAAGATCGCTAGGTATTTTGTTGTTTTCTCCAAAAATAAAGTGAGCGTGAGAGTCTGGAGACGAAAGACTTTCCAATTCGATTTCGATTTGTCCTCTTTTTCTTTTTATTATTTTTAAGGTTTTGATCATTGATTCATCAAGCAGAATAAGCATTTCTCTCCATCCTTTTGCTTCTGATTTATATTGTCTTCTTCTTGGATATTTTATTTCAATTCTTGCTTCTTCCGGGCCAGAATTGAAAAATTCGGCTTCATAAAAATCTCCTCCTTTAACTCTTCCTTCGCCTTCTTGGATAATTCTTTCTGAGGGGACGGTTAATTTTATAGAGCCTCCCTCCTTTGGTATTCTTGTAATTTCCCAAATCATGGAAAGGGCATTTTGAGCTTTATCTTCTTGTTTCTTAAGGCTTAAATCTTCTCTAAGAAGGAGAGTTTTAAGATTATCTACGTCTTCGAAAGGATTTTTAATTTCAGTTTGAAAAGGAGAAGGATCAGCTTCTTGTCTCATAGAGAATTAAGATATTAAATGATTTTTGGGGATTTGTCAACTTTTTTATTCCTTATCGTTAAATAAAAATATAACTCGTAAACTATTTAAGTTTAAGATATAATTCAAAATTAACAATGAATGAATAACGAAAAATTGATCCGTCTTTGTGGTTTTTGTTGTTGTCGAACCTAGTAACAATTTTTTTGCCAAAAAAAAAGAAAATTGGAATTTACCAGCAATAATTTGGATTTACTAGTTTCAGAACCTAACTATTAGTTTTTAATTTTATTAGGATGCTTCAACTATAAAGAGAGTTAAAATATTTTATAATTTTCTTTGGTCTTTTCCCTTACATTTAAGAGATAAGATTATATTTGCGCCTAGGGGAAAATTTATCTAATTGAGAATAAATTTTTTTATTATTTAATTGTGGAATAAATATTGCATATTTTGGGACGATCGCACCAAAAAATGAAATATTGATTTTTGATTTTTCGGAGTGGTTCTCCTTTGGTTATATATATTTGCTACTTTGGTTTTTATATTTTCTATAGCAATTAATACCGATGATACAATTTTTGGGTTGGGGGGGATAAATTTCTAATTATTGTTTTGGTTGAAAATATCAAATAATGGTGAAAAGAATGGTTTACAAAAACCAGCAGCTAGCGGGCTTTTTCCTAATGATTGGCAAAAAGTTCCAATTGGGCAGCGAATATTATATGCCCAATCTCCTCCACAAGCTAAAGGTTTTTTAGAAAATCTTTGGTAAAGGCTAAACTGCCACAAACTAAATAACCCCAATAACAAAATTAAAAAAATATAATTTTTTTCATCTTTGGGTTTTGTTTCTATTTATATCTTAAGCAAAATTTAAAGTCAAGAACTATTTTTTGCCAAAGGATTATCTAAAAATTGATTTTTTGTTTCTAATTCAATATAATTTTAATTTATCGTGGGAGAAAGAGAAGAAAATTCGCCGGAAAATTTGGGAGATTTTTCAGAAGAAGAAAGGCTTTTTTTGGAATATTTAGAGAGTGCTTTAAAGAATCCTGGGAGTAATAAAAAAATTCTTCTTTACCCCTGCTGTGGAGATGAAAATGCGGGTAACAGTGAAGGTCACGTAGTACAGCCGGTTTTGTTTTTGGGAGGAGATAATTCAAAATTTGGGAGGGTAATAATATTTTTTCCCATATTTACTGATTTAAAAGAAGGTTTAAAAAGAATTTTAGGAAAAATTCCTGCTTTTGGTACTGCCGAAATAAAAATAACTGATAGTAGTAGCATCTGCCCTGAATGTTATTCGTCGAAATTTGGATCTGGAGATAAAAGTCTAAATCCGAAAATTTTGGTGACAATATTAGGAATTGTAAAAAAAGGGGATGGAGGAGAGCGTAAACTGATTCTTAAACTGGGAAGGGAAGACGAAAGAGTAATGTCCCTTTTTCCTTGGCTTGGAGAAATTGAAAAAAAATTAGGAGAATTAGGGGGAGAAAATAAAAAAGGAGAACCTGAATAAGGCAAATTCTTGAGTTTATCGAAAATTTTGTCTTAATTTTTTTGCTATTTTAATTTTTTTCTGTTATAATCTTATAGGATTAATTATTACCTCTGGAAAGCAGAGGTTTTTTTATGGGAGAAAAGATTTTAATTTTAACCATTCTTATTTCTTCCTTTTTAAACCCGATTTCTTCTTTGGGAGATGATTTTGTTTCTCCAAGGATAGAGTCGGTGGAGCCAAAAATTTTAGCCGAACACGATCTTGATTTAACTAATCGTCTGCCCGGAGAGTATGGCAATCAAGTTTTTACGGACAATATATTGCTTTCTCTTCATTATTTAAAAGGTGATGTTGAAAGACCTTTGGATTGGGATAAAATCAGAGAGCCGTTTGAGGTTTCTTTTACACTACAGCCTGGGGAGGTCTTTGCCTTTCATGGAAACTCTTTGGTAGGGTTGCACCCTGTCATTACAATGAATTCTCGGTTTTTTATGGAAGAAGGATATAGATCTTTGGCTGGACTTGGAGGAAATGGCGTTTGTCATTTGGCTTCATTGATTAACTGGACTGCCTATGAGGCCGGTCTGGAGGTTTTTGCTCCAGTAGGTCATGATTTTTTCCCAATCTCAGGAATTCCGAAGGAATTCGGAGTTTCTATTAAATCTCAAGACCCAAGGCAAAATCTTTACATAAGAAATAATAAAGATATTTCTTTGGTTTTTGAATTTAGGATAAATGATCAAAGCATAAACCTGAAGATAATTGAGGGTTTGGAAAATTGAATAGAAAGTGTTTTTTTGAGCTCCCGTCGGGAATCGAACCCGAGATTGCAACTTACCAAGTTGCTGTTATGCCACTTAACTACAGGAGCAAGATTTGAAAAATTATAGCAAAAATAAAAGAAAGAAACAATTTTTGAGGTTTATTAACTAAGTCCTGCCAGGTAGGATACTTTGAGGATTTTTCCCCGAGAAAACCAGGTGGGAGTCCTGTCTTAATCTCCACGGAGATTAAGAACTCCGGACCGACCCGTTCGGGAAGAGTGCTGAGGAAAAGTTCCTCAAAGCAAGACCTCTCCTCGGCAGGACAATTTAAAGAATAGCAAAATTCTGGTTTTAAGTCAAGATGGAATTTTGATATTTGAGGCTATGTCAATATTAAGCCGGGCAAAAGAAGAGAGAGGATAAAGTTAATAATTGGAGAAATTATAAGAGATATAAAAGAAGTCCCAAAAAATGGGAAAATTAAAAGAATAAGAAGAAAAAAACCATATTGAGAAAGAATTTGATCCACCTCTTCGGCTTTATCTCTTGGGAGGAATCCAACTAGAATTTTCCCGCCATCTAAAGGATGAAGAGGTAAAAGATTAAATATACCAAGGATTACATTCATAATGACTATTGGTTTAAGAATGAGAATTAAAATTTGAGTCGGGAGATTAAGCTTTAAGAAAAGAAAACTGTCAAGAATTCTAATAAGAAGAGAAATAATAATTGCCAGAATTAGATTTGAGAGGGGGCCAGAAAGAGAGATTAAGGCGGTATCTCTTCGGGGGTTTTGGAGATTGAAGGGGTCAATAGGAACTGGTTTTCCCCAGCCAAAACGAAATAAAAACAAAAAAATAGTACCTATAGGATCAAGGTGGGAAAAGGGATTAAGGGTTAATCTGCCATTAATTCTTGGAGTCGGATCTCCAAGATAGTCAGCAGTTAAAGCATGAGAAAATTCGTGAATAGTTATTGCCACTAAAAGAGCAATAATCCAAATTAAAAAAGAAAGAGGACTGGTTAATAGAGATTCAATCATGTGTATTTTATATTTTATATTTTTATGCTATACTAGTATAC